>Ga0302320_10016150_pt1 | contig 15281 bp, 14 predicted proteins | sample Bog_T0_3_FD_202130 | JGI IMG/M metagenome (GOLD analysis project Ga0302320, IMG submission 202130) | Peat permafrost microbial communities from Stordalen Mire near Abisko, Sweden - Bog_T0_3 | ecosystem: Environmental > Terrestrial > Soil > Wetlands > Peat | place: Sweden: Abisko, Stordalen Mire... | reverse complement strand
CTTCCTGGGCATGGGCGGCGCCACTCGGAAGGAAGGCCAGCAAACCCGCGAGTACCGGCAGGGCCGACCGCGCAATAAGGAATCTGAATGATGCCATTACTAGATAAGACTAGTCTGGCAGGGAAAGGTTACAAGAGTTGCAAAAAATGTGACCTAGGCACGTGCACTTCGGCTACAGCCGCACGCCGGTCATCAACCGCCGGGCTGGGTGTGCGCCAGATCAGGCCTGGGTTGGCCCGCCGTGGAGGAAATCTGGTACGAGGCCGTCGCCGGGGCGAGAGGAAGAATTTTGTTCAGGAGAGGTTCCATTTGCTCGGCCCAAATCTCGTAACCCTCGGCGGAGAGATGAAAGCGATCGGACCCGAGTCCCTTCCAGTTGTTTCCTTCGCGGGGCAGGTGCGAGTAGAGGTCCACATAATAAACGCTCCGATTATCCGCGTAGCTGCGAAGGAGTTCGTTGGTTTTCACCACGGGCGTTTGATCGGGGCCATGCGGCGTCAAACTCACCACCAGCACCTTGACGCCGGGAAAAACCAGCTGGGTCTTTTTCACGACGGCATCGATCCCCAGCGCGACTTCCCAGGGAGCTGAGTTGCGGTTGTTGAGGCCAATAAAGATCACGGCGACTTTGGGCTTTAAGCCCGATAGGTTCATGTGGTCGAGGCGCCAGAGGACATTTTCAGTTCTGTCGCCGCTGACGCCAAAGTTAAGGGCATGGCGCGGCTCGTAATAGTTATTCCAAACGGAGCCGCCTTTGGAATTCCAGCGTTGCACCACGGAAGCGCCAATAAAGATCATGTCGCAAGGCTTTCCGGCCTGCGCGGCGAGGCGGCTCATCGCCAAATTATAGTCGTGAGGATTTGCCCGGAAATTGGCGTCGCTGGGCCGCGCCGAAGTGGGGGGCAAGGAATTGGCGGCCAGGTCGTTCTTCTGATTCCAGCCCATCGTGAGCACGATGAGGCCCGCCACAAGAGTCAACACCCAAGGCCCAAATTTCCAATATTTGCGGAACTTACGCTCCATGAACTTCCAGTACGTCTGCTTTCTTCAGATGTCGGCTATCATGGCACAATCTTTACTCTTAGCATAGTTGTTAAGCGCATTTTTTAACTATTAGGAACGCTTTTAGGCTTGTCTGGGAAGCTTCTTATTCCGACGCGGAACCCAGCCCGGGTCAATTTTCGCCGTACATTTCCGAGAGCAAACGTCGCAATTCCCGCGCATCCTTGTTGGAAAGCGTCCCCATTTTTGAGATCAATCGCGATTTGCTGATCGTCCGGATTTGATCAACGGCTATTTCGGCGTTCTTGCCGGCGCATTTGATCTGGAGCCGTGAGCGCCACCGTGGATGCAACTTCGTTGTCAGTGGACAAACCACCACTGTCTCGAGGACATCATTCAAAACATCCATGCTCACAATCACGACCGGGCGTACCTTGTTGATCTCGCTCCCACGAGTCGGATTCAGGTCTGCGCGGTAGATGACGTAGCGTTCAAAGGCGATCGAGGCCATCGTTTACCGTGATTTCAAAGTCTTTCCATGATTCGCTTTCCCGGCTCATTTCCGCCGCGGTATTTTTCCACGAGAGTTTCTTGGTATGCTTCGGGCGTAGGGTGATGGAATCGGTCCCTTCCTGGACCAAAACCGCATCCTCGATCTGGTATCTCTTCAGGAGTGAGGCGGGCAGGCGAATACCCCGCGAATTCCCGATGCGTGAAACCTTGATCTCAATCATGATGTTACCACCGTAATAACATTTTGTTTTCCTGTCAAATCATGCTTCCCGCCGGTAGTAGTACAATTTGAGTGTTACTTCCGAAAAATGAAGTGGCTAACGATAGCGACAATAACTACGGCAATACACAATCCCGCAAACTCCCACTATCGGTCGCCTGTAGGCAGGTACATTGCAAATGCGATGATCACGCCGCTTACCCTAACAGAGACCTCTGCGAAAGTCTCCCGCTTACGATTCCGTCATCCTGAGCGAAGCGAGGCGAAAGATTTCCTTTTCCTACGGCATTTGGCCCGAGCGCAGTCGAAGGACCAAGCTGATCTAATCAGAACCGCCTACAGCGAATGGGACTTGCTCGATGCGCGGCAGGCTCGCCGCCCCTTCGCGAAGAGGTGCCTCCTGATGGCGCTTCACGCCACGAGAAGGCCGTATAGGTCCTTCGACTCCGGCTCAGCGAGAACGTATCAGGAAGAGAAGGCATTTCGTTCGCCTTCGCTCAGGATGACGGAACTTAAAAATAAAGACTTTCGCAGAGGTCTCTAACAGCGCAATCACTTCTTCCAAGCTTCGAACGCGATCGGCAACGCCCGAAACTGTACCACTACCTTCCAGCCGATTCTCATAGTTTTCCCTTGCGCTCTTTGGCGCGTCTGCTTTAATCGACCCTCACCTTATGGAAGCAGCGCTGAAAACGGAATACACCAAAGAGTTCAAATTGCATGAGAAAGACACCGGCTCGGCCGATGTCCAGATCGCGCTTCTTACTCATCGCATCAACGACCTCACCAAGCACTTGCAAAAGTTCAAGAAGGACCACAGCTCACGCCGCGGTCTTTTGATGATGGTTGCCCAGCGTAAAAAGCTCCAGGATTACCTGAAGCAGTCCGATTCCGCCCGCTACGATAAGGTTATTCAGAAACTAAATCTGCGTAAGTAGTCTCCTTCACCGCGAAAGGCCCTTCCGCCTGGCGGAACGGGTTATCCGGAAAACTACAGAGTACAATCAACTTCGTCGCCGAGGCCGCCGACTGAGTTCATTGTCCTCTGCGTTTTCTTTTCCGGTTGGGTGCCTGTTTGCGCTCTAAAACCGAAAGAACCCATGTCCACCATTCATACGGTGTCGGCTCCGTTTGGCGCCCACCCCATCATCATCGAAACCGGCAAGCTCGCCAACCTCGCCGACGGCGCGGTTACCGTCCGCTACGGCGATACGCTCGTCATCGTCACCGCGGTCTCCTCGACCAAGATCAAGGAAGGGCAGGATTTCTTCCCGCTCACCGTCGAGTACCGCGAGCGCGCGGCGGCGGTCGGCAAGATCCCCGGCGGCTACTTCAAACGCGAAGGTCGTCCGTCCGAAAAGGAAATTCTCACCTGTCGCATGACGGACCGCCCGCTGCGTCCGCTCTTCCCCAAGGGCTATCTTTACGACACGCAGATCATCACCACGCTGCTCTCCGCCGATGGCGAGAATGATCCTGATATCCTCAGCATCAATGGCGCATCCGCCGCGCTGATGGTCTCCGATATTCCGTTCGGCGGCCCGATTGGCGCGCTGCGCGTTGGGCGCGTCGACGGCAAGTTCGTCACGAACCCGACCCATGCCCAGATGGACCTGAGCGACCTCGACCTCGTCTACGTCGCCACGGAAACCGAGATTCTGATGATCGAAGGTTCCGCGATCGAATTGCCGGAAGAAGATTTCAAGGCCGCCCTTGCCTACGCGCAGCAGGAAGCGCAGATCGTCATCGGTCTGCAAAAGGACCTCGCCGCGAAGGTGAACAAGGCCAAACGGACGCTGCCGCTCTACGCAGTGAAGCCCGAGTTGGTCCAGATGGCTTACGATCTGGTTTCGACCCGGATCGAAGGCGCGATTTATCGCCCGAGCAAAGTCGAGCGCTACGCCGCCGTCGGCGCGCTCAAGGATGAAGTCGCCGTTGCCATCAAGGCGAAGTATCCCGAAGCGACCAGCTTCGACATCAGCTCCGCGTTCGACCAGGTGCAGATCAAGGCGTTCCGCACCGCGATCCTCGATAAGAAGCAGCGCAGCGACGGCCGCGGCACGACCGAAATTCGTCCGCTCACCGGCGAAGTCGGCCTGCTCCCGCGTTCGCACGGCTCCGCGCTTTTCTCGCGCGGCGAAACCCAGGCGCTCTGCCTGGCGACGCTCGCGCCGAGCGACGAAGCGCAGGACCTCGACGGCTACACCGGTGGCGAGATCAGCAAGCGGTTCATTCTTCATTACAACTTCCCGCCCTTCTCGGTCGGCGAAACCGGCCGCGTCGGCGGATTGAATCGCCGCGAAATCGGCCACGGCGCGCTGGCGGAACGTTCGCTCCTCTCCGTCATCCCGAACGAGAACGATTTCCCCTATGCCATCCGCATCTCGTCGGAAGTCATGTCCTCCAATGGCTCGACTTCGATGGCCTCCGTTTGCGGCGGCTGTCTCGCGTTGATGGACGCGGGCGTGCCGATCAAGACGCCCGTCGCGGGCATCTCGGTCGGTCTCGTCACCGAGCACGATGAGCAGGATAACCTGAAACGCTACCTCCTGCTCGCCGACATCCTCGGCTCGGAAGATCACTACGGCGACATGGACTTCAAATTGTGCGGCACGCGTGATGGTGTCACCGGCTTCCAGCTCGACCTGAAGCTTGGCGGCATTCCGCTTTCGCTCATGAACGAAGCGATCGACCAGGCCAAGATGACCCGCGGCCAGATCCTCGACTTCATGCAGACGGTCATTGACGGGCCTCGCACTGAGATGTCGCAATACGCCCCGCGTATCGAGACGATCCAGATCAATCCTGAAAAGATCGGCCTCGTCATCGGGCCCGGCGGCAAGAACATCAAGAGCATCGTCGCCGAGACCGGCGCGGAAATTAACATCGAGGACGATGGCCGCGTGAAGATTTACTCCACCAACCACGACGCCATGGAACGCGCCAAGGAAATCATCCTCGGCATGGTCGGCGACATCGAGGTGGGCAAGATCTATCGCGGACGGGTTGTGACGCTGAAGGATTTCGGCGCGTTCGTCGAAGTGCTGCCCGGCAAGGACGGCCTCGTCCATATCTCCGAATGGAGCGAGCAGCGCGTGAACCGCATGGACGACGTGGCCAAGGTCGGCGACGAAGTCTGGGTCAAGTGTATCGGCCAGGACGACAAGGGCCGTTCCAAGCTCAGCCGCAAAGTGGCGATGAGGGAACGCGTTGCTGAAGGTCTCGAGCAGGCTCCTGCTCCGTCGCAGGCACCCGCGCCTCGCAGATAAGTTTTCGCCGGTAGCCGCCGCTGTCCTTAGCGGCGGTCAGAAAAGCCGTCCTGCGAAAGTGGGACGGCTTTTCTTTTGCCGCCACCTTACCGCCGTGCTGGGGACGCGCGCTACGGGGTCGTTCCGTTGCGTTCTTTTTTCTCGAGCGATTGCCGAGTCGCGGGCAGGTGCGGCACCGGGACGCGGTCAGAGGACCGTTTTCGCAGGGGCGTGGCGCGCTGGTTTTCCTGCTCCCTGGGCAGCAGGCATGCGACGACCAACCCCAGGGTCACGTAGATGACCCAACACCACAGGACAACCCAGGGTGACGTGATATCGAGCGCGGCCAGGGTCGCGACCATCACGAGAAAGAAGAGTGCGATGTTGAAGACGGCGTCATCGACACTCTGTCCCATGAGATGGGTTGGTCTCATGCCTTAACATCATCCCAACGCCGATTTTCGGCTCTGTGGTTTTTGGCGGAAATTGCCCCTTTTTTGATTCGGCTTTCCTGGGCCTTCCTCATGCGAAGGACGCGTTCTCGCTCGATGAAACCCGTCACAATCCAACTACTGGCCGCTTAATTTGTGCGGTTCGTGCACGAGGAAATCGGTCGGCTTGGGCGGGTAGTGCAGGTCGTAGCGCGGCACGACACACTCGATATTTTCAATCATGGTTTCGATCACGGCGACGCCTTCCGCGGCCGTGTCGAGGCTCAGGAAGTAGGCGCTGGATTTGTTCTCGACGACTTCCCAGATCCGGTTGATCGCACTCTTGTCGGTTACAAGTTTGGCCGTGCCGTACAAATTGACGACCATGGACGAACCATCATTGGTGAACATCCAGCTTACCTTGGGATTATAACGGATGTGCTCAATCTTCCGGCTGGTTGGCGCGGTCAGCGCATAAAGATGGGGAAATTCCCGCATGGAGAGCGTGGCCATCCAGCGTGTGTGGGGCAGCCCATCGCGGTCCACCGTGGCGAGAACGCCGGGGCGGCTTCCATCGGCGAGTTGCTTGGCGAGGCGGATAACGTGTTCCCCCTGGGCTTTGGCCTTGTCGAACGGATCGGGCATGCGCGGGGTGTTCATGTTCGTCAATGCGATACTTTTTCGTGGGTGCCGGCCTTGCGATGGGAAGTTTCCGAATAAGGAATATGAAGCGAGACTTCGTCGCGCCAGTCGGGCACGTCGATGCGGGAGTAACCCTGGAGAGCGCGGCGATATTCTTCGCGCTCCACCTCGCCGGGGTCTTCGCTGGAATTGAGCGAGAGAATGCCACGGGCTTCCTTGAGGGAAGTGACCTGGCAGGTGTCCATCCAACGGCGCAAATCGCGCTCGATGACTTCGAGCCACGGGATGCCGCGTTGCAGCAGGACGGAGCAAAGCTGGACGGCACTGGCGCCCGACAAAATCATTTTGAGGACATCGGCGCCGGTGCGGATGCCGGTGCCGGCGGCCAGATCGAGCCGGACCTGTCGATAGAGGAGCGAAATCCATCGCAATGAGAGCCGGTTTTCCGTCGCGGTGCTGAGCCGGAGGGAATAACCGGGCCCCATGGAGAGGAGGTCGAGATCGGGCTGATAAAAGCGGTTGAAGAAAACGAGACCGCGCGCGCCCGCGTCTTCCAGCTCGCGAGTCATCAAGGCGAGATTGGTGAAGAAGGGAGGCATTTTGACGGAGACGGGGATCTTGACCGCGGCGGCGACCCGACTGACGACGTTGACGTACGTTTCCTCGATCTTGGAGGAAGGCAGGTCCATCGACAGGCTGAGGGTGTAGATATTGAGTTCCAGTGCGTCGGCACCGGCGCGTTCGATCTTTTGCGCCAGGTCAACCCAGCCCTCGATCGTGCTGGCATTCAGGCTGGCAATGACGGGGATCTGGAGGTGGCGCTTGGCGAGCATGATCTCGTCGAGATAACGCTCCACGTGATTCGGCGGCGGCTGATAAGGATTCTCGAAAAGGGAATGCAAAACCACGGCGCCAGCCCCGCAACGTTCCAGCTCGCGGAGGCCGTCGAGGTGTTCGGAGAGTGGACTCGCGGACGGAACTAGAGGCGACCGAAGCGGCAGCCCGAGATAAGTCGTCGAGATGTCCAGTGATTTTTTCATAAGGTATAGCTCACGTGGACGATGCCGTCCTCCGGCACCGTCTGGAGGTTGAAACCGAAACTGCGGCAAAGCGTGAGCGTGTCGTGGTCGGCCACGAGCAATTCACCGGTGAGGGTCTGAAATCCGTACGTGCGGGCGATTTCAATGAGGCGCTTGAGCAGGTCGCGCGGGAGGTCCGTCTCCTGCAACGCATCGCCCATGAGCATGGCAAAGGAGGCCGTGGTGGGCTGGTCCGTAGTCGTCAGGCGGCAGACGGCCAGGATTTCAGCCGAGTGTTCCTTCGTTTCATGGCGTTCCGCCACGATGGCGTAGGAATCGGCCGTGTTGGTGCATACCCGGGCCAGACGTTCGTGCAAGGTCCGGGTATCGAGGGAAATGTGCTCAAAATAGCGCAGATAGATGCTTTCCTCGGAGAGGGCTTCGTGAAAGCGAATCATGCGGGGCTCGTCCTCGGGAGAGATGGGGCGGAATTTGATCCGTCCGTATTCCTTGAGGGGAACGGTCTGTGTGGGCTTAAAATGATCCGCTTCGACCGAGAAGTTGGGAGCATCGGCTACGCTGTTTCTTGTAGGGTGAAGGGAGTGAATGTTCATTGGGGACCTTTTCTGAGCGAAGGTACTTCGCGCGGCTTGATGTAGCTACGCTTCCGTTGGCCATGACAAACCTAATATTGCTCTCTTGGTGCAGAAATGGGCTTGTTCCTACGAAAGCGAAGAGTATCCTAGTAGTTGTACTTATGCTCAAAGCGGCCGAAATCATCCGACAGCTGTCGGAGTCGCAAATTTATCGTGACTATGAGAAGGCCTTTAATAGCGCGACCAAATTGCCTCTTGCGCTGCGTCCTGAGGTGATCTGGCAACCGGCCCTGCGCGGGAAAAAAAATGAGAGCGAGTTTTGCGCCCTCATGGCCCGCACCAGCCGGAGTTGCGCCGCTTGTCTTGAGGTGCAGGAAGAACTGACCCAGGGCGAACCCAACGAAACGCATACGGTGACGTGTTTTGCCGGTCTCTGCGATACGGCGGTGCCTCTTTCCATCGGCGGAAAGAGGATCGGTTACCTGCAAACCGGCCAGGTCAGCATGCACCAGCCGAGCGAGGCGGGATTTTCCCGGGTGTCGCGCCAGCTGCTGAGTTGGGGCGCGCAGGTCGACCTGACCAAGCTGGAAGATGCTTATTTCCATAGCCGCGTTCTCTCGCGCCAGCAGTACGAAGCAATGGTCCGGCTGCTGGAAATCTTCGCCCAGCATCTATCCGAAGTCGCAAATCAATGCCTGGTCCAGAAGGACAACGAGGAGACGCCGATGGTGACGCGGGCGAAGCAAATCATCCAGGAAAGCAGCGATGGAACTTTATCGCTGGAGCAGATGGCGAAGGCGCTGAACGTGAGCACATTTTATTTCTGCAAGATGTTCAAGAAAGCGACCGGGCTGACCTTTACCGACTATTTGTCGAGGACGCGGATCGAGCGGGCGAAGAATCTCCTGCTCAATCCGAATGTGCGGATCAGCGAGGCGGCGTATGACTCGGGATTCGCTTCGATCACCCATTTCAACCGCATTTTCAAGCGCATCGTGGGTCAGTCGCCGACGGCGTATCGGGAGCAGCTTCCCGCTTTTAAGAAGACGGCGTAGGGCTGTCGACGCTAAATAGCGGCTTGTCCCAGAGAAGACCTTTGTGAAAGCGACCGTTCTCAACCATCCGTCATCCTTCGACTTCGGCTCGACGAGAACGAAAGGGAAAAGAAAGTTTTCCGCTCGCCTTCGCTCAGGATGACGGAATTTAAAAAGAAAATCTTTCGTTGCATCGCTGGTCGCAATGGATTTGCGCTAGGGCCTGTTCACACTAACGCGCCCTCGCTCCAGAGGTACCTCGTTCCCAAGTATAACTTGGGAACGAGGAGCCAATCTGCCACGCCGGTCTTTTAGTGTTAACAGGCCCTAAGCGGCACCCCGGCTGGCAACGCCGGAGTGCCGCACCAACACACGCAATAAATCCGATTTCAGAAAATGACGATTCGTCACATCCTGGAAATCAAAAGCTCACGCTGGAAGATCAGTTCCTTGGGCAGGTCGGCATGGAGCTTGAAGAACAGCTCGTCCTGCAGCAGTACTTCGCGCTTCCATTCCTCGACATCGATCGAGAGGGCTTCGGTCAGTTGCTCGTTGGTGCAACCCTTGAGTCCTTGCGTATCGAGATCGCGCGGCTCGGGCATCCAGCCGACCGGCGTTTCGTAAGCCGCGACGCGGCCACGGCAGCGGTCGATGATCCACTTGAGGACGCGCATGTTCTCGCCATAACCCGGCCAGAGGAACTTGCCTTCCTTGCTCTTCCTGAACCAGTTCACACTGAATATCTTGGGCGGGTTCTTGAGCAGCTTGCGCATCTTCAGCCAATGGGCAAAGTAATCGCTCATGTTGTAGCCGCAGAAGGGCAGCATCGCCATCGGATCGCGTCGGACCTGACCCACCGTGCCGGCGGCAGCGGCGGTCATTTCCGAGCCCATGGTCGCACCGACGTAAACGCCGTGGATCCAGTTGAAGGCCTGGAAGACCAGGGGCAGCGTGTTGGCGCGGCGCCCGCCGAAAACGATCGCGCTGATGGGCACGCCGTTCGGATCGTTCACTTCCGGAGCCAGGGCCGGGTTGTTGCTCATCGGCGCGGCAAACCGGCTGTTGGGATGCGCGGCTTTTTCCTTCGAGGCCGGGGTCCACTTGTTGCCCTTCCAGTCGATGCATTCCTTCGGCACATCGCCGTCCTTGCCTTCCCACCAGACATCGCCGTCCGGTGTCAGCGCGACGTTGGTGTAGATCGTGTCCTTCGACATCGAAATCATCGCGTTCGGATTGGAGATCATGTTCGTGCCGGGAACGACGCCGAAGTAGCCCGCTTCCGGGTTGATGGCATAGAGCCGGCCGTCGGGGCCGGGCTTCATCCAGGCGATATCGTCGCCAATGGTGGTGATTTTCCAGCCCTTGAACTCCGCGGGAGGAATCAACATGGCGAAGTTCGTCTTGCCGCAGGCGCTGGGGAATGCGGCGGCGACGAAGTTCTTTTCGCCCGTCGGAGATTCAACACCGAGGACGAGCATGTGCTCCGCCATCCATTCCTCGTCGCGACCAAGATAGGAGCCGAGGCGCAAGGCCAGACACTTTTTCCCGAGCAGCACGTTGCCGCCGTAGTTGGAGCCCACGGAGATAATGGTGTTGTCCTGGGGGAAGTGAGCGATGTAGCGCCGTTTGGGGTCCACATCGAGCATGGAATGCACGCCCTTGGTGAAGGTGCGCTTTTCGATGAGTTCCTTCCAGGCAACGTCGCCGATGCGGGTCATGACTCGCAAGCTCAGGACGACGTAGATCGAATCGGTCACCTGAACACCAACCTTGGTCAAGGGAGAGCCGGGAGGTCCCATCAGGAACGGCACGACGTACATGGTGCGGCCTTTCATGGCCCCGGCGAGCATGCCGTTAAGCTTGTCGTACATCTGCACGGGCGGGAGCCAGTTGTTGGTCGGCCCGGCTTCGTTCTTCGTGCGCGTACAAATAAAGGTGCTGTCCTCCACCCGCGCGACATCGTTGGGGTTGGAGCGGTGCAGGTAGCAACCTGGCAGCTTCTGCTGATTCAATTTGATCAGGATGCCCAGTTCGAGGGCCTCTGCGGTAAGGCGGTTCTTTTCTTTCTCCGACCCGTCGCACCAGTAAACCTGGTCGGGCTGGCAAAGCTTCTCCATTTCCTGCACCCAATTGCGAACTTGCTCCAAGTTCGGACCGGCAGGCGGCTTTGTTGTGTCGTTTTGAGTTGTCGGAGGTTGTGACGTCATATGTTTAGCGATGTGTTGGTATTGTGTTTGTTTCAGGCAAGGTTCAGCGGAGTAAATCGAATTAGATCGATGTGGATTGGATCCTTCCGTTTCCGTACTTCCGCCCGATCGTGTGGCTCATGAACAGACCCACGACCAAAACGCGCCGAGTCGATAGATCGGCCGTTGAGCGCAACTCCTTCCCATGGGGATTCAGTTTCACTTTCATGCGATACAAAGTAGGCAGGAAGACTGCCGACGACTCCACCTCCATTGGCGCGAACACAGCTGAATTTGTTCTCTCAGAGGAGGCTGTTTACACGTGGAATTAAAAATAGTCGCTCATGTATCCAGCTCGAAAGGAGCGGTTTGTTGAAGATGAGCAAAAAGCGCCAACCGGCGGTGTCCGTGCCGACCACATCAGCAACCATAAAAGGAGATGCCCGACAGCGGCGGAAGTGCCCGTTTCTTAATCGTCCCGGAACAGGGAGTTTTCCTTCCGCCTTCGCTCAGGCGACGGAATCTGATCAGGAAGCCCCTCATCGAGGACTCCTTTAGGGCTAAAGACGGGCGCAATTACAGTGACACCGCGTCTTCTTATTTGGACTGGCCCAGACGTGTGCCGTCGATTTTGTCGATTCCCTGGCGTGAGGCGTCTACTGAACCGGGGCTTCGTTCCACTTGGGGGAGCTTACCCGTCGCCAACCCGTGACGGATCTTCAACTCCACCTTCTGCTGCATTTTTCGGAAGATTTTAATACGAACCACCTCCTTGAGTTGCTGACACAGCAAGGAATGTTCCGTTATCAGCAATAGCAGCCTATAGTGTGATGCGCGTGTTGGCTGAATGAGAGGCGCGTTTCGATGAGTGCCAAGCCGCTCGTGGCCTTGCGGCGGATGACCGCAATCTGGCGAATTGACTTGGACGGGAGGCTGGTAAGTTAGTTGTTGTGACATCCGCGTTCGATGACCCCGCGTTTTGGCATCGGCTGCAGTTCGCGTTCACGATCACGTATCATTATCTGTTCCCCCAGTTGACGATGGGGCTGGCGTGGTTCCTGGTTTATTGGAAGGCGCGCGCGTTGTGGACGGGCGATGAGCGCTACAACGAGGCGGTCCGGTTCTGGGCCAAGATTTTCGGTCTCAACTTTGCCGTTGGCGTGGTGACGGGCATTCCGATGGAATTCCAATTCGGGACGAACTGGGCGGAGTTTTCGAAATTCTCGGGCGGGGTGATCGGGCAGACGCTTTCGATGGAAGGGATGTTCGCCTTCTTTCTCGAGAGCGCGTTCATCGGCGCGCTGATCTGGGGGGAAAAGCGGCTCGGGCCGCGGAACCATTTTGTCGCCGCGCTGGCCGTGGCGATGGGGAGCTGGAGTTCAGGCTTTTTTATCCTCGTAACGAATGCCTTCATGCAACATCCGGTCGGCTATGGCACCGGGCCGGATGGCAATCTCGTTCTTACCGATGTCGTCGCGTTTTTAACCAATCCGTGGGCCTTGGTTCAATTCACGCATAACCAGTGCGCGGCGCTGGTGACGGGCTCCTTTGCGGTGACGGCGCTGGGCGCTTTTTACACACTGCGCAGCGATCACCTCGATCAGGCGCGGATTTATCTCCGGTCGGGAACAGCGGCGGGGCTGGCCGCGTCGCTGCTGGTGGCGTTTCCAACGGGCGACTCGCAGGCGAAGATGGTCGCGCATAATCAGCCGGTGACGCTGGCGGCGATGGAGGGACGTTTCCACGGCGGCGACATGGCCGACCTCACCGCCATCGGCCAGCCGAACGTGAAGCTCCAGAAGCTCGATAATCCGATCCCGATTCCCGGCGCGCTGAGCTTCCTCGCCAATGGCACGTTTGAGAGCTACGTGCACGGGCTCGATGAGTATTCGCCCGATCTGTGGCCCGACAATATCGAGCTGCTCTACTACGCGTTCCATCTCATGGTGACGCTCGGAATGATTTTCATCCTGCTGATGGGCCTGGCGAACGTGCAGCGTTTCCGGGGCCAGTTGGACACGAGCAAGTGGCTGCTCTGGCCGTTGATGCTGGCGTTTCCGTTTCCCTATATTGCGAATTCGCTGGGCTGGATGACGACGGAATTGGGGCGTCAGCCGTGGCTGATTTATAATCTCCTGCGCACGAACCAGGGCTACAGCCAGGAGGTGAATAACGGCAATGTGATTTTCACGCTGATCGGTTTTACGGGACTCTACTTTGTGCTTGGGGTGATGTTCCTCTATTTGGTGGGCCGGGAAGTTTATCACGGACCGGTGTCCGAACCGGAGGCAGCCCATGGTTGAGCTCTGGTACGTCCTCATCGCTTTCATGATGACCGTTTACGTCGTGCTGGACGGACGTAATTTCGGCATCGGCGTGCTGCATCTGTTCGTGGCAAAAACTCCCGAGGAACGGCGTCAGGTGGTCGCGGCGATCGGGCCACTTTGGTCGTGGCATGAGGTGTGGCTGGTTGGGTTTGGGGGGACGCTGTTCGTGGCGTTTCCGCGACTCTACGCATGTTCGTTTTCGGGCTACTACCTGGCGCTCTTTTTGATTCTCTGGTGCTTCGTGCTGCGCGGGATGGCGCTGGAAGTGGGGGGGCACATCAATGACCGGATGTGGCAATCGTTCTGGGACGCGGTGCTGTCTTTTTCCAATGTGCTGCTGGGTCTGCTTTTTGGCGTGGCGTTGGGTGACCTGGCCCGGGGCGCTCCCATCGGGCCGACCGGCGATTTTGCGATGTCGTTCTTTACCGATTTCGGCGTGCGGGGTGATGTGGGGCTGCTCGATTGGTACACGGTATCGATGGGTGCCGTCTGTCTGGTTATCCTGACGGCGCATGGGGCGACTTACCTGACTTGGAAGACCGAAGGACCGGTGCATGACCGGAGCGCGGCGATGGCTCGGCGACTGTGGGCTGTTATCCCGGTGCTCTTCATTATCATCTCGGCGGAGACGTGGTACGTGCGCCCGGAGCTGGCGGGGAAGATGGTGGGCAATCCTGTCGCGTGGCTGGGCGTGGCGGTTTTTGCGGCAGGAGCAGCGGCCGTGTTCACGGGCCTGCGCGGCGGGTTGGAGCGAAGGACTTTTGTCGGCTCGGGGATGATGATCGCGGGACTGCTGGGGGCGGGCGCGGCGACGATTTTTCCGGTGATTCTCTTTTCGACGCTGGACCCGGCGAATTCGCTCACGGCCTACAACACCGCGGCGGGGTTGAGCAGCCTGGAGCTGGCGCTGATCTGGTGGCCGGTGGCGCTGGCGCTGACGTGCACCTACTTCTGGTTTATCGGTCGGCACTACGCGGGAAAAGTAAAAGTCAGCAAGGATACCCAGGGGTATTACTGACGCGCCTGAGGTACCTCGTTCCCAAGTGCAACTTGGGAACGAGGCAAAGGCCTTCTTTTTAAGTTCCGTCATCCTGAGCGAAGGCGAACGAAAAGTTCTCTCTCCCTTTTACGTTCTGCTGAGCCGGAGTCGAAGGACCTATGTGGCATTCTCGAGGTGTAAAGCGGCATCAGGAAGCACCTCTTCGCGCATGGGCGGCGAGTCTGCCACACATCAAGCGAGTCCCATCCTTACCTCGCTCCCAAGTACAACTTGAGAACGAGTAAGTCAGGGTCAGGACAGGAGTCTGACCCTCCAATTATTTGATTTCCCAGCCGAGGGGCATGCGGGCGTAGACGCCCAAGGGGTCATTGAATTCCTGCAGCGTCTTCAGCTCGCTTTTCATCTGGAGGAATCCGCGGGTGAGCGGGTCGGCCTTGACACGGCTGACCGGCTCTTCCTTCTGGCCGCTGAGCAGTAACGCCAAGGCGTCGGTGAAGCTGACCTGTTCCGGATATTCCTTCACGCGATAGTCGCCGACTTTGGCGCCCAGCTTGGCCGCCTTCGCGGCGTAGGTGATGGCGTTTTCCAGGCCGCCGATTTCGTCGACGAGTTTCAGGCCGAGAGCGTCGCTACCAGTCCAGACGCGGCCTTGCGCGATGGTGTCGACGGTGTTGGGATCGGTGTCGGCACCGCGCGGGATGTGGCGGCTTTCGGAGACTTTGTCGAGGAACTTGCCGTAGAGGTCGTTGACGCGCGCCTGGGCGAGGGCGATTTCCTGATCGGTCTTGGGGCGGGAGATGGTTTCGAAATCGGAGAAGGCGCCGGTCTTGGCGGTGTCGAAGGTGACGCCGAGGGTGTTGTTGAATAATTTCTGGGCGTCCATGAACATGCCGAAGACGCCAATGGAGCCGGTGAGCGTGTTGGGCTCGGCGAAGATACGGTCGGCGTAGGTCGAAACCCAGTAACCACCCGAGGCGGCGTAGTTGCCCATCGAGACGATGACCGGTTTCTTGGAGGCTTTCAGGTTGATGATTTCGCGCTGGATAACCTCGGAGGCATAGGC
>Ga0302320_10016149_pt1 | contig 15281 bp, 11 predicted proteins | sample Bog_T0_3_FD_202130 | JGI IMG/M metagenome (GOLD analysis project Ga0302320, IMG submission 202130) | Peat permafrost microbial communities from Stordalen Mire near Abisko, Sweden - Bog_T0_3 | ecosystem: Environmental > Terrestrial > Soil > Wetlands > Peat | place: Sweden: Abisko, Stordalen Mire... | reverse complement strand
GGTGTCAGGGCGGCGTGAGGAAACCGTGCCGGCGATCGTGGGCCAGGACCGGAGCGCCTCCCAGGCGGATGTGCAACGCCGCAAGGTGCGCACCTTCGCGCGCCAGCAGAAGATCGCCGAACGGGTTGCCGCGGCGACGGCCGAAATGGCGTCGGGCATCAGCGAGTCGGCGTCCGCCGCGCAGGAACTGCGCAAGTCGATGGAGCAGATCGCGGCCGGGGCGGAAGAGGCGTCCGGCGCGGCGCAGCAATCGCTCACTGCTGTCACCAGCATTGCGGCCGGTATCGTCCAGGCCAAGGAAAAGGCCGAATTCTCCCGCCAGAAGGCCGAGGCGCTGCAAACCCTGCTGGCGGATCTCAACACCCAGGTCGGGGCCTCGGTCAGCAATATCGAAACCGGCGCCACGCGCCAGCTTGCCTCGGTGCAGATGGTCGTCGAACTGGAGCGGCAGGCGGCCAACATCGGCGATATCGTCAAGGCGGTTGCGCGTATTGCCGACCAGACCAACCTGTTGGCGCTGAATGCCGCGATCGAGGCGGCGCGGGCCGGGCAGCACGGCAAGGGGTTCGCGGTGGTGGCCGACGAGGTCAGGACGCTGGCCGAGACGTCGGAGAAGAGCGCGCGCGACATCCAGGACCTGGTTGGGCAGATTCAGACCGAGGTGAAGACCATCGCCGACGGCATCAACGGCGCCGCGGAAGCGGCCCGGAGCGAGGTTGAAAAGGGCAAGGTGGTTACCGTGCAACTGACCAAGTCGCGGACCGAGATGGGCGGGCTGATGGCCGGCAGCATCGAGATCGCGACCGCCGCGCTGCAGGCTGACCGCGCGGCCAAGGAAGCGCAGAAGGGTTCGGAGCAGATCGCGGCGGCGGCGGCAGAGCAGTCGGCGGCCTGCGAAGAGGCATTGAAGACCATCGACCAGCAGACGCAGGCGCTGGAACAGAGCCAGACCGCGGCCGAGGAGCTATCGACGCTGGCGGACGAGCTGAGGAACAGCACCGATATCTCAAAAAGTGCCGAGGAAATGGCCTCGGCGGCGGAGGAACTGTCGGCTGCGGTGCAGGAGATCAGCGGCGCGGCGGTGCAGATCACGGCCGCGATCGAGCAGATCAACAAAGGCTCGCAGCAGGCGTCCGCCGCGGCCGCGCAGTCTGCGGCCGGCAACACCCAGATCGAGAAGAGCGCGTCGCTGGCGCAGGTCCGGGCAAGTTCCGGGCTCGACGGGGTGCGCGGCATCTCCGAGCTGATCAAGACCTGCCGGACGGCGGTGGACGAGCTGATCCTGGGGGTTTCCCAGTCACTCGAGGAAACCAACAAGAGCGGCAAGATGATCACCACGCTGGAGCAGGTGAGCCGGCGCATCGACAAGATCGTCGACTCGATCAACACCGTTTCGATCCAGACCAACATGCTGGCGATCAACGGTTCGATCGAGGCGGCGCGGGCCGGCGAGTTCGGCAAAGGCTTCATGGTGGTGTCGACCGACATCCGCAACCTGGCGCGTGAATCGGCTGAGAATGCCGACCGCATCAAGGACCAGGTGAAGGCGACGCAGGATCAGATCGTCGCGGTGCGGCGTGACCTGGAGCAGATTGCCACGGCGGCGGAAATCGAAGTGCAGAAGAACAAGGCGATCACCAACAACCTGGCGATCGTCGAGCAGGACATGGCGGTCGTGCTGAGTGCCAACGACGAAGTGAAGAAGGGTGCCGATATCATCCTAGTGGCGGTGCAGGAGGCGCAGAAGGCAACGCAGCAGATCGCTGCCGCCGCCGAACAGGCCAGCCGCGGCACCACCGAGGCCGCCAGTGCCGCCAAGCAGCAGTCGCGCGGTGCGGAGGAACTTGCCGCCGCCGTCGAGGAAGTCGCCTCGCTGGCCGATGAGCTGCAGAACTCGCGCGATTGAGCGGAAGGATCACGCTCATGGACATGCAAGCAGACGTGGCCGATGCCCCGCCGCCGGCGGCAGGGCAGTCGGCGGCCAGCCGACAATACGTGACCTTCCATATCGAGGACGGGCTGTTCGCGGTGCCGCTCGCGGAGGTGCAGGAAATCATCCGCATGCCGGATGTGGTGGAAATCCCGCTCAGTCACGCCAGCCTGGTTGGGCTGGCCAATCTGCGCGGCACGGTGATGTCGGTGACGAGCCTGCGGCGGATTTTCCGCTATCCCGACCTGGACCATGACGACGCCACGCGGGTTGTGGTGATCAACCAGGGGATCCCGGTGGGTCTGGTGGTTGACCGGATGGCGGCGGTGGTGACGGCGGACCCGGAGCAGATCGAAAACGTCAGTTCGATCGAGGGGACGATCAACACCGATCTGTTGCGCGGCATGATCAAGGCGACGGACGGACGCGGGATGATCATGATCCTGGATCCGATCCGGCTGGTTGACAGCGAGTTCGGTTCGGGCGGGGGCCGGCGCGGCGACAAGGCCGGCAGCGGCGAGGCCAGGGTGGCGGCCGACCGGGTGGCGGAGGCGACGGACGAGCTGCAGCTTGTGAGTTTCGAGGTCGCCGGCCAGGAGTATGCGCTGGCGATCGAGAACGTGCAGGAGATCGTGCAGATTCCCGAACGGGTCAACCGGGTGCCGAAGACGGACCAGCATGTGCTGGGGGTGATGACGCTGCGCAACCGGCTGCTGCCGCTGGTCAGTCTGCGTGAAATGTTTGGGCTTGGCGCGGTGCCGCTGGACGAGCGCAACAAGATCGTTGTCGTGCCGCTGCCGGATCAGACGTCGGTCGGCATCGTGATGGACTCGGTCAAGGAGGTGCTGCGGGTGAACCGCACCCTGCTGGAGCCGGTGCCGCCGCTGATGCGCGAGTCCAAGGGCGTGGGCGGGAAGGGTGGCGGCGATATCCTTGGCATCTGCCGGATGAATGACGGCAAGCGGCTGGTGTCGGTGCTGTCGGCCGCGGCGTTGTTCGAGAACGAGACGGTGCGCCGAGCCGCGGCTTCGGCCGAGGCGGGCGACGACACGGAGACCGGTATGGCTCAGGAAAATGCGCGCGACACGGGCGTTCTGGAGGAGGAGGAGCAGTTCGTGGTGTTCCGGCTCGCCGATGAGGAATACGGCGTGCCGATCGGTTCGGTGCAGGAGATCGTGCGGGTGCCGGACCACCTGACCCGGCTGCCCAAGGCGCCGGTGTTCATCAAGGGCGTGGTCAATCTGCGCGGTTCGGTGCTGCCGGTGGTTGACCAGCGAACGCGGTTCGACCTTGACGACATCCAGCGCAACGACCGCCAGCGGATCATGGTGTTCACCATTGACGGCGTGCGCACCGGCTTCATCGTCGACTCGGTTTCCGAAGTGCTGAAGATTCCGCGCAGTGCCATTGGCCCGATGCCGACGCTGTCGGACGAGCAGGCGGCACTGATTTCGCGGGTTGCGAACCTGGAGAAGCAGAAGCGCATGATCCTGCTGATCGATATCGATCACCTGCTGGAGAAGCACGAGATCGGTGCGGTCGCGGAAGCCGCCTCGGACGCGAAGGCCGCTGCCGAAACGGTCCACTGAGGGCGGCGGGGGAAAACGGACTCCGGCAGCGGACATCAGTGCCATGATCAAACTGCTGATCGCCGACGATTCCGCCCTGATGCGCAAGTATCTGGGCGAGATCTTCATGGACGAGGGCGACTTCGAGGTGTGCATCGCACGCAACGGTGCGGAGGCGCTGTCGCTGGCGCGGTCGTTTGCCCCTGACGTGATCACGCTGGATGTGAACATGCCGGAGATGGACGGGATCACCTGCCTGAGCCGGATCATGGTCGAATGTCCGAAGCCGGTGGTGATGGTTTCGTCGCTGACCAGCGAGGGCGCCGAGGTGACTTTGCAGGCGCTGGCGCTGGGCGCGGTCGATTTCATTTCGAAGCCGGATGGGACGGTCTCGCTGCACATCGGGCAGATCAAGGCGATGCTGGTGGCCAAGGTGCGCGCGGCTGCCAAGGCCCGGCTGCGGACCAGCCGCGGCCTGCTGGAGCGGGTGCGGTACCATGCCGGGACGGTCGCGGCGCAGAAGGCTGGGGTGGCGCCGAAGCCGTGGCCGGCGGCGGGCGGTCGGAGCGCCAATGGGGCAGCCGCTGGAGCGTCCGGTGGAGCGGCCCTGGGAGCGGCTCGCGGGGCGGTGCTGATCGGTGTTTCGACCGGCGGGCCGGGCGCGATCGAGGCGGTCATTCCGCGCCTGCCAAAGGATTTTCCCTGGCCGATCCTGATCGCGCAGCACATGCCGGAGAGCTTCACCGGCGTGTTCGCGCGCCGGATCGACGGCCTTTCCCAACTGAATGTGATCGAGGTGACGCGTCCCGAACCGTTGCGTGACGGGATGGTGTATATCGGCCGTGGCGATGCCGACCTGGTGATCGGCAACCGCGGCGGGGTGCTGACCGCGATACCGATGCCCGCTTCAGCGCGGCATATCTGGCACCCGAGTGTCGAGCGCCTGGTGACGAGCGCGCTGGACCATCTGGCTCCGGACAGGCTGCTTGGCGTGCTGCTGACCGGCATGGGCGATGATGGCGCGGTGGCGATGGCGGAGCTTCGCGGACGGGGCGGCCGGACCATTGCGGAGTCCGAAGAGACCGCCGTGGTCTGGGGCATGCCGGGCGAACTGGTGAAGCGGAACGGCGCCAGCATTGTGCTACCGCTGCAACGGATTGCCGAGCAGATACGCCGGTGGAGCAACTGACATGCCATTGATAAGGGCCAACGCCGTCGCCGCACCGGCGTGGCAGCACGAGGCCCGTGATCTTCTGCTGGCGCAGCTTGCCGGCAGCGATGCCGGACTGCGCCGGCACGCCGCGCGCGCCTTGTCGCAAGATTCCGAGGCGGCCCCTGCCCTGGCGGCCCAACTGGAGATGGAAACGGACCGGAGCGTGCGGGATGCGCTGTTTGGCAGCCTGGTCTGGATCGGCGGGACGCCGGCGGCGCGGCTGCTGGCCCGGCTGCTGCGGAGTGCCAATGCGGGTGTGCGCTCCGGTGCCGTCGAGGCGCTGAAGCGGCTTGGGGATGAGGCGATTCCGGTGCTGGATGCGCTGCTGGATGATCCTGACCCGGACAAGCGGCTGCTCTCGATCGAGGTGACCCGGGCGTGGCCGAGCCGGCTGGCGGTGCCGCGGCTGCAGCGGGTGCTGGAGACCGATCCGCATGTGAACGTGTGCGTTGCCGCGCTGGATGTGGCGACCGAGGTTGGCAACTGCGATCTGACCGCGGCGATTTCGGCGCTTCCCGCCCGGTTCCCGGATGAGCCGTTCATTGTCTTTGCGGCTGACGTGGCCCGTGCGCGGATCCAGACGTCCGCCGGACGGGCGTCATGATGGCGATGGTGCAGCCACCGGACGGGAAAGAGCAGCTTACGATCACCGAAGCGGAATACCAGAAGTTCTGTGAATTCGTTTATCGGCGAACGGGAATTTCATTCGGGGAAAACAAACGTTATTATGTCGACAAGCGTCTGCTGGAGCGCATTCACAAGTCCGGCGCCGGCAGTTTCGAAAAGTACTTCGACAGCCTGCGGCGGTATGACGCCGGCGGCGAGATCGAGCGTCTGATCAACCTGTTCACCGTCAATGAGACGTATTTCTACCGCGAGGATCATCAGCTCGACTGCATGGTTCAGGGCATGCTTCCCGAACTGGTTGCCGGGCGCCGCAACGGAGACCGGATCCGGATCTGGTCGATGCCGTGCTCGACCGGCGAGGAGCCCTATTCCATTGCGATGTATCTGCTGGAGAACTGGGCCCGGGTCGATGACTTCGACATCGAGATCATGGCGTCCGACATCGACACCAGCGTGCTGCGGACGGCGGAGGCGGGGGTGTATGACACGCGGTCGCTGCAGCGGCTGTCGCGGGAGCTGATCAGGCGGTATTTCGTTTCTGCGGGCGAGCAGGGATTCCGGCTGATCGATGCGGTGCGCCAGTCGGTGCGGTTCACCCAGGTGAATGCGAGCAACGCGCTGGAGATGCGGGCATTTGCCCATCTGGACCTGATCTTCTGCCGCAACATGCTGATCTATTTCGACGACCGGTCACGCCAGCAGACTGTCGAATCGTTCTATGACAGTCTTTGCCAGGGTGGGTTCATCTGCCTGGGGCATTCCGAGTCCATGAGCCGGATCTCCTCGTTGTTCACGGTCAGAAAATTTCCGCAGGCGATCGTCTATCAAAAATGTGGAGGTCCGAGGTGACCCTGGACGTTGTACCGCCGGATGAGGGGTTGTTGCCGAAAATTCTGCTGGTTGATGATGCGACTGTGGTGCGCTTGTATTACCGGCAGATCCTGGAAGCCGAAGGCTATCGCGTGGAGGAGGCCATCAACGGCGTCGAAGGTGTCGAGAAGGCCCTGCAGACAGCGTTCGATCTTTGCATCGTCGACGTCAACATGCCGTTGATGGACGGCTACGCCTTGCTGCATGTGCTGCGCGGCGATGCCGCGACGCGGGCAGTGCCGGCGCTGATGACCACGACCGAGTCGGCGGCTGAGGATCATCACGCGTCGCTGCTGGCGGGTGCGAATGCGTATCTGGTCAAGCCGGTTCCGCGCGCCCAGCTGGCGCTTTACGTTGCCGCGATGACCGGCCGGAGCGTGACATGAACGATCTGCTCGTTCAATTCGTTACTGAGGCGCGGGAGCTGCTGCAGGATGCCGGCGAAGCCCTGCTGTCGCTGGAGCGGACGCCGGACGACGAGACCGCGGTCAATCGCCTGTTCCGGTCGGTGCACACGCTGAAAGGCTCGTCTGGGCTGTTTGAGGCGCAGCCGCTGACCGAGGTGCTGCACGCTGCCGAGGACATCTTCCACGCGGTCCGCGAGCATGGCATCGCGCTGACGCCGGAGATGGTCGATCTGACGCTGAAGGTTCTGGACCAGGTCGGGCGGTGGATCGGCCACCTCGACCAGCACGCAGGTCTGCCGGATGACGCCGGATCGATCGCACGGACGATGGTGGCCGAACTTCGCTCGCATTTTGGCCGGCGGGCCGGGGAGCCGCTGGCTGTCGCGGCGGCGCGGGCGCAGGCCCTGTCGACGGCCGCCACCCTCAGCCGGTGGTTCCAGCCGGAGGCACTTGCCGCGGCGGCGGCAGCGGCGGCGGTGGATGGTGCGTACCATCTGGTTTCCTACGTGCCGGAGGAGAGCTGTTTCTTCCGCGGCGAGGACCCGCTTTATCTGGCGACGCAAATTCCCCGGATGCAGGCGTTCGCGACAGAGGTGCGCGCGCCCTGGGCGGCGCTTTCAAGCCTTGATCCGTTTGCCTGCAACCTGAATTTCCATGCGTTGTCCACGGCGGACCGCGACGAACTGGAGATGCTGTTCCGCTATGTGCCGGACCAGGTAACGATCACCGAACTTGCGGCTGCGGAACCGGTTCGGCCGGCTGCCGCGGCGGACGCGGACGGCGCGCTGCCGGCGGTGGTTGCGGCGCTGCTGCGCGAGCAGATCGAGATGCTGGCGCTGGAGATTCAGGAAGGGGAGTTTGCCGGGCGGATTGGTTCGGCCGCGCGGGTTGCCGCGAATGCGCTGCGTTTCGCGCGGCGCGCCGATGCCGCCGCGACGATCGAGGCGTCCGGTGCGGATTCGCTTGCGAGCCAGCGAAGCGAACCCCTGAGCGAGGCGATCGCCGCCCTGCTGGCGGCGAAACCGCGCGTCGCGGCGGTGAATGACGCCACACCGCGGGTCGCGGCGGAGAGCGACCGGGGGGCGGGTGCGGACGCCGCCGAACGGGTGGTGGCGCGCATCCTGCGGGTGGACCAGGAAAAGGTCGACGCGCTGATGAATCTGGTGGGCGAGCTTGTCGTTGCCAAGAACAGCCTGCCGTTTCTCGCCCGGCGTGCCGAACAGCAGTACGGCCTGCGCGAACTCAGCCGTGAGATCAAGGACCAGTACAGCGTCATCGACCGGATCGCGCAGGAACTGCAGGGTGCGGTGATGTCGGTGCGGATGATGCCGGTGGGCCAGGTGTTCCAGCGCTTTCCGCGGCTGGTGCGCGACCTGGCGCGCAAGCTCGGCAAGCAGGTCAACCTGGTGATTCAGGGCGAAGACACCGAGGCCGACAAGAACGTCATCGAGAATCTGTTCGATCCGCTGCTGCATATGGTTCGCAACAGCCTCGATCACGGCATCGAGGGGCCTGAGGAGCGCATGGCAAGCGGCAAGCCGGCGTTCGGGACGGTCAGGCTGCTGGCCCGCCACGACGCCGATCAGGTGGTGATCGAGGTCGTCGACGACGGCCGCGGCATCGATCCCGAGGCGATCAAGCGCAAAGCCTATGAGCGCGGGCTGCTCGACGAGGCGCGGCTTGCCTCGGTCAGCGACGCCGAGGCGACGATGCTGGTGTTTTCGGCCGGGTTTTCGACGGCCGAGACGATCACCGACGTTTCCGGGCGCGGTGTCGGCATGGACGTGGTGCGCAGCGCCGTGGAGCAGGCCGGCGGCCGCATCGCCATGACCAGCAGCAAAGGCAGCGGAACGACGTTGCGGCTCAGCCTGCCGCTCAGCATGGCGGTGAGCCGGGTGATGACGGTGACCCTGGACGACCGGCTGTTCGGCATCCCGATGGATCTGATCCTGGGAACGGTGAAAGTGCCGAGGCGGGACATCGTGCGGATCAAGGACGGCGAAGCGTTCGTGCTGCGCGAGCGTGTCGTGCCACTGGTGCATCTGGCGCGGCTGCTGGAGCTGCCGGCGCCGGCGACCCCTGCCGAGGAAACCGCGGTTCTGGTGGTGCGCGTCCGCGGTCAGACGATCGGTCTGGGGATCTCGCATTTCGGCGAGGGCATGGAGATCATTCTCAAGCCGCTCGAAGGGATGCTGGCGAAAATAGTGGGCTATGCGGGTACGGCACTGCTGGGTGACGGCCGTGTGCTGCTGGTGCTCGACCTAGAGGAGCTGGTGCCATGACCATACGGCGCACTGACGATACGGTCCTGCTCGAGGACGTCTGCGTCGTCGAGGATGCGGAAATCCTGATGCAGGAGCTGCAGGCCGGCGCGGCGGCGATCGACTGGAGCGGCTGCAGCCACCTGCACACCGCCTGCCTGCAGGTGATCCTGGCCGCCGGCGTGCCGATCCGCGGATCGCCGGCGAATGCGGCGCTGGCGCGCTGGCTTGCGCCGCTGCTGCAGCCCGACGGGGCAGCGGCGCTGGGACAAGCAGCGTCTGAAACCTCCCTTGTTTGCCTGACAGAGGCCTGAGCTATGCCAGCGATCCTTGTCCTCGACGATTCCGCCACGATGGTGATGAGCCTGTCACGCATTCTGAAAAAGGCCGGCTATGAGGTGGAAACTGCGGCCGACGGGAAGGAGGGGGCGGCCAAGCTGGCCGGCGGCCTGAAGCCGACCCTGATCCTGACCGATCTGAACATGCCGGCCATGGATGGGATCGCCTTCATCAAGGAGGCGCGGCGCAACGCCGCGACGCGGTTCACGCCGATCATCGTGCTGACCACCGAATCCGGCACGCTGAAGCGGGACGAGGCGCGCGCGGCGGGGGCTTCCGGGTGGCTCACCAAGCCGACCGAACCGGCGGAGCTGCTGGCGACCCTGAAGCAGTTGCTGCCGGCGAAATGAGGAGCGCGCCGATGCAGCCCAGTCCAGACCACGATGAACGCCTGATCTGCGCGGTGCTGGCGGCGCAGGTTGCGGCGATCCGCGATCATGTGGAGGCCGACGCGACGGTCGATCTGCTGTGGCGGATCGCCGACGCCCTGACCCTGCTGTCCGGCCTGGTGACCGAACTGGCGACGCTCCACGTGGCCGCCGATCCGGTGCTGGAGCAGCGGTATGATGCGGCGGTTGCGGCCGGGTCGGAGGTCAGCCAGTCGCTGGATGCGCTGGCATTCGAGCAGGCGCAGCGGCACGACCTGGCGCGGCAGAAGGCGGATTGCGTGGTGGCGGCGCTGCAACGGCTGGCGGCGACCGATGCACCGCAGGGCAGCCGGCTGTCTCAGAAAGAGCTGGCGGCGATGTATATCAGCGACGAGCAGCATGCCGTGCACAAAGCCGTCGCGCGCCGGTTCGGCGAGGCCGGTGCGTCCGTCGCAGTGGTGAACGATGGCGCGGGCACCCCTCAGGAAGGCATCGGGCCATGAACATCCGAGGCAGCGACGTGGCGTTGCTGAAGCCGGGGCGGCTGATCTCGTGGGCGCTGGCGGGCGGCGCCTGCGGCATCGGCATCGTGATCTGGCCGGATACGCCGTTGCTGGTCCGGCTGCTGGGTGGGGCGGTTGTCGCGATCGCGGCGTTGATCATCAGCGACGGGCGACGGACGGTGGTCGGTGCGGCTGGCGCGGTGCGGCCCGGGGTTGCGCCGGTGCTGGTTGCTGTTGGCGGCACGGCGACGGACGCTGCCGGGGGCGGCAGCCTGCTGGCGGAAGCCCATCCCGGCACGAGGCAGGATCTGCAGACCGCGATTCGGCGGTTCGGCGCGAGCATCGGCGATCAGTTGGATGCTTCGGTCCAGCCGGTGCTGGAGGAGAACCGGCAGATGCGCGAGGTGGCCGGCGAGATGACGAGCGCGGCGACGCAGGCGAAGGAGATCTTCACCAAATGCAATTCGCTTGCGTCCGAGGCCGAAGGCGGGATCGAACAGTTGAACACGTTCAGCGGCGACCTGGCCGCGTGTATCCAGATCATCGGGTCGGAAGTCAGGCTGTCGATCGCCAAGGTCAAGGATTCAACCACCCAGGCCGACGCCACGCGGCGCTGCGTCGATACGATGGCGACGCTGTCGCTGGCGATGTCGGACATGATCAAGATGATCGACCAGATCGCCCGGCAGACCCGCATGCTGGCGCTGAACGCGACGATCGAGGCGGCACGCGCCGGGGAGGCCGGCAGGGGCTTCGCGGTTGTGGCGGGCGAGGTCAAGCAACTGGCGCAGCAGACCGCCGAGGCGACGCAGACGATCGGCCAGAAGGTCAGCGGGATGGCCGACACGGTGTCGGAGAGCATCGCGTCGCTGGCGGCGCTGACCGAGACGATCGCGACGGTCGATGGGTCCAGCGCCTCGATCGGACGGGCGCTGAATGAGCAGGAAAGCCTGGTCACGCGGGTTTCGACCAGCCTGCAAGGGATGCGTGAGGCGATCTTCACGCTGTCGCGGGAGTTGCGGGAAGCGGCGCAGATCGCGGCCAACAGCGGGATGCTGGCCGACCTGGTGCTGGACACCGCGAACTCGGTGGACGGGCTGATGCGGGGGCTCAAGGGGCGGCTGACGGATATCGGCAGCGGCATGGGGGCGCTGTCCAGCGAAGCGGCGGCGGCGGAAACCAGTACGGCCGGGCAACGGTTTGCTGCCGAATGAGGGGCGATCCGGCGCTGGGCTATTGGCGCACCGACGCGACCTGTTTGGGCGGTTCGGCCTGGCCGCGGCCGCCGATGAGGGCGACGACGGCCCAGTAGTAGGGGTGGCCGATTGTGGCGTCCTTGCCGGTCGCCTCGTCGAGCACGCGGCGCTGGGCGGCGGCGAGGGCGGCGGCGGGACCGGCGGCCGGGTTCGCCTGAAGGCCGCCGAGGAACAGTGCGGTCAGATAGGGGGTGAAGGCGTCGTTGGCATCCCAGTGGGTGATGATCAAGGAACGGGCGCCGGCGAAGAAGAAGCTGCGGGCGAGGCCGGACAGGCTTTCTCCGGCGCCGATGCTGGCGGGACCGCCGGAGTTGCAGGCGGAGAGAATCACCAGTTCGGCATTGAGGTCCATCTGGGCGATGGCCGAGGCGGTCAGCAGGCCGCCGGAGGCGTCGGTGGCGCCGTTGGGGACGGAGGTGATCAGTGCGGCCTCATCGAGGCAGCGCAGCTCGCCGGGCAGCACGGCATGGGTGGCGAAGTGGAGGACCCGGTAATCCTTCAGCGGCGCGGCGATGACGTTCCTGGCGGTGAAAGCGGCGCCCATCATTTCGTCGTTCGGGGAGGCGCCGAGCAGCTTGCTGGCGACCTGGAGCTCGCGGATGGTGCCGGGCAGGCGGGACAGCGAGGCGAGTTCGCGGGCGCTGGGGCCGCAATCCTGCGGCGGGAAGGAGGCGTCGGCCTGTTGCAGGGTCGGCGGGCGGAACTCGCCGAAGCCGAACCAGGGGCGGGGCGCCTGCACGGTGGCGGCGGCCTGGCGCAGATTGACGAAGCTGGCGACGGAGGGCACGTGGGAGATCGCCATCTTGCGGATCAGGAACGGCGACTGGCCGATTTCGTCGCTGGAGGGCGGGCCGGTGAGCAGGGCGCCGAAGGGGACCGAGAGCAGGCTGCCTGCCGGTGCCACGGTGAGGCTTTCGACGTCGGTCAGGCCGGCGGCGACCGGTCCGAGGACGGCGGCGTATAATTCCTGCGCGGCGGCGGTGTCGAACGGGGGCGGCTGGCCGTTCGATCCCGGCTCGACGCTGGCGCGGAATTTGGCGACGAGGGCATCGATCCGCTTGGCGCCGCCGTCCAGGCGGCCGATGGCGATAGAATTCCGGCGCAGCAGGAAGACCCAGCCCTCGTCAGAGTCCATCACCACGGAGACGAGGGCTTCGTTCGGGCCGAGGAGGGACTGGGCGTCGTGGGCGGTGACGGAGTCCTGGACGAGGCCGGCGAAGCCCGGGGCGGCGGCCTGCAAGGCCTGGCTGGCTTCGGTCAACTGGTCGCGGGTCTTGCGGATCTCGGCGTCCAGGCTGGTGAGCGCGGCGGCATTGGCGTCCTTGTCGGCGGTGAGATCGGCGCGTTTGCGGTAGAGGGCGTCGAGCCGGTCGGTGGTGGTCTCGCGCAGCCGGATGGCTTCGCCGACGTGCGGATCGCGGGCGCCTTGTTCCAGGCGGACGGTGGCCAGCGCGATCTGCCGGCTGGTGATCGTGCTCTGGGCCAGTTGCGACAGGCTGAACATGTCGGCGAGCAGGGGCTGCGCGGTTGCCGGCGACGGCCCGATATCGAGGGAGAGGGCGTGCAGGCAGGGCACCACCTGCTCCTCGGAGGCGCCGATCTTGAGGCTGCGCAGCGTCTGTGTGGCGGCCAGGCAGAGCTGCTTCACCGGGCCGAACTGGCCATTGGCGGCGAGTTTGGCTGCCTCCAGAAGCTGGGTCTGTGCCAGCGGCAGGCTGCCGGGCTGCGCCACGGCGAAGCTGCTGGCGGCGACGCCGAGATTGGTGGCGGCCTCGGTGGCGGTCGGGGCGATGGTCATGCCGAAGGTGCGGTAGTAGCGGGCGACGAGGCGCTGGTCGCGGCCCTGGTAGAGGCTGCGCGCCGCGGTCAGTGCGGTCGTGGCTTCGTCGGTGCGGCCGAGGGCGACGAGGGCGATGGCGCGGTAGCGCTGGGTCTCGATCAGGCCGTTCAGCGCGTCGGCGGCGGTCTGGTTCTGCAGCAGGGTGGCGTCGGCGACGTTGTCCACCAGGCGGTCGATGCCGTTGCGTCCGGCGGCGCGGCGGGGGACGAGGGATTCCGGCGGGACGAGGGCGGCAAAGTCGCGTTCGGCCTGGTCGAGCAGGGCCAGCGCCTCGGCCGGGTGGTTGCGGTTGAGCTGGTCGAGGGCGGCGAGGTAGCGGACGGTGGGGCGGGCGTCGGGATCGAGCTGGGCGGGGGAGAGCGCGAGCGGTTCGGCGCGGGCGAACAGGCGGCTGCTTTCGTTGAAGCGGTTCTGGTTGGAGATCTGCAGGGCGAGGCGGGCGAGCGGCACCGCCAGGGCGGGGTTCTGCGGACCGTTGGCTTTCTCCAGCAGGGTGACCGCGGCGCGGTAGGCGGCTTCGGCGGCGGCGTAGTTGTCCTGGCGGTTTTCGTTGGCGCCGCGGGCGATCTGGCGGTCGACCTCGGCGATGGCGCCGACGCCTTCGAGGTTGACGGCCTGTTCGGCGGCGCGTTCGGTGGCCAGCGCGGTGGCTTCCGGGGTGGCTTTGACGGGTTCGGCGGCGACCCGTCCGCTCATGACGCCGATGGCGCGGCCGATCACCTGCTCCACCGGCTTTACGGCGTCGGCGACGTAGAGCGTGTCACCGATGCGGGCGGCGATGACGACCTGGGGCCAGCCGCCCTGGCGGCGGGTGCAGGCCATGCCGACGGCCGGGGTGTCGAGCAGGGTGGTTGGCGCGGGGTTGCCGCACTGAAAGCGCTGGTCGAAGGCGGTGCGCCAGGGGCTGGCGGTGATGAAGGCGGCGGGGTCGGCGGCCTGGTGCTCCGCCACGATGCGGCCGGCGGGCTGCTGGTAGGTGCCGCAGTAGATCTGCGATTCGGTGGCGCCGCGCTGGAGCGAGCATGGCTCGTTTGCGGCGTTGCTGCCGACATCGAGCGCGGCGGCGGTGTCGCGGGCGCCGCCGCTGTTGATGTAGGCGTCGGGCGGCGGTTTCTGGCAGCCGGCGACGGTAAGGGCAAGGATGAGGGCGGCGAGACGGGCGCGCGGGCGTGCGGATGGCATCCTAGTAGTCCTTCTCGCCGACGTCGGGGAGGGTGACGGAGAAGTCGTCGGGCTGGGGTGGGGCTGACACCTGGAGGTCCTGCAAGGGGTTGATGATCGGCGGGGTCAGGGTGACGATGCGGATGCAGTTGACCGACTGGATGGGACAGCCGTTCACCTGGTAGTTGTTCTTCGGCGATGGCTGGATGAAGCTGGCGGCGGCGGCGCTGGAGCCGCCGACCCCGTTGACCGAACCGAGGAGGTTGACGAGCGATGCGGTGCCGTTCCCGGCATACTCGACCTGCAACGATTTGACGGCGACCTGGCCGGTGGCGGTGCCGGAGACGAGGTTGAGATAGAGCTGCGTCGTCGGCGCGTTGAAGTCGAGGAACGTGACGTTGCCGTTGCTGGTGAGCTTGATCACGAGATCCGCCGGGCCGCCGCCTCTGCCGAAGACCGAGGCGGCCGTCGAGACGCTGACCGAGGTGCCCGAGATCCAGGCGCCGATGCCGAGATTGGTCGGGAACGCACCTGGGGCCAAACGGAACTGCGGGTTCAGCGCGGTGTCCGGCTGGACGCTGGTGAAGCTGCCGCCGAAGGTTACCGAACCGGCCGGCGCGGTGATCTGGATGTTCGGGGCGCTGGTGGTGCCGTTCTGGGTGACGTTGCCTGACGCGGTGGTGACGATTGCGTCGGTTCCGGCGGCGACGGTGCCGGACTGGGTCAGGTTCCCCGAGTTGGTTGTCAGCTTCGCCTGGGTGCCGGCCGTGAGGGTTCCGGACTGGGTGATATTGCCGTTGGGGGTGGTCAGTGTTGCGGTGGTTCCGGCGGTGACGGTCCCCGACTGGGTGATGGCGCCGGCGGGGGCGGCGAGCGTCGCGGCCTGGGTGGCATGGGTCGTGCCGGACTGGGTCAGCGCGCCGGCGTCGGCGGTGTAG
>Ga0302320_10016147_pt1 | contig 15283 bp, 11 predicted proteins | sample Bog_T0_3_FD_202130 | JGI IMG/M metagenome (GOLD analysis project Ga0302320, IMG submission 202130) | Peat permafrost microbial communities from Stordalen Mire near Abisko, Sweden - Bog_T0_3 | ecosystem: Environmental > Terrestrial > Soil > Wetlands > Peat | place: Sweden: Abisko, Stordalen Mire... | reverse complement strand
GGATGACTTTCTGGGCATGAAGGACCGCTCCCGGTCCGGCCGCCAGGATCATCGCCGCGAACACAGGCCTGGAGAAATGGGCAAAGGCGCTGACCTTGTCACGCATGGTGGTGCTCCTTGTGCAAAAAAAAAGAAAGCCCTTCGATCACATGGGCCTTCCGGAGATCGGAACGGGGGGGAGGGGTGGCCGCGGGATGAATCCGGTGTCCAGTGAACGAGAGCCTGGGGGGAACGCATCTCATTCTAGAATGCGGGGGCCGGGAGTCAAGGCCTGGGTCTCCTGGACATAACCTGAATGATCGCTCACACTGACGGGGTCAATCAATTCGCCTTTGGAAACGGTCCCGATTGCCCAGCCCCGCCGGGGCTGGGTTCGTTTCTGCCCGCCCGCTGGGATTCCCATGTATCTGATCAGCAAGGCCATCCACAAACTGGAACGGTGGCGCCGCTACCTCATGGTGTTCCTGGCGGTCCTGGGCCCCGGGATGATCGTGATGATCGCCGACAACGACGCCGGTGGCATCTCCACCTACGCCGTCACCGGGTCCCAGTACGGCTTCAGCCTGCTCTGGCTGTTCATCCCGCTGGTGCCCATGGCCTACTACGTCCAGGAGATGACGGTCCGGCTCGGGGCGGTCACCAAGCGCGGGCACGCCGAGGCCATCTTCGAGGGCTTCGGCAAGTTCTGGGGCTGGTTCTCCCTGGCGGACCTGGCCATCGTCAACTGGCTCACCCTCATCACCGAATACATCGGGATGGTCGCGGCGGCGCAGATGTTCGGGGTCCCGCCGGTGGTGACCTTCCTGGGGGTCACCCTGATCCTGTTCCTGGTGGTGGTGACCGGGCGCTACTGGACCTTCGAGAAGATGACCCTGTTCTTCTGCCTCTTCAACCTGGTGTACATTCCGGCGGCGTTCTGGGCCATGCGCACGCCCACGGCGCCGCCCTGGGGCGCGGTGGCCTGGAACCTGTTCGTCCCGAACCTCCCGGGCGGCCTGTCCGGCGATCTGCTGATGATCCTCCTGGCCAACATCGGCACCACCATCGCCCCCTGGATGATCTTCTTCCAGCAGAGCGCCGTGGTGGACAAGGGCATCGACATCAAGGACATCAAGTTCGGGCAGATCGAGACCTTCGTGGGCTCCCTGCTCACCTGCCTCGTGGCCGTGTTCATCATCATCGCCACCGGCGCCGCCCTGCACCACCACATCCCGCCCATCGTGGTGGACGACGCGGCCAAGACCGCCGAGGCCCTGGTGCCCCTGCTGCCCCACGGCCAGGGGGAACTGGCGCGCAAGCTGTTCGCCATCGGCCTGTTCGACGCCGGATTCCTGGGCGCGCTGTGCATCTCGCTGTCGTCCAGCTGGGCCGTGGGCGAGGTGTTCGGCTGGGCCCACAGCCTCAACAAGACGGTCAAGGACGCGCCGTGGTTCTACGTGGTCTACCTTGCGATGCTGCTCACCTCCGGCGCCGTGGTGCTGATTCCCGGGGCCCCGCTGGTGACCATCACCCTGTTCGTCCAGGTGGTGGCGGTCACCCTGCTGCCCTCGGCCCTGGTGTTCCTGATCCTGCTGCTGAATGACGATCAATTCATGGGCGAACACACCAGCACGCGCTGGCAGAATATAGCCAACTGGATCATCGTCATCATCGTGTCGGCCATGTCCTCGCTGTTCGCGGTCTCAACCTTGTTCCCCGGTCTGCTTGAGCGTCTCTTCGGGAGGGCGGCATGAATACCCTTGGGGTTGCTTATGAATCAACTGTGAGGAGCATCTACTTCTCCAAGCTGTTCAAGAAGCCGGTCCACGTCGCCGGAGGCGGCAAGCGCCTGGGCAAGGTCAGCGACATCGTGTTCGCGCTGGAGGAGCATGCCCCCCGCGCGGTGGGCGTCTACCTCTACCACGGCTGGGGCAAGCCCGACGAGTTCATCCCCTGGGACCGGGTGGTGGAGCTGTTCCTGGCCGGGATCGTGGTGAAGCCGCCGGAACAGGGCGAGCACTACCCGCCCTTCAAGGACCAGCCCGGGTGGATCCTCGCGGACAAACACCTGATGGGCCGCACGGTGCTGGACATCGACGACCGCAAGATCGAGGCCGTCAACGATGTAGTCATGCAGTTGGTGGACGGCCAGTGGCGGCTGGTGGCGGTGGACACTTCCTTCAACGGCTTCCTGCGCAAGTGGCGCCTGTCCCCGCTGGAGACGCTCATCCACGACGACCTGATTCCCTGGAAGTTCGTCCAGCCCCTCTCCATCGAGGACGCCACCACCACGGAGACGCTCCAGCTGTCGGTGGCCCGGGCCCAGCTCCAGGACCTGCCCAAGGAGGACCTGGCCGACGTGCTGGAGGAACTGTCCGGCCAGGAGCAGACCGCCCTGTTCTCGGCCCTGGAGACGGACAAGGCGGCCGATGCCCTCACGGAGGCGGAACCCAGGGCCCAGCGCCAGATCATGGCCAACCTGCGGGCGGAGCGGGCGATGACCATCCTGGCCAGCTTGTCCACGCCGCAACTGGTGGACCTCCTGACCGTGCTGCCCCACGAGGATCAGCTCGAACTGCTGCTGCTCCTGCCCGAGCCGCGCCAGGGCCGGGTGCGCAGCCTGCTCTCGGAAAGGGAGGCCAAGGCCACCGACTTCATGGACCAGGAGTTCCTCACCATCGCCCCCCACGACACCGTGGCGGTGGCCAAGGCCCGGATCCGGGCTTCAGGGCTCGATTACCACGGCATCTCCTACCTCTACGTCGTCGCCGCCCACGGCCCGGTCCAGGGCGTGGTGGACGCCCGCCAGATCCTGCTGGAGGAGGACTCGGTGACCATGGAAGCGATCATGGTCAGCCCGGTGGTGACCGCCGAGGCGGACGACGCCAGGGAGGACCTGACGGCGCTGTTCAGCAAGTATCATTTCCGGATGGTGCCGGTGGTGGACACTGAAGACCGCATCCACGGGGTGGTCAAGTACGTGGACATCATGAAGAGCAGCGTGAAGGCCTGAGGTGCGACCATGCCGAGAGTGAAACTGACCCGCATGACCCGGATAGCCCTCTACTGCCTGCGCTTCTATTTGATCTTCCTGATGCTGCTGCTCGCCTTCCGGTTCCTGAAGACGTTCCATTAACGTTCCCGCAAAGCCGCCTGGATGCGGGCGTCCAGCTCGCGGGCGGCGGACCTCGGGTCGGGGCTGGCGCAGATGGCGGACACCACGGCGATCCCATCGGCCCCGGCTCGCACCGCCTGCGCGGCGTTCGCCAGATTCAGGCCGCCGATGGCCACCAGGGGATGGCGGGAGAAGGCCCTGATCTTCTGGATGCCTTCCAGGCCCCAGGCGCCCTTGGTGTCGATCTTGGTAGGGGTGGGGAACACCGGGCTGACGCCCAGGTAGTCCACGTCCTGGTCCTGGGCCCGGACCACGTCGGCCCAGGTCTCCACCGAAAGGCCGATGACGGCCCGGGGCCCCATGAACCGCCGGACCCATTCGCAGGGCATGTCCTCCTGGCCCACGTGCACGCCGTCGGCCCCGGAGGCCAGGGCCACATCCACGCGGTCGTTGATGATCAGGGGCACGCGCCGGGGCGCCAGCAGCGCCTTCAGGGACACGGCCAGTGAGATGAAGGCGCGGGTGCTGAGGTCCTTCTCCCGCAGCTGGACGCAGGCGACGCCGCCCTCCACGGCCCGGGCCACGACCTCTTCCAGGGCGCGGCCACCGCACAGGGCGCGGTCGGTGACCAGGTACAGGCCCCGCACCTCACGCTCCGGTGCGGATGCGCTGGGCGATGTCCTCGCCATTCAATCGGTACAGTGCGTCCAGGAAGCGCACCTGCAGCGTGCCGGGCCCCTCCGCACCGGCGGCGGCCATCTCCCCGGCGATGCCCATCACCGCCATGGCCTGGGCGGTGGCCAGGGGATAGTCCTTGTTGACGGCGGCGAAGGTGCCGCAGAGGGCGGTGGCGGTGCAGCCCAGCCCGGTCACCCGGGTCATCATGGGGTGGCCGTTCCGGACCAGGTAGGGTTCCTCTCCGCCGATGATGTAGTCGGTGGCTCCGCTGATGCAGACCGTGGACCCCCAACGCTCGTGGAGGCTCCGGGCGGCTTCCACGGCGGTGTGGGAGGCTTCGGTGCTGTCCACGCCCTTGGTTCGGGCCTGGTCCCCGCAGACGGCCATGATCTCCGAGGCGTTGCCGCGGATGATGGCGGGACGGATGGAGCTCACCAGGCCGCGCGCGGTGGCCGTGCGGAAGCCGGTGGCCCCGGCGCCCACCGGGTCGAGCACGATGGGGATGCCCAGCTCCAGCGCTCGCTCGGCGGCCTTGTGCATCGCCTTGATCCATTCCCGGCTCAGGGTGCCGATGTTGATCACCAGCGCCGATGCGATGCCGACCATGTCGGCCACCTCCTCGTCGGCGTGGGCCATCACAGGGGAGGCGCCGATGGCCAGCAGGGCGTTCGCGGTGCTGTTCATGACCACGTAGTTGGTGATGTTGTGCACGATGGGCGACAGCCTGCGGATGTCCTCCACGGCTTTCCAGGTGTGCCAGGAATCCTGTTCGATCATGGGGACGCTCCTGGTAATACTTTAACGCCTTCAATGGGGCCAGGGGCTCTCCGGGGGGACCAGGGGCATGCGGATGGTGACCCGGGTCAGTTCGTTGGGGATGCAGAAGATCTCCAGCCGGCTGCCGGCGCCCAGGACGCTGCGGATGCGCTTCTCGACGATCTGCAGGCCGAGACCGTCCTTGGCGCGCCCGCTCTCCTCGTAGGTTCCGGCCGTGTCCTCCACGTCGATGCGCACCTTGCCGTCCTCCTGGGTGGCCCGAATCCGGGCGACGCCGGGGGACAGCATCTCCGAGATGCCATGCCTGATGGCGTTCTCCAGGAGCGGCTGCAGGGTGAAGGTGGGCACCTGGATGTGCATCAGCGCGGGCGGCACGTCGATCTCCACCACCAGCCCTTCGTAGCGCGCCTTCTCGATCTCCAGGTAGGCGCGGATGTGCTCCAGCTCCTCTTCCAGGGAGGAGAAGGGGCTGCTGCGCTTGAGGTTCTTGCGGAAGTAGTTGGAGAGGTGGTAGACCAGCTCGCGCCCGCGGTTGGCGTCCTTGCGGATGACCGCCATGATGGTGTTGAGGGAATTGAACAGGAAGTGCGGGTTCACCTGGGCCTGCAGCAGCTTGAGTTCGCCCAGGACCAGCAGGTTCTTCTGTTCCTGGTAGCGGGCGATGAGCAGCTGGCTGGAGAGCAGGTCCCCGATCCCTTCGCCGAGCATCCGGTTCATGTTCAGGAAGCGGTGGCTCCGGGACTCGTACAGCTGGACGGTGCCGATGACGGTGCCGTCCACCTGCAGCGGCACGATCAGCGCCGAGTGGATGGGGCAGGTGGCACTGATCGCGCACTGGTAGCTCTGGTGGATGCCGTCGGCGAACACCACCGAGCCGCTGGTGATGGCCTGCCGGGTGAGGGGCGAGGAGATGTTCCCGCCCGGGCGGTGGTGATCAGAGCCGATGCCCACGAACCCCATGATGCGCTCGGTGTCGGTGACCGCCACGCCGCCCACCCCGGTCTCCTCCCGGACGATGGCCGCCATCTCGGCGGCCATGCCCGGCCCGAACCCCCGGGACATCAGCCCCAGCGCCCGCTGGGCCACCCTGAGGGCGGCGGCGGAGGAGGCCGAGGCGACCCGGTCCAGGTCCTGCTGGCGGTGGATCAGCACGGCCATGAGCAGGGCCGCCCCCACCGGGTTCAGCAGGATCATGGGCAGGCCGATGATCTTGACGATGGCCACCGCCGCGGTGAACGGCTTGGTCAAGGCCAGCACGATGCCCATGTGCACGATTTCGCCCACGAACACGGCCAGGAAGGCGGTGCGTTTGCTGATGAGCACCTGGGGCTTGTCTCTCAGGGCGATGTGGATGAGGCCGGCCGAGAAGCCTTCCAGGGTGGTGGCCACCGCCCCGGCGAAGGCCGCGGCGCCGCCCAGGGTCATCCGGTGCAGGCCGGCGGTGGCCCCCACCAGGGCTCCCAGGATCGGCCCGCCCAGGAGGCCCGCCAGGGTCGAGCCCACCGCGCGGGCATTGAGCAGCGCTCCGCCCCGCACCACCGGAGTGCCCAGGTAGTTGCCCAGGATGGTGATGCAGGTGAACACCAGGTACAGGCGGATCTTGCCCCGGGGGTGGGCCCAGTCGGTGCTCAGCGGCTGGAAGGCCGGGGACTCGCAGAACAGGTAGAACAGGACCAGGAAGGCCGACAGGGTCTGGAAGAGCTGGACCAGGTATTCCAAAAGCCCCTCCCAATCATTTTAAACCGGGCCCCGCCGTGGCGAAGGGCGGGACCCATCGGCTCACTGCAGGCGGTCGGCCAGCAGCCTGGCAGTGTGCTCCACAGCGATCTTGGCGCCGTCCTTGTCGAACCCGCCGCGGATCTGCATGACGCAGCCCGGGCAGTCCATGGCAGCCAGCGGTGCGTCGGCGGCCTTGATGTTGACCAGCTTGCGCGCCAGGATCGGGGCGGAGATCTCGGGCAGCTTCAGCGAGTAGGACCCGCCCATGCCGCAGCACATGTCGCATTCGGACATTTCCGAGATCTCGTAGCCGGCCTTTCCCAGCAGCTCGCGCGGGGCCTCGGAGGCGTTGAGAGTGCGCTTGAGGTGGCAGGAATCGTGGTAGGTGACCTTGCCCAGATCCTGGCCTTCCTTGAAGCTCAGCCGCCCCTCGTCCACCAGCTGCTTGACCAGGGTGGAGAAGTCCATGGCCTTGGCCGCCAGCTTCTTGGCGTCCTCCAGCCGCCCGGTCATGCCCAGGCTCTCGAAGGTGGCGGCGAACTCCTGCTTGAGCGCCACCGTGCAGGTGGGGCAGGCGGACACCACGTACTTCACGTCCTCCGCCAGCAGTGCCTCGATGTTGTCCTGGGCGTTCTGGGCGGCCACCTCGTAGGCGCCGCTATAGCGGGCCGGGGCTCCGCAGCAGGTCTGCTTGTCGGGGAACACCACCTCGATGCCGGCCTTGTTCAGCACCTCCACCACGGCCTTGCCCATCTCCGGGTAGGAGAAGTCGATCAGGCAGCCCGAGTAGAACGCCGCCTTCTCCTTGCCCTTGGGCTGCTGGATCTCCTTGAACAGGTCCCGGAACGGCACCGGGGCGATGGCCGGCAGGCTGCGGAACTCGGTGAGGTCCGACAGGAAGAACGGCAGGTGCCGGATGAACCCGTCCTTGGCGAAGGGCTTCTGGGTGATGGACGCGGTGCGCAGCATGGCGTGGAACACCCGGCGGTTGTTCACCACCGCGAAGATGGCCTTCTGCACCACCCCCTGGCCCTGCTCCACCGCCAGCCGGCGGCGCAGCTCCAGGATCAGCTCGGGGATGTCGATCATGCCCGGGCACACCACCTTGCAATTGCCGCACTGGATGCACAGGCTCTGGATATCCTCGGCCTTCTTCAGTTCGTCGAACCAGGCGGTGAGGATGGTGCCGATGCCGCCGGTATAGGTCTTGCCGAACACGTGGCCGCCCACCAGCCGGAACACCGGGCACACGTTCAGGCAGGAGGCGCAGCGGATGCACTGGAGCGCCTGCTTGAACTTGGGATCCCGGGCCATCTCCGAGCGCTTGTTGTCCATGAGGATGATGTGCAGTTCCTTGGGCGAGCCGTCGGTGTTGGGCACCTGGCCGGTGATGATCGACACGTAGCTGGTGAGCAGCTGGCCGGTGGCGCTGCGGGGGAGGGCGGTGAGGATCGGCTGCACGTCGTCGAAGGCTTCCACCAGCTTCTCGATGCCGACGATGGCCACGTGGATCTTCGGCAGGGTGGTCACCAGCCGGGCATTGCCCTCGTTGGTGATGATCACCAGGCTGCCGGTCTCCGCCACCGCGATGTTGGCGCCGGTGATGCCCATGTCCGCGTTCAGGAACTTGGCCCGCAGCTTGCCCCGGGCGAACTTCACCAGCTTGGCGATGTCCGGGACCTGGCCTGGCTCCACCTCGTTGTTGAAGACCTCGGTCACCTCTTCCTTGGTCATGTGGATGGCCGGCATCACCATGTGCGAGGGGGTCTGGTGGGCCAGCTGGATGATCCACTCGCCCAGGTCGGTCTCCTCCACCTCCACGCCGCCCGCCTGCAGGTGGGCGTTGAGGTGGATCTCCTCGGAAGCCATGGACTTGGATTTGACCACCAGCTTCACGCCGTGTTCCTTGGCCAGGGCCAGGATGTACTCCTTCACCTGGAGCGGGTCGCTGGAGCGGAACACCTTGGCCCCGCGGGCCTCGGCGTTGCGCTTGAAGGTTTCCGCCAGCTCGTCCAGGTGGCAGGCGGCGGCGGACTTCACGTCCCGGATCTGCGCCCGGACCGCCTCGAAGTCGATGCCCTCGTAGGCCTTGGCCCGGCCGATCCGGTAGGCCTCGGAGAACCGCCCCAGGGCGCCGGTGAGGTTGGCGTTGTTCAGTGCGACGTTGACGGATTCCCTGAAGGCCGATTTCATGCGTTGCCCCTTTCAAGCTCGTCCACGAACACGATGATGAGCCGCTCTGGTCCGTGCACGCCGATGGTCAGCACCCGCTCGATGTCGGCGGTGCGGCTGGGCCCGGTGATCAAGGAAATGTAGCCGGTCTGGCTGGGATGGAGCTGCTTCAGCACCGTGGGCAGGTCGGCCCGCAGCCGGGATGTGCCCACCAGGGCCACGTGGATGGAGGGGAGGGTGGACACCAGGCGCTGTTCCACCTGGGCCGCGTCCACCACCAGGGTGCCGGTGGCGGCCACCGCCCAGTCCGCCTGGCTGATGCCGACCTTGGCGTCGGCGGCGGCCTGGCGGGTGATCTCGAAGCTGAGGCACGGGGCCTCGTTGGCGAGGTACTTCTTGCCGAATCCCTTCAGGATGGTGCCGTCCGCCCAGATCGCGCCGCGCCCCGGAACATCCTCGACCCCCTGCTCCTGCAGCAGGTTGATGACGAAGTCGAAGGCCTCCCGCTGGGTTGCCAGGCGGTGGACTTCGGCGCTGACGGCTTCCGCCCGGGCCTTGAAGGTTTCGAAAAGGGTTTCCATGGTACCGCCCTCCGAGAATAAATCCGGGGACCCGCGTCCCCGGCTTGACTGGGGCCTTACTTAGCTACCAGATTAACAAACGGAGCCACATAGGCCATCAAAAATACTGCGCAGCCGCCCAGCGCCGCCAGGGCGATGGAATGGAAGAACACATAGCGCAGGATGTCGCCTTCGTGGCCATACCACTGGGTCGCGGTGCTGGCCACCACGATGCTCTGGGCGTCGATCATCTTGCCCATCACCCCGCCCACGCTGTTGGCGGAGGCCATCAGTGCCGGCTGCACCCCGACCTGCTGCGCGGTGATCTTCTGGAGACTGCCGAACAGGACGTTGGAAGAGGTGTCCGATCCGGTCAGGGCCACGCCCAGCCAACCGAGCATGGTGCCGAAGAAGGGATACAGGGCCCCGGTGCGGGCGAAGGCCAGGCCCATGGTGGCATCCAGCCCGGCATAGCGGGTGAGGAAGCCGATGGCCATCATGGCCGAGATGGTGAGCAGGGAGAACCGGACCTTGATCAGCGTCCTGCCGTACAGCTTGACCATCTGGCCCAGGCCGAGCCCCGCGACGATGCCGGAAAGGATGGAGGCGATGAAGATGCCGGTCCCGGTCATGGACAGCCAGTTCAGCAGGAATACGGCCGGTTCCGGTGTGGGCTTGGTCACCACGGGCGGAACCCGCTGGACCAGCATGTGCAGGCCGTGCACCGGGAACTTGAACATGGAGAGCTTGTCCAGGAAGGTTTTGATGACCGGGGTGCCCCAGAGGCCGACCATGACGCTCAGGATCACCCAGGGCATCCAGGCCTTGACGATGACGCGGGTGGGCTGTTTGACCCTGCTCTCAGAGGTCCGGGTCGCGGAATCATGCTCCAGGGACCAGAGGTTCTTGGGCTTCCACATGAGCAGGAAGGCGATCAGACAGCCCATGGAGACAACCGAGGCGGCGATGTCCACCAGCCAGGGGCCATGCAGGTTGGAGACCAGCAGCTGGGTCAGGGCGAAGCTGCCGCCGGCCACCAGGATGGCCGGCCAGATCTCGCACATGCCCTTGAAGCCGGCGAAGGCCCAGATCAGCCAGAACGGCACCAGCAGGCAGAAGGGGGTCAGGATGCGGCCGACGTTGGAGCTGAGCACCAGCAGATCGATGCCGGTGACACCGTTCAGGGCGATGAGCGGGATGCCCAGGGCACCGAACGCCACCGGGGCCGTGTTGGCGATGAGCGACAGGCCCGAGGCCTGGAGGGGCTTGAAACCAAGGCCGATGAGGATCGCCGCGGTGACCGCCACCGGCGTGCCGAATCCGGCCGCGCCTTCGAAGAAGGATCCGAAACAAAAGGCGATCAGCAGGAGCTGGAGGCGGCGGTCCTGGGTGATGGTGGTCAGGCTCTCTGAGAGGGTCTTGAACAGGCCGGTCTCGACCGTGAGGATATACATGAAGATGACGTTGACGATGATCCAGCCGATGGGCATGAGGCCATAGCCGGCGCCGAACACGGCAGTGGCCCCGGCGACCTTGGCGGGCATGTGGAACCCGACGATCGCGGTCAGCAGCGCCGTGGCCAGGCCGAGCAGGGCCGCGAGGTGGGCCTTCACCTCGAAAATGGCCAGGGAGCCCAGGAGCACGACCACCGGCAGGGCCGCGATCAGGGTGGACAGCCACCAGTGTCCGGTCGGATCGTAGTTCTGGGCCCAGGGGATGCCCAGGGCCGGAAGCCTCAGGATCACGATGGCGAGGATGGCGACACAGACGAGAATGCCTGCCAGCATGCCCAGATCGGCGGCTGGCTGGGCATGGTCCTTGGCGGGCGCCGGTGGCCGGCCGGTGGAAGTTGTCATTGGGTCCTCCGTAAAAGGGTTGGTGGAAAGAAAAGCAAGGTGGTACAAGACTTCCCGGCCGGCGAGGCGGTCTCTCACCGGGGGCGATGCGGGCATAGGTTTGGCGGCCCAAGCCCGGAAGTCCGGGCATGGCCACCCAGGGGCGTGGTTGGTGCTCAGGGGAAATCGATATCAAAAATGGGGCCAGTTCAAAAGGATGCGATGGTTGATGGCCGCCCGGCAAAAAAAAAGGGTTAGCGGCTGGCAGAGCCGGGTTTGTGGTCGTTTTCAAGACATGACCGGGAGCCCGGAAACGACAACGTCCCGGCCGGAGCCGGGACGTTGTCTTGCAGGCGATGATGCGGGCTAGGGCTTGGGGGCCGGGGCCGGGGCCGGGGCAGGGGCTGCCACCACCACCGCCGCGGGCTTGGGCGGCGCGGCCGGGATCATGCCGGTGAAGACATAGGCCTGCAGCATGGCGATGATGCCGATGACCGCGGCGCCAATGATGGAGTGCCAGAACACCCAGCGGAAGATGGGCCCCATGGCGTGGACCCGTTCCTTGGGGTCGTCATAGCAGGCGGCGCAGGCCACCATGATGGACTGCGGGTCGATCATCTTGCCCATGACGCCGCCGGTGGAGTTGGTGGCCACCGTCAGCACTTCAGGGATGTGCAACTGCTGGGCGGTGATCCGCTGGAGGTTGCCGAACAGGGCGTTGGCGGCGGTGTCCGAACCGGTGAGGAAGACGCCCAGCCAGCCGAGGAAGGCCGCGAAGAACGGATACATGAAACCCGCGCTGGTGAAGGCCAGGCCGATCACCGCGTCGGTGCCGGCATAGCGGGTGAGGGCGCCCAGGCCGAGCACCTGGCCGATGACCAGGACCGGCTTCTTCATGCGCTGCAGGGTCCGGCCGACGGCCTCGGCCCACTGGCTGCCGCTCAGGCGGAGCAGCAGCCCCGAGAGGACCGCGGCCACGAACACGCCGGTGCCCACGGCGGAGAGCCAGTTGATGACGAAGCGCGCGACTTCGGGCTTGGCGCCCAGCGGCACCACCGGCGGGGTGCGCTGCACCAGGTTGTGCAGGGCGGGCATGTCCCAGTGGGGCAGCGAGAGCGTGCCGCTGAAACTGGTGCCCAGGAGGGTGGTGCTGAATTTGAAGTTCTCCAGCAGCTTGTCCAGGTGGATCTTGTACGACGGGCTGCCCCACAGGGCGCAGCAGCAGATGAGGAAGATCCAGGGCATCCAGGCGAAGACGGTCTGGCCCAGGGTGTACTTGTACTTCCAGGTGGTGATGTCGATGGTTTCGGCGACCTTTCCGGCCTTGCGTTCGGAACGGAGCAGGAAGCGCTTCTTGGGGTGCCAGAGGAAGCGCAGGAACAGGGCCGTGCAGATGACCGAGAACACGCCCGCGAGCACGTCGGTCAGCAGGTGGGTGGTGGCGTGGGAGGAGGAGATCCACTGCATCAGCGCGAAGGAGACGCCCGACACCGTCGCCGCCGGCCAGACTTCCCACACTTCGCTCCAGGCGCCGCCTTCCATCTTGACGAAGGCCGCGATCAGCCAGAACGGCACCAGGACCGAAACGAACGGCAGCTGATGGCCGGCCATGGTGGAAACGTGGAGTTCATTGAGGCCGCTCACCGCGGCCAGGGTGACGATGGGGGTGCCGATGGCACCCCAGGCGACCGGGGCGGTATTGGCCAGCAGGTTGAGCACGGCCGACTGGAACGGAGCGAAGCCCAGCCCCACCATTACCGCGCCGGCAATGGCCACGGGCGTGCCGAAGCCCGACGTGCCTTCGATGATGGAGCCGAAGGAGAAGGCGATCAGCAGCACCTGCAGCCGGCGGTCAAAGGAGATGTGGATGATCGATTCCTTGACGATTTCAAATTGTCCAGTGATGACCGTCATGGTGTAGAGCAGCATGGCGGACACGACGATCCAGACGATGCCAAGCAGGCCGGACAGCGTGCCGAAGGAGAAGGCGGAAATGGCCGCGGGCAGCGGCATTCTGAAGGCCAGGCAGCTGACGACGAAAGCTGCGAGAACCCCGTAGAACGCCGCGTAGGGCGCGGAGATACCGAAGCGCCGCACCCCGTCAGCATCCCTGTGCGGATGGACGGCAATGAAGTAGAGCAGTGTCCCTATGGGCACCACAGCCACCAGCGTCGACAAGAATGCGTTGCCGAATGGATTGTAGTTCTGGAAATACATGGCACCTCCCAAAGGTTTGGGTCTGAACTCATGCTTTACCGGGTTTAGGGTGTTGCATCGTATGCGGAGAGACGATGAGCCGTCCTTCCATGGGGGTTAACCGAAGGAGAATGATCCGGTCCTGCGCCGCCTAGTGGAAACTGAACCAACCCTTACCGTGCCTAGGCACGGGAGGGTCCAGAATTGAACGATTTTGTATTTCTGAATCATTCTTTCCCTGCTGGGATTTGATGTCAACAATTTTAAATTTTTCCGAGCGGATTCGGTTGGACTTAGGCCCTTGGGCCGCACTTCATTCCCACCTTGATGAGCCGGCACACCCTGGCCGCCGCCGCCTCGATGAGGGCGGGCCCCTGGCTGATGCAGACCTCCAGGGTCATGGGCTGGGGCACGATGCTGGCGAGGGCGTCGATCCCGTGGGCCAGCACGTCGTCCGCCCCCTGGTCCAGCCCACCGGACAAACAAACCACTGGAACCTGGTGTCGCCCGGCCACCTCGGCCACGCCCACCGGGGCCTTGCCCATGGCGGTCTGGGCATCGGTGCGGCCCTCGCCGGTGATGACCAGGTCGGCGCCGGTCACCAGGGCATCGAAGCCGGTGGCCTCCAGCACGATCTCCACTCCGGGCCGCAGCCGGGCCGGGGTGAACCAGAGCAGGCCGGCGCCCAGGCCGCCCGCAGCTCCGGCGCCCGGGAGTTCCGACACATCACGGCCGGTGGTGCGGGCCGCAACCTTGGCATAGATGCCCAGAGCCCGGTCCAGTTCCTGCACCATGTCCGGAGTGGCCCCCTTCTGCGGACCATAGATCGCCGAAGCCCCGCGCGGCCCGGTCAGCGGGTTGTCCACATCGCAGGCCACCATGATCTCGAGGCCCGCCAGCCGCGGGTCCAGGCCGGCCAGATCGATGCGGTCGAGCCGGGCGAGAGCCCCCCCGCCCTGGGGCAGGGACGCGCCATCGGCATCGAGGAAGCGCGCCCCCAGGGCCTGGGCGAGACCCGTGCCGCCGTCGTTGGTGGCGCTGCCGCCGATGCCGATGACCAGCTTGCGCAGCCCCGCGTCGAGCGCCGCCTTCACCAGCCAGCCGGTGCCCGCGGTGGAGGTGATCCGCGGATCACGCAGCTCTTTGGGCACCAGGGGCAGGCCCGAGGCCGAGGCCATCTCGATGACCGCGGTCCTGCCGTCGCCCAGCACGCCCCATAAGGCCCTGACGGGCTCGCCCAGGGGACCGGGCACCTCGGTGTATTCCAGGCGCCCGCCGGTGGCGGCCACCAATGCTTCCACCGTGCCCTCGCCGCCGTCCGCGATGGGCACCTTCTGCACCTGCGCATCGGGAAACACGGCATGGATGCCGCGTTCGATGGCTTGCGCCACGCCAAGGGCCGATACGCTGCCCTTGTATGAGTCTGGAGCCACGATGATGCGCATGGTGTCTACCTCCCAGGTGTGGACTCAGGGGACCAGCCCGGGGAACACGAACGCGAAGCCCCATGACATCAGCCCGACGAGGATCAGGAACGGGATGGTGTACTTGATCGTCTGGCGCATGATCAGGCCTTCCTTGCCCGCCAGGCCCACCGCGGCGGCCGCGATGACGATGCTCTGGGGCGAGATCATCTTGCCCGCGACACTGCCGGCGCTGCCGGCGGAAGCCATGAGGATCTCCGACAGCCCCATGCCCTGGGCGGTCAGCTTCTGCAGATTGCCGAACAGCGCGTTGGCGGAGGTATTGCTGCCGGTGAGGATCACGCCGATGGTGCCGAAGATCGGGGCCAGGGCCGGATAGACCTGCCGGTCCACCACCGAGATGATGCCGTTGGCCAGGGTGGCGACCATGGATATCTGCTTGGTGCCCAGGACGCCCCAGACGGCGAGCTTGGTCTTGGGATCGATGATGGGCAGGCCCATGTTCATCACTTCCGAGATGGAAAGAATGCAGGCCACGGCGATGAAGGACGGGATCATCTGCTTGAAGGTCTTGCCGACCTGCTGGCCGAAGGTTCCGTAATTGATGCCCAGGAAGGGGCAGGCGATCAGGCCGGAGAGCAGCATGATCGTGCCGGGGGTCTGCAGCCAGGTGAAGGTATAGAGCTTGCCGGGATTGTAGATCTCGGTCTTGAACAGCATGAAGTGCCAGCCGTCGGCGCTGCCGTTGAACAGCTTCATGGTGCTGGGCAGGTTCAAGGCGATGACGTTGACCGTCAGGAGCAGGTAGGGCAGCCAGGACAGGAACAG
>Ga0302320_10016146_pt1 | contig 15284 bp, 15 predicted proteins | sample Bog_T0_3_FD_202130 | JGI IMG/M metagenome (GOLD analysis project Ga0302320, IMG submission 202130) | Peat permafrost microbial communities from Stordalen Mire near Abisko, Sweden - Bog_T0_3 | ecosystem: Environmental > Terrestrial > Soil > Wetlands > Peat | place: Sweden: Abisko, Stordalen Mire... | reverse complement strand
AGCGCCTTCGACTCGCGCAGCAAGCGCAACGCCTCCGCGAGCGTGCGGGGCAGCGCGATGGCCAGATCGTAGGCGCTGCCGGAGATCGGCTCGGAAGGTTTCAGCCCCTCGATCATGCCGAGATAACCGCAGGCCAGCGAGGCCGCGATGGCCAGATAGGGATTCGCATCGGCTCCGCCCACCCGGTTCTCCACGCGCCGCGCCTCGGGACCGGACATGGGAACGCGCAAGCCCGCCGTTCGATTGTCGTAGCCCCAATGTACGTTGATGGGCGCCGAGGAATAACGGCTGATTCGCCGGTAGCTGTTCACGTTCGGCGCGAACAGCGACATCGCGCCGGGTAGGTACTTCTGCAGGCCGGCGATGTGTCCGAAGAACAGCGACGAGGGGGAGCCATCGGGATTGCTGAATATGTTCTTGCGGGTTTTCGTATCGACGATGCTTTGATGCAAGTGCATGGCGCTGCCCGGCTCCTTGGCCATGGGCTTTGCCATGAAGGTGGCATACATCTTGTGCCGCAAGGCCGCCTCGCGGGCGGTGCGCTTGAACAAGAAGGCCTGATCGGCCAGGCCCATGGGATAGCCGTGAAGCAGGTTGATTTCCATTTGCGCCGCGCCGGCTTCATGGATCAGGGTGTCGATCTCGATGTCCTGCGCCTCGCAGAACGAATACATGTCGTCGAACAGCGGGTCGAACTCATTTACCGCGGCGATGCTGTACGCCTGGCGCCCGATTTCCGGGCGGCCGGATCGGCCCACCGGGGGCTTCAAGGGGTAGTCGGAATCCACATTGGGTTCGACGAGAAAGAACTCGAGTTCCGGCGCCACCACCGGTTCCCAGCCATGCGCCTCATACAGATCGAGAACCCGTCGCAGCACATAGCGCGGCGCCATGGTGACCGGCCGGCCGTCGCCATAGAAACAATCGTGAATCACCTGAGCGGTCGGTTCCGCGGCCCAGGGCACGACCCGCACGGTTTTCGGATCGGCCTTCAAGACGATGTCGATGTCCGACGGATTCATCGCGCTTTGATCGTCCGGATAGTCGCCGGTCACGGTCTGCAGGAATATGGCCTCCGGCAGGCGCATGCCCTCCTCTTCAGCGAATTTCTCCGCGGGCATGAGCTTGCCGCGCGCCACGCCGGCCATGTCCGGGATGATGGCTTCGACCTCGGAGATACCGTGTTCTTTCAAGAATTGCTGAATCGTGCTGGCCATAAATCACCTTATCGCATGAGCGCGCTCTCTACTGGCTTCACCAAATGCTGCAAACAGCGCGCGAGAAAATGGGTTCTTTGCAAATTGCCATTCGGGATGCCACTGCACGCTGAGGGCGAAGTTCGGCGCTGCGCTCACCCTGAACGCCTCGATCACTCCGTCCGGTGCGCGCGCCTCAACCGCTAAATTCCTTCCCAGCGATTGAATTCCCTGCGAGTGCAAGGAATTGACTTGCAGGCGATCCTGTCCGGCGATTTTTTGCAATGACCCTCCAGGCTCCAGAAGGACTTCGTGAGCCGGCCCGTATTGCATGTCCAGGGGCGTGGATTCATCCTCGCGATGGTCGAGGTAGCCCGGTATCTCTTGCAGCCGTTGGTGCAAGGTGCCGCCATAGGCGACATTCATTTCCTGAAATCCGCGGCAAATCGCCAGCACCGGCAACCCGGCGGCGACCGCCCGCGGAATCAGCGGAAGCGTCGTAGCATCCCTATTTGGATCATGTAGCGTTCCCGGCGCGCTGGCCGGTCCTCCATAGTGGCGTGGTTCGACATTCGATGCGCTCCCAGTGAGCAACAATCCGTCGCAGGCTTCCAACAAGGAAGGCAAATCGATCTCGGGCCCGAGAGCCGGAATGAGCACCGGCACCGCATTCGCACCGGCGGCGACGGCTTCGATGTACTTCTCGCCGACCATGTGGAAATAGTGTTTTCCACATAGCCGGCGGTCGGCTGGAATTCCGATGAGCGGCAGGCGCGACATGTTTAATATATTAAACGTCCAGAGGGACGATTGGGCTTCCTTAACGACTGTATTACACCACACCGGCGCAGACTCGTCCCGGTCGCAGTTGCAAAAGAGGCTAAGATTTAGGCATTTCCATGACTTAGCCACGATTGGTGCGCCGCATCAATCCTACCCTTCAATGAAATAGCCCCTCAGGCTCACAGGCGCCTAATCCTGTCAATAGCCATAAAATCTTAAACACTTCGTCGGGGACCGCTTGATGTATGATGCGTGATGTCCGATGCAATTCAGGTTCACGGAGCACTCGATGCGAACCACCGTTTCAATTGACGACGACGTGCTGTTGGCGGCCAAGAGCATGGCGCAGCGGGAAAATATGAGTCTGGGCGAAGTGCTGTCGAAGTTGGCGCGCCAGGCACTGCGCCGTGAATCGATCCCGAACGCCGCCGCCCAGCGCAATGGCGTGCCTTTGCTTCCCGTGCATGCGCGCTCGACCCCGGTAACCCTGGAACTGGTCAATCAGTTGCGCGATGAACTGTCGTGACCTCGTATTTGCTCGATGTAAACGTGCTCATTGCGCTCGTGGATTCAGCGCATGTTCAGCATGAGGCGGCGCATCAGTGGTTTGCGAACGTGGGTCACCGAGCCTTTGCTACCTGCCCGATGACTGAGAACGGCCTGCTGCGTATCGTGGGCCATGCCCGATACCCGAATTCCCCTGGAACGCCGGCGGCGGTCGCCACCAGTCTGGCCGGCATGCGGGCACTTCCGGGGCATCGGTTTTGGCCCGACGCTATCAGCCTCATGGACGCCGGCCGTATCGACACGAATCGCCTGATGCATTCCACCCAGGTCACCGACAGTTATCTCTTGGCCCTGGCGCACGCCCATGACGGACGGCTGGCAACCTTCGATCGGAAGCTGGTCGCGGATGCGGCGCGCGGTGCCGCACTCACCTTACTCTTGATTTGAAATCTATTTCAGCCCCGGTTTCTCCGGCCCAAAGCTCGGTATCAGCTTCTGTCCGGTGGCCAGCAGCGTCACCGAGTCCAAACTCCCGCCATGCGATCCGTCGCGCAGCGGATCGAACTCGACGCTCACACGATCGCCGACTTTGATGGACTGCCGGGTCCACCCCGCCCGCGTCAACACGCCCGGGCTCGTGGTTTCGAACGACCATTCCTGTGCTGCGCCGCCGCCGTCGGGCTGCACCACCATCCACAAAATCACATGGGGATTGGTCCACTGGAAAATTTTCACGGTGCCCTTCAATGTCGCGGTCTTGGACCGGTCATACATGGCGAAGGAATGATGTCCCCACGCCGGCCAAGAACCGGCGATCACCGTCGCCAATGTCGCGGCCATCACTGAGCATTTCACGGATATGCGCTTCATTTCGATGCCGGCCCCACGGGAACGCCGTTGTGAAAGTTGACGGGAGCGAATGTGGAATTGCCGTTCTTGTCGACGGCATCGGTATAAGTCCCCTGGGTACAAACCCCTTCGAGGATCTCGAATTTCTGCCCCCGCTGCCGGTAATACTTGCGGGTCGTGGTCCAGGGTTTGGTCAATATCTTGCCGGCATGGATTTCCAATTCGTCGTACAGAGTATCGGGGCCCTCCAGATGCAGGCGCTCGACGATGTGCATGTCGCCGTTGTTCGGCACACCCACGGCCTCACTGACTGCGAGGTAGGCCTGGGGCAGCAATGCGATGGTATCCACCACCAGAGTATTGCCGTCCCAATGCCCGATGGAATGACCATGGAAACTCGGATCCGGATCCGCCGGATGCGAGCGTCCGTCCGTATAAATGCGCCGCATCCGATTGCCGTCGCCCTCGCCCAGTATGGTGACCCGGCCCGGAGTGAACAAAATCTCGAAGGCGTTGTGCGTGATCAGCATCCAACTCGGCATGCCCGTCGGGAAGCAGTGGTCGATGATGGGGAACGGACGCCCCGCCGCCTCTTCGGCATACATATGATCGATTTGTTTGGCGATCTGCGGCTTCCAAGGCGGTCGATTGGTCTTTTCCTGGGCGAACTGATCGCTGATGGCCGGTGTCCACGTGCCGCTCCAGTCCGGCAGCTTGGCCAGGGCCTGCCAATCCTGCGCGGTCGGCGCGGCATCGGCGGGTTCCTTATCCGCGGCGACGCTGGGCAATGCGGAAAACTGGGCCAGAGCCAGCACGCTCGACAGGCACACGGTGCGATGCATGATTTTCCCCATAGCCGGCAGACTACCGCATTAGAACTCAATGATGAAGCAGCGATGAATCCGCGCGTGACGCTCGAAGTCCTTCGGAATGGTCCGGGCGCTGATGTCTTCCACGCGCAGATCCGATAGCGACTCGCTGTCCAGCTTGAACCGGGTGTAATTGGTCGAGAACATCAAGCGGCCCGACGGGCGCAGCAACTTCAGGGACCGGCGAATCATGCCCACATGATCCCGTTGTACATCCAGCACCCCTTCCATGCGTTTGGAATTGGAGAAGGTGGGCGGGTCCACGAAAATCAAATCGAAGCGCGGACCTTCGGCCTCGCGCTCCTCGAGCCATTGGAGGCAGTCCGCCCGATACAGTTCGTGCTCGCGGCCGCCGAAGCCGTTGAGCAGCAGATTCTCGTGCGCCCAATCCAGGTAGGTGTTCGACAAATCGACGCTGGTGGTGGAGCGCGCGCCGCCCGCCGCGGCATACACCGTGGCGCTGCCCGTGTAGCAGAATAGATTCAGAAAATCCGCGCCGCTCGCCGCTTCGCGCAACAAGGCCCGCACCCTGCGGTGGTCCAAAAACAGGCCCGTATCCAAATAGTCCCGGAAATTGACCCAGAACTTCAGGCCGCCTTCCTGCACGGCATGACGTTCGGCGACGTCCTCGCGCTTCTCGTACTGCTCGCTGCCTTTCTGTGGTTTACGCACTCGAGAGTGCACGTGTGAAACCGGTACCCCGAGAACTTCCGGCAGCACCGCCAGCGCCTCGCGGCGGCGCTCGCGCGCGCTTTCCTGATCCACCGTCTTCGGCGGGGCATATTCCTGCACGTACACATGCCGCATCCCCCGGCCATATAGATCGATGGCGAAGGCATATTCCGGCATGTCCGCGTCGTACACCCGAAAACAATCGATGTGCTCGCGCGCCGCCCAGGGATCCAGCCTCTGCAGATTCTTGCGCAATCGATTGGCGAACATCTGGGCGCCCGGCCTGCTGGACCACTCCGCACGCACCACGTCGGCCGGCCGTTGCTCACTGGCCTGGTCCAGTTCGAAACGCAGCAGACGGCACTCGATGGTACCGTTGAAAAACCGATGCGTGCGTTTGGCATAGATCCCGAGATTCCGCGCCAGTGGCGGATTGCCCGTCAGGATGGCGGCCTGCCAGCCCTGAAATTGATCTCGCAGCACGCCGCCGAGCTCAGAATACAAGGCCGGAAGGCCCGATTCGGCACCGATGCGCTCGCCATAGGGTGGGTTGGTCACGATCAGTCCCGTATCGCCCAGTCCCGCATCGGGAGGATGAACGATCTCGCTGAGAGAGCGCTTCTCCACATGCAACCAGTCGGCAACTCCGGCCTGCTCGCCGTTGGCAAGGCTCATGCGCACGGCATCCGCATCGGCGTCGGATCCCAGAATACAACGCCGCACCGCCCGGGCGGCGCGCCGCTCGCGAGCCTCCGCGCGTAGACGCTCCCACAGCTGCGCTTCATGCCCGCGCCACCCCGTGAATCCGAAATAATCTCGATCCAGCGCCGGCGCAGCGTCCGCGGCGATCAAGGCGCCTTCGGTGAGAAAGGTGCCAGAGCCGCACATGGGATCGATCAGCCGGCCGCCTCGTGCGAAGACAGCGGGCCAACCGGCGCGCAGCAGCACCGCCGCCGCGACATTCTCCTTGAGCGGTGCGCGGCCGCCCTCGCTGCGATAACCGCGTCGATGCAAGCTCTCACCGGAGAAATCCACGGAAACCAGCGCCGTGGGTCCTTCCACATGCATATGCAGCAGCACGTCCGGGCGCTCCGGCTTGATGTTCGGGCGTTCGCCGGTGGCGTCGCGCAAATTGTCGCAGACCGCGTCCTTGAGCAATTGCGACCCGTAAATCGTGTGCCGGATGGACTCGTTGCCGCCGCTGCAGTCGCAGGCCAGAGTCGCGCCGGGACCTAGATGCTCACGCCAATCGATGCGCTTGACGGCTTCGTAAACGCTTTTTGAACTGCTGGCGTCGATCGACCCCAGGCTCAACAGCACGCGGGTCGCGGTGCGCGACCACAGGCAGGCGCGGTAGCCCACCTCGAGCGTGCCCTGAAACTTCACATCATGGCTGCGCTCACGAATGTCGCTGGCGCCGAATTGCACCAATTCCTCGGCCAGCACGGAGGCCGCCCCCACGGGCGCGGTCGCGATCCAATAGCGGACGTTATCGCTCAAGGCACATCATCGGTTGTTTCTCGCGCAGGTCGTGGAACGACGTGGATCGATGCGGATTGTACAGCGTATCGTCCGCTTGACTTTTATATCGCTTATTGGCTATATACCTATATGGCTATTAATACCCCCGCAGACAAGCTCAGTCGTGCCTTCGCCGCGTTGGCCGATCCGACCCGCCGCGCCATCCTGGCGCGCCTTGCAATAGGCGAAGCGGACGTCTCCGAACTCGCGAAGCCCTTTGGTCTGACGCAGCCCACCATCTCCAAACACCTGAAAGTACTCGAGGACGCCGGCTTGGTTCTGCGCGGCCGTGATGCGCAGCGCCGCCCACGGACTCTGGCGGCAGTACCGCTGATGCACGTAGCCGAGTGGGTGGAACCGTATCGCCGGTTCTGGGAGCAGCAATTCAACAGCCTGGATCGCCACCTGTTGGCCGCCAAGAAAAAGGAGACGGCGCGTGGTCGGAAAATTTAGCTATATCGCCGACATCGGCGAGAAGACGCTGGTCATGAGCCAAACCTTCGACGCGCCGCGCACGGCGGTGTTCGATGCATGGACCACGGCCGAACAAGTGGCGCTGTGGTGGGATCCCGCCGGCGCCAAACTCGCGGTGTGCGAAATCGACCTACGCCCAAACGGCACCTTTCGCTGGATCAATCAGGGCGATGCCGGATTGAAGTACGAGTTTGCAGGCACCTACTGCGAGATCGTTCGGCCCGATCGCCTGGTCTTCGAAGCCAGAATGGCGACCAGCCCCAAATCACTGACGACATTGATTTTCAGGGAGGCCGCGCGCAAGACGACCATGACCATCGAGTGCCCCACGGTCGAGCAACGCGACGAGATGCTTGCGATGCGCATCGATGCCGGAACGGCGCGGACTCTGCAAAATCTCGCCCAACACCTGGAAAGAATGAAATGATTAACCTTCCCGTTACTCTTTTGACCCTGTGGGACCCGAGACCGTTGTCTGAGGCGTTTGGCGGCACTGGAAGGGAATCTCATTGCGCATACAGGGTTCTACCTGCCAAGCAGCCCTGGAGAACTGTGTCGTTCGCAATATCACTACTCGCGACAATTGCTCTGTTGGTGGGTGACGTGTGGTTTACATTGCACGTCACTTAGCGTCGGCTGTGACAGAACGGAGTACGACGGGGCCACGCCCCATCAGCCGGGCCACGTGTCGCGCGTCGACGCCGCCTCTCTCATGTCATGCCAATCGAGCTTGGGATGATTGGAAAAATATCGAACGAGAATTCTGTACACGTCGGCATCGAAGCCACCGCAGCCATCCTTGGCGCGCAGCGCGGCAAGTTCCTCTTCCGAGCGCGCCGTGCCCAGATAGGCCCAGTGCTCGAGCACATGCAAATCGGCGTCCCTCGCGCCACCGAACCCGCCATCGCGTGGATCGCGCTCGCGCAGGGCCACGCGGCCCGGAAACGGCCATGGCTTCAGTTTCAACGAAGACAATGCCACCTGCAGCCGTAGGTTATGCAAAGCGGGGGCCTCCTTGCCCGTGCACGCTCCCTTGCATTTGCCCAACTGGAAAGCCACGCATGAACCCGCACCGTATTCGAAACCCAGCACCTTGAGACAGAGTTGATGCGCGCGCGCGATGTCGCCGAGCGCCTTGCGGGCATCCTTTTCGGAATGAAACACGCCGAAACACTGCGCGAGATCGGCGAGTCCCACGCCATCGATGGCCACCGCCTCGATGGGACAGGCCGCGGCCGGCGCCCCGACAGAACAGGCACGTAAGGTGTGCGGCTGCGCGCCGCTCTTGCCACGACGGTTGAACACAGGTTTTTGCAGCTTGATCCACTCGCTCTCGCGCAGCAGGGCGCCGAGCTCGCCGGCCGTCTCCACCCATTCCACGCGCCGCACCCTGTCGCTGAGCCGCCGATCCTTGGATTCGGTCTCCTCGGCGGCGAAATGACCGCACACGCGGGCGCGCAACGTATTGCTCCGGCCGACGTAGAGCACGCTGTTGTCCTCGCCGAGGAAACGATACACGCCCGGCCCCTCGGGCAGGTCGTCGGCAAAATCCGGCGGCAAGTGAGCGGGCAATTTGTGAGCGCCCAGCAAGGCGCGTACCGCGTCGGCGAGCCGCGGCAGCGGCACCTCGCGGCGCAACTTCAGCCAGAAGTCGCGGAGCACCTTGGCATCGCCCAGGGCGCGGTGCCGGGCATCGCAGGTGAGGCCGTTGCGCTCCATCACGGCATCCAGATTGTGCCGCACGAATTCGGGAAACAAGCGCCGCGATAGTTTGACCGTGCACAGGACCTTGGCGGAGAAATGCCTGTCCGTCCTCAGAAACTCGCTGCGCAGAAATGAATAGTCGAAACGCGCGTTGTGCGCCACGAATACGGCGCCCTGCAGCTTCTGCAGCAGCAGCGCCGCGATCTCGGCAAAACGCGGGGCGTCGGCCACCATCTCGCTGCTGATGCCCGTGAAGGCTTCGATGTATGCAGGGATCGGACGTTCGGGATTGACCAGCGAACTCCATTCTTCGACTAGTTCGCCATCCCGGATTCGAACTATGCCGACCTCGGTAATCCGGTCACGCGCCGCATTACCTCCCGTCGTCTCCAGATCGACGAATACCAGATCCTGTGGAACCTGCTCCGAAAGACCGTCGACGTCAGCCGCGTCCATCGAGCGACAGCAGGGGATAGTACAGATCGGGCCGTCGATCGCGGAACACGCCCCAAGACTGCCGGTAACGGCGAATCTCATCCAAGTCGAAGGCGGCTGTCAGCACGGTTTCACTGACACGATCCGCCTCGGCGACTTTCTCTCCGGTATGCGAGGCGATGAACGACGAGCCGTAGAAAGTCATGGTGTATTTCTCACCCTTCTCGGTGCCGATGCGATTCGAGGCCAGCACCGGCATGATATTGGCCGCGGCATGACCCTGCATGGTGCGTTGCCAATGTCCACTGGAGTCGATGCTCGCATCCTGAGGTTCCGAACCGATCGCCGTTGGATAGAGCAGCATCTGCGCGCCCATCAAGGCCATGGCTCGCGCCGCTTCCGGAAACCACTGATCCCAGCAAATCGCCACGCCCAGCTTGGCATACTGCGTGTCGAACACCTTGAACCCCGTGTCGCCCGGCGAGAAATAAAATTTCTCATGGTAACCCGGTCCTTCCGGAATATGCGACTTGCGGTAGCTCCCGAGCACGGTGCCGTCGGCATCGATGACCACCACCGAGTTGTAAAAGGCATTGTTGGCGTGTTCGAACACGCTGATGGGCAGCACCACGCCGAGATCCCGCGCCACCGCCCGGAAATGCTCCACCGCCGGATGCGCCTCGAGAGGCCTGGCCAGATCCAGATGCCCGGAGGAATGGTCCTTGCAGAAGTACGGCGTCTCGAACAGCTCCTGGATGAGAACCACCTGGGCGCCGCGGACTGCCGCCTCGCGGATCAACTTTTCGGCGCGCGCGATATTCGCGTCGCGGTCCCATGTGCAGGCCATCTGAGTGGCCGCTACCGTTACGATACTCATACGCGAATGCTACCTGAAGGCGCACGCGGCGTTGAATGATTAAAGTGTCGGCGGCGAGTTCGCGCTCACGATCTCGCATTCCTCGCGCCCGATATTGCGGAACCGATGCGGCAGGGAGCTCTTGAAATAATAGGCATCTCCGGGCCCGAGAACCCGCGACTCGCCGCCGACCGTCAGTTCGATTTTCCCCTTCACGATGACCCCGCCCTCCTCTCCTGCGTGGGTCAACATCTCCTCGCCGGTGTCGGCATTCGGCGCATACCGCTCGTGCAAAACGGACATGTTGCGTTTGGCGAGACGGCTGCCGACCAGGCGCAGCTCCACGCTGGCGGTGCCGATGTCCGCGAGTTCCTCGCGTGGAAAAAACACCTGCGGTTTGGCGCCCAAATCCTGGGTGAAAAAATCGGCCAGCGCCATGGGAATGCCATCCAGCACTTTCTTCAGCGAGCTGACGGAGGGGCTGACGCGGTTCTGCTCGATCAAGGAAATCAGGCCATTGGTCACGCCGGCCCGCTTCGCCAGTTCGCGCTGCGACAGGCCGTACATTTGTCGTACGGCTTTGAGATGGCTACCGACATCCAGGCTCATTGTGTCTATTATAATAGACGGATTCCAGGAATAAAGCGCGGAAATTGAGCTTAGTGTTGATTTTCTTTATCATCGAGCTCGCCCGGAGCCCACAACCCGCAAGGACCACGCAATGAACGCTCAGCTTAACTCCGCCCTCTCGACTGGCGATCTCGACGCTTTTTGGATGCCTTTCACGGCGAATCGACAGTTCAAGGCCAAGCCGCGAATGCTGGCCAAAGCCGAGGGCATGTACTACTGGACTGACGACGGCAGGCAGGTTCTGGACGCGGTCGCGGGTCTGTGGTGCGTGAATGCCGGCCACGGACGTCGCGAAATCACCGAAGCGGTCACCAAGCAACTCGGCACCATGGAATTCGCGCCCACCTTTCAAATGGGTCATCCCATCGCCTTCGAACTGGCCAATCGGCTCGCCCAGATCGCACCGCCCGGCCTCGATCGAGTTTTCTTTACGAATTCAGGATCCGAGTCGGTCGATACGGCATTGAAAATCGCAGTCGCCTATCACCGCGCGCGCGGCGCCGGCCAGCGCACCCGTTTCATCGGCCGCGAGAAGGGTTATCACGGCGTGGGTTTCGGCGGCATGTCGGTGGGTGGAATAGTCAACAATCGAAAATTCTTCGGCTCTTCCATGCTACCGGGCGTGGATCATCTGCCCCACACCTTGGATATCGAACACAACGCCTTCTCACGCGGGCTGCCGCAGTGGGGCGCCCATCTCGCCAATGAATTGGAGCGGCTGATCGCGCTGCACGACGCCTCCACCATTGCCGCGGTCATCGTCGAGCCGATCTCGGGATCTGCCGGCGTGATCCTGCCGCCCGTCGGATACCTTAAGCGCCTGCGCGAGATCTGCGACAAGAATGACATTTTGTTGATATTCGACGAAGTGATCACCGGCTTCGGGCGCATCGGGAAACCGTTCGCCAGCCTCGCCTTCGATGTGACGCCCGATCTCATGACCACGGCCAAGGGACTAACCAACGGCGCCGTGCCCATGGGCGCGGTGTTTGCCCACCGCAAGGTCTACGATGCTTTCATGCAAGGGCCGGAAAACGCAATCGAGCTGTTTCACGGCTACACCTACTCCGCCCATCCGGTCGCCTGCGCCGCCGCGCTCGCGACCCTCGATATTTACGCTAAAGAGGGGCTGCTGACGCGGGCGGCATCGCTGGCGTCCGAATGGGAGAATGCGATGCACTCACTGCGTGGCCTGCCGCATGTGATCGACGTGCGGAATTACGGCCTGATCGGAGCGGTTGAGCTGGAACCCAGGGCCGGCAAACCGGGCGCACGGGCCTTCGAAGTATTCCTGGAGTGTTTCGAGCGCGGAGTGATGGTGCGTCAGACCGGCGATACCATCGCCATGTCGCCGCCTTTGATCATCGACTCCAAACAGATCGCGCACATCGTCGAGACTCTGGGCGCGGCGATTCGCAAGACTTCTTAGGCGCTACGCGCCGAATTTAACGGGGTGGCAGCCACCCCGTCCGATAGCGCTCGCTGCGCGAGCGTTAGCGGGTCTTGGTTTCGAATATCGCGTACCACTTCTTGCACGGTTCGGTGACCTCCCATATCCCCTCGAACCCCGCCGGCACCACGAATGCATCGCCGGCCCGCAGCTCATACTTGTCGCCCGCGACCGACTCGATGCGCACGCGGCCTTCGATGAGCACACAGAATTCGTGTTCGGTGTAGCGCACGCGCCATTTGCCGGCAGTGCTGGTCCAGAGGCCGCAGAAGAATTGCTGAGTCGGCTCCACGTACTGATTGGACACCCGCGCGCGCGGTATGCCGGCGAGAATGTTCTCGGGTGAAGGATTGGCAGACTCTCCCGTCTGCAGTCGGTCGATGACGACGATCTTGGGGTGCGCACTCATGCGCTATCGTAGGCTGTAGGCGCGGGCGGAAACAAGTGCGGCCCGGAGCACGCGCCCCGGGCCGCCCAGCCTCATCGTTTCATTGCCTCATTGTTTGGTGCCGGCAGGCTCGCTCGTGCCCGCAGGCTCGTTCGCGCTCACCTGAGCCACCGCGGCGCCGCCCTGCGCCTGCAGAGTCAGGCGGACCCGGCGCTCCAGCGCATAGCCGTCGTTGTCGGCGGCGACACTCTGGCTCTTGCCATAGGCGTTGACCTCGAGAACCTCGTCGCTGATACCCGCAGCCAGAAACAGATCGCGCACCGCATTGGCCCTATCCTCCGACAGCTTCATGTTGCTGTCCTCCGTACCGCGTGGATCAGCGTAACCGTCGACCCGGACTTTGAGTGCCGGAGACTTGGCTACCGCCTGCGCCAACACCTGGATCTGATGCGCGATTTCCGGCGTGATTTCAGCGCTGCCCGTGCGGAACAGCACGTCGCCCTGAAGTCCATCCAGAACCTCGCTGCCATCCGGCTTGACGCTCTGTGCCGCCTGCACCTTTTGAGTCAGATCGCCGATCTGCGCACTCAGACGTTGATTGCTGGCGGCCAGCTCGTTCTTGTCGTTCAGCAGCGCCGATTTCTCCGTCTCCAGCTCGGTTTTGTCGGTCTGCAACGCAGCAACCTTCGCCTCCGCCTTTTTGGCATCGCCGGCACGGTGCACCCGATTGCCGAGCCAGGTGCCGACTCCGGCGCCGACGACTGCGCCCACGGGGCCTGCGGCAAACGCGCCGATCACGGCGCCCGTGACGAATCCGATCGGCTCTTGCGGGGGTGCCGGCTTGGGCTCGCCGGCCATCGCCACCGCGCTGATGCTGAGTAACCCGATTGTCCCAACGGCCCTGGAAAATACAGCGTTCATAACAGCTCCTTGAAGCCTATCCGAAAAGAGGCGGCGACCGCCGCCTCATGGGAGCTATTAGGAGCTTCGATTCGGGCAATGCCCTGCCCGACTCAGGGCAAATAATGGCGAGTCGACGACGAATTCCAGACGCTCAGGCCTTCAGCGAGAAGGGCGTGAAATTGGTATCCGTGTCGTAGTAATCCTCGTTTTCCGCTTTTTTCAAGAAAGCCACTACGCGATATGTCAGCGGCGTCGCGACGATCTCCCAGCCGCTTTTCAGCGCGTACTGAGTGAACATAAGACCGACCAGCTCCGGCTGGGGAATGCGGCCATAAAACGCGACGAAGTAGAAAATCACCGAGTCCACGAACTCGCCGCACAGAGTCGAACCCACGATGCGGCTCCACAGCCAACGCCCCTGCGTCCAGATCTTCATCTTGGCGAGCACGTAACTGTTCACGAAGGTGCCGCACAGAAACGCGAGTATCGACGCCAGCACGATTCGCGGTGTATTGCCGAAAATGGCTTCCACGGCCGCTTGGTTGGAACGCGATGCGGCCGAGGGCGGCATGTGAACCACGACGGCGGCCATGAGCGACGCAAACGCCAGGGCGGCGAATCCCGCCCAAACCACCCGGCGATCGCGCCCGTAGCCGTAAACTTCGGTCAATATATCGCCGAAAATGTAAGAAATCGGGAAGAACAGCACGCCCGCGAGAAAGGTCACCGTCCCCAGCAGAGGCACCTCGATCGAGGTCTCCTTCGCCGGCCCGATCAGGTTCGAGCACAGCAAAACACAAACATAGGCCGCCATCACAAAATCGTAGTAGCGGTATTGACGGGATTGAGTGGGCGTAGTCATTGTTCTCACGTGTAGCCGCGGCGACGGGCGGATCCCGATGATATGTCATGCCGGCTGCCTCACTGTCGTATTTTGGCGAAGAGCATCACATCAGGAAGCATGCTCGTACGGTAGATATACATATTCAAACCCTAAGTAGCGGATCTATGGAGCACGGCAAACCCATCAGCGCGACAGACAGTCCGCTTGTCGATTTCGATGCCGTCTGCCACAAGGTGCGCGCAGCCCTCGAACCGGCACGCGCCCACGCCGTGTCCCTGCATGACGAGCATGGCGATGTGCTGTGGCTGAGCGAAAGCTCCATGGGCCCGGATGAGCACAATGCCGTGCGTGAAGCCTTGGATAGCTTCTCGAAGACCGGCAGTCCGCCCGTGCTGGTATACGACCTGGGTGATTCCCGTTCCGCCGTGCTGCTGCGGGCGGTCAACGGCAGGCGCGCCATGGTCGGCGCCATCATGGTGGTCATGGACGCCCGCGTCATCAAGCAAAACGCTCGCGGCGCGCTCAATGTAGTGACACCCAAGCTGCAGCGCGCACTCGCCGACTTCGCCGCCATGCGCCCGGACGGTGCAGCCCCGCCGGCCGCCCAAGAATCACCGGCGGCGGCCGCAAAAGCGACGCCCGCCAAATCAGCCGCCTCATCGCCCTTGACCCTGGTTGAGGACGAACCGCGGTCGGCACCCACGCCCGCTCCAGCCCGCTCGCCCGCTCAGCCAGCCGCTTCCGCCCCAGCGCACTCCGCCGCCAAACCGGCCGCGGCCGCCTTCGCAGGCAAACGCACGCAAGCGACGGTGACGCCGGAAATCGATCGCCTGCACGCGGCGCTGCGCCGCAGTCCCATTGCCCTGCACGTGCAGCGACTGGTCCCCTTGATCAAGGGCAGTCAGCTCAAGCGTTACGAAGTATTGCTGCGCTCGAAGTCAGAGACTGCGCCGAATGCCGCTCCGCAGGCCATGTTGAAGGCCGCCGTCGAGAACGGTCTCGGTTCCATGATCGACCGCCGCGTCATCACCGAGCTCATCGGTTACCTCGTACGTCATCCCGAGGCCTGGAAAACCACCGCAGTGCAGCTCTCCGTCAATCTTACGACCACCGCGCTGCACGATGAACACTTCATCAAGTTCGTAGAATTGTGTTTGGCGAAATCCTCGTTGCCCAAGGGCATGATCGCCTTTGAAATCGACA
>Ga0302320_10016145_pt1 | contig 15284 bp, 11 predicted proteins | sample Bog_T0_3_FD_202130 | JGI IMG/M metagenome (GOLD analysis project Ga0302320, IMG submission 202130) | Peat permafrost microbial communities from Stordalen Mire near Abisko, Sweden - Bog_T0_3 | ecosystem: Environmental > Terrestrial > Soil > Wetlands > Peat | place: Sweden: Abisko, Stordalen Mire... | reverse complement strand
CTGGCCCAGGCCGTGCGCATGGCTGTCGAGATACAGCCGGTACAGCTCGAAGAAATGCAACTGCTAGCGAGTTGAGTCTTAATTAATTTCCGACGCAAGACTCGCCTTCAGCCTTTGAGTGCCGCTCCCTCACGGTCACGGCTCGATGCCGGATACAGAGAGGCCGGTAAGATACGTGCCCTCAAATCGGAAACGGTGTACTAAACGGCGACGTCTCATCATCCGACTCATTGGACGCTCGGCCGACGTTCCGTGCTTTCGAGTCCAACCGAAGGAACCAGGCGGCCATTCCGGATATAGTAATCGACGCCGCGCCACCGAATTCTGCTGCGGCTGAAACTGGTCAGCCAGATCGCGAACGCCAGCGCATCCCAAACCGGAATCAGGGCCATGCGCTTCCACTGAAGGGGCTGCCCGAGGCCGTGAGTCCCCACCATCCACGTCATTGCCATCCGCAGACCCATGTAGCCTCCCAGACAGCCGAAGGCCATCGCCGCCGAGGGATAAGTGGCCACAGCCGCGAGCGCGCACGGCAAGCCCTGGGTCAGCAACAGGCCCAGATGCCCACGCGGACGCATTTTGCGCATGACAACCATCCACCGCAGGCGCTGATGGATCAGATCGTGGACCGATGCGTAATCGCACATGGCGTCAATCGCGTATCGAACCAAAACCACCTCGTAGCCTTGCTGGTCGATGAGGCGTCCGACGAGAAGGTCGTCGGCGGGCCGGTCCGCAAGCTCCGCATATCCGCCGAATCCGCGGAAGCGCGCGCGGGTGGTGGCGATGGTCGGGCCCAGCGTGAACCTGACCCCTTCCAGTTGCCGGTCCACCAGAACGCCGGCGTAAAAATCGGACATCATACCGACGTTCTGCAACTGGTCGGCCAGGGAATCGATCCCGATCGGAACATATAAGCAAGTTACGGCTCCCACGCCTGGATCGCGCAGCGGAGTGGTCACCTGGCGGAGATAGTCGGGACGCACGCGGACGTCGCTGTCGCTCATGACAACGACCTCGTACGCGGCTTCGTCCACGAGCCGCGCGAGTTTGGCGACCTTATCGTTGGCGGCCACGTGTCCGGAACCGTACAGTGCGCGGATTTTGTGCAGCGGAAAATCGGCTGCGATCCGCACGAGCACGGATTGAATGACCGCGTCGTCCGGATCGACGCAGCAAACGATTTCATATTCCGGATAATCCAGGCGGCAGAAGCTGGCGAGGTTATCGTAGATGTCGCGGTCGGATCCGCGAAAGGGCTTCAGGATGCTGACAGGCGGCGTGAACGCGGGGTCCGGTGTAGCGGGAGGTTGACGGAAGTAGCGCCATGCGCTGTAGAGCGAGACCAGGTAGTAAGTGAACGGTACCGGCACCGTTAAGAGCAAAAGGTCCCTGCTGTGCACATCCTGATTTGACCATGTGGCGGCTGCCGGGCTGTGGCCGGTCAGTTCTCCGTCGGCGTTTGATCCACGCTGTCGACGACAACCGTCTCCACCGGCGCTGTCGTCTTCTCCAGCTTCAGGCCCATCTTCGAAAGACCGGCGCTCAATTCGTCCGCGATGAGCGAGGCGGTAATCGGAATCCTTTGAACCGGACCCTCCGGCGGGCTCAGCGCGGCGTCCGCGAACAGTCTCTCCACCGTCAAACGCCACTTTCCCTGAAGCTCCGTGCGGTCCAGTATCGGAACATAAGGGCCCTGCGCGAGGCCCGGACCCGACTTGAGTACGCCGGTCAGGTAATCGACCAGCTGCGGCATGGTGATGGCAAAGAATTGCGTCTCCGACGCCCGCCTCGATATCTCGGTGCGCTGGGGACCCCACTTGGTGTCCGTCCTGATCGTGACGCTGGTCCGGTCGGTATCGGGCTGTAAGACAACCGTACACACCTTCGCGCCGGCGATCTGGCGGTCGTCGATCCATGTGTCGCAGCCCGAGCGATCCACTTCGCCGGGAGCCTTGAGCTTGGGGCCATTCTTCGCGACAGTCAGCGCGTATGCGGTCTGGTCGCTCGTCGTCTTATGGGCCGCGAGGTGAAATCTCTCCGCCAGCAGCGCCTGCAACATCTCTGGAAAGCGTTCCTTCGCCGCGCCCTCGGGCATCACAGCCTGAATCGCGAAGAACGACTGAAGGGTCCACGCCGGTGCGGTGACGTGCTGAATGTCGGTGCCGTATGCCGCCGCAATCAGATTCTTCAATGCCATGCTGCCGATTTCGGCTCGCATCCCCGAAAAAGCCGGCGCGACCGACACCGGCCCCCTGCCAGCCCGCATCATCTCTATCGGCGATTGGCTGACCTTGACCGACGCCACCTCGAACTTAGGCCCGACCGCTGGCGCCTGCGCCATGAGCCGGGTCAATGCCACTGCGAGAACAGTAAAAGCCAGGGTCTGAGTCATGGCGATCTCCGAAAAGCCCGTGGAACGCGCTCCTTCTGTGCGTTCCACGGGCCTCTCAAAAGCGCAAGAGCCGCCGGACGCGGCGCCAAACATCGGAGGAACCACCCGTTCAGCCGGGTCCGGCGGCGTAACCTGCGCGTGTTCCTTTGAAGCGACAGCCGGATTAACCGGCCTTCGCGACCGCCTTCACCGCGCCTTCCTTCACCACCTCGGCCAGAGCCGCGTTGAACTTAGTCATGTCGTCGTGGCTTCCGACCGTCACGCGGATGTGATTCGGCCATTCCGGCCACCTGGTGGCGCCGGCGAGATGCACCTTCTTTGCCGCCATGGCGTCGCCCACCTGCACCGCGGTCATTCCCTTCACCGACATCATGAAGAAATTTCCGACCGACGGGATATAGGTCACGGCGCTCAGTTTATCCATCGCTTCGTAAGCCAGAGCGCGATTCTTCTGGTAGGTCGCGACGCGTTCCGGCAGAACCGTGGCATTGGCCTTGAGGCTCGCCGCTGCGCACGCCCTGGTGCCCTGCGACAGGTTGCCCGGCCGGCCGAACTTGCCGAGCTGAGCCAGAAGGTCCGGGCGCCCGTAGGCGATACCGGCGCGCAGACCGGCCATGCCATATATCTTGGAGAAGGTGCGAAGAACGATAACATCCTTGTCCTTCGCCACCAGATCCGTCGACATGTTATCGCGGCCGGAGAAGTGAACGTAAGCTTCGTCGATGACGAGGATCGCATCCTTCTGCTTGTTGGCCAGGATGTACTCGAAATCCTTGCGAGGCGTAATGGTACCCGTCGGATTGTTGGGGTTGCAGATGTAATAGACGCCCGCATTCGGGTCGGCCTTGATCATCGCTTCCACGTCGTGGGTATAGTCCTTGCGCAGGGCAACCTTGACGGTTTTCGAGCCGCGGTCCCCGTTGCCGCCAGCGCCGCTGCCGTAACCGGGAGAACCCATCACCCAGCTGCGTGTCGGCGAAGTGAACGCGGGATGCAGGTCCGACAACGCCGGGCCCGAACCCGGGTATAACGCAGCGTAACCCTGTTTCAATCCCTCGGTGCTTTCAATCAGACCCTCCAGTTCGTTGTTGACTCCGGCGGGCCCGTAGCGCCAGGCCAGCGGCGAAACCTGATTGATGGCCTCCAGACCTTCTTTCGTCGGACCCATCGGGTTCTCGTTGCCGCCGATGACGACGGCATCGGGATCGGCGGGACCGCGGCCAGCGCCTCTGGCCCCGCGACCGCGTGCGGGCGGCGCCGCGTCCGGATTCGCGGTCTGCGCGAACGCGGATTCATGGAACAGTGGCATCACCGCCGCCGCTCCCAATGCGATATGCGCGATGTGACGCCGCGTATATCCTCTGTCCAGTAAGTCTTTTACCGCTGCTTTGCTGAGTGACATGATCCTGATATCTCCTCTATGGTTGTATGGTCCCGATCGGTCGAAGTAATTCAAGGCAATGCTTTTAGGACTGCCCCGGGGAGGTGCCTCGCGCGCTCCCCGGGCATTCGAAAACGCTCGACCGGCTAACCGGCCTTCGCGACAGCCTTCGGCGCGCCCTCCTTGACAATCTCGGCAAGCGCCGCGTTGAACTTAGTCATGTCGTCGTGGCTTCCGATGGTCACGCGAATATGATTCGGCCATTCCGTCGACCACCTGTTAGCCAGCGATACCTTCTTCGCCCGCATGGCCTCGCCGACCTGCGTCCCGGTCATCCCTTTCACCGACATCATGAAGAAGTTACCGACGGTCGGCACGTAAGTTACACCCAGCTTGTCCATCTGCTCATAGACGAGAGCGCGGTTCTTCTGGTAAGTCGCGATGCGTTCCGGCAGCACCGTGGCGTTGGCCTTCAGGCTCGCCGCCGCGCACGCCCTGGTGCCCTGCGACAGATTGCCCGGCTTGCCGAACTTCGCAAGCTGGTCGAGAAGGTCCGGACGCCCGTAAGCGATACCGGCGCGCAGACCCGCCATGCCGTAGATCTTGGAGAAAGTGCGCAGGACGATAACATCCTTGTCCTTCGCCACCAGATCCGTCGACATGTTATCGCGGCCCGAGAAGTGGACGTAAGCTTCGTCGATGACGAGGATGGAGCCCTTCGGCTTGTTGGCCAGAATGTATTCCATGTCCTTGCGCGGCGTGATCGTGCCGGTCGGATTGTTCGGATTGCAGATGTAGAAGACGCCCGCATTCGGGTCGGCCTTGATCATCCCCTCCACGTCGTGCGTATTGTCCGGCCGCAGTTTCACGGAGATGGTCTTGCCGCGCTCTCCGTTCCTGCCTCCTCCGCCGCTGCCGTAGCCGGGAGCTCCCATGACCCAGCTGCGGGTCGGCGAAGTGAACGCGGGATGCAGATCCGCCAGCGCGGGACCCGAACCCGGATATAACTGCGCGTAGTCGGGTTTCAGGCCTTCCGTGCTCGCAATCAGGCTCTCGAGCTCGTTGTTGTCTCCTGCGGGCGTGTAGCGCCAGGCCAGCGGCGAGACTTTGGCGATGGCCTCCAGACCTTCTCTGGTGGGTCCCATCGGATTCTCGTTCATGCCGATGCGGACGGCATCCGGATCCGGTGCCCCTCGTCCACCGCCGCCGCTGCCGCCCCGTCCTCCGCGGCCGCCACGCCCGCGCGTGGGAGCCGGGGTATCGACCTCGTCCTGCCCGAGTGCGAATTCATGGAACAATGGCAGGACCGCCGCCGCTCCCAGGGCAACGTGCGCGATCTGACGCCGCGAGTATCCTCGGTCGAGTAAGTCTCTTACTGCTTCTTTGCTCAGTTGCATTGATTGTGATTTCTCCTGTTCGATCTCCCGCGAGGCATAACTTCCTGGCTGAAGACGGAGTTAGTGGTTGGAGGGGAGGCGCCGTGGACCTGTGACGCCGGATGGAGGGGAGCTACCGACCGGGAGCTCGGGGAGAGGACGGTGCCCGCAACGCGGCGACCCGTTGAATGCCCGACTATCTGGATTTCCAGAAGATACAGAGTATCAGATCCGGCAACAAAATACCAATAAAATAACGAGACATCGGGAATTTAGAAAAAATGGCCCGCGGGACGCGTTTTTTGCGCACGTCCCACGGGCCTGAAAAAGAACAGCAACCCAACCTAGCCGGCCGACGCGACCGTCTTCGGCGGGCCTTCCTTCACCACCTGCGCGAGCGCGGCGTTGAACTTGGTCATTTCGTCGTAGGATCCGACCGTCACACGAATGTGATTCGGCCATTCCGGCCATCTGCCGGCGCCGGCGACGAAGATCTTCTTCGCCTGCAGGGCAGTGCCAACCTGCGCTCCGGTCATCCCCTTCACCGACATCATGAAGAAGTTAGCGACCGTCGGGACGTAACCAACACCCAACTTATCCATCGCTTCGTAAGTAATGGCGCGATTCTTCTTGTAGGTCTCGATGCGTTCCGGAAGAACCGTCGCGTTGGCCTTGAGGCTGGCCGCGGCGCAGGCCCTGGTGCCCTGCGACAGGTTGCCGGGCTTGCCCATCTTACCGAGCTGAGCGAGAAGATCGGGACGTCCGTAGGCGATACCGGCGCGGAGGCCGGCCATGCCGTAGATTTTCGAGAAGGTGCGCAGAACGATGACGTCCTTGTCCTTCGCCACCAGATCCGTCGACATGTTATCGCGGCCGGAGAAGTGAACGTAAGCTTCGTCGATGACGAGGATCGCGTCCTTCTGCTTGTTGGCCAGGATGTACTCGAAATCCTTGCGGGGCGTGATGGTGCCCGTCGGATTGTTCGGGTTGCAGATGTAATAGACGCCCGCATTCGGGTCGGCCTTGATCATCGCTTCCACATCGTGGGTATTGTCCGCCCGCAGCTTGACCGAAATCGTCTTGCTGCCGCGCTCGCCGTTCCTGCCGCCGCCGCCGCTGCCGTAACCGGGAGAGCCCATCACCCAGCTGCGTGTCGGCGAAGTGAAGGCGGGATGCAGATCCGCCAGCGCCGGACCCGAACCCGGATAAAGCTGCGCGTAACCCTGCTTCAGCCCTTCGGTGCTTTCGATCAGATTTTCGAGATCGTTGTTATCGCCCGCGGGAGTGTAACGCCAGGCCAGCGGCGAGACTTTCGCGATCGCCTCCAGGCCTTCCTTCGTCGGCCCCATCGGGTTCTCGTTGGAACCGATGACTACGGCATCGGGATCCATCGCGCGGCCACCGCGTCCGCCGCCGCGGCCACCGCCGCTGCCGCCTCTGCCGCCGCGTCCGCGGGTCGGTGGCGGTGCGTCGGGGTTGACGTCCTGCGCGAACGCAAACTCATGGAACAGCGGCATGACCGCGGCAGCTCCTAAGGCGATGTGCGCAATGTGACGCCGCGAGTATCCTCTGTCGAGTAAGTCTCGAACTGCTTCTTTGCTGAGTGACATTTTGGTTTGTGATTCTCCTGGTTTTATCAAACGGAGTGGTACCACTCCGTCTTGACGCTTGGTTGTAAGTTACGAGGGAGCGCCGTGGACCTGCGACGCCGGATAAGTGGAGCTACCGACCGGGAGCTCGCGAGAGAACGGTGCCCGCAACAAAGCGGCCCGTTTGAAAAAGCCAACTGCTTCCAAAGTCCGCTCCACAGGGGCCGTCAAAACACCTGTGGAGCGGACCTTTTCCGACTGCGACTTCTAGCCCGCCGACGCAACCTTCGGCGGACCATCCTGCAGAACCTGATCGAGAACTGCATTGAACTTCGTCATCTCTTCTTTGGTGCCGACCGTCACGCGGATATGCTGCGGCATCGACGGCCATCTCCCCGCGCCCGCAAGCTGGATCTTCTTCGCCGAGAAAGCCGTGCCGACCTGCGCGCCGGTCATACCCTTCACCGACAGCATGAAGAAATTGCCCATCGGATTCGGAATGTACGACGCACCCATCTTCTGGATATGCTCGAGCGCGAGATCGCGGTTCTGCTTGTTGAGCTCCATGCGATCCTTCATGAGGCCGGGATTGGCCTTCATACTGGCCGCGGCGCACGCCGTCGCCGTCACCGGCAGCATGCCCGAACCACCGTACTCGCGGATCCTCGCAATCAGATCCGGGCGGCCGAAGGTGGCGCCCATCCGGAGACCTGCCATGCCATAGGCCTTCGAGAAAGTGCGGAGGACGATGACATCTTTGTCCTGTCTTACCAGTTCCGTCGAATAATTCTCGGGACCGGCGAAGTGGACATACGCTTCGTCGATAATCAGGACGGCGTCCTTCGGCTTGTTCGCCAGGATGTATTCGAAATCCTTGCGCGGCGTGAGAGTAGACGTCGGATTGTTGGGGTTGCAGATGTAATAAGCGCCCGCGTTCGGGTCCGCCTTAATCATCGCTTCCACATCGTGGGTATAATCCTTGCGCAACGGGACCTGGATGACCTTATTGCCGACCCAGCGGCCTCCACCCGCGCCGTAGCCAGGGTTGCCCATTACCCAAGGACGTGTCGGAGCAGTAAATGCCGGTACGGCGTTCGCCAGCGGAATACTGGAGCCGGGATAGCCGATCGCATAGCCCTGCTTCACGTTTTCGCTCTTGATGAGCTCGGCTTCGAACTCGAGGTTGTCGCCCTGCGGCGAGTAGCGCCATCCGAGTGGGGCGACTTTCATCAGAGCTTCGAGGCCTTCCTTGCTGGGGCCCATCGGATTCTCATTGGAAGAGATGCGGATCACCTCGGGATCGTAGGGTCCGCGTCCGCCGCCTCCGCCGAAACCACCGCGTCCGCCGCGGCCACCACCGCTGCCGCCTCTGCCACCGCGTCCGGCGCCGCGTGTTACGCCGTTAGCCTCGTCTTCCGACTGCTGAGCCTGTGCGAACTCGTTAAAGAACGGAACGGCAGCTGCCGCTCCCAAGGCGATCCGGCTGATCTGCCGCCGTGAATAACCTCTGTTCAGTAAATCGTCGACTAACTTTTGGGTAAGACCCATGTTTGGAAAGCTCCTGGAGTGGTACCACTCCTGTATGAATTCTGTATGGTTGGAGGTCGAGCGCCGGGGAACTTGCGACGCTACGAAAAGGAGCTACAAACCGGGGAGTCCTCAATGAGAACGGAATGCGCGACCTGGCGACCCGTTTTACTTCCAGAAAGAGCGCACGACCTGGCCGCACGACACAACCGGGCGTTGTTTCCGAATGCGGCCCGTGCGCTCTCAACCCGCGGATTCCCTGAACCCGGTAACCCGCGGGTTGGCGAGAAACCTCGCGCTTAGCCCGCGGACGCCATCTTCGGCGGACCTTCCTTGAGGACCATACCGAGCGCGGCGTTGAACTTCGTCATTTCGTCCCAGCTTCCGACCGTCACTCGAACCATTTCCGGCCATTCCTGCCAAACGCGGCCGATCTGGACCTTGTGCGCCCGCATCGCCGTACCCACCTGCTGACCGGTCATGCCCTTCACTTCCATCATGAAGAAGTTAGTGCCGGAGTCGATGTATCTCACTCCGTTCTTCTGCAGGAACTCGAATGCCAGATCCCGGTTCTTCTTATTGATCCCGAGCCGCTCTTTCATCAGGCTGGGACCGACCTTCATGCTGGCCGCCGCGCAGGCCGTCGCCGTGACCGGCATGAAACCCGTGCCGCCGAACTGGCTGATGCGGGCCAGCAGGTCCGGACGCCCGTAAGCTGCGCCGGCGCGAAGTCCGGCCATGCCGTAAATCTTCGAGAAGGTGCGCAGAACGACCACGTCTTTGTCCGCCTTGACTAAGTCGGTGGACATATTCTCGGGGCCGGAGAAGTGAACATACGCCTCGTCGATGATCAGGACGGCGTCCTTCGGCTTGTGATCCAGAATATACATCAGGTCCTTACGGGGAGTTAGTGTCCCGGTCGGATTGTTGGGATTGCAGATATAGAAAGCGCCCGCGTTCGGATCGGCCTTGATCATCGCTTCCACGTCGTGCGAGTAATCCTTGCGCAGCGGCACCGGAATCGACTTATTGCCGAGCCATGCGGTCGCGTGATTGCCGTAACCCGGAGCGCCCATGACCCAGCTTCGGGTGGGCGAAGTGAATGCCGGCACGACGTTCGCGAGTGGAATGCTGGAGCCCGGATACGCGGTCACGTAGTTCTGCGGAACGTTCTCCGTGCTGGCCAGAAGGCCCATGAAATCCTGATTGTCGCCCTGAGGCCCGTACCGCCAACCCATCGGCGCTACCTTAATAAGCGCTTCCAGGCCTTCCTTGCAGGGGCCCATCGGATTCTCGTTGGAAGTGATCACAACCATTTCCGGATCGTAAACCCCGCGGCCACCGCCACTGCCGCCTCTGCCGCCACCTCTGCCACCGCCGGCATTGTTCTGCACCTGGATGGCCTGTTGTGCCAGGGCAAACTCATTGAAGAACGGCATCGCCGCTCCCGCTCCCATGGCGATCTTCGCGATCTGCCGCCGGGAGTATCCACGTTCTAAGAGGGATTCTGCGAGTTTCGGTCTGAGAGCCATGAGGCTGCAATCTCCTGGAGTAGTGTTGCCACTCCGGTTTGAAATCCAGTTTGCGGATGTTAGAGGGGGGGAGCGTCAGGAACTTGTGACGCCGGAACAAAGGGGCTACAGACCCAGGAGCCCGGAGAGAACGTGCCGCGCGGCGTGGCGACGCGTTTTAAGATTTTCTAATACCGTCGATCATAGCGGTCATTGCCTGCCTGTGTCAAGTACGAACAGTCCCGCAACCGAAAAAAACCGAAAATGCCCGGCCATCCGCCCCAGGCTACAGTATTAAAGGTTGTCCGAAATCCTCTATCCCGCCAGTTCCGAGGAACTGAGACGCATGCTGCACTGGGCGGCCGCGCCCCACCGATCCATCGAGCTGTTCGGCGCTAACTCCAAGCGTTTCATGGCTGGTCCTGTCGCGCCCTCGACCGTTCGGCTCAGCACGGCGGCCATGAATCGCATTCTGCAATACGAACCGCGCGACCTCACCATCAGCGTGGAAGCCGGCGTTCCTTATATGGAGCTGAGCCGCGTCCTCGCAAACCACGGTCAGATGATTCCGCTGGCCGGGCCCTATTCGGCCGAAGCAACCATCGGCGGCATCGTGGCGGCGAACATCAGCGAATCCCGGCGGAGGGGATACGGAACCGCGAGGGATCTGGTGATCGGCATGGAATTCGCCACACTGGACGGAAAACTGGTGCGGTCCGGCGGCATGGTCGTCAAAAACGTGGCCGGACTCGACATGGGCAAGCTGATGATCGGGTCGTTTGGCACGCTGGCGGCCATCGCGACGATCAACTTCAAGTTGCTGCCGATCCCCACCGTTTCCCGCACCCTGCTGCTTCATTTTGAAGATCTGAACTCCGCGTTCACCGCATATCGGGCGGTCGTAAACGCTGGCCTGAACCCCCTGGCGGCAGACATTCTGAATCCCATACTGGCGGCCCAGTTCGGTATCAAGGGTTTCGTGCTGGCCGTGCAGTTCGGCGGCAACGACGCCGCAATCGAGCGCATCACGCGGGAGGCGACGGCACTCTGCGGCGCTGCCGGGCACCTGCGCGCGCTGCCTCCGGGAGACGAGCAACGCTTCTGGACCGGCGTTGCGCAGGTCACGCCGAAACATCTGGAGAAGTTCCACGATGGCGCGGTCGCCCGCATATCGGCCCCGCTTTCGGAATGCGCGGACGCCCTGGCGACCGTCGAAGGCGCGGGCTGCGCGATGGCCGCGGCAGGAGTCGTGCGCGCCTGGTTCAGCCGACCCGAGGCCGCCTCCCGCTGGCTGAATGCCGCGGTGAAGCGGGGCTGGAAAGGGGTCATCGAGTTCGTTGCCCCCGGAGCCGAAGAGGATGGCGGACGGCCCGGCCTCGTCCGTTGGCCCGCTCCCGGCGGGGACTTTGAGATCATGAAGAGGGTCAAGAAGATGTTCGATCCCGAAGGACTGCTCAATCGTGGACGCCTCTATGGTTTGCTCTAGCTGCAGGACGGGTCCCCAGACCCGCGGCGGACGCCCACGTCCGCCCTGCCAGGAGCGCACGAACTCCCCGCTCTCGCACTGAACCCGATGCCATCCACCGATCCCAATCCGCTCGCCGTAATCGACAAGCCTCATCAGGTCGATCTCGACCGCTGCGTCCATTGCGGCCTGTGCCTGAACGCCTGCCCCACCTATCGCGAACTCGGCGTGGAGATGGATTCGCCGCGCGGGCGGATCTACCAGATGGCCCGTGTCGCCGCCGGCGAGCCGATCAACGACGCCTATCGCGAGCACATCGACCTCTGTCTCGCCTGCCGCGCGTGCGAGAGCGCTTGTCCGTCCGGCGTGCCCTACGGGCGGCTGGTGGAAGACGCACGGGCGGAGATCGAAATCCATACGAAGCGCGGCTGGCTGGAACGAAAGACGCGCGCATTCCTGTTCGGCCGGCTGCTGCCTTCGCCCGCGCTGCTGACCGCCGCCGGGGCGTTGCTCTACCTCTACCAGGCGAGCGGACTTCAGAGGATCGTCCGGGCAACCGGATTGCCGCGTCTTTTCGGACCGCTGGGCGAGCGCGAAGCGCTGCTGCCGGATGCCGAGATCCCTTTCTTTTTCCGCGAGTACGGCAAGACGTTCCCCGCGCGCGGCAAGCAACGATATCGTGTAGCGTTCGTGGCGGGCTGCGTCGCCAACGTGTCCTTCGCGCGGTTGAATGAAGCGACCGTGCGCGTGCTGCAGGCCAACGGCTGCGAGGTGGTCATCCCGGCGGCGCAAACCTGCTGCGGCGCGTTGCATGTTCACGCCGGAATCCGCGATGTGGCAAGGAGGCTGGCGCAGAAGAACATCGACGCGTTTGGCTCGCCCGACAAAGCCGGCGGCTACGACGCCATCATCAGCAACGCGGCCGGCTGCGGTTCCACGCTGAAAGAATACGGCGAGTTGCTGGCGCACGACGGCGACTACGCGACGCGTGCTCTCCAGTTCTCCGCCATGATGAAGGACGCGACTGAGTTTCTCGCCTCGATCGAACTGAATCGCGACATGACACCGGTGAACGCGACGGTCACCTATCAGGACTCCTGCCACCTGGCCCACGGGCAGAAGATCCGCAGCGCTCCCCGGCAGTTGCTGCGATCGGTACCCGGAATCGAATTCCGCGAGATGCCGATGGCCGACGCCTGTTGCGGCAGCGCCGGCATCTACAATGCGCTGCATACCGATATGTCGCTGAAGATCCTCGAAAAAAAGATGGCCAACGTCAACACAGCCGGCACTCAGATTGTGGCGACGGCGAATCCCGGATGCATGCTGCAGTTGCGGGCCGGTGTCCGGAAATGGGGACAGGAAGGCGTGCGCGTCGCCCACGTTATTGAGATTCTGGACGAAGCGTACAAACCAGGGTAGGGCGGACGCCCCCGCAACCCAGGCCATCCCAGGATGTGGTATCCTGGACTTCCCCGGCGGCCGGCATGGCGTGAAGAAGGCTCTTGCCGCAAGCTCAAGGTTTGGGAGAATATTTCACGCATGCACAAGTACATCATCATGGGCGTTCAGGGCTGCGGAAAAGGCACCCAGGCGAGCCTGCTCAAGGAGTCGCTCGATCTGGTGCACATTAGTGTCGGCGATATTTTTCGGTGGCACATCCAAAGCCGCACCAAACTGGGCGCCCGCATCAAGCGAGCCCTGGTGGAAGGCGAACTGGTGTCCGACGAAGTTGTCGAAGAAGTTGTCAAGCAACGGCTGGATCAACACGACTGGAATTACGGTTTCATTCTGGACGGCTTCCCTCGTAATTCCCGGCAGGCGGCGTTCTTCCTGGAGAGTTACGATATCGACGCCGTGCTGCTGATCGATGTGCCCGATGCCGTGGTTCTCGAGCGTATCCTCAACCGCCGGCTCTGCCAGCGATGCAACCTGGATTACAACCTGATCTTCCACCGGCCCGCGGTGGCCAATACCTGCGATATCTGCGGCGGATCGCTGATCGCCCGCTTCGACGACACGCTTGAGGCGGTTCAGGCGCGGCTTCGGGATTATCACACCAAAACACAACCCATCCTGGAGCTGTTTCGCCGTAAAGAGTTAGTCGTGATCGTCGATGGCACCCGCTCCGCCGCCGAAGTTCAACAGGACCTTCGTCTTCAGATTGCGCAGAAACTCGCACGGACTATTGCCGGTTGACCTCTTAACCACGGCCGATCGGTGGTCCGTTATAATCGCCGGAATCGGGCGGGAAGAAATGAGAACGGCGGCCCGTCTAATGGGCATGCCTGAAACTCAGTTACGAACCGTTCCTGGTCTGTCAAAACTCAAGATCCTGGCGCCATCGCTCCTCGCGGTACTCTGTTTCGCCGTCCCGGTCGGCACTTTCGATGACGATAGCGGCGTCGCCGAGACGCGGAAAATCGGCCACGTTGCATTCAACTCCGTCTCCGGCGAGTATGCAGTCACCGGCGCCGGAGACATCGGTGGAACGTCCGACGGATTTCACTATGTCTGGAAAAAGATGACCGGCGATGTTGTCATCGGCGCGGATATCCGGTTTACCGGCAACGCCGCCGCGGGCGACCGAAAAGCCGCTCTCATGATCCGCCAGACCCTCGACCCTCGCTCGACCTACGCTGCGGCAGTGTTGCGTGGCGACGGTCTGGCGGCGTTCCAGTATCGTCCCGACACCGGTGCGGGATCGAAGAGCACGGAGGTGAACGCGAAGGCCGACCTGAACAGCACCGTCTATGTGTCGCTCGAAAGGCGTGGCGACACGTTTACGATGATGGCCGGGAAGAGGCTCAAGATGGGTGGGGCGATTCCGTTCAGCTCGCCCGTTACTGTCACGATGAACGGCCCGGTCTACGTGGGCCTGGCAATGGCATCGTCCGATTCCGCCGCGCAGGAAACCGCCGTGTTCAGCAACGTGTACATTCAGCCTTTGAGAGCGCAATAGGGGCCTCGGGGCCGCGGCAACGTAATAGAATAGTCGCCAGTCCGATGATGCCTCGTTCGTTCCGCACGTTTCGCGTGTTCGCGTTGCTCGCTGTTCCGGCGCTCGCGCTTGGGGCGATCTGCGCCTTCGCGGCCGTCGTCGGCACGAACGTCGCGGCGCTGCCTCTGACCGAAGAACGCATCGCGGCCCTGCCACGCGCACAACAGTCCGCGTGGCGGCAGTACCTGGCGCGATCTGTGGCGCAGATGCAGAACGACCGCGCGGCGCTGCAGGCTGAAATGAAGCGCGCGGGCCTGAGCGTGCCGCTGATTCCTCCCGGCGCATCCGCGGCGAAGAGCATTCCGCTCGACAAGCCGGCGGAATGGTATGCGGGGGCGGAGGCGCGGCGCATTGCGGATATCGTCGTCTCGTTTCAGACGCCGGCGGGCGGGTGGAGCAAGAATCTCAATCTGACCGATCACCCGCGCAGGCCTGGTGAGCACTTCGCAGGCATCAATGCCTCCCCGGTTCCGGGCGTGGCCGATTTCGATACCTCGATGGACCCGAAGTGGGAATACGTGGGAACGCTCGATAACGATGCGACCACCACCGAGATCCGCTTCCTGGCAAAGGTGGCAGCCGCGGCCGGCGGCAAAGGAAAGGACGCCGACGCGTGGCGCGCGTCTTTTCTCAGAGGGATCGAATACATCCTCGCGGCGCAATACCCCAATGGCGGATGGCCGCAGATCTGGCCGCTGCAGGGCGGGTATCACGACGCCATCACTTTCAACGACGATGCGATGACGAAGGCGATGGACGTGCTGCTGGATGCGTCGGACGGGAGCGCGGAATTTGCGACGGTTCCGGCTGAGGTGCGCGCGCGGGCCAAAGTTGCGGTCATGAAAGGCATCGAGACCACGCTGGCGACGCAGATTGTCGTGAAGGACCGAATGACGGCTGTTAACGAGCGCACGGCGTGGGGGCAGCAGTACGACATGCTGGACCTGAAGCCGGTGGGCGCGCGGAATTACGAACCGCCGTCGCTCTCGAGCGGCGAAAGCGCGAGCATCATGCTGTTTCTCATGAAGCTGCTAAAGCC
>Ga0302320_10016143_pt1 | contig 15284 bp, 13 predicted proteins | sample Bog_T0_3_FD_202130 | JGI IMG/M metagenome (GOLD analysis project Ga0302320, IMG submission 202130) | Peat permafrost microbial communities from Stordalen Mire near Abisko, Sweden - Bog_T0_3 | ecosystem: Environmental > Terrestrial > Soil > Wetlands > Peat | place: Sweden: Abisko, Stordalen Mire... | reverse complement strand
CAGCAGGTTCAGGCCACGCGCAGCGCCCAGTTGTTCACGAACAACTTGATTTCCGGTTCCGACTACGACACCGCCATCGCCAACCTGCATGAAGCCGAGGCAACGGTAAAGCAAGGTCAGGCCTCGCTGGACAATGCGCAGGTGAACCTGGCTTATTGCAAAATTTTGTCGCCGGTGGACGGCGTGGTGATTTTGCGCGCGGTGGAACTTGGCCAGACGGTCGCCTCCAGTTTCAACACGCCGACTATTTTTCAAATCGCGAACGACCTGACGAAGATGCAGATTGACGCCAACGTGGCGGAAGCGGATGTCGGCGGTGTGGTCGAGGGCCAGAGCGTGGATTTCACGGTGGACGCCTATCCCACCCGGACTTTCCACGGCGCGGTCGTCCAAGTGCGCAATTCACCGACCACGCTCAACAACGTCGTCACGTATGACTGCGTCATCGGCGTGACCAATGCGGATTACAAGCTGAAACCGGGCATGACGGCGAATGTTTCGATTGTTGTCGCGCAACGGGAGGATGCGTTGAACATCCCCAATGCCGCTCTACGGTTTCACCCGGCGGACATCGCGCTGGTGCAGACCAATGCCGCGCAAATTACCCAAGCCACCAACGTCACCGGATCAGCCGGCGAGAGCGGCCGGCCAGCCCGGCGTGCCGGCGGACATGGGCGCGGCGAGCGTCCGGTTATTCACACGGTTTTTGTGCTTTCCGGCGAAGGGATGGCCGCCAAGTTGCAGCCGGTGCAAATCAAGACTGGGATCAGCGACGGCATTGACACCGAGGTGGTTTCGGGATTGAACGAAGGCGACAAAGTCGTCACCGGCACACTTTTAACCGGCACCACCACCACGACCGCCGCGAATCCATTCGGCGGCGGCGGCTTCCCGCGGCGCTGAAGCTGATTCACTGAAAACAACCGTCGTGCAAACCATTCACGTCATCAAGCTGGACGCCATCCACAAGACGTATCACACCGGCGAGGTGGACGTGCATGCGGTGCGCGGCGTCTCTTTGGACATTTTGCCGGGCGAATTCGTCGCCATCATGGGTTCGAGCGGGTCCGGCAAATCCACCTTGATGAACATGATCGGCGGACTCGATCGGCCGACCGGCGGACATTACTGGCTGGACGGCATTGATATTTCCACGCTGGGCCGCGACGCGCTGGCGGACATCCGCAACGAAAAAATCGGCTTCGTGTTTCAAGGGTTCAACCTGCTCTCGCGCACGTCGGCGCTGGAAAATGTCGAGATGCCGATGCTTTACCATCGTCACCGCATTCCCGCGCACGAACAGCTTGAGCGCGCCACGCACGCGCTCGCACTCGTGGGTTTAAGCGAGCGCGCGGACCATCACCCGAACCAGCTTTCCGGCGGCCAGCAGCAGCGCGTCGCCATCGCACGCGCGCTGGTGAACCGGCCGTCGCTGTTGCTGGCGGACGAACCAACCGGCAATCTGGACAGCCAGACGAGCATCGAAATCATGGGCGTGTTCCAGAAACTCAACGAGCAGGGCATCACCATCGTCATGGTCACGCACGAACTCGACGTGGCCCGCTACACCAAGCGCATGGTAATTTTGCGCGACGGAAAAATCCTGACGGACGAAATGGTGCCTGACCGGCTGAACGCGGAGCAGGAATTGGACAAATTGAAACAGGCGCAGGCAGCCGTCCAACTCGCATGAGAATTTTCGCCTCACTCCGGATCGCCGCCCGCGCGCTACGCCGCAATAAAATGAGGTCGCTGCTGACCATGCTCGGCATCATTATCGGCGTCGGCGCGGTCATCGGTTCGGTCAGCCTCACGACCGGGGCCACCAAACAAGTCGAGGCTCAGGTCGCCAGCCTGGGCGAAAGTGTCATCACGGTTTTTTCCGGCAATTTCACCAGCGGCGCGATGCGCGGCGGCTGGGGCAGCGCGCCAACCCTCACCGTGGCGGATGCTCTGGCGATTGGCGAAGTCGCCAACGTCGTCGCCATCAGCCCTGAAGTGCGCGATCGCGCACAAGTGCTGGCCAACGGCTTGAACTGGAACACGCAGGTCATGGGCGAGTCGCCCGATTATCTGCAGATTCGCAATTGGGGCGTCGCCAGCGGTTCGATGTTTTCAGATCAGGATGTGCGCAGCTTGGCCAAGTCCGCCGTCATCGGGAAGACTGTGGCGGACGAGTTGTTTCCGAATGAAAATCCCGTGGGCCAGACCATTCGCATCCGCAACCTGCCGTTTCTCATCGTCGGCGTGCTGGCCCCGAAAGGTTTCAACTTGTTCGGCCAGGATCAGGACGACGTCGTCATCGTTCCTTACACGAGCCACATGCACCGCATCACCACGCGCATCTTCGTGAATTCCATCCTCGTCGAGGCCGCCAATGACAAGGTCATCAATCAGGTCCAGGCCGACATCACTGACCTGCTGCTGGCGCGGCACCGGAGCAAGGAGCAGGATTTCACCGTGCGCAACCAACTCGAACTCATGCAGACCGTCACGGCCACGTCACGCGCGATGGGCTTTCTGCTCGCGGGTGTCGCCGCCGTGTCGCTGGTCGTCGGCGGCATCGGCATCATGAACATCATGCTCGTCAGCGTCACCGAGCGGACGCGCGAAATCGGCATCCGCATGGCCGTCGGCGCGCGCGCCGCCGACATCCTCGTGCAGTTTTTGATTGAAGCCGTCACCTTGAGCGCGATCGGCGGATCCATCGGCATCATCGGCGGCATGGGCTTTTCCTGGTTGATCTCCTACCTGCAACACTGGCCGGTCAACACGCCGTGGACATGGATCATCATCGCTTTTGTTTCCAGCGCCGTCATCGGGGTCATCTCCGGCTTCTATCCCGCGTGGAAAGCGTCCAAGCTCGACCCGATTGACGCTTTGCGCTACGAATAGCGCGTGACGACTGAAGTTTTATCCACGCACACGCCGGAGCTTTTCCTAGAAGCTGTCCGGCGCGCGACGGAGCTGCTCCGAGGTGGCGAAGTCGTCGCGCTGCCGACGGAAACCGTTTATGGCCTCGCGGCCAACGCGCTCGATGAAAACGCCGTCGCAAAAATTTTCCAAATTAAAGGCCGGCCTGCGCATAATCCCATCATCGTCCACGTTGCGAGCAATGAAATGGCGCGCGACTGCGTGAAAAATTTTCCGGCCAGCGCGGAAAACTTTTCCAAAAGTTTCTGGCCCGGACCGCTGACGCTGGTGCTGCCGCGCGCAGAAAAAATTCCCGGCACTGTGACAGCAGGCGGTGCGACCGTCGGCATCCGCTGGCCGAGCCATCCGTTCATTCAAGCGGTCATCCGCGAATGTGGTTTCCCGCTGGCAGCGCCGAGCGCGAATTTATCCAACCAGATTTCGCCGACGAACGCGGAACACGTCCGCACGCAGCTTGGCGGAAAAATTCCGCTCATCGTGGACGGCGGACAGTCGCAGGTCGGCATCGAGTCCACCGTTCTGGATTTGACGGTGTCGCCGCCGCGCGTTTTGCGGCCGGGCATGATTCACGCGGAATCGCTGGCGGCCGTTTGCGGCGAGATTCGAGTTTCAAATCCCAAATTTAAGATTTCAGATTTGCGCAGTCCGGGCCTGCTGACAAAACACTATTCGCCGGTGGCAAAACTTTTGATTCTAAACTGGCAGGACGACGCGGAGCTGAAATTCAAAATTCAAAATTCAAAATTCAAAATCGGGAATTGCTTCATTGTCGCCCACACCAAAATTCCCGCAGGTGAAAATTTTGCCGCTGTCAGCGTGATGCCGCACGACGCGGAGGCGTTCGCGCGGGCGCTTTATGGGGAGCTGCACCGGTGCGATGCGGCGGGCGCGGAGTTGATCGTTGTCGAGGCGCCGCCGGATTCGCCGGAGTGGTCGGGCATCGCGGACCGGCTGCGGCGCGCGGCGGCGTGAGATTAGGGCGCGGCTTCCCAGCGCTGGCGGTCGGTCAAAAACAACCGGTCCGGCAAAAAACCTTTCGGCGCGAAGTGGAGCGGAAATCCGGGGGGAAATTGATTTTTGATCACGGTATCCACGATGAAATTGCCCCAGCTGATGTCGCGTGTCTGCACCCAGTCGGAAACAAACTTTCCGTCCATCGTCAGCGGCGTGAGGTAGAGCGCCTGCACCGGTTTCAGATAATCGTTGATGGCAAAAAAGTCCGCCTGGGCGTCGAGCGTGTTCCAGACACACTGGCGGTCGCCATACCACGCGACCGCCCACGGCACGTCGCTCATCATCAGTTCGTCCGGCTTCATCCAATTGGCCGTCTGCTGGATTTCCGGCGGATAATACGGCGGATAGACCAACGGCCGGGCCGCCGACCAGAGCGTGAACGCCAGCGGCAGGCAGCACAGCGCCACAAAGCCAGCGACAACAGCGTAGCGCAGCTGCAGCAGCGGCAGGGTCATCTGGTCCAGCAGCGTGAAGAAAAAGCTCGCGCCGAAGATGAACACCAGCGGCACGAGCAGCACGAGGAGGTTTTCGGAGTTGAACTCCGGCGTCAGATCCGAAAGCTGCGTACGGCCCAGCGATTGTGCAACGATGAAGACGGCCAGGCACATCAGCAGGAAATAGCGCACGCGCCGCGCGCCCGTGCTGCGGAAGCCCATAAACAGGCCCGCAAAAAACAACACGCCCGCCCAGGTCGCGCCGGATTTCAGCAAGTCGCCCGTAAGCAGGTCGCGCATGTTCCCCAACAGTTTTAGCGCATAGGGCATTACCCGCATGGCCAGCGTCAGTTCCGGGTGGATGGAGCGTTCCAGTTGGAACCGCGGGAAAACAAACGTTCCCTCGACGACCGCATAGCCCGCCGTGCCGAAGGGCGTGCCGCTGACGGCTTCATTGCGGATAATCCACGGCGTCAACACCAGCGCGAACGCCGCCAGCACCGCCAGCACATGCGCCAGATTTTTCCCGCCGCGAAAAAACAGCAGGAACAACACGACGGGAATGATCGTCCACCCGAAGGCGTAGCGCGTCAACGCACCAACGCCGACCAAAAGGCCCACGGCCACCGCCAGCCCCAGCAGCCGGCCGGCGCACGGCTGCGATTCCCGCGCGCCGCGCTCGATTTCGAGCAGCAGGAACGTTAGCCCCAGAAAAAGCACCAGCAGCAGCATCGTCGAAAGCCCTGATGCGCTGAACTTCCAAAGTTGGTCGCAACCCAAGGTCAAAATTGCCGAGAGCCAGGCGACGTTGGAATCGAACAGTTTTTTGGCGAGAAAAAAGGTCAGCACCACGACGACGAGCAGCAGCAGTTCGTTGAAGATGGCGATGAAAAAATCCGGCTGGTAGCGCATGCTGCCGCTGTTCGCCCAGAACGGTTTTTTCAGGTTCACCGTGTAATTGAATGGCAGCACTTTCATCAGCCCCGCCAGCAACAGCGGATACACCGGCGGATTCGACAGATCCGGGTGCTCCGATTTGATCCGTGCGAAGTCCGTGACGGTGTTCGTCAGAGCGAACGGCGTTTCGGCCTGGTTGTGGTTTTGCACGAGGTAAAGGCTGAACGGCCGCAGGAACAGCGTCGTGTAGCCCTTGCCTTCGGAGATATTGCGCGCGAGTTGCGCCGCGTCCATCGCCTCCGGCGCAGCGAGGTTCCGATACGCGCGGATGTCGTAGAGAAATGCGAGCGCGACCACGCCCAACACCAACGCCACAATCCGCAGGTAGCGCGAGCCCGCGCCGACCTCCAGCTTGTGGATCAGCATCTGAATCAATTCTCCCAGCGGCATAAATTAAAATCCTTCCAAATGATACGCGTGCAGCTTGCGGTGAAACGTCCGCCGGCTCATGCCGATCTTTTGGGCGGCCCGTGTCCGATTGCCCTCGGTCTCTTTCAACGCACGCATGACCAATTGTTTCTCGGCTTCCTTCACCGTCAAATCATTTCGCTGCAATAATTGGGCTTCCGTCGTCCGGCCACCGCGCACCGACGGCGGCAGATCGCGCGCGGAGATTTTCTCGCCCCGGCACAAGACCACCGCGTGCTCGATGGCTGTGCGCAGCTCGCGCACGTTGCCCGGCCAGCCATAATTCATCAGCGATTGGAGCGCGTCGGCGGTAAAATCGTTCACCGCCTTACCGTTTTCCTTCGCGAACTCGCGCAAAAAACTCTGCGCCAGCAGCGGCTGGTCACCCGTCCGCTCCCGCAACGGCGGCAATTCTATTTCAACCACCCGCAGTCGGAAAAACAAATCTTCGCGGAATTTCCCGGCTTTGACCAGTTCTTCCAGATTTTTATTCGTCGCCGCCACCAGCCGCACATCCGCGCTCAAGGTTTTGTTCGAGCCGACGCGCTCAAAAGTCCGCTCGCCCAAAAATCGCAGCAGCTTTACTTGAATCGTCGCGTCAATCTCGCCGATTTCATCGAGAAACAACGTGCCGCCCTGCGCCTGCTCAAACCGGCCAATGCGCCGCTCATGTGCGCCGGTGAACGCGCCCTTCTCGTGGCCGAACAATTCGCTTTCCAGCAGCGTCGGCGCGAGCGCAGCGCAATGCACCGTCACGAACGGCTGCTTTGCCCGTGGACTCAACTGATGCAGCGCCTTCGCGATGAGTTCTTTGCCGGTGCCGCTTTCGCCCAGCACCAGCACCGTCGCGCGCGTCGGCGCAACCTGCTGCACGATGTCAAAAATCTCCTTCATCACCGGCGATTCGCCGACGATGTTTTCCAGACCGAATTTGGAATCAAGCTGTTTGCGCAGCGAAACATTTTCGACCTCCAGATTCTGCTGCTTCAACGCCCGTGCGATCCGCATTTCCAACTCGTCAATCTGCAGCCGGCCCTTGGCGATGTAATCGTCCGCGCCGCGCTTCATGGCGTCCACCGCCAATTCCTCCGAACCGTAAGCCGTCATCAAAATGCAAACCGGCGGTTTGGAAAGCGATTTGGCGCGCGCGATCAATTTCATGCCGTCTTCGTTCGGCAGCCGGAAATCCGTGAGCATCACGTCAAAATTTTCGCCCTCCAGCAGATTCATCGCCGCCTGCGCGTCCTCCGCAATGTAAACGTCGTAACGCTCCTCGAGCGCCGCGCGCAAGCCTTCGCGCGTCGTCTTCTCGTCATCCACAATGAGCAATGTCGGTTTTTCAGCCACAAATTTTAAGATTAAGCGCCAGCATTTTTTTCTTCCAACAATCGCGGCCGGCGTTCGTGCAGCGGCAGCCAGATTCTAAAACTGGTTCCGCGGCCGACTTGGCTTTCGAGTTCGATGCGCCCGTTGTGGGCGCGCACGATGCGTTGAACAATCATGAGGCCGAGACCGCTGCCTTTTTTCTTGGTGGTGTAAAACGGCTCGAAGATGCGGTTGATCTGCTCCTGCGGGATGCCGCCGCCGGTGTCGGCCACGCTCACCCAAACGCCGTCGTCGTTCTCACCGGTCTGCAAGGTCAGCGTGCCGCCCTTGGTCATCGCCTGCATTGCGTTTTTGATGAGGTTCACCAGCACCTGCTGCAACTGCATCGCGTCAATCGGCGCGGCCGCCAGCCGCCGCGCCAGTTTTGTCGTGATCGTCAAACTGCGGTTGTCCAGTTCCGGTCGCAGTAAATCCAAAGTTTTTTCCACCACGTCATTCAGTGAATCCGGCTTGAGCTGCGGCGGCACGGGCCGGATCGCCTGCAGAAACTGCGTGATGATGTAGTCCAGCCGGTTGATTTCGCCTTTTGCCACGTCGAGATATTGTTCCAGCTTTTTGGCGGAATCAGCTGTGTCCGGTGATGCCTGAGGTATGAAGCGCGATGGAGTTTTCTTGTCACTTATCACGCGCCACTCGTCGCCTTTTATTTTTTTAACCTCACGCTCCATGAGCTGGAGATGAATGTGCAGCGCGTTGAGCGGATTGCCGATTTCGTGCGCCACGCTCGCCGCGAGCAGTGTGAGCGCCTGCACCCGCTCGCTCTCGATGGCCTCGAAGGTTTTTTGCCGTGCCTCGGTCGCGTCGTGTAAAATCAGCGCCACGCCGGAACTGCCCGTCGCTTCGCCGTCAAGCGGCGCAGCGTAGAACCGCAGGAAACGCGGACGCGGATAGCTCACTTCAAACTCGTGACGCAAAACGTGCGCACCGCCTTCGCGGTCGAAGCGTGAGATTTTTTTCCAGTCCAGCTCCGGCAAAAAGCGTCCGACCGGCTGGCCTTCGTCGCCCGATTGCAAGCCAAGCAGGCTCGTGACGGCCTGGTTGAAATAAACGATGCGCCCCCGTTCATCCGCCACCAGCACGCCGTCCTCGATGGTGTTGAAGAGAGTTTCGAGAAAAGTGCGTTCGCGCGCAAGCCGCTGAACGACCGTCTGCAACCCTTCCGTGTCCAGCCGCCCAATGCGGCCAAGCACCTTGTCGAGAAAACTGGATTTGGTTGCAGCCATTGGATGAAATCACGGTTTCAGAGCGACAACCTGGCACAGAACTAAAATTCGTCAACCGCAAATAAAGTGTCAGTGGCACATTTGATAATTGAATTCAAACCACGAATTAATCGAAACACGCGAATGCATTCAGGAAATTACTGTCTTAAGCCGCAAATGCTGCCGGTGTGGTCGGCCATCTCCACGACAATGCAAATACTTCCTTGGCTCACTTCGCGGTCACGGAGACGTAATTTTTCTTCCCTTTGCGCAGCAGGACATGATTGTGGATCAAATCCTTTGCGGTGACACGACGCTGCCAGTCCGGCTCGCGGAGATTGTTCACGTTGACGCCACCTCCTTCGATGTCTTTTCGCGCCTGGCCTTTCGACGAGCACAGACCGGCATGGATGAGCAATTCGACCAGAGGCAGGCCCTCGCCGCCCAGCTTGGATCTTTCGATTTCCTTCGTCGGAACTTCACCATCAATATCGTCAAAGAAATTGACGGTCGAATTGAGAATGTCTCCGCCTTCGCCAAACAAAACCGCGCTGGCGATCTGGGCCCTGTGCAGCGCATCCTCGCCATGAATCAGCAGCGTCATCTCGGCGGCGAGCGCGCGATGCGCCTCACGGGCCTCTGGTTGTTTTTGGTGCTTCTGTGCCAGTGCATCAATCTCATCTTTGGAACGCTGGAGCGTGAAAAATTTCAGGTAACGGACGACATCGCGGTCGTCGGTGTTGATCCAGAACTGATAAAATTTATAAACACTGGTTTTTTTGGGATCGAGCCAGATCGCGCCGGACTCGGTCTTTCCAAACTTCGAGCCGTCGGCGTTCGTGATGAGCGGCAGCGTCAGGCCGTAAACCGTTTTGCCCAGTTTCTTGCGCGTGAGTTCGATGCCGGCGGTGATGTTGCCCCACTGATCGCTGCCGCCGATTTGTAGTTCGCAATTGTGGTCGCGGCACAGCACCATGAAATCGAACGCTTGCAGCAGCATATAGCTGAACTCGGTGTAGCTGATGCCGACCTCGCGGTCTTCCATCCGCGCGCGGACGGATTCCTTGGCGACCATCTGGTTGACGGAAAAATGTTTTCCGATGTCGCGCAGAAAATCGAGGAACGAAATGTCCTTCGTCCACGACGCATTGTCCACGAGCCGCGCGGGATTTTCCTTCGTTTCAAAATCGAGCAGCTTGGCAAGCTGCACTTTCACGCTGGCGATGTTGTGATCGAGAATTTCCTTCGTCAGCAACTGCCGCTCGGCGGTTTTGCCGCTCGGATCGCCGATGCTGCCGGTTGCGCCGCCAGCGACGGCGATGGGATGGTGGCCGAGTTGTTGAAACCGGCGCAGCGCGATGAGCGGAACGAGATTGCCGACATGCAGACTGTCGGCCGTCGGGTCAAAGCCGCAATAAAGCGTGGTGGCCGCGGCAATTTTCTTTTCCAATTCCGCCGCATCCGTGCAGTCGGTAATAAGCCCGCGCCATTTCAACTCATCAAGAATGTTCACACAGACAGGTTAATTCGCCTCCGGCCAAATGCCAATTTCCATTTCGCGTTGAACTTTAGACTTTGGACTTGGGGCTTGGGGCTTGGGACTTTAATCTGCGCCGGTGTCAAAGATGTTGAAAGCCTCCGGCGCGATGGCCGCCGCCACCCTGTTGAGCCGCGTGCTCGGCATGGTGCGCGAGATGGTCTATGCCCGGTTCATGGGCGACGGCTGGGTGGCCAGCGCGTTTGCCTTCGCGTTCACCGTGCCGAATCTTTTCCGGCGGCTGCTCGGCGAAGGCGCGCTCACGGCGGCGTTCATCCCGATTTTCAAGGAGAAGGAAAAAACGCACGGCGAAATTGAAATGTGGCGCGCGGCCAACGCTGTGATTTCTGGCCTCGTCGTCGCAGCCAGCGTCATCATCGGCCTCGCCATGCTCGGCATTTCGCTCGCGCTGACCGTGCATCAGTTCGGCGCGCAGACGCAACTCATGCTCCGGCTGCTGCGCGTGATGTTTCCCTACATGCTGCTGGTTTGCATCGCGGCGGCGATGATGGGCATGCTCAACGCCCGCGGTCATTTTTTCATCCCGGCGATGGGCGCGACGATGCTCAACATCGTGATGATTGGTTCTGTCTTATTTTTTGCTCAACGCATGGCTTTGGATCTGCCGAAGGAATTGCGGCTACCGAAACAGATTTTCGCGCTCGCGTTCGGCGTGCTGGTGGCGGGCGCGGCGCAGGCGGCGTTTCAACTGCCGACACTCTGGCGCGAAGGCTTCCGCTACAGATGGGTTTCGCCGTGGAAAAACGAAACCGTCCGGCTCGTCGTGACGCGGATGATTCCCGGCACCATCGGCGTCGCGGCGTTTCAGATCAACGTGCTGGTCACGCAGACCATCGCGTTCTGGGTCGGCCCGCACATCGTCGCGTCGTTCAACTACGCGGTGCGGCTGATGGAACTGCCGCAGGGCATGTTCGGCATTTCGCTGGCGACCTTTCTGTTGCCGACGCTTTCGGCGCTGGCGCTGGAGAAAAATTATGCCGAATACCGCGCAACGCTCCGGCACGGCATCAGCACGCTGCTATTTGCCAACTTGATCGCCGCCATTTTGCTAGTTGTGCTGGCCGAGCCGATTGTGCGGCTCTTGTTCGAGCGCGGGGCATTCACCGCCGCCTCGACGGATCGCGCAGCACTGGCGCTGATTTGTCTCGCGCCGGGACTCGTTGCATTTTCCACGGTCAATATTCTAGCCCGCGCCTTTTTCGCGCTGGGCGACACCAAGACGCCGATGAAAATCAGCCTCGCGTGCCTCACATTGAATCTGCTGCTCGCCGCCGCGCTGGTCGTGCCGTTGAAGCAAGGCGGCCTCGGCATCGCCAATACGGTCACTTCCGTCTGCAACGCCGGCCTGCTGTTTTTTGCGTTGCGGAAAAAACTCGGCCGGCTGGAAATGGCACCGCTGCGCGCGACGTTTCTGCCGCTGACCATCGCCGGATTGCTGGCCGGACTGGTCGCCTGGCAGGGCTGGCAGTTATGGGAAAATGCTCTTGGCCACGAAACGCTCGCACTAAAAATCGGCGCGGTGTTTGTGCCGGCTGCGGCGGCGGGATTGGTTTACGGAATTCTCGCGCTGATGTTCAAGGTTCCGGCGGCGAAGGAAATGCTGGAGTTTGCGCTGGCAAAATTCAAAAAGCGGAATTGAACAGGGCCAGCAAAGGGAACAGAGTTTTTTTAAACAGCCGGCAGAGAATCCAAACCTCCGGTTCTCCGTTGGCGCCTGTTCAAATTTCAACCGTTGCCGTCCAGCCGTTGTTGCCAAATTGCGATTTGAATTTCTCGGCCAGCGTTTCCGCCGCCGGCAAATTTTTGGTGATCGCAAACATGGTCGAGCCGCTGCCGGACATGAGCGCCACCTCCGCGCCGTTTTCGCGTAGAAATTCTTTGTAGAGTTCCAGCACGGGAAATTTGTCAAACGCCGGCGCTTCGAGCGAATTGGAAAAAGTGCCCGCGGCACCGGCCAAATTTTGTGCTTGGAGTTTCTCGACTAATTCTTTTGCGCGGCCGGATTTGCCATTCAACGCCTCGGGAAACCGCGCCAGATTTTGATATGACCACGGTGTCGAAATGCCGAAGCCGGGATGCACGAGGAAAAACGCCTTGCCGTTCAGCGCGGGGAAATTTTCCAGCAATTTCACTTTTTCGCCGCGGCCGGTGGCCAGCGCCGGTTGATCGTGGAGGAAAAATGGGACGTCCGAGCCAAGCGCGGCGGCGAGTTCGTGCAGTTTTTCCGGCGGCAACGGCAAGCCGAACAGTTCGTTCAGCGCGGTGAACGTCACGGCGGCGTTGGCGCTGCCGCCACCGATGCCGCCGGCCAGCGGCAGGTTTTTTTGCAGGTGGATTTTGATGCCGTCGGAAATTTTTGACGCCGCAAGAAAGGAAGTTGCCGCGCGGTGGACGAGATTTTTCGAATCGGTCGGCAGTTCCGAATGGCCGCATGAGAGCTGCACGCCAGAACCGGCACGCTCAAACGACATTTCGTCGCAAAGGTTCACCGGCTGCATCACGGTTTCAAGTTCGTGAAAACCGTCGGCGCGCTTGCCGAGGATGTTCAGCAGCAGATTGACCTTGCAGGGCGATTTTTTTTCAAGCGGCATGTCTGGCCTTCACCAAAGCAAAACGCGCCAACGAAATGCTCATCGGCGCGTTCAGCAAATTAAACCGGGACAATTTCAATTCGGGAAAACCGCGAACCGGCTGCCGGGCACGAACGGCGCAACATCGCCGCCGCTGTAACCAAAATAGGTGTCGGTTTGAAACGTGGTCGTGTCAATCAAGCCCGGCTTGTAGCTGTCGGGATAAACCGTTCCCTGCGGAATGTATTTTTTTTCAAAGCTGGTGTCGGTCAGATAGTCGCCGGCGGGAAAAGTAACAATCTGGTAAGCGCCCGCCACCGTGCGGTAAACGGACTGGTCGAAGCCGTGAATCAGGCCCGAGGTGTAGCCGCCGCCCGGCTCCAGGACGGCGGTCTCCTCGACGCTGGCGCGCATTTCGCCCAGGCGCGCAAATTCGGTGAGATTGTTGAAGCCGCTGCCGAGCCGGTTTTCCGGGCCGGCGCACCCGGCGGTGAACAGGGCACCCAAGGCGGTCAAAGCGAGCAAAGAGGTGACGTTTCGCATACGTTTTTTATTTTGATTTGAGCCTACGCCGAAATTGCCGTTTGTAAAGCGCGTTTTATATTTTACCCGCCGCCCGTTTTTTGTCGCGCCATTCCCAATACCAGGCGATCCAGACGCTGAGTTCAAAAAGGACTTGCAGAACCACCGCCATGACGACCTGCGTGAACGGTTCCGGAGTGGTCAGCAGCGCGCCGAGGATCAAGTTGATGACGATCATGTAGCGGCGCAGCGCGGTGAGCTTTTTGTAATCGAGCACGCCGATTTTCACGAGCGCGAGCAGCACCACGGGCAGTTCAAACCCCAGCCCCATGCCGAGCAGAAATTTGGTGACGAAGCTAAAATACGTTTCCGCGCGCCATTCGGGAACTTTCACACCCATCCAGACCGCCCACCAAACGGCAAACTTCAACGCCCGCGCCAGCACGAAGAAATAACAGAACGCCACGCCGGCCAGAAACAGCCCGACGCCGATGAAGGCCGCGCGCAGAACATATTTTTTTTCCCGGATTTTTAATGCGGGCAAAACAAACTGGGCGACAAAAAAGAAGATGACCGGCGACGCCATCAGAATCCCGCCGTAAAATGCCAGTTGCATGGAGGAAAAAAACGGCGCGGCCGGATCAAAATAAACCAGGTCGGTGGCTGACTGCAGGAGCGTGGCCGTCGGCGGATTTTTTTCCACCTGAACCGAGAGTAAAATGTTGCTGCCAACCTGCACCGGCTCGACCCGCAACACCGTGAACCAATTTGTGCCAAGGTCAATGCCGCCGATCTGGTTCGTCGCCAAATCCAGCGTGGCCACCGTGTTGGTGCCGACACAGACCAGCGCCTTGCGTTCATTATTCACACGCACCAGCGCCGCACGGGACAGCGGCCATTTCAGGACGGCAACGATTTCCGGCACGGCATACAGACAGACAATCAGGCAGACCAGCAAGGCCGCGCCGGTCTTGATGAGGAGCCAGCGGAAATCTTCGAGGTGTTCGAGAAAACTTTTGACGGGACCGCCGCCCTCCTCCGGCTCATCCGACGGCGGTTCTTTGGAAAAATCGGCCATGAAAAACTCTGCGGCTGTCCTTCAGCCGGCGGGGTTCAGATGACTTTCGTTTCCGGCGGCGGTGGATTGGCTTGCGACTGCGCGGTGGTATTGGCCGGAGGCGTTTTGGACGCCGCCGCCGACTCGTTTTCCATGGAATCCGTCACTTCGCGGGAGGCCTTTTTGAATTCGTTTATGCCTTTGCCCAGACCTTTGGCAAATTCAGGAATCCGCTTGGCACCGAACAGCACCAGAATCGCGACCAGCACGATGATCAGTTCCGTTCCGCTCAAACCCAGGATGGCAAACATTGCTTTCATAATCGTATCTGAATTTACCCTACGCCGCCGAAGCTATTATGTAAAGCCGCAAAAAAGTCGGCGTATCTTAATCCTGATCTTAATCGGCTCTGAAACCCGATTATGATTTTGAAACAAAAAGGCCGCGCGGTGAGGCGCGGCCTTGATTTGGAAAACGGTTGAATCAAACACCGGTCTTCGGATGCAGCAGCACGAAGTCATCGCGGCGGTTTTTCGCCCACGCGGCTTCGTCGTGGCCGGGATCGGCCGGCTTGTCCTTGCCGTAGCTGATGGTGCGGATGCGGTCGGGGCTGACGCCCAGCTTGGCCAGCGCCTCGCGGGCCGCCAGCGCACGGCGTTCGCCGAGCGAGCGGTTGTATTCTTCCGTGCCGCGGTCGTCGCAGTTGCCCTCGATGAGCAGCTTCGCGTTCGCGTCGGCACTCAAGGCCGAGGCCACAGATTGCAGGTTGGCTTTTTCACCCGACTTGATGGCTGCGCTGTCAAAGGCAAAATGAATCGTGTAGGCCGCAAGCGCCGCGCGGTCTTCGTTCATGTTGTCAAACGTGTCAGCACTAGCGACGGGAATACCATTGGCATTGGCACCGTTGTCGGGATTCATCGCGCCACCCGGCGGCAAAGTGCTTCCTCCGCCATTGTCACCGACCGTGCCAGCTCTTTGTCCCGGCAGCGCCGTGACGCCAACAGCCTTGTGGTTATGGCAACCGGTGGTGGCGAACGTGAGCGCCAGCGCGGCCGCAAGCGGGTAAATCAGTTTAATCATTTTCATATTTTTCCTGTGGTTAAAAGTTTGTTCAGTTAAAGCGTAAAATTATTTCGCCCAAGCGGGTTGGGAATCATTGCCCGAAATCCGGCCAATATCCTTGACTTGTTTCGTCATCACGTCAAGCACAGACAGCGACTGGCGGCCGCGCGCGTCGCGGTT
>Ga0302320_10016141_pt1 | contig 15284 bp, 17 predicted proteins | sample Bog_T0_3_FD_202130 | JGI IMG/M metagenome (GOLD analysis project Ga0302320, IMG submission 202130) | Peat permafrost microbial communities from Stordalen Mire near Abisko, Sweden - Bog_T0_3 | ecosystem: Environmental > Terrestrial > Soil > Wetlands > Peat | place: Sweden: Abisko, Stordalen Mire... | reverse complement strand
ACGGCGCTTTTCCATCGCGGCATGGTCTCGTGTCTTGGACATGACGAAACTATACCAAGACAACCGCTATGTGTCACCCTATTATGCGAGTCTCAATAGTTCCACCAGTATTCGTGATGCTGATCTCATTGCCGGCAGCCAAAGGCGTGACCGGCGTGACCAAAAAGGTCGGCAGCGGGCCGGTGCTGAGGTTGAGGGCGTTTTGCAGGGTGGTGGTGTTGGGCACGGCAATGCGCCAGGGATAGGTGGCGTCCGGGAAGGTCACGAGGTAGGTGTTTGGCGTGAGCTGCACGATGGGATTGGTGCCGCCGGTGGGCGTGATTGTGAGGTTGGCGCCAATCCAGGCGTTGGTGCCGTCCGTGATCCAGGTTTGAGCGGCTTGGAGGGTGAAGTTTTTGACGTAACTGTTGCCGCCGAACATCTGGTTGAGCGGGAAGAGGACGGGGGTGGCAAAAGTGACGAGAGGCAAGTGGCAGGTGACGAGCGCCAAAAGCAGAGTGATGAGTGACCAGCGACGGGTGATGTGCCGGGGATTCTTCGCGGGGACACTTATCATTCGCCGTTTATCACAGGTTACTGGTTCAAGGGGAATTGGGTTTTTCATTGGGGTTAATCCGTTTTAAAGAGTCAGGGGTGGGGGGGTGGTTACGGTGCGGTGGTGGTGTAATTTCCGCCAATAAAGCCATAGTGGATCATGCTGGATTGATCGCTGGCCGGGTCCGGGCTGAATTCGGTCAGCGCGCACGCAGGCAGATAAACAATGCCGGTATAGGTGGTGATTCTCAAGTCCAGATTGCCGAGGGCGGCCAGCGCGGCGGCGTGCGTAGAGATGAAGGCCACCGCCGCGCCCTCATCGCCGTGCTGGCGGGCAATGGCGAAGTTAAGTGTCCACTTCTGGTTGCCCATGTCCAGGGCGGTGATGCCAGCGGCGCCGTAGCCGGATTGCACAAAGGGGCTCTTGGCGAGCTTGGGCTGGTAGCCGGTGATTTTCCCGGCGAGCGTGGGGCTGCCCTCGTCGGCGAGCGTGGTGTAGGCCGCGCCGCCGGTGGCGGCGGCGCGGTACTCGATCTTGGTGGAGTGGGTGGGCATTTACGATTTACGATTTACGATTGCCGATTTACGATTTGGGAACGGGATTGGCGGCGCGGTGCCGATTTTACAGGGGCCGACGTGAGCAGGCTCTAACCGGTATTAATTTGAGTCTCGTCACCTCGTCTCCTACAGGATCAGGGTTTGGGTGGATTGGCGGCACTCCATTGTTTTTGCTGCGCCAGCAGGTCGTTCGCGTGGTCAATGGCCGAGCGGATGGCGGCGGCGAATTGCGAGCGGCCGTGGTTGGGGTCCGCGGCAAGTTGCTTGGCCAGCGTGGCCGCCGCGGTGATGGCTTCGGTGAGCTCAGTCAAATTTATTTCGTTCATAATTTTGTGGGAGGATGAGGATTGGGACGAGGATGATTTCTACTACGGCCCATAGGTCGCCTGCACCCCGACGGTGTTGGTGCCGCTGCCGAAGCTCAGGATGACGTAGAGCGGAGGGTTGGTGTAAACGGCTGAGAAGTTGGTGCTGACATTATTCGAGCCGGCGTTGATGAATTGCCCAATGTTGAGCGCGCCGGAGATGCTGCCGGGACTGGTTGAGAGCCAGACAGTGCCGGTGGACATGGTGGCGGCATTGGTCATGCCGGTGAGCGAATACGTGAGCCGTCGCAGGGTGACGCCGGCGGTGTTGGTGTCCACCGGCGAACTGATGGCGTTGCCGACGATGTATTGCGGGGAGCCAAAGCCGGTGGTTTGGGCCGAGGCGGGTGACGAGTGACACGGCGGCTGCAAGACAGGCCGTGCGAACGAATTGGCGGAGTGTGTTTTTCATGGTGTGTTTGTTTTTGGCTGCAGCGGCGTCTCTGCGAGCGCCGCGATTGTTTTGGTTTTGGTCGAGGGTTAGGATGACGATGAGGATGATGGTTTAACTGAAGGCCAGGCGCTGGCCGGGTTGGGCGAGGGCGGTGACGAAGGCAAATTCATCATGGCGCAACAGCTTGTTGTCGAAATTAAATTTGCCGCGATAAGGCATGGCGGATTTGAGGGTGCCGCTGATGCCGCTGCCGGTGATGACCAGGTCGTTCGCGCCTGCGCTGAGCCGGGAGCCAATGACGCCGGGGAACTGACTGGCAAGCTGGGCGGTGGTGGGGCCTTCGGGCTTGAAGGTAATCATGCCGCGATAGCCCACGATGCGTTTATCCACGAGGATGTTTCCCTGTTTCACGTCAGCGGTTTCGAGCTCGTGCTGCAATTGGAAACCTTCCTGGGCGAACATGCCGGCAAAACCGGCGACGGCGCCCCACGTGGCCTGGCACTCGGCTTCTTGGTGGCCGGCGGGAAAATCCGACTGGCTCCATGAAGCGCCCGTGGAGGGCACGATGAAGGCGTTGGCATCGGTCAAGGCATTGCCGTTGCCGAGAAAGGCGGTGTACTGGCACGCGCTGTAGAGGGATTTACCCAGGCCGAAGTAAACGTTCGGCATTTTGGTGAGGCACGCGCGGGTGGCGATCCATTGTTCGCCGTCCTGCGCGAGGATGGTCATTGGGGCATTCACGGCGCCAATCATACGGGCGCCAGAGGCGGTGAAGTTGGTGAACGCGGCCGGCAGCAGCGAGCCGCGGTAGGACGCATTCCAAATGGATTTCGGCGTGAAATCAATTTCGTACTGGAGATCAATGAGGATTTGATCGTCCTTGGCGGTGAGGGACGAGGGGACGTCACGATACTTGGGCTTGGGTGTGAGCGTGACGTTGCCTTCACTGTAGATGACGTTGCCGAGCGGGTCGGTGATTTTGCACGGGCCGCCGACGGTTATTTGGGAGAAGTTTGAGGTTGGCATGAGTTGGATGGGTGGAGTATTTGCGATTTACGATGTGCGATTGACGTGTTTTATTGGTTTTAGGGAGCGCTTTTCGTGATGAGGGTTAGAGAAATTTCCGGGCGCGGAATTCGTAGATCGCAGATCGTGAATTCAGTAAGCGATGATTTGAAATCCGACATTGCTTCCGGCGAGGCCTGGGAGATAGGCGGCCCAGCGGATTTGCGCGCCGCTGTTCAGGGTGAAGGGGCCGGTGTACAGCGTGGCGGCGGCGACATTGGGCGCGGGGAAGACGGCCGGCCAATTGCCGGCAGCGTTCCCGGAGACGCCGCTACAGGAGTAATAAATGGCCGCGCCGGCGGTGACGTTTTGCAGCGTGATCAAGCCATTCGGCCCTTGGATAAGCTGCGGCGTAATTACAGAGTCCAGCGGGCTGACCGCGAAGTTCGACTGGAGCAAGACATCCACCGTGGCGAATTTTCGGTCTTCGCTGACGTAAGGCACAAAACATTCACCGTCCGCGAATAATGTGCAAAAGCCCTGCATGAGTGTGAAGCCCTGGCCGGCCCGCAGAACATGATAGGCGATGTGGGAGACATTTTTATTCGTGCCCTGCGCGCCGAGGTTGAGGACGGGATTCACTTCGCAACGGCAAACCAGCAGCAACAGCGCCTCGCGCCCGTTAGTCTTCTTCATGGAGAGCGTGGGCTGGAAGATGCGCACGGCCGCGCCGATTTTGCCGCCCGTCTGGATGAGGCCGGTAAGCGCCTGGTCCACCTTGTCGCTGATGCTCTTGGGCGTGTGTAATTTCTCGCCTTCTTTCCACAAACGCGGCGCGGCGATGAAGATATCGTCAAAATAATCCAGCGATTGCAGGCGCGCGGCGAAGTCCGTTTGCACGGTTTCGATGACATCGAGAGTGTTCATAAAGTAGTGGCCTGGGCGTCCCACGCGTTCGATTCTGAAACGCACGGGCAAGATGCCCGTGCCACTATTTGTAGACGCGCCCGGGGATGAAGCAAAAGCTGTGCGGTTCTTTGCATCTCGGCGTTTTTTTTGCCAGTCTGATATCTGTGTTGCTCTGTATTCATCAGTGATTCAAATTCAACCGTCCTGGCTCCGGGTGGTGAAGAAACGCCGACGGGTGCCGAAACTCGGCGCCGGGAGCGATTGCACGGGGTTGGCGGCAATGGGATTGTCGGGCGGATCCACTACGTCACGGCCGTCGGCGATGCGGTCGAGTTCGTTGTGGCGGGCTTTGAGGGCGGCGCGCTCGTCATCGGTCAACTCCATTTCGAGGGCGACTTTCAGCCGACAATAGATGAGGTCCACGGCGAGCGGTTTGAGCCCGCCCGGGATGGCGGCGGTGTTTTGGTCGAGCTGATTTGACTTCGCAACGCGGCGACGGATTTCCAGGGTGACATCGGCGATGATGCCGGTGGTGCGGTCGGCTTGGCTCTGTCCGAGCGAGGCGCTGTCTGCGGCGTCAATCAGCGCGGCGATCTTTGAGTTATACAGATCGGCTTTCGTGATGGTGATCCAATTGCTCATAAATGTGGCATGGGCATCCTGCCCGTTCGGTTCAGATTAGAAACACACGGGCGAGACGCCCGTGCCACTAAAAGCGCGGCGACCTTGGAGTTGAAGAAGCCGGCTTTCGTGAGGTTTATCCAGTTGTTCATAAAAGGAAAAAGTAAGAATGAAGAATGAAGAATGAAGAATTGACTCCGCACGTGGTTTGCGTTGTGTTCTTCATTCCTCATTTTGCATTCTTCATCCGGGCTTACGGCCTTGTATCCGTTTCCAGCCAGAGGTTGCTGACGGTGACGCTGCCGCTGGGGTAGGTGGCATTGACGTTCACGGCGGCATTGGTGATGCCAACCAACGCGATGGCATCCGCGGGGCCGACCGTGTAGTTGGGAATCACGCCCCAATCCACCACCGGCGTGGTGCCATTGGCGGTGCTGATGAGGGTGAACGGATGGGTGGTGGTCATCTGGCCGTTCACGCCGTGCGTGAGCACCGCGAATTGGAAGGCAATCGTGCCGTTGTTTGAGGCGCTGCCGCCGGCGAAGGACATGCTGATGCCCAGGTTCTTGCTCTGCCAGATGCGGTTGGTGTTATAGAGGCCGACTGCGAGGTTGGTCGAGGAGGCCTGGCAGACGATGGGCGCAGTCAGCATGTTGGAGCTGTACGTAGCGGTCACCTGGGCACGGGAGCTTAACGCAGAAGCGCAGAGAACGCTGAGAGCCGCAAAGCTGCGGACGATGATTTTGTATTTAGTTTTCATGCGAGTTTGGATGTTGGTTTTTTTAACTGGCCGCGTTCTTAGCCGAACCTCGGCACTGCAACGCGGCCACAGGGTTAGTTCACGTTAATTCTCCGGAGGGAGAGTGTGCTGGTTTGTTTGATGTCGCGGCTCCAATCCACGAGGTGGCCGCGCCAGAGCTGATTGGGCGCCACGTACGTGCGGACGTTGCCGAGAAAACCGGCACTGCCCACGGTGAAGGACTTGAACGCGCTGGCATCATAGATCGTGGCGTTGGGCACGCTGTAGTGGACGAGGCACACGCCGGTGAGCAGGCGGGTCTTACTGGGGACCTGGTTTAGTCGCGTGGTGTCGTAAATGACGTTCGCGGGCATGATGTCGCACGGATAGATCAGCGCGGAATTGAGCTGGTCAATGCTGATGGTGGCGACATTCTGGCCTGCGCCAAACAAAGCGCGGGCCTTCACTTTGGGATGCGTGCGAATGGTGTTCCACACGCCCAAGTCCATGGTAATCTTCACGTTTTGCGTGCTGCCGCAATCCTGCGCGATGCCGAGGAGTTGACTGTTAATCTGGTCAATGGGGTCCACGTTCGGATCACTCCAGGTGCCGATGCCGGCCACGGGGGTGGAGTTGCCGAGCACCGCGTTGGAAACGTCAAGCACATGTGAAAGCGCCACCTTGTTGATGAGCGCGCGGATTTTGCCCTGGTCAAGCAGATTGGATTGCAGATCGCCGCCCTCGCTGCCGGCGGCCTGGTCTTCCTCCTTGTCCACGCGCACTTCGAGCGCCTGGGGTTTGCAGGAATAGGAATCGTCCGAAGCATTGAAGGCAATGAGCACAGGGTCGCCGCCGAGTGCGCGGGCTGTTTTTTCCGGCATGAACGAATTTTTGTCGTCGAACTTTTTGAACTGTCCGGCGGCGCCGGGCACGGGCGTGGTGGGCGCGAGGCGTTCCGCGAGTTTGATGACATCGCCGATGTCATTCCAGAGGCCCTGGGCGTAGGCAGTGAGCTGGTAGTTGAGTGTTGCACTGCCGAGTATTGCTGGTGTTGCCATAATAGAATTGGATTAAGGGATTAAGGGATGGTTGTTTGTGGCCGCGCCTCGTGAGAGCGCGACAATTATTATTTTGGTTTGGTGTGCCGTGAATTCACATTCACCGTCATGCTTGGTTTGGATCAGCTCCTGATTTGCGGTGTGAAAATTGTGACTTCGCATTCATCGCCGGGATTGGCGCCGTTGAGGTCGCTCATGACGGCAACGACGACGCGGGCGTTCCCGGTGCCGAGATCCTTGGTGAGCGTGCCATCGGCGGCCTGCTGCAGCGTGTCGCCGAAGTTCAGGGCCGCGGATGAACTGCTGATGACCGCGCGCACCGGGCCGGGCAGCGCGCCCAGAATGCCGATGGCGTTGTCGTAATAAGTCACGCCGCCGGTGAGGGCCTGGCGCTTGCGGGAATCCAGCACGATGCCCACGGCGGGAATCGTGGTGGATGCGTTCACGCTCGGTGCGCCCGCGGCGAAGGTGACGAGTTTGCCGATGGCCGCGGACAGGTCCGTGGCCGTCTCGGCGTAAATGGCATTGCCTTTTGCTTGTAATGCAGAGTCTGACATAGGTTGTTTGTTTGTTGTGAGTTATGATTTATCGGTTGTGTTGGTTGAACTGTTGAAGCGGGAAGCGGTGTAACGTTGCAACGCTTTAACGCATTGTTTGATTTATGGATTTGTGGGTTGGTGAAGTTCGTTGGCGAGCCGAAGCATCCCACCCCGGCGCTCTCCCCATTGCCCCGTCAGGGCAACGCGGAAAGGGAAAAGCGCGCCCAGCGTTTTGCCGATGTGGGCAGGGCATGTGACCGGGGTCGCGTGTTGCAGTAACGCTGGAATCTGTCCTCCCTCTTCGCGCCCGTGGAGCCGGCGGAGCGAATGGGGAGAGCGCCGGGGTGCGATGCTTTGTGCTTCCAATTTCATAGGTTGATTGGTTTTACACTTTTCCCAGAACTTCGCGGCGGGCCTGGTTCCAGGCGGAATCATATTTCAGTCCCTTGCCCTGCAGCTCGCTCGTGCGATTCTGGATTTTGATGGCCACCACCTGTTCGCCCTCGCCCGCCAGGAATGTGCTGGCGGTGGATTCCCGGTGTGCGCCGGTGCCACGATTGAGCACGCGCGTCGTGGCCCGGGCGTCCTGGCCGTTTGGTGCATGGCCTGGCACGTAGCCGAAGTCCGCCAGATACCCGAGCCGCTCCTGCCGATTTTTGAGCAGCTTCATGGCGTCGGCCAGGCGATTGCGTATTTTTTCCTCCTTCACGGCGCAGGCATCGAGGAGTGCCTCGGTTTGTTCGCCCAGGAGGATTTGGTTCTGTTCGCCGAGCGCTTTGTGCGCGGTCTTGAGCGTGGCGAGGGCATCGGGGGTGATGTCGCCACGGTTGAGCAGCTTGGAGACCGCCGTGTGGACGGTGCCTTCATCCGCCTCGGCGGACAGTCCAAGCAATGTGCAGACTGATTTCATTTTGGGTCCTTGGTTTATGGTTTTGCCTGCCGCGCCAGGGCGCAGTGCAGACGGGTCGCTGTCCGCCGCCGCAGATGCGGTGGCGAAAATTCTCGGAGTGCCGGTCTCCAGACCCGGCGCGTTGGTTTTCAAACAAGGCGGGTCGGAGACCGGCGCTCCAATATTCAAATCGCGATTCGCGATGGGCGTTAGCAATTCCCTGCCATTGGCATGATTGGTAAAGCCCACGGTCTCAATCTTCATCACGCGATAGCGGGGCAACGCTTTCGAGGAGGAGGACGAGACGGAGGAGGATTCCCCTTCCACGCGTTCCAAATCCGCCGGATCGGCTACAAAGCTCGTGAATTTATAGAGCCGATTTTTTATGGCGTCCGCGCCCACGTTGGTCAGGCCGTCGTCGCGCGCCCAGATGCCGTTGGGCCTTTTCTCAAATTCCTTGAACCACGCCAGCGCCTCGCTGTCCTGGCCGGCATCATAAATAAAATGTTCGCGACCCGCGTAAACGCCCGGCCAGTTGACGCCGAGACGGTTTTGGTCTTTTTTGATATTGGCGAGAATGGAATCGAGCGAGGCGTCATCGAGCACCTGCACGATGCCGGCGGCGGCATTGGGCAATTCGCCCTTAGGCACGACGTGAATCCAGCCGTCAACGGGAGCAGCCGTCGCGCGGTTAAAAATAATGAGTCTATGGGTGGTGTTCATGGGGATTTGCGATTCGCGATTTAAGATTTACGATTGCCGACGGCCGAGTTGATTTCGCCCTTGTCAATTTTCTGGTCCGCCTTTTGTGCCTGCAAGGTCACGTTCTCGCCCGCGTCCTCGTTCCCGGTTTTTACCCGGGTCAGCTTCAATCCGCTGCGCGCACTTATTTCCGCCGCGTCCACCTGCAAGCCCACGCCCTCGGCCTTTACCACATTGTCCAGCAGCGCGCCTGCATCCTCGGCATCATGCACGTCGAGCGCGAAATACACGCACACCGGCACGCCCGGAAATTCCGCCGCCAGCTCCGGCGTATCGAAATCTCTTTGCAGGGTGTCGTTGATATGCACGGCCTTGGCCACGGCGATTTTCTGCCAAGCGCCGTCGTGCTCCTCGCTGGCGCCCTTGCCCAGGCCCGTGGGTGCTGCCAGCATCGTCAGCACTCCTCCGGTGCCCGCCAGCACCACGTCCTGGTCCTGCGCCTCGCAAAATTTGTCATACGGACTTTCGCCCCGAAGCTGGCTGGCCGGGAATTTTACATCTGTCCCATGAGGCAGTGAGCCGCTGATGCCGCGCGAGACCTTTTCGGCTGCCATTTGAAATTCTGTTTCCCGGCCCGGAACGATGTTTGGCGGCAGGATCACCACGGCATTGGGCAGCCCGAAAACTTCGACAAACGCCGCGTAGTTTCTACGCCCCATCAGCCAGTTAACGAACGCAATCAGGGCAATCTCATACAACGGTGACTCGCTTTCCCGAATGACAAAATCCTCGCGCGGCATGGCCGCGCTGCCGATGCGGCAGTCTTCACCGAGGGTGGCCTGGCAACTGCCCAGCCCCACGCCGAACTGCGAGTTCTCATTGTAATAAAAATCGCCATAGAATCCGTCGCGCGCCCAGCACCACGGTTCCAGCCAGTAAAGTTCCTCCACCGCGCCATCGTTCACGCCGTCGTGATAACGGTGCTTTTGCAGCACGGCATAGCCGCGCACATCCGCCAGCGCAATCTGCGCGATGGACGTCTTGAAATTTTTCAGCAAGTCATAGCGTCCCTGCAAAAACTGCCGCTGCCGCTCCGCCAGCTCCGGCGTGGCGCCCGCCGGAAGTTGCTCCTTCACGCGCACCCGGCCATCCAGCGCTTCGATGGTGGAGAGCATTTTTTCCATGAAGCCCTTCAGCACGGGGAACCGCTTCTCTGCCTTGCGCAAGGTGAGTTGAATTTCCGAAAACGCGCCGCGCTCGGCCTGTTCGAACAAGGCCACCAGCCGGGCAATCGTCAGCGCGCGCAGCGGGTTGTAATTGTCGCGCCAGAAATTCGAGCGCCGCACCAATTCCTCCGGGCTGGAACCGCCGCCAGCCGTGATGGCACGGGCATCCTGCGCGTTTGTTTCAGATTTGGACCTCACGGGCAGGATGCCCGTGCCACTACCACTGGCGGGTGTGCCATAAGCGCCAAACTGTTTTGACTTGCGCGAATTTTCCGGATCCAAACCTGCCGGCATCCCGCCCGTGCCCATCATAAACGAGGCCGCTGCCGTGGAAGCGGTGGGCCCGCGATTTTTCGCCGCCATCGGCGCGGTACTCTGCGACCGCCGCCGGATGGGTCGCGCGGACGTGGACGACGTGGATGCTGACGCGGACGAATTACCACGTTCTGCTTTAGGGTGATAGTTGGATTTAGTCATGAAGATGTTTCTTTGGTAGGGAGGCTGAATAATTGGAATTTAAGATTGCGCCGCGCGATTGATGCCAATAAACAAACGAAACCCTGTCGTAACCCGGCCTCGGCGTTGCGGCGCACCGTCTTGGTGGCGGCGGTCCGTCCTATACAATATTGCTCGTATCACGCGAATGACTTTGCCATGAAAGTTCGAATCGTCACCTTTCCCGGGCAGGTAATCGCACGAGTTCAAAAAACTGGCCAGCGACCATGAAGTGGTGGCTTGCGCCGCCCCGGCCCCGGCGCCGCGCTGACCGCGGCAATTGGAAGATGTCGTTCGTATCACGCGAACGACTTTGCCATGAAAATATAAATCGTCACTTGCCCGGGGCAGGTAATCGCACGGGCGAAGTCGGCGGGTGTAAAGCAGCAATCCGTATCCGTTTCGATTTTGGCAATGCCACGTCAAATCCACCTGAAACAGCCTGTTGAAAAATACTTCAAACCCTTGTCCTCGTCCTGAAAACGAGACCGACCGCGAGCACCAAGCAGTCCGCATCTGTTTTTTGTACCATCCCCGAACCTCGGGCTTCGCCGAATGCATCTCCCCGTTCACCCCAGTACGCTCTGGTCCATCCGCTCAGTGGCCACGCGGCTTTGGGTGGTGTTTTCAAAAAGAAAATATAACATCGAACCGTTGCCGCCGGTCGCGGCGGCCCGCAAACACAAGGCCAGGGCCGTGCAACGGTCCGCATGGCCATCCTCCGAATGTGGCGCGCGATACGCCACGTTGCCATTCGCCGTGATGACGCGCTGCATCGAATGCAAATCTTCGCGGATGGTCCGGTGCACCGGCACCCGCACCGCGCGTTTTTCAAAAGCCACGCGCAACGGCGGGAACAGTTTTAGTTTCTCGGCCGCCGTAAACGTCACCAGCTCAATCTTGCCGTATAAATGTTTCGCCGGGTTATATTCGCCGAAACGTTTCACCAGTTCATCACCCAGCCCAATGCCCGGGCCCGTGTAATCCAACGCCACACGCGCGGCTTTTTGCAGACGATGCTGCATGGCGCTGAGCTGGTCCGGCGTGCTCACCCCGCGCATCTCCACCACCTCGCGCGTGTGCAGCACGTCGCCCATTTTCTCCGCGATCCACGGCACGCTTAAATCCCGCTTCCGTGCAAAATCCCAGCCGATGAATATCTGCGAGCTGGTCGCTGATGGATGATAGAATTCCGGGGAGATGCTCGCTGTTGCTTCCTCGCTCTCGCATTGCGCAATCAAATCATACGGCAGCAGCACTGCGCTGCCATCCAGCGCCTCGCATTCGTATTCCTGCGCCCAAGCCTCCGCGTCGTCCAAGGCCAGGCGCAATTTTTCCGCGTCCAGGGGCATGCCATCGGCAATCGCATCGTGGATCGTCACCTTGTGAGCGCTGTAACCGTTGGTGGCCGCGCGTTCCCAGAGTTGGAAAAATTTATTGTTCCGCCCGTTGAACGTGGAAACCACGCGCAGCTTCAACTCACGGCGTATGTCCGTGTCCTTTCCGTTTAACAGGGCGCGCCACCGGTCCGCGAACGTGCCCGCGAGGCGGTTCGTGGTGCTCGGAAACATGGCTGACCAAATGGCGGACGGGTTCTCGTGATGCGCAAACTCGTCCAGGATCACATTGGCCGAATAGCCCCGCGCCGTGCTCGGATTCGCCGGGATGGCGATGATGCGCGAGCCGTTGGTGAATTGAATTTCTGCCGCGCGCAACAATCCTTCCGCGAGGCCGCCGCGGTCCTCCGTGAAATCCTTAACCACCAACTGATAGGCCGCCTGCCATTCCTTGGCCTTGTTCAACCACTCCATGGATTGCCGCTCGCCTGCGCTCATGCAGACCCATTTCGCGCCCGGGTCCACCAAACAGCCATGCACCGCCTCGCCGCTGGTCACCGTGGACTTGCCCCATTGCCGCGTAGTCACGCCAATCTTGTACGGCGCAGCGTCATCAATGAATTTCCGCTGCAACGAATAAAGCAGGTCCTTTGGCGTAAATCCCCCCGGCCCCCGGGCGCGGAGCCCTTTATGTTTCAATATGCGGGAAGCTGCTGCCGCAGAGTTTAATTGTGGTGTTTTCATATTAGGTGCAAGGCGCGGCCGAGCCGAAATTGAGCCGCCACGCCCCTGGGAGTCCGGACATTTTAAAGCTTTTGCCCGTATCCCGTGAACCACTTTGCCATAAGACCCATCCGGGTCACCTTTCCCGGGAATCCAATCGGCCGAGAAAAAAGACGATGAAAAGTAAAATGAAAACGGAGAGAACCTGCGTTCTCTCCGTTTGTCCTGATCACTGGATCACTACCACCAACAACCGTCTGCCGAAATGAGTTGGGAATTTACGCCGTTGGGGAAAAATCCGCCGGGCGTGGTGTTGGCCGACAAATAGACGATATTCAGTACCTGCTGGGTGGTTCTGGTAAAGACGATGGCGTTGCTGTCAGCGGACACGATTTCGCACCTCGAAGTGGGCTGAGCCCTCGCGGCTTTATTTTCTACTGAAACTAGGCGGCGACCGCCGCCCCTTTTTGCCCCCACCCGAATAGTCTCTTGGCCTTGATGACTTCGAAGATTTGCGGCGGTATAAGTTGAGCGAGTGACTCATCGCCGGACTGGATTTTTGCCAGGACTTCGCTCGAATAAATTTTCAATGCTTCGGGATTAAAGGTGGTGATGTTTTCGATAAATTTGCTTTCCACCAGATGGGCATAGAGGTGGCGCAAATTCGGCGCCACTTCAAGATTTTCCACGGTGGTCAGCTTGCCGGTTTTTTTATCGAGCGAGGGATAGACGTACATTTTCGCCCCGTTTTTGAAAAGCTGGCCGAGTGATTCCATGAGACCGCCGGGCATGTCAGTGTAAAACTTCTCGTCCATCACATCGCGGAGGCGGACCAGGCCGATGGGCAGGCCGACCGGCTTTTGCGTGTGGCGGGAGAGATAAGTGACCAGACGATGGTAACGCAGAAAATTGGAAATGAGCACGGGCTTGCCGAGCGCGCCGAGCGTATCCACGCGGTCCAGAAAATCGCGGTGATCAATGGCGTCGCCCACCTGCAACTGGCGCAGCGTCATCTCGAACATCACGACCGGCGGGTCATTCTGAACCGAGGCCTGCTGGATGAACATTTGCTGCGCGCATTCCAGCATGTCGAGCATGGGATTGGTCAGCGGCCGAAAGCTCCCGCGTTCCAGCAATACGGGTTTTTTGTAAAGCAACTCGCTGGGGATAACCGTTTCCCCGTCGGCGGTGAACATCGCGGCTTCAGTGAGCCACTGCTGAACGAGCTGGAGCGCCATGAGCCGGTTGTCCAAGCCGCTGAAGGCAGGGCCGCTAAACTTGATCATGTCCACCTCGATGCGCTGGCCGTTCAGTGAATCCATCAGCGAGCCGATGAGGCGTTCTGGTTCGAGGGCCTGATAAAAAGCGCCATAGATAAGATTCACGCCCAGTATGCCGACCGCTTCCTGCTGGCGGGCGGTCTCCTGATCGAGCAACCGCGTGTGAATGATGATGGTGGAAGGCTGGCTGCGCGCCGCGCTCTGAAATTTGATGCCGAGCCAGCCGTTGCCGCCTTCTTCGCCAGGCTTGGCTATGTGTTTGGTGGTAACAGTATTGGCAAATGCAAAAAACGTCCGGCGGTCACCGATGGTTTTGTCGAGGCGTTGCACCAGCAGCCCAAATTCGTGATCGAGCATGGACTGCAGCCGCATCCGGCTCACATAACGGTCGCTCGGCCCGTAGATGGCGTCACTCACCGCCATGTCGTAGGCGGAAATGGTCTTGGCCACCGTGCCGGAAGCCTTCCCCACATGGAAAAACCAGCGCGCGACTTCCTGTCCCGCGCCGATTTCGGCAAACACGCCATATTTCTTGGCGTCGAGATTGATCTGAAGGGCCTTCTGGCCGGTGTTCAGTTTGTCTTTGGTCATCGTTTCCTACCCGCAAACAATACAGGGAAACGTCCTCCCATCCAAGAGCATACTAATTGAGATCGTTCCAGGCTTCGAGGTCATGGGTTAATTTTTAAGACGAGCCATACGGCAAAGCCGTCGCCGGCCGGGTTCAGGGCACATCGAGTGGTGGTGCCATTAAAAGTCTGCGGTATCGCGCGATTTTGGTGATTGGTTTTTGGTATTTCTCTGGAGCTTGGTGCTTGGAATTTGGAACTCTGGAAACTGATTACGCCGCCTAACGGTGGCTTTAAAGAACGTTTTGGCGTGCACCTGAATCCACCACGGTCAACAATTTTGGTCGAATCCCATAAATGCATCGCTTACCCTGCGCACCCGTAAATTGTGATCGTGAATACCAACCGAACCAAAAAAATTCGCGTGCTGCCGGGCTTCAAATTGACGCTCGGCTTCACCGTGTTTTACCTTGGTCTTATTGTTCTGATTCCGTTGTCAGCCGTGTTTTGGAAAACCAGTTCGCTGACGTGGGCTGAATTTTGGCACACCGTCACCATGCCGGTGGCGCTGGCTTCGTATCGCCTGACGTTCGGTGCCTCCTTTTTCGCCGCGCTCGTGAATGCGGTCTTCGGCTTTATTGTCGCGTGGGTCCTGGTGAGATACGAATTTTATGGGAAGACATTGGTGGATGCGCTGGTGGACCTGCCGTTTGCTCTGCCGACCGCGGTTGCGGGCATTACGCTGGCATCGCTTTATGCGAAAGCCGGGTGGATTGGACAGTGGCTTGAACCGCTGGGCATCAAGGTGGCCAACACGCAGTTGGGCGTTTTCGTGGCCCTCACGTTCATCGGCCTGCCGTTCATCGTGCGCACGGTGCAGCCGATTTTGGAGGATCTCGACCCCGAACTGGAGGAAGCCGCCGCCAGCCTGGGCGCGAATCGCTGGCAGGTGTTCTGGCGCATCATATTCCCGCTGCTCACGCCGGCACTGCTCACGGGCTTCACGCTGGCCTTCGCCCGTGCGCTGGGCGAATATGGCTCGGTCATCTTCATTGCCGGTAACATACCATTGAAAACCCAGATCACACCCGTGGTCATCATGGGTGAACTCGACATGTATGATTATGCCAAGGCCACAGCCATCGCGGTGGTCATGCTCGTGGTGTCTTTTATCCTGCTGCTCAGCGTCAACGTCCTTCAGTGGTGGACCAACCGGCACAACACCACCAGCCTGGCATGACACCCGCCGCCACCACCTTTCATGCGGCGGCCCGCACCGGCCATCGCCGTTCCACGACTGAGTCGCCGACCGTGCGCTGGCTGCTTATTGGCGTCGCCCTC
>Ga0302320_10016140_pt1 | contig 15285 bp, 13 predicted proteins | sample Bog_T0_3_FD_202130 | JGI IMG/M metagenome (GOLD analysis project Ga0302320, IMG submission 202130) | Peat permafrost microbial communities from Stordalen Mire near Abisko, Sweden - Bog_T0_3 | ecosystem: Environmental > Terrestrial > Soil > Wetlands > Peat | place: Sweden: Abisko, Stordalen Mire... | reverse complement strand
GCCCGCTTGATGGTTCGAATGTTTCTGTGATGTAAACGCCGCGCGGGATGATTTGCCCCTTTGGCGGCAGCAGATTCAAAGTAGGAACGGTTTGTTGCGACCCGATACCGTGGCCTTTGACGATGTCGCCTTCCAGAAAAAAGCAACGGCCGAGAAGACGGCCCGCGCGCGAAACATTACCCGCATCGATCGCCTTGCGGACTGCGGAACTGGAAACAACCTCGCCGCGGTAAGTGACACAGGGCAGAAACTGCGTCGCGAATTCGTGAACTTCGCCGAGTTCTTGCAAAGTTTTGTTGTTACCGGCTTGGCGATGTCCAAAGCGGAAGTTCTCGCCCACGATAACGGCGCGCGTGTGCAACCCCTTTACCAGGATTTGCGAAACAAATTCCTCCGGTGTGAAGCGCGCTAAGTGCTCACTAAACGGCAGGACGAGAATACATTCCGCGCCAGTCTCACGCAGCAGGCGAATGCGATCTTCCAAACTGCAGATGAGTTCGGGCACGCGATGTGGCGCGACGAAGACGGCCGGGTGCGGATGAAACGTCAAGACGGCGGGACGCAAGCCACGATCGCGCGCGTAATCGCAGGTTGTCTTGAGCAAGGCTTGATGGCCGCGATGGACGCCGTCAAAATTGCCGATGGTGAGCGCACACGGGCCAAAGCGGCCCTGTGCGGAATCCATGGAGAAGTGAACTCGCGGCGCGCTCATACGCCTAACCGTCCAATGGCGATTTCCAAGCCGTCATAGGCGATTTGCACGTTGGGAGGAAGGCGTTGGGCTAGCGTGGCATGCATGAGATCGTGCGAGATATGAGTGAAGAAAGCGCGTTTGGGTTTGAGCTTTTCAACAGTGCAAAGAGATTCTTCCACGGTGGAGTGAGTCGGATGAGGGTTGTGACGCAACGCATCCAGGAACAGGACGTCCAATCCTTGTAACATCTCCATGCTGGCCGGAGGAATGCCGCTATGGTCTGTGAGATAGGCGCAATCGCCAAAACGAAAGCCATGGGCGACGCCTTTTCCGTGATTCACTTTGATTGGCTGAATTTCGACGCCCGCCACTTGCAGAGGAGCGGAATCAAAAACGTTTGCGGTCAGACGAGGCCGGCTGGATTCGGATGGCCCTTCGTCGAAGACGTATTGAAAAGTGCGGCGAATCGTGTGAAGCGCGTCGGCAGAAGCGTAAATCGGGATATCGTTTTTCTGCATGAAATTGAACGGGCGCACATCGTCAAGGCCGAGAATATGGTCGGCATGGGAATGGGTGTAAAGGATAGCATCCAGGCGGTCGATGTGGTAGCGCAAGGCTTGGTATCGAAAGTCGGGTGCGGAATCGATGAGGACGCGCTTGTCGCCTAGCCGCAAGAGAACGGAAGGACGCAGACGCTTATCGCGCGAATCCGCGGAGTGACAGACCTTGCAGCCGCAACCGATCATAGGGACGCCCACGCTGGTGCCGGAGCCGAGGACCAGGATAGAGGCGTGCTCGAAATATTCGAGCATCTATGTGGTTTTCGTACCCTTCCCGCCGTCGGGAGTAATGATCAGCGGCGTGTCCGGTTTCGTTTCGGGCGCGCTGGCAGCTTGAGCCGCTTTTTGCAGCGAGTTAGACACCTGCACGAAACGAAAGCGCAGTTCTGTTAGGCCGTTTTCAATAAGGCGCTGCTCTTCTGTGGTGAGATTGCCGCGCGTCTTTTCTTGCAACATGGCCAGCATGTCGATGGAGTGGCGCGCCAGCGGCAGGTTGGGTTCGGAATCGTCCTTTTCATCGAAGCGCAGCAAACCTAATTGCATCTGGGTTTGCATCAGGATCGATTCCACCATAAAGTCGAAACTGGCGGGCGGTAACTGGAAGTCAGACGGGATGTTTTGAGTATCAGACATACTACAACCATATTTTACTGTGCGAGGATCATGCCATGGCCGAAAGATTTGCGGAAGCTGGTAAGAAATTTGCGGAATTGGTGGAGGTGATGGCCCGTCTGCGTGCGCCGGGCGGCTGCCCTTGGGACCGCAAACAGACCTTCGAAAGCATCAAACCTTACTTATTGGAAGAGGCGTATGAGGTGATGGACGCGATTGACCAGCATGATTGGCGCGGGTTAGAGGAAGAGTTGGGCGATCTGCTGCTCCAGCCGGTTTTCTTTGCCGAAATGGCGGCGGAGAAAGGCTTATTTTCCGTGGCCGATTCGCTCGATGCCATCAACCAAAAACTGGTGCGCCGGCACCCGCATATTTTTGGCGACGCCAAAGCGGATACGCCCGAAGAAGTGTTAACCCGTTGGAACGAAATCAAGAAGCAAGAGAAAGCCGAGCAAGGCGTGCCTGCAATGGCTTCTGTGTTGGACAGTGTGCCGAAGAATTTGCCGGCGTTGATGGAAGCGGATAAGGTCAGCAAAAAAGCGGCTGGGTTAGGGTTTGATTGGCCGGATGTGAGCGGCGTGCTGGCCAAGATTCAAGAAGAGGCGGCAGAACTGGCTGCGGCCGAGAAAACGCAAAGTCCGCAGGAACTAGAGCATGAGTTGGGAGATCTGCTTTTCACGATTGTGAATCTGGCGCGGTATCTAAAGGTTGACCCGGAACAAGCGCTCCGTAAGAGTACAGCGCGCTTTCGGGGCAGGTTTGCGCACGTGGAGCAACGGGTAGCGGAATCGGGCAAGGAATTTAAAGAGACGGCGCTGGAACAAATGGAAGATTGGTGGCAGGAGGCGAAACGTCAAAAATAACCGTAAGCCAACCAGCCGCCATCGACATATAAGGACTGGCCGGTTATGAAACTCGCCTTGTCTCCCAATAAGAAGGACACCGCGTCCGCGACATCGGCTGGCTGGGCTAAGCGGCCCAGCGGAATGCGAGCTTTGATCTGAGCCTCGTTTACATTGCCTGCTGCGATGTTGCGCTGGGTCATCTCCGTGGCCACATACGCTGGCCCAACGGCGTTCACGCGAATTCCCTTCTCTGCCCATTCGATGGCTAGAACTTTCGTGAGCATGGCAACGCCGGCTTTCGCGCAACAGTAAGCGGCGCGCCGGGGAAAAGCGGCTTCGGCGTTGGTGCTGGTGATGAAAACCATGGCGCCCCCGGTTTCCATCATCCGCTTCGCGCAAGCTTGTGCGAAATAGAACGCGCCATTCAGTTGAATATCGATCATGCGCGCCCAATCAGCGGGCGGCAGCGTGAGACTGTCATGTGGTTTGCTGACGCCGGCGCAGTTGACCATTCCATCTATGCAGCCGAATTTTTCAATCGTGCTTTGCGCGACAGCTTCGCATTGGTCGGGATTGGTGATGTCACAGGGGGTTGCCCCGTTCAAGTCGGCGATCACAACATGGGCTCCTTCAGAGATAAGACGGGCGCTGACCTCGGCCCCGATCCCACCGGCGCCGCCGGAAACGATGATGACTCTATCTTGCATCTTAAGAAACTGAGCGTATCATCCTGAATATGGCCTTCAAGAGCCCGCTGCACCAGATGACCCAGACAACGCGAACGTGCCTGTGGAATGACTCGGCCGGTTTCGAAGATTTGACGTATGCGCTGGAGCACGGGGCCGTTGGGGCGACTTGCAATCCAGTCATCGTGCTGGATGTTCTGAAACAAGAGATGCCTCTCTGGAAAAACCGCATCGCGGAGTTGATTGACGCCCGGCGGTCGGCGTCTGAGCGTGAAATCGCCTGGGCGCTGGTAGAAGAAATTTCCGCGACGCGTGCTGCCATGCTGCGGCCGATCTTCGATCAGCAAGGCGGCAAAAACGGCCGGCTCTCGATTCAGACTGACCCGATTCAGTATCGGAATACCGAGGCCCTGATGGAACAAGCTATGCGCTTTAACGCGCTGGCGCCGAACATGATCGTCAAAGTTCCCGTGACCGCTGCGGGGCTCGCGGCGTTTGAAGATCTCACATATAAAGGCGTGAGCCTGAACGCGACGGTTTGCTTTTCGTTGCCGCAATGTGTAGCCGTGGCCGAAGCGGTCGAGCGTGGCCTGCAGCGCCGCGAGCGCAAAGGACTCAGCATCGCCACTATGGGCCCGCTTTGCACGATCATGGTGGGACGGCTGGACGATTGGCTCAAACTGCAAGCGGAGAGACAGAACATCACCATCAACCCTGGCTATTTGGAGTGGGCGGGCGTCGCGGTCTTTAAGAAGACCTATCAACTTTTTCAGCAGCGCGGTTACCGGCTACGCTTGCTGTCGGCAGCGTTCCGAAACCATATGCACTGGAGCGAATTGATTGGCGGCGATGTCGTGATTTCACCGCCCTGTAAGTGGCAAAGACGATTTAACGCGAGCGATGTGGCTGTGGAAGACCGTATCCATCATCCAGTAGATCCAAAGATCCTCAGCGAGCTATCAAGGAAGTTTCCGGACTTTTTGCGCGCCTACACCGACGGCGGCCTAGCCGTTGAAGAATTCGATACCTTTGGGCCAACCGTGCGTACATTGCGTCAGTTCATTGAGGCGTGCCACGAACTGGAATCACAAATCCGTGAGATTATGCTGCCGAATCCTTAGAGGTTGCCCATCACGGCCTTAGCGATGGCGATGCCTGCGTCATGCTTCTTACTGACTTGCGTCAAATCGAGCAGGATTCCGTTATGTCCCTTGCGGGCCGCGAAGGTAGTATCCTGCGGTCCAAAATAAGCTTCCTCCCACGGACCTGGCACTTTCACAGCGCCGCTGCCCGTGAACCGGGCAGCGGTCTTGACGGTGATCAGCGCAATGCCGGCATCCCCGCGATAGATCTGGACGCCCAGCAAGGGTTTGTTCTTGGCAGCGTTCAAAATCTGCTTCGCCACACTCGAATCGGCATCGTCATCCTTTTGCGCCGCCACATTCGTTGGGGACAGGTAGTTGCAAAACTCGCGTATGTCGCCGGCCTCATTTCCCTTCGTAGCAGCGACCGGCGTGCCTAAAATTGCAGCGACCTGCTCTTTGCCAAGAATCTCGCAGCCCGCTTGCGTTCGTTCAACCTTGCCCGTCTGCGCTTGGGCCATCTCTTGCTTAGCCTCATGGTAGGTCTCTTTCAGGAAGAAGTAGCCCTTCACAGCGGCGGCAATGCCGACTACGAAAAACAACGCCAGCACGATGAGGACAATTTTCAATACTGGAGACTTGCGCTTGACAGGCTGCGCATAGGGTGACTGCGAAATGGAAGGCGCCGCCGTTCCCTGCGGGGCTCCGCATTTTGGACAAAACTTACCGCCTCCAGTGGCCGTTCCACAACTTGCACAAAAGCTCGACATGCGAATCACCCCTCCGACATATTATAGGTTTAATGCTGAAGCGTTGTGGCTACTTTTTCTACTTGACGCATGAGCCGCAGCGTATTGCCGCCGTAGATCTTCTTGATATCGGCAGGCGAATATCCTTTTTCTAAAAGCGCCCGCGTGAGATTGGGGAACTTGGAAACATCATCCAAACCGATGGGCGCGCATTCAATTCCATCGAAATCGGTACCGATGCCAATAGCATCGATCCCGGCGATTTGTTTGATGTGATCGATGTGAGCCACCACGTCGGCGAGTGTGGCCCGAACCGGAGCGTCTTTGGGGGCGTCAGCCGATTTTTGTGAGATGAAGTTGCAATAGAAGTTGACCTGAACCACGCCGCCTTTTTGCGCCATTGCTTTGATCATGTCGTCGGTCATGTTTCGTGGCACGTTGCTAATGGCGCGACAAGCGGAGTGAGACGCGATTAAGGGTGCTTGACTCGTTTCGAGCGCGTCATAGAAAGTCTTGTCGGCTACGTGAGAGATATCAACCATCATGCCGAGCTTGTTCATCTCACGCACAATGTCTTTCCCGAGCGGCGTAAGACCGTTGTGATGCGCAACGCCGGGATTGCTCACATCGCCGGAAGAATCGGCCCAGCCGTTGGTGTTGGTGTGCGTGAGCGTCATGTAGCGGATACCCAGCCGATAGTAATCGCGCAACAGGCGCGGTGAATCTTCAATCGCGTGGCCTCCCTCAAGGCCCATCAAGCCTGCGATCTTGTGCTGGCGATGGGCGCGTTCGATATCCGCGGCGGTGAGCGCAAGCGTGAAGTCTTTCGGATACCGGCGAAGGATATCGGTGTGAACGGTATCGATCATTTGTAACGCGCGGTTGGCAGAATGGTTCCCGTCCACGTACTTCGAAGCGACATAGACAGAAAAGAAAATTGCGCCTACACCGCCTTGTTTGAGGCGTGGAATATCGGTATGGTTCTTGGGAGAGTTGCCGATGTCGGCGCCGTCAACGGTAAAGCTAGGGATGTCGTTGTGCGTGTCGATCAGAAGCGCAGATTTAGTAATCGCTTTGACTTCGGCGTCGATCTTGTCTGCCTTGTCTGCGGCCGTGGCGGCGGGGAGCATAATCGAGGCTAATGCGAAAAGAGTGGTGCAACGTTTTCTCATGTCTTAGCACTAAGAATACAATTAAAGGAGATATGCAAAGCGTAGCGGACACGACCATCATCCAAGAACCAACGGCAACAGCAAGCTGGCAGAGAACGCTAGCGGCCATTTGCGGCATCCTCTTGGGAATCATTTTTTTGGTGTCGGGCGGATGGAAAGTGCTCGATCCATTTAAGGCCGGCGAGTTGCTCGAACAAGCGAAAGTGCCGGCCGGTTTGGGCAGGCTGGGCGCTGCCACCTTGGGCGCACTAGAAGTGTTTGCGGCCTTTATGCTTTTCTATCCGAAACTGCGTCGCTGGGGCGGCTTGTTGGGTTCGGGCTTAATCGTTTTCTTCTTGGGCTGGATTGGATACTACTACAGCGCGTTGGTTGGAAAGGAATGCAATTGCTTTCCGTGGATCAAGCGCACTGTTGGCCCTGGCTTTTTTATCGGCGACGGCGTGATGCTGTTGTTGGGTGTAGTGGCGTTTGTGTGGTCAGCGAAAGTCGTGAGCGCCAAATTACCGATGACGGCGTTCGCTTCTATCGCAGTGCTGGCCGGTTTGAGCTTTGGCGTTAATTCCTGGAAGCACAGCAATGTGCAAGTACCCACGCCGGTGATCGTAGACGGCAAATCGCAAAGCCTGGCCGAAGGAAAAGTCTTCCTCTTCTTTTACGATCCAAGCTGCATGCATTGCGACGCGGCCGCCAAGTTCATGTCCACGTTAGATTGGGGTGACACTAGAGTGGTTGCCATTCCGACAGTGAATCCACAGTGGGCAGCGTCCTTTCTTCACGACACGAAATTGAAGGCGGAGACGAGTCTGGAACTCGAAAAGTTGAAGAAAGCGTTTCCATTTGTTGACCCACCATACGGCGTGGTCCTGGTGGATGGACAAGTGAAAGAAACATTCACTCAAGCGCAGTTCAACGTTCCTTTGCCGGGGCCAGAATTGAAAAAACTAGGATTCGTGAAGTAAACAGGCCCTCGCCCTTTCACTAGGTTGTCGCCGCCAAAAACTACTACCGGCATAAACTTAGGGCGGATGGCCGCTTTCGCGACTCCAGATTTTCCAGCCGCGAACCGATAACAAAGTGTGCCCATCCCTTCCGGCAAGGATTTCGTTCGAGGCTTGGAAGACTATCACTGGTCGAACTCGCCCGCAAAGCGAATTTTTGATTGCGCGGTCGCTGCGCTGGCCCTTACAATCCTCAGTCCATTCATGCTGATAGTAGCTTTAGCAGTGAAGCTCAATTCAAAAGGGCCGATTCTTTTCCGCCAGACGCGGACGGGCAGAGATGGCCGGCCGTTTGAGATTTTAAAGTTTCGATCTATGGAGTCAAACTGCGGAAAAGGACCATGCGTTACCAAAGCGGGCGACGCCCGGCTCACGTCGATAGGTGGCTTTTTGCGCAAGACAAAATTAGACGAACTGCCACAGCTCGTAAACGTTCTTAGAGGCGATATGTCGCTGGTCGGACCGCGGCCTAAATTGCCACATCACCAGACCTATACCTTGCGGGTGCGTCCCGGCGTAACCGGCGCCGCTTCGCTGGCGTTTCGAGACGAAGAGCGATTCTTACATCATGTCCCTGAACACGCCTTAGACCATTGCCAGATCAATCTGCTGATGCCGTTGAAGCGCGAACTAGACGATAAGTATTTGGCCCAAGCTAGCTTTCTTTCCGATCTGGCTGTGTTGTGGCGAACCGTTTCTGGATCGCATGAACCGGCGGATACCGAGCGAGTGGGCCATCTTCAAACGTCCCTGATATCTCTCAGCCAGGCACTGGGTCAATCGGTTGCTCCCGCCCCCTCGACCCATGCAGAAAGTCAATTGCCTATTCGGGATATGGTCGCCCGGTAAGAAACGTCTTATGGGTAAGGTACCCGTACGACATTGGCATCCACCAAGACTGCTTAGCAGATCTTCAAGTCCAACTTTCCAAGGATTTCCATTTCCAACGCAGGCAATCCAGCCGCTACCAAACTTCAGAAGTCCAATGAGAGAAGCTCTTCTCTTCCCATTATTTAGTCCTCCTAGCTTCAAGTAAATCCCACCCTCAAAACCAGACGTCATTCCCGTCCGGAATAGCCCTCGTCTTCGTGCGTAAGCCGTCAAGGACGGTAAGGACTAAGGTGCGATATGCCGAGCCAGAAATCGTCTTTTTGGGTTTAAGTTTTAGTACGCATTGTCCTGCTATCTCATAGATAAAAAGCCAGTTCCCCGCTATCGTGAAGTTCTCCCGCATTCGGTAAGAACTTCTATGTCTCTGCTTTCGCTATTCCTGCTCTTATGGTTTCCTTCACCCGAGAGCGCTCAGGTGAAAGGCACGATTCATGATGCGCAAACTGGCGAAGCGTTAGCGCGCGTGACCGTAAAGCTAGTAGAATCTGGGACCAAGGTTGAAACGGACGGTGATGGCAACTTCAAGATCGAGGGCGTCGCGCCTGGACACTACCATCTCGTGATCTCGAGCGTCGGCTATCGCCTCGTAGACAAGCAAATCGATCTGAAAGCAGACGACGCCTATAGCCTTGACCTCGTCTTAACCCCCGAAGCTTCGCCGCGTAAAGACACGGTTGAGGTACACGCGAATTCGTTTGATCTGGAACAAGGCCAAGGCCCTACCGCCTTCACGATTTCCGGTACAGAAGCAAAGAACTTGGCAAGTGTCTTGGCCGATGATCCAATGCGCGCTTTGCAAACTGCACCCGGTGTCGCCGGAAATGACGACTTCGATAGCCGCTTCACTTTGCATGGCGCTCCCTATACGCAGCTCGGTTTGTATCTGGACGGCATCCTGCTACACGAACCCTTTCATACCGTTAAGGGCGAAGGTCCTTCCGGTTCAACCGCGGTCTTCAACGGAGACATGGTCGCCACCATGACTTTGCAAAGTGAAGGCTATGGCGCACAGTATGAGAACCGCACCGCCGGCGTGATCGATATTCAAACTCGCGAAGGCAGCGCCGACCGAATTCACGTGCGGGGAAACGCCAGCGTGCCAGACGCTGGCTTCCTGGCGGAGGGCCCCTTCAGCAAAAGAAATCACAAGGGCTCGTGGCTGGTGAGCGCCCGCAAAAGCTACCTGCAATATTTCTTGAAGGATTTGACGCAAGACATGCCGTCTATGGCGTTCGGCTTCACCGACCTGCAAGCGCAATTGAACTACCAGCTCACTCCGACGAACTCATTTTCGTTCAAGCTCATTGATGGAACTTCAACGCTCAACCGCAGCAGCGCCGCGAGTTCGCTTGGGCTCAATGCCGCGGAGTTCGCGCGCTACCACTACACGCTGCTCAACTTGGGCTGGCAGTTTACCCCAAATCATTCGTTCGTGATGACCACGCGCGCGGCTTTCACGCAGGAGCGCTACGACAATACAAACCAGTTGGCGCAGCCGCTTGGATATGGAAACTATGGCGAATGGAATGCCAAATCAGACGCAACCTGGTCATGGAGCGACGGCGCCCAATTCCAGTTTGGCGGAAACGCACGGCCCACGCGCGGATCTGGCTTCGCCAACTATTACTTCGACGCGGCCAGCTTGACTGAAACCAACTGGTATCACGGCGGAACGATTTATGGCGGCGGATATGCGCAACAATCCTTCACGCGTCTGGCCAAGGGGCTCACCCTTTCACTGGGTGGCCGTTGGGACACGGTGACGGCGAATCACCAGTCCACCTTTTCGCCGCAAGCCTCGATCGCCTACACTCCCTGGGACGGCGGACGATTTTCGTTTGCTTGGGGACGCTACGCGCAGTTCCCGGATATCGATTCGTTTTACGCCGAGAACGGCAGCGCTCGTTTACAGCCGGCGCGGGCTGAACATTTCGTGGCGAGCTTCGAGCAACGCTTTAATAGTCAGACTCGCATCCGGGTAGAAGCTTTCGAGCGGAACGATACTAATCTGCTGTTTCAGCCGCTCGCGGATGCGCGTTTGGTGAATGGCGCGATCTATCCGGATTACTTCCAATCTCCGCTCACAAATTCGCTCACTGGGCGCACGAAAGGCGCTGAAGTCTTTATTCAGAAAAGAACCGCAAATGGTTGGACTGGCTGGACTTCCTATACCTTCGCCAAGAGCGAAATGTTCGACCGGCTGACGTTGATTCACTTCCCTTCCGATCAGGACCAACGGCATACCTTCAACAGTTACTTGAGCTACAGACTGCGCCCGAGCATCAACTTGAGCGCGAAGTTTACGTACGGCAGCGGCTTTCCAGTGCCCGGTTTTTTCACCATGCAGGACGGCAACTACTACCTTGGTTCAGAGCGAAACCAAGTTCGGCTGCCGGATTACCAGAGACTGGATATCCGGATGAACAAATCAAAGCTTGTGAAGCGCGGCAAGATGACATTGTTTGTGGAAGTGGTGAACGTGCTGGATCACGCAAACTACCGCTTCGATAGCTACAACGGCTACGACTCCAATAAGCAGGCTTACATTTCGCTCAGCCAAATGTTTCCAGTCTTCCCTTCGGCGGGAATCACATTCGAGTTTTAGTTGGGACCACTCACTCTTCGTTCACCGCCGCCAAATCCTCCGGCCGTCCCACATCGCGCCAATTTCCTTCCACTGGCGAAAGCATCAACTCCAAACCGTCCGCCAACATCATCTCGAAGGCAGAAGTGATCTCATACTCATTCCGCACGGATGGCGTGAGCCTTGCCAAATAGTCGAAGATCACACTTCGAAATCCGTAGAACCCCGCGCTTCCCCAACGCGTGCTCGACGTTCCTTTCGGAGGCTTCTCCAGAATTCGCGTGATCCGCCCCGCTTCTTCGTAAATCGCCGCGCCCTGCCACGGATCTTCTATATCCTTCGCCGCCAGCACCGCAGCCGTGTGCGGATGGGTTTCCAAAATCGTGCGAATCCTCACATACTCAACCGCATTACAAAGGCAATCGCCGAAGGTAAGCAGGAACGGATCGTCGCCGGCAAACTCTCTCGCCAAACTCGCCGCGCGCCCCGTTCCATTTACCGGTTCCTGCACCAGAAACTCAACCGGCAGACGCCACTGCTTGAAATGCTCTTCAATCAACTCACCCTGGTAGCCAACCACGATTAAGAATTTCTTGATCCCCGCTTCCGCCAGCCGCTCCATGATGTGTTCCATCATGGGCTTTCCGCGTACCGCCAACATCGGCTTCGGCAGCGTTTGCGTAATGGCGCCCATGCGGGTACCACGACCCGCCGCCAACAACACTGCCTTCTCAATCCGTTCAGACACGCAACGCACCCGCTGATGGCTCGGCAAAAATCAAATGCGTCTCGCGCTCAAATCCTTTCCGTTTTGCATAGAAGCCATCCACCAGCCCCTGCGCAACCCGTTCGCGATCGGCAGTTTCGCAGAACACAATCGCGCAACCGCCAAACCCTGCACCCGTCAACCGCGCGCCCAATGCTTTGTTCTCCATCGCCACGTCCACCAACTCATCCAATTCCAGACGGCTCACGCGCAAATCATCGCGCAAGCTCTTGTGCGATTCAAACAACAATGTTCCAAACGCTTCTTTGTCTGCTCGCTTCAGCGCACCCACCGCATCTTTTACACGCTGAGCTTCACTCTTAACATGACGAAACGCGCGCGCTTCGTCGTCACTCAGTTGTAGACCCGCCCGCGTTTTTTCAATCGCCTTTTGACTCACCACACGTCTTGAATTAAAAGCCTCGCGCGCCGCTCCCGACTTTTCCGCCGTCGTCAAACTGTGGGCCACAATAAACTGCCATGTGTCCGGTATTGGGACGCTCTGCAGATGCAAAGGTGCGAATTGGACGAGTAGCGCACAGCCTGCTTCGCTCGCCAAAACAGCCGCATGATCCATTCCACCGCCGCGCGTTCCCACAAATTGCTCGCCGTCCGGCAATACCTCCATTAATTCCGCCACGGTCGGTTCAGTATCGTTTGCCCGTAACAACGCGATGGTGAAGCCCGTCAACAGAGCCGACGAAGAGGATAATCCGGCCGCTGGGGGCAGATTCGAAGTCACTTTAGCTTCAATGCCTTGCGTTACCTTCCAACGCCCTCGCGCCGCCGCGACAGCCGCCTTGATGTAGTTGCTCCACCCGCCGCCTGCGTCGGGCTTCAGTTCGCCCAGCAATGCAACTTCAGCGGTGCCGTAGTTTTCGGAAGACGCTGTTACAAATCGATTCGCCGTCTTCGTATAGTCGATGCGAATCCGCCGCTGAATCGCCATCGGCAACACGGGCAAATTGTGGTAATCAATGTGCTCTCCAATTAGGTTTACCCTCCCAGGAACGGTCACGTACATGTCCTTATGGGACCATAGGAAGAAACCACGTCGTGCAACATTCTTTGAAAATCCCTTTACTTGCGGTAGTGTTGCTTGCAAGTTGCCAACAAAAAAAACAGCAAAGCGCCATGGAAGCCATGATGGCCGAACCGGCTGCCGTGCGCGCGGTTGCGGTAACGCAATCTGATGTTCCCGATGACATTTCCGCAGTGGGAAATGTGGAAAGTATGGCTACGGTTGACGTGAAATCGCGCGTCGCCGGGCAAGTTCTACGCGTCGCTTTTCAAGAGGGGCAGAATGTCACAAAAGACCAACTGCTTTTTGAAATTGACCCTGAACCCATCCGTCGGCAGCTCGCCGAAATCCAAGCCAATCTGGCCAAAGATCTCGCGCTGGAAGAACAGGCGAACGCCAACGTTACCAAAGACGAAGCGCAAATCAAGCAAACGCGCGTAGCGGCCGACCGTGGCGTTGAATTGGCAAAAGAAGGTATCTTTTCGAAGGAACAAACCGAGCAGGTGGTTGCGACAAACGATACCGCTATCGCCTCCATGGCCGCGGACAAGGCCGCCATTGCGAGCGCTAGCGCATCCACTCGCGCCGACCGCGCACGCCTGGCGCAAACGCAACTGCAACTCAACTACACCAGCATCATGGCGCCCATCAGCGGACGCGCCGGCGGTATCAGCGTCAAGGCCGGCAATCTGATCAAGGATAACGATGCCGTCATGGTGACGATCTTGCAAATGACGCCTATCTACGTCACCTTCGGGGTCCCGGAGCGGCTCTTGCCGCAGCTCCACCAGGGACTGAAGATCATGGCTTCAGGCAAAGAGGGAGTTTTGCAGTTCATCGATAATTCAGTGGACGCCACAACCGGCACGATCAAAATCAAAGCGACTTTCGAGAACGCCGACCGTGTTTTGTGGCCGGGGGAATTTGTTAACGTTCAAATTCGGCTCAGTTTAGAACGTGGACGTCTGCTGGTTCCCAGCCGCGCGATACAGACTGGCCCGCAAGGCAAGTACGTTTGGATTCTTAATCCCGATCAAACCGTGGCCATGCGCCCCGTTGATGTTGTGCGGATCTACAAGCCTGAACATTCGGCGGAAGAATCTGTCATCGGATCGGGGCTAAAGCCCGGCGAACAAGTTATCTCCGAAGGCCAAATGCGTCTCATGCCCGGCGCGAAAGTGCGCTTGTTAAAGGAAATCTCAGATGTTCTTCACTGATTTCTTCATTCGCCGTTCCATCACCACCACGCTGCTGATGGCGGCTATCCTTGTCTTCGGCTTGTTGAGCTACCTTTCGCTGCCCGTAAGCAATCTACCGGCTGTTGAATATCCGACCATCCAGGTAGACGCCGCATTGCCCGGCGCCAACCCCGACGTGATGGCATCGTCGGTGGCTACTCCACTTGAGTCAGAGTTCTCGACCATCGCCGGCTTGAACGGCATGTCATCGTCAAGCTCACTGGGCACTTCCTCGATAACACTTCAATTCGATCTGAACCGCAGCATTGACGCGGCAGCGCAAGACGTGCAGGCAGCCATCGCGCGCGCGCAAGGCAAGCTTCCAACCGACATGCCGACGCCGCCTTCGTATTCGAAAGTGAACCCGGCCGAGCAGCCCATCATGTACATTGCCACGCACTCAGACACGATGACGCTCTCGCAACTGGATCAGTATGCCGAAACGCTTATGGCACGCCGTATTTCAATGGTGAGCGGCGTAGCCCGTGTGCGAGTGTTTGGCGCGCAGAAGTATGCCGTGCGCGTACAAGCCGACCCTGGGAAGATGGCCGCCAAACAAATCGATTTAGAGCAAGTCCGAGCCGCCTTATCGTCGGGCAGCGTTAATTTGCCGGCTGGTTCGCTCTACGGATATTCGAAAGCTTATACAGTTTCCTCCGACAGCCAGCTTACGTCTGCTGCTCAATTTGGGCAGTTGATTGTGACTTACAAAAACGGCAGCCCGGTCTATCTCAACGAAGTGGCGCACGTCTACGATAGCGTCTCCGACGAAAAATCGAGATTCTGGAACAACGGCGTGCCCAGTATCGTGCTGGCGGTTCAGAAACAACCCGGGGTGAATACCGTGGAGGTGGCCAATGCCGTCAAAGCGCTGCTGCCGATTCTAAAACAAGGAATCCCAGCGGGTGTTCAAATTGACAGATCTTTCGACGCTTCCCAAAATATCCGCGATTCAATCGCCGACGTCAAGTTCACTCTGCTATTGACGATTGCGCTTGTAATTGGCGTGATCTTTTTCTTCTTGCGTAACGTTTCCGCCACCTTGATTCCAAGCCTTGCCGTGCCGTTGTCTTTGTTAGGCACGTTTGCGGCGATGAAGCTATTGGATTTCACGGTGGACATGCTTTCCATGATGGCGATGACATTGTCGGTGGGCTTCGTCGTCGACGACGCCATCGTCATGTTGGAAAACATCGTCCGTCACATGGAGATGGGTAAAACCCGCATGGAAGCAGCCATAGCCGGGGCGCGCGAGGTTGGCTTCACGATCGTTTCGATGACAGTGTCGTTGGTGGCCGTCTTCATTCCGGTCCTGTTCATGGGTGGCATCATCGGCCGCCTGCTGCGCGAGTTTTCAATCACGATTGCCGTGGCGGTTCTCATCTCA
>Ga0302320_10016138_pt1 | contig 15286 bp, 14 predicted proteins | sample Bog_T0_3_FD_202130 | JGI IMG/M metagenome (GOLD analysis project Ga0302320, IMG submission 202130) | Peat permafrost microbial communities from Stordalen Mire near Abisko, Sweden - Bog_T0_3 | ecosystem: Environmental > Terrestrial > Soil > Wetlands > Peat | place: Sweden: Abisko, Stordalen Mire... | reverse complement strand
CTGCGCGTGCTTCTCAAATCCTTGCAGCAATGCCATCTCGTTGGGTTGAAGGGCCGCGCCCCCTGCCAGCGCCAGAATGCGCTCCGGTAAGACACCGTGTTCACATAGCTGGTCAGCGGAGAGGTAGATGCGTCCGCGTTCGACGTCTTCCTTGATGTCACGCAGAATGTTGGTGAGCTGGAAGGCGACTCCGGTATCGACCGCTAGCTGTTCCGCGCGGCGATCGGTATAGCCGAAGATGCGGATGCAGACCAGGCCGACGACCGAAGCGACGAGGTAGCAGTAGTGCTGCAGCGACGCCAGGTTGTTGTAGATCTGCACCCTGTGCCGCAGGCCGCCGGCGTCCGGAAACGACTGTTCGGTCACACCTTCCATCTTTGGAGCGAGATCCATCGTTGTACCGGCAACGAGTTGCTCCAACAGTTCATCGGAGATGGCGAAGCGCTGCTGCGTATCGTTCAGGGCGAGGAAGACGGGGTCGTAGCTGGGTGAGCTGCGTGAGGCGCGCCAGGCCATGGTCCACTGCGCCATCGCCTCGCGCCGCGCATCGAGCGACAGCGACTCGTCGTCGGCGAGGTCGTCGGCGTTGCGCATAAAGGCGTAGACCGCGCACATGGCATCGGATTTATGTCGCGGCAGGACAACGAAGGCGTAGTAGAAGTTCTTTGCCTCGCGCCTGGCGATAGCACGGCAGACACGATAAGCCGCATCCACCTCGGCGGAGCGTGCTGTCGTCATGCAGCGCTGCCCCCGCGCCTGCGGGGCAGCAGAGCGGCTCCCAGCTTGCCTGCCAGCGCGCCGCCCAGCAGGCGGAGCTTCGTGCCCTTGCTTATGACCGGTCGCGCGTGCAGCGTGTCGTAGTCCTGAGCGGCGATGGCGTCGAGGATGGCGAAGCCGCCCTTGACGAACAGCGAGAGCGTCGCTGCCAGATCGCGGTTCACCAGTTCCACGATGCGTCCGCCGCGGGTCAGCCGCGCGCGCGCGTCGGCGACGAGGAACTGCATCATCGAGCGGAAGTTGGCGTCGAAGCGGCGTGCGTGGAGCTGCTCGTCGGTTACATCGAAGCGCCGCATGGCATCCGCGGGCAGGTAGCGGCGTCCGCGCGCACTGTCTTCCACAACATCCTGGTAGAAGTTGGCCAGTTGCAGGCCGGTGCAGATCTCGTCCGAGAGCAGCATCAGCTCCTCCGCGCGGTAGCCGCTGACCAGCAACACCAGACGCCCCACCGGATTCGCCGAATAGCGCGAGTACTCTTCGAGCGTCGCGAGGGATTCATGATGCGTGTAAACCTGGTCCTGCTCGAAGGCGGAGATCAGGTCATCGAAGGGCGCAATGGGCAGGCTGCACTGGGCAATCGTCGGTTGCAACGCGACGTAGACCGGATGCCGCGACAGCTCCGGCTGGGCGAAGCACTGGTGCAGCATGGCGCGCCACTCACCGAGCAGGCGCGTCGCGGTCGCCGTGTCGGCCACCTCATCGCCCAGGTCGTCAGAGGTGCGGCAGAAGGCGTAGACGCTGTGAAAGTGGGGCCGCAGCGCGCGGGGAAGGAAGAAGGTCGCCACATGAAAGTTCTCATAGTGCGAGGTGGCCAGCCGCCTGCACCAGTCCTGCGCGTCAGCCAGCGAGGGGCGCGCTGACGGCGTGAGGTAGGTCTCCGGCGCGCCTTGCAGGCGGTCGTCGAGGTGCGCGGCCGCCTCACTCAACGTGGCTGTGGCGCTCATACGGCCACCTTCTCCGCGTCGGGCGACAGCTTGCCCGCGCGCATCTGGGTATCCGCCTGGGGGGCATGCGCCTGGGGAAAGATGGCCGTCTTAATCTCCGGCGCGGTGCCTTCGGCGGGCCGGGTCAGCATCCCGCGGTAGACCTCGGGGAGCTCTTCCAGCGTGGCGGAGCCGGTGAGGAAGTCGTCGCACAGAAAACGGCCAGAGCAGAGCAGCTCGAAGGCACGGCGCGCGGTGGCGGGCGTGTGGTGGAAGCTCGCCTTCAGCGTCAGGTCGGAGTAGTGGATCAGATTGGTGTCGAGGGCGACCGAGGTACCAGCCGGCGGGCCGCCGAAGAGGTTCACCAGCCCACCTTTGCGCGCCATCTGCACAGCCCACTGCCAGGCCTCCGGCGTGGCCACGGCCTCCAGCACGATGTCGGCGCCGCGGCCCTGAGGGGTGAGCGCGCGGGCGGCGGCGATGGGGTCCTCCACGTCGGCAATGCGGACGATCTGCTCCGCGCCGAAGTGCCTCGCGGTCGCCACCTGGTCCTTGCGTTTGACCACGGCGATGACGTGCAGGCCCTGGAGCGCTGCGGCGTGGATGAAGAGCAGACCGATGGGGCCGGCGCCCAGCACGATGGCGGTCTGCCCGGCGTGCGCGTTGGACTCCTCCAGCCCGCGCATCACGCAGGCCAGCGGCTCGGTCAGCGCGGCGTGCTCCAGCGGCATCCCTTCCGGGACGCGCAGCGTGTTTTTCGCCACGATGCGCTGCGGGACGCGCAGGAGCTCTGCATAGGCTCCGTTGTTGAAGATGAGGTCTTCGCACAGGTTCTGCTGGCCGTTGGCGCAGAAGAAGCAGGCATCGCAGGGAGCGGAGTTCAGCGGAACAACGCGGTCGCCCACGGCGAAGCCCGTTACCCCGGGGCCGACCGAATCCACCGTTCCGGCCATCTCGTGTCCAAAGAGGCGGTCCAGTGTCAGCATCTTGGCGTGGTATCCGCGCCGGTAGACCTTCAGGTCGGTCCCGCAGGTCAGCGCCGCGCCCACGCGCAGCACCAACTCTCCCGGGCCAGCGATGGGAACCGGAACCTGCTCAATGCGCAGATCTTGCTTGCCGCGGAGGACGGCGGCTGCCATGGTCTCTGCCATCCCTGTATTTTCTCACCCCGGCGGGGAGAATGCGACGCCGGAGCCTCCGTGCCGCATCTGATACCCTGAGCCAAACCGGACCGAATGAGACTCGCCTCTCCAGAGACCTACGCCAAGAGCCTGATCGCTGCCTTGCAGGAGTATGCCCTGCTGTGCGCGCACGCCTTCGGCGACCTCTTTTCCAAGCCGCGCTACATCGACGACATCTTTACCCAGATGGACTCCATCGGCGTGGGATCGCTGCCGATTGTGGTGCTGACGGGGTTTTTTACGGGCTGCGTGCTGGCGCTGCAGTCGGCCACCTCGCTCAAGGAGTTCGGCGCCGTGAACATGACCGGGCGTCTGGTGGCGCTCTCCATGGTGAAGGAGCTGGGCCCGGTGCTGACCGGGCTGATGGTCTCCGGGCGCAACGCCTCCGGCATGGCCAGCGAACTGGGTTCCATGAAGGTCTCCGAGCAGATTGACGCCATGCGTGCCCTGGGCACCGACCCGATCCGTAAGCTGGTCACCCCGCGCCTGGTCGCCACCGTGGTGATGCTCTTCTTCCTGACCATCATCTCCGACGCCTGTGGGACCGCCGGCGGCGGAGCGGTCGCTGTGGGCCTGCTGCACCTGAACGGGCACACTTTCTTCACCACGGCTTATCTGACCCTCAAGATGGGCGATGTCGTCGAGGGACTGGTCAAACCGCTCTTCTCCGGCTTCATCATCGCCAGCATCGGCTGCTACTACGGCCTGAAGACCACGGGCGGCACGCGCGGCGTGGGCAAATCCACCACCCAGGCAGTGGTCGCTTCCTCCGTGCTCATCATTCTTATGGACTTCCTGGTCACGCAGCTCATGATCGGGATCTTTGGACGGTAGCCGATGACCGCGACCACGAACGACCAAGAGGCAGCCGAACGCATCGCCCAGGGCGTGCCTGTGGTGGAGTTTGACCATGTCTCCCTGGGCTTTGAAGAGCACCAGGTACTCAAGGACATCAGCTTCAAGGTGGCGCATGGTGAGACCCGCATCATCCTCGGGCCCTCCGGCGGCGGCAAGAGCGTACTGATGAAGCTGGCCAATGGACTGCTGGAACCGGACAGCGGCGAAGTCCGCGTCCTGGGCTGGTCGCTCCACACCATGACGCAGAGCGAGATCTTCGCCATGCGCGCGCACATCGGGATGGTCTTCCAGGAGAGTGCGCTCTTCGACTCCCTGAACGTGGAGGACAACGTCGCTTACCGCCTGGAAGAGGAACACCTGCCTCCCACGGAGATCCGCGAGCGCGTGCTGGAGGCGCTGCGCTTCGTCGAGCTGGAGAAGGCCATCGACAAGTTCCCTTCGGAGTTGAGCGGCGGAATGAGACGCCGCGTGTCCATTGCCCGCGCCATTATCACCAAGCCCGACCTGATCCTCTACGACTCGCCCACCGGCGGCCTGGACCCCATCACGTCCAACACCATTATCGAACTGGTGGTGAAGCAGCGCGACGTCTCCCACACGACCTCGCTGCTGATTACCCACCGGCTCCAGGACGCCTTCACCATGGCCACCCACCGCTACAACCAGGAGCAAGGCCGTATGGAGAAGATTCCCGATGGCGGCATCGACCCCAATACCCGGTTTCTGGTGCTGAATGAGGGCCAGGTTGTGTTTGACGGAACCACGCTGGAGCTGGCCCATACCAGCGATCCATGGCTCAGGTACTACATCAGCTAGATTATTTATCTGTAAACAAACAAACGACTACTGGCGCTGACGCTGTGGCTTAATGGTTGGCGATGACCGGGCTCTGGGCTACCTCGGCCGACCCGACCGCCAGGGTGCGGTGGAAGAGATCCAAGGCCAGGCCCAGCATAGTGCGGGCCAGCTCCGGGTCGTAGCGAACTCCCTCGTCGCGCAGGAAGGCGTGGGCGCCGTTCACCTCATGCCAGTTCAGCCGCGTCCCCACCTCGTTCAGCCGGGCGAGCACCTTCATGCGGCCCTCGGTGGGGATGTGAGGGTCCTGCCGCCCCCAGACCATTAGCAGCTCGCCTTTGATCTCGCCGGCGCGGGCGATGGAGTCGTCCTTCATGCCCAGCCCCAGCCCGCCCTTATGGATGTCGGTCGCATAGAAGCAGACCGCGCCCAGCACCTCCGGGTTCATGGCGGCGCGAAAGGCCAGGTGGCCGCCGATGCAGATGCCCATCGCGCCCAGCTTGCCGGTGCAGTCCGGACGGGCGGCCAGGTGCGCCAGCACGGCGCGGGCGTCGTCGTCGTAGGCCTGCACCGGCTTGGTGGTCTTGAGCACATTGCCGCGGTCGGAGCCTTCCTGGTCATACTTCAGCACGGTCCCGGCAGGCTCGTACTCGTGATAGATCTCGGGGATGGCGACGATGTAGCCATGCCCCGCGAGCAGCACCGCGGTGCGGTGGATGGGCCCGGTCACCTGAAAGATCTCCGAATAAAAGACTATCCCCGGATACCTGCCCGGCGCTGCCGGGCGCACGATGTGGGTGCGCATGGGGCCGCTGGGCGTGCTGAGGTCCACGTGCTCGGTATCGATGACGATCATGCGTCTCTCCTGCGCTGGCGAAGCTCCAGTGTACGCCGGGGGCCGGAACTCACGGCAACCGGGCGGGGGTAAACTGTTGTCATAGGATCGGGAGTCGCATTATGGCAGAGGAAAAGACCTACACCGCCGACCAGGTAGCCACCGCTGCCCGCGAGCTTCGTCAGGCAGCCGGCGCCGGCGAGGAGCACTTCCCCACCGGGCAGGTGATCTCCATGCTGAGCGACGAGATCCGTCTGCTGCGCGAGAGGGGCTTTACCAACCAACAGATCGCGGATCTGTGTACCGGCTTCGATATCGAAGTGACGGCCGCAGACCTCGCAGGGTATTAGAGCATTTCCCCTGTTGATGGGTCTCCCAAGTGAGGCGTTCAGTAGCGTTTTCATTGAGGAAAACGCCCATTGAAGTCGGGGCACTGGACTACACCCACAGGGAAAATGCTCTAGCCTTCGGAGGCCTGATTCGGTTACCCTTTGAGGGCACCGACTCACCCATCTTAGGAGCCCTTTGTGAAGCCTCTTCGCACAACCCGCCGCCTCTTGTTCACACTCGCAACAATGGCAGCCACCGTTCCCCTATTGGCGCAGACGCCTTACAAGATCTTGGACAAGTGGAAGATCGGAGGCACGGGCAGCTGGGATTACCTGACCGTCGACTCCGCTGTCCACCTGCTTTACCTGGCTCACGGGCCGCGTGTGGAGGTAATCGACACCACCACCGGCAAGCCGGTGGGGGCCATCACCGGGATGAAGGGAACGCATGGCATTACGTTCGACGCGGTCGGCAAGCTCGGCTACATCTCGGACGGCGGCAGCAACGCTGTCGTGGTCTTTGACCGCCACAGCTTTGCCACCCTCACCACCATCCCCACGGAGACCAATCCGGACGGAATCATCTATGAGCCTGTGACCGCCACGGTGTGGGCCTTCAACGGCCGCAGCAAGAGCGTCAGCGTGATCGACACGGCCACCAACAAGGTCGTCGCGACCGTTGCCCTGCCCGGCAAGCCGGAGTTCCCCACCACCGACGGCAAGGGCAACATCTTCGACCCCATTGAGAACGAGAACGCGATCGTCAAACTGGACGCCCGCACCAAGTCGCTTGCCGCAACCTGGAAGCTGACCTCGGAGTCGCCGTCCGGGCAGGCCATCGATGCCCAGCACGGGCTGCTCTTCGCGGTGTGTGACGGCAAGCAGATGGCCGTGGTGGATACGGCGACCGGCAAGCAGATCGCCTCTCCTGCCATCGGGACGGGGCCGGACGCCGCCGGCTTCAGCCCGCAGTATCAGCTCGCGTTCAGCTCCAACGGCGATGGAACGCTCTCGGTAGTGGACACCGCGCACGGCTTCAAGACCATTGAGACGCTGCCCACGATGAGAGGCGCGCGCACCATGGCCTATGATCCCGCAACCGACCGCGTGTATCTGGTGACCGCGCAGTTTGGACCCGCGCCAGCGGCTACAGCGGAGGTTCCCCGGCCCCGGCCTGCCGTTATCCCAGACAGCTTTACGGTGCTGGTGGTAGGGCGCAAGTAGACTCGCAGCAGCGGCGCAACGCGCGAAGGGAGCTTGAGCTTGCAACGATACCTGCTGGTGGCCCTGGGCGGAGCGCTGGGCTCGATGCTGCGGTTCTTCCTCGGCAGCTCCGTTGCGGAGCGCTTTGGCTCACGCTTTCCGCTGGGCACGCTGGTCGTGAACATCTGCGCCTGCTTCCTCATCGGGTTCACGCTGGAGTACCTTGGCCGCCACGCCGCGCTCAGCCCCGCGTGGCGCTTCCTGGTTCCGGTAGGATTCATCGGCGGCTTCTCCACCTACTCCACCTTCGAGTGGGAGGTATGGTCGAGCTTTACCGGCGGCGCCTTCTGGATGGGCATTCTTTATATCGCGGCGAGCCTGGTTGCGGGCCTGGTCGCGGTGGGTATCGGCGTGACGGCAGCTCGCTCGCTGCCTTAGAGCATCAACTGGTCTGCCGGGCTACCGGCAGAGTCAACGTGAAGACTGAACCCTCCCCCACCTGGCTGGTCACGCTCAAGGTGCCGTGGTGCGCCTCCAGAATGGCGCGACTGATGGCAAGTCCCATGCCGGTGCCGGAGGTCTGTTGGCTCTGCATCGGCGCGCGGTAGAAACGCTCAAAGATCAGCGACTGCTCGGAGGTGTCAATGCCTACGCCGCGGTCCGCGATGCTAATGGCGACCAGCTCCCCACGCCGCTCGGCGGAGAGGAAGATGGGGCTGCCCTTGGCCGAGTACTTTGCCGCGTTCTCCAGCAGGTTCACCAGCACCTTCTCCAGAAACGCCATGTCGGCCAGAACCGGCGGCAGCGGGGGCAGCGTGATCTTCAATTCGTGCTCGGCGAGCACCGTGCTGGAGACCTCCACGGCGCGTTCCACCAGCTCCTCCACCTTCACCGGCGAAAAGCTCATGTGGACCTCCTGCGCGTCGAGCTGGGCCATCTCCACGGCCTCGGAGACCAACCGGTTGAGCCGGTCGCTCTCCTCGTCGATGACCTCCAGCAGGTCCTTGCGCTCGACTTCGCTGAGCGCCCCGGGGAACAGCAGCGTGGTCGCGGAGGCCTTGATGGCGGTGAGGGGCGTGCGCAGTTCATGGGTGATGGAGTCAATCATCAGCGAACGCAGCCGCTCGCTCTCCTTGGCCGCTTCACCACGGGTCACATCTTCGAGCGCCTGTGCGCGGTCCATGGAGATGCTCACCAGGCCGCCGATGGCCAGCAGCGTCTGCGTGGAGAGCGACGCACCGCTCAGCAGCAGAATGCCGCGCGGCCGCACGCCTACCCGCAGCGGCACGCGCGACTCCCGGCCCACGATGTCCGGTGCAGGCAGAGTCAGCGCGAGCTGGCGCAGCCCGATGTCATCCTGCTGAATAGCCGCCGCGTCGCCGGCCAGGTAGCGGCGGTCCCCCTCGATCAGATACAACACCACCGAGACGGAGCGCGTGACCAGCATGGTCGCTGGCGCTATGGTATTCAGCAGCCCGGCGACGTTCTCGGTCTGCAACAGCTCGCGGCTCAGCCCATAGAGCACCTCCAGCTCGCGTTGGCGAACGCGGGCGTCTTCCGCCTCCTCGCGGGCCCGCTCGGAGAGCCGGCTGCCCACCACCGAGGTCACCAGGAACGTGAACAGCGCCAGCCAGTTCTGCGGATCATTGATGATGAAGGTGCCTACCGGCGGCAAAAAGTAGTAGTTATACGCAAACGAGGCCACCAGCGAGGTCGCCACGGCGTAGCGCAACCCCCACTTTGCGGCCAGCAGAAGCACCAGCATCAGTAGCGTCAGCGCCACCGTGGTGCTGTTCACATGCAACCATAGGTGATATACCGCTACAATTCCGGCAAGCATCGCAGCAGCCGACGACCACCGGAAGACCACAACAAGGCGCTGAGAGTTCACATGGAGAGTCTACGACGTTGCCCACCGAAGCTCCACGCAAGAGCCCCGAAGACTGGCTGATCGCCGCCGACCCGGAGAAGGCCCGCGGGCGGTTCAAGGTCTTTCTGGGCTACGCCCCGGGCGTGGGCAAGACCTTCAGCATGTTGAGCGAGGGCATCCGGCGCGGCCAGCGCGGCGAGGATGTGGTGATCGGCATTGTGGAGACGCACGGCCGCAAGGCCACCGCCGAGCTCGCCGCAAAGCTGGAGCGCGTGCCGCCGCGCGAGATGGACTACAAGGGCACGATCTTCCACGAGATGGATGTGGATGCGATTCTGGAGCGCAAGCCGCAGGTAGTGCTGGTGGATGAGCTGGCGCACACCAACATTGAGGGCAGCCGCTTCGCCAAGCGGTACGAGGATGTGCTGCTGCTGCTCGACGCGAAGATCGATGTCCTCAGCACCATCAACGTGCAGCACATTGAAAGCCTGACGCCCCGCATCCAGAGCCTCACCGGCATCACCGTGCGCGAGACCGTGCCGGACTGGGTGCTCGACCGCGCGGACGAGATCGTCATCAGCGACCTTACGCCCGAGGCCCTGGCCACACGCATGAGGCGCGGCGACATCTACCCGCTGGAGCGCTCTGAGCGAGCGCTGCAGAACTTCTTCCGCCGCGGCAACCTGATCGCGCTGCGCGAGATGGCGCTGCATCGCGTGACTCGCGCCGTCGACCGCACGTTGAACGACTACGTCAAGAGCAAGCAGCTTGGCGCGCACTGGGCGGTTACCGAGAAGGTCGCGGTCTGCATCAGCGCCAGTTCACAGGCCCGCGACCTGATAGCGCGAGGAGCGCGGCTGGCCGAAGGGCTCGGCGGCGAGCTGTACGTGGTGCATGTGCAGAGCCGCAAGGATGAAGACCCCGAGCGCCACCGTACGCTCGAAGCCAGCCTGCAGTTCGCCAACAACCTGGGCGCAAAGGTCGTCCACCTCAGCGGCAAGAACATCCCCTCTACCACTGCGGCCTTTGTCTCAGAGAACCGCATTACGCAGGCCATCTTCGGCCGCTCCGCTCTGCGTGGGCTGCGCAAGTGGCTCTACTACCTGGCGATTCAGCGCTTCATGTCCGAGGCGCCGCACGTGGATCTGCACATCGTCACGCAGGAGAGCCGCTGATGCGCATCCTCATCGTCGACGACGAGCGCCAGATTACCCGCGTGCTTCGCACCTCGCTGCAGAGCAGCGGTTACGATGTCAGCGTCGCCAACAACGGGCTGGAGGCCTTCGAGATCTTCAAGAGCCAACCTCCCGACCTGATCATCACCGACCTGGCCATGCCGGAGATGGACGGCATCGAGCTCACGCGCGCCGTGCGCCGTGTCGCCGAGACGCCCATCATCGTGCTCTCCGTGCGCGAGCAGGAGACCATGAAGGTCGCCGCGCTCGACGAAGGCGCCGATGACTATGTGACCAAGCCTTTTAGTATGCCTGAGCTGCTGGCGCGCGTCCGCGCTAACCTGCGCAAGAGCGCCCGCGAGGAGAATGCTGCCACCGAGTTCACCGTAGGCGACCTCTACATTAGCACCGCCTCGCGACTGGTGCGCGTGCGTGGGAACGATGTCCACTTGACCCCCAAAGAGTTTGACTTGCTGCTGCTGCTGGCTGCGGCTCCCAACCGCGTGCTCACTCATAAGCACCTGCTGCGGAGCATCTGGGGACCCGGAGGCGAAGACCAGCCGGAGTATCTGCGGGTGCTCATCGCGCAACTGCGCAAGAAGCTCGACAGCTCCGACAGTTCCCGCTATATCGAGAGCGAGCCCTGGGTGGGGTACCGTCTTAAATCAGAACTTACAAGTTCTTAACGCTTTCTCTACGGACTTCTCACGCTCTCTGCTTATGTACTGGTAGAGAGGTCGTTCGATGTTACGTGTCTCGTGCCTGGGCCCTGTTTATCTCCTGGCCTCCTGCGCCGCTTTCGGCCAATCCAACCCAACAGAGGCCGCCACGACTGCGCCGGTGAACGCTCCTGCCCCCAGCACCACAGCGCCGCAAGGGAATTTTTTTCAACGCCTCGGCTCGGCATATCACGACGACTGGTTCCCCGCGCCTTCGGCAGCCGCAGCGCCCCCGCCGGCGCGCCGTGGCTACACAGGGCCGCTGGACTCGACTCCCTTCCCTGGCACGGACTATTCGGTGGGCGGCACACCCACCATTGGCGCGCCGGACACGCAGACCTATCCGCTGATGCAGGCCATCAACGAGAACAAGGGCCGTACGAAGATCTACGGCTGGTTCAACGGCGGCTTTGACGTCAGCACCTCCAACAAGGGGGATGGAGCCAACTCCCCCGCAGCCTACTACTACAATCCCAACCGCATCGTGCCCGACCAGGAGGTGCTCTACTTTGAACGCCTTCCTGACACCGTGCAGACGCAGCACTTCGATTGGGGCTTTCGCTTCGCGCAGCTCTGGGGCCAGGACTACCGCTATACGACTTCGAAGGGCATCTTCTCCCAGCAACTGCTGGCGCGCAATCATGAGTACGGGTACGACCCCGTCATGTACTACGTCGATCTCTACTTCCCGCATGTGGCCCAGGGCATGAACGTCCGCATCGGCCGCTATATCTCCCTGCCGGACATTGAAGCTCAGCTCGCGCCGAACAACTACACGTATTCGCACTCGCTGCTGTACACGATTGACCCATACACGCAGACGGGCATCGTTGCCAGCATCAAGCTCTCTGACCATTGGCTGGTGCAAGCCGGCATCTCTGATGGCAATGACGTGGCGCTATGGACGCCGGATGCTCAGCCCACCGGCACCGCCTGCGTGGACTACACCTGGCAAAAGGGCGGCGATGCGCTCTATACGTGTGTGAACTCCATCAACCGCGGCAACTACGCCTACAACAATGTCCAGAGCTTTTACGAGACCTGGTACCACAAGATCAATGCCAGTTGGCACACTGACACCGAGACCTGGTACATGTACGAACGCAATGTGCCCAACATCGGCGGCAACGTGGCGAAACCCATTCCCACGGAGACCGGAGCCAACGGTGCCTTCTGCTCGGCAGGCGAGCAGAAGTGCTTCGCGCCGGAGGTCGCCATCGTCAACTACGTGGAGCACGAGTTCAACACGCACCAATACCTGTCGATCCGCAATGAGTTCGTCGACGACATCAAGGGTCAGCGCACCGGCTACGCGACCAAGTACTCCGAGCACCTGGTTAGTTATGGCTACTGGATCGGCTCGACGGTGCTCTTCCGTCCAGAACTGCGCCTGGAACACTCCTACGATCTAGCCGCCTACGACCTTGGCACCAAGAAAACCCAGTTCGTCGTCGCCGGCGATCTGACCTATCACTTTTGAACGGAGAACCATCCATGGCCGACATCCTCTCCCTTGTTTTGCTCTGCATCCTGTTTCCAGTCTCGCTGCTGTATGTGTCCGGCTGTGACCGCCTGAAAGGAGGCCGCGCGTGATCGAAAACATCGTCCTGTTGGCGCTTGCGGCGCTGCTGCTGGTCTACCTGGTTTACGCTCTTCTGCGTCCGGAGAAGTTCTAATGTCGCTCAACGGATGGCTGCAAATCGCCCTGTTCATCGCGCTGATCCTGCTGATGGCCAAACCCATGGGCCTGTACATGACGCGCGTCTTCACCGGCCGCCGCACCTGGCTGGACCCGGTGCTCGTCCCCTGCGAGCGGCTGCTCTATCGCATTACCGGCATCGATCCCGAACACGAGATGCGCTGGACGGAGTATGCCGCTGTCATGCTCGTCTTCAGCGCGGCGACGCTCGTGCTTACCTATGCTGTCGAGCGGTTGCAGAACCACCTGCCGCTCAACCTGCAGCATCTGCCTGCGGTCGCCCCGGACCTCGCGCTGAACACGGCGATCTCCTTCACGACCAACACCAACTGGCAGGCCTACACGCCCGAGACAACGATGAGCTATCTCACCCAGATGCTCGGCCTGGCAACGCATAATTTCTGGTCGGCGGCCGTCGGCCTGGCGCTGGCCATCGCCTTTATTCGCGGCATCGCGGGGCGCGAGAAGAAGACGCTTGGCAACTTCTGGGTGGACCTGACGCGCGGCACGCTCTGGGTCCTGCTGCCCATTTCCACCATCTTCGCGCTGGTTCTGGTTTCGCAGGGCGTGGTGCAGAACCTGCATCGCTATGACACGGCCACGCTCGTTGAACCGCAACAGCAGACCACCACCGGAGCCGACGGCAAGACCGTCACCACCACCGTCACCACGCAGACCATCGCGCAGGGGCCGGTCGCCTCGCAGGAGGCCATCAAAATGCTGGGCACCAACGGCGGCGGCTTCTTCAATGCCAACAGCGCGCACCCGTTTGAGAACCCCACGCCGCTGACCAACTTTCTGCAGCTGCTGTCGATCTTTCTCATCCCTGCCGGCCTCACCGTCACACTCGGCCAGATGGTCGGCTCGCCGAAGCACGGATGGGCGGTGCTCGCGGCGATGACCGTACTGTGGTTCGCCGGCGTGTTGACGTGCTTCTGGGCGGAGGCGCAGCCCAACCCGCTGCTGCATAACGTGGACCAGCATGTCTCGCTCACGCAATCGGGCGGCAACATGGAGGGCAAAGAGGTTCGCTTCGGCATCGCCAACTCTGCGCTCTTCGCTACCGTCACCACGGACGCGAGTTGCGGCGCGGTGAATGCCATGCATGACTCCTTTACGCCCATCGGCGGCATGGTGCCGATGGTGAACATCCTGCTCGGCGAGATCGTCTTCGGTGGCGTGGGTGCCGGACTCTACGGCATGCTGGTCTTCGTCGTCATCTCCGTCTTCATCGCCGGCCTTATGGTCGGGCGCACGCCGGAGTATCTGGGCAAGAAGATCGAAGCCTATGACGTACAGATGTCGATGCTCTATCTGCTCATCTTCCCACTGATCATCTTGGGCTTCGCGGCGGTCGCTGTGCTGATGCCAAATCTCGGCCTCAGCAGCCTGGCGAACCACGGCCCACACGGCCTCTCGGAGATCCTCTACGCCTACGCGTCGGCCACGGGCAACAACGGTTCCGCGTTCGCCGGCCTGAACGCCAACACCCATTGGTTCAACTACTCGCTCGGTGTTGCGATGTTCATCGGCCGCTTTTTGATGATTGTGCCGATGCTGGCCATCGCGGGCAACCTCGCGGGCAAGAAGATCGTGCCGGAGACCGCCGGCACCTTCCCCGTCACCACGCCGATGTTCACGTTACTGCTTACCGGCGTCATCCTCATCGTCGGCGCGCTCACCTTCTTTCCGGCGCTCTCGCTGGGCCCTGTGCTGGAGCATCTGCTGCTCCACGCCGGTCATACGTTTTAGGAGATTCCATGTCCACCGCAAGCCAGGCCAAAGGAAAGCGCTCCCTCTTTGACGGCGCCATTGTGCGCCGTGCCGCCGTCGACGCTCTGCGCAAGCTAGCGCCGCTGCTCATGATGAAGAACCCCGTGATGTTCGTCGTGGAGGTCGGCAGCGTGCTTACCAGCGTTCTGCTTGTCCTCAACACCTTCAGCCACCACGGACACTTCCGCTTTGACCTACAGATTACGCTGTGGCTGTGGTTCACCGTGCTCTTCGCCAACTTTGCTGAGGCCATGGCGGAGGGCCGTGGGAAGGCCCAGGCCGACGCTCTGCGCCTTGCCAAGTCCGAGACCACCGCCTACAAGGTGACCAAGTCCGGAATCGAAGAGATCGCCAGTTCGCTTCTGCGTGCGGACGATGTGGTCCGCGTCGTCGCCGGACAGATGATTCCCGGAGACGGCGAGGTCATCGAAGGCGTGGCCTCGGTCGACGAGTCCGCGATTACCGGCGAGTCGGCTCCGGTCATACGCGAAGCCGGCGGCGACCGATCCGCAGTCACTGGGGGAACGCGTGTGCTGAGCGACGAGATCACCGTGCGCATCACCTCGAATCCCGGCGAGACCTTTCTCGACCGTATGATTGCCCTAGTGGAAGGCGCAGAGCGGCAGAAGACGCCCAATGAGATTGCGCTGAACATCCTGCTCGCAGGTCTGACCATCATCTTTCTGCTTGCGGTTGTCACGCTGCAGCCATTCGCCATGTACTCCGGCGCGCCGCAGACGGTCTTCGTGCTGATCTCGCTGCTGGTCTGCCTCATTCCCACGACCATCGGCGGCCTGCTCTCGGCGATCGGCATCGCCGGCATGGACCGTCTGGTGCAGCACAACGTGCTCGCCACCTCCGGCCGCGCTGTAGAGGCCGCGGGCGATGTGAACACCCTGCTGTTGGACAAGACGGGCACCATCACCATCGGCAACCGGCAGGCGTCGGAGTTCCTCGCCGCACCGGGCGTCTCCAACGATCAGCTCGCCGATGCCGCGCAGCTCTCCTCACTCGCCGACGAGACGCCTGAGGGCCGCTCCATCGTCGTACTCGCCAAGCAGGAGTATGGCCTGCGCGGACGCGAGCTCGGCAAGCTCAACGCTGAGTTCATTCCCTTCTCCGCGACCACGCGTATGAGCGGAATTGAGG
>Ga0302320_10016137_pt1 | contig 15286 bp, 14 predicted proteins | sample Bog_T0_3_FD_202130 | JGI IMG/M metagenome (GOLD analysis project Ga0302320, IMG submission 202130) | Peat permafrost microbial communities from Stordalen Mire near Abisko, Sweden - Bog_T0_3 | ecosystem: Environmental > Terrestrial > Soil > Wetlands > Peat | place: Sweden: Abisko, Stordalen Mire... | reverse complement strand
CGTTTCCGGCGCTGTGGGAATATGCAGCAGGGTATGGCAGAAGCTCATGTCGTCGTTCGATAACCCGAACTTCTCCGAGCCGAACAGGATGGCCACGCGTCCCTGATGCGCGCGGATCTGCGACATGCCGTTCTCCAGCCTTTCCACCGGCTGCTGTGGAACCCGATGCTGGGCCGCTGTGGTGCCGGCTACCAGCGAACAATCCGCTACCGCTTCCGCGACGGTTGCGAATACGCGCGCCGTACGCAGCACATGGGCGCCGCCGACCGCCGAAACCGCTTCCCGGAAAGCCGCATCGTAAGGGTCGACGAGGCGCAGATCCGTGACGCCGAAATTGGCCATGGCGCGCGCCGCGGCGCCGATGTTCAACGGGTTTCGGACGGAGACGAGGACGACGGTGAGCAGTGACGGGATATTACGATCCTGGCATGCCATGGGGAATGAAGTGGTGCTGGAACACACCGTAGTGTAGAATCAGAGCTTTGCGCCCCCATCCGCCTGGCGATTGATCGGTATTCAAGAGCAGGCCGAAAAATCGGTCCGGAACGTGTGCGCCCAAGCTATAGTGGAGGAAGTATGGCATCGCCCGTAGAGCAGAAGGTCAAACAGATTATTGTCGAACAGTTGGGTGTGGACGAGAGCCAGGTGGACAACAAGGCTTCATTCGTCGACGATCTGGGGGCCGACTCACTCGATATCGTCGAACTGGTAATGGCTTTTGAAGAGGCCTTTGAACTCGAAATCCCGGACGAAGACGCCGAGAAAATTGCCACCGTGGGCGATGCAGTCGCTTACATCGAAAGCAAGAAAAAATAGTTGTCCTCCCGGGCCCTGGCCCGGAACCATGCAACTGGCGGCTGTCCCCCGGCATCGAAAAATGGTCCGGATACTGGGGAACGGTTCGTGCAGCGGGTTCTTCGTTGCCAGGCGCGATTTCCACCAGACGTAAAAGGAGAACGTTATTTCCCGTAGAGTCGTAGTCACCGGCGTCGGTCTGCTGACCCCGATCGGCGACACCACCGCCAAAACGTGGGAGGCATTGCTGGCCGCCCGCAGCGGCATCTCCCGTATCGAATCCTTCGATGCGTCTTTGTTCAGTTGCCGCATCGCCGGCGAGATCAAGGTGTTCGATCCGGCGAAGTTCATCGAGAAGAAAGAGATCAAGAAGATGGGTCGCTTCATCCATCTGGCGATCGCCGCTTCCGAGGACGCGCTGCAGGGTTCCGGCCTCAAAGTGACCGAGGAGAACGCCGAACAGGTCGGCGTTTATATCGGCAGCGGCATAGGCGGTTTCGAAGTCATCGAACGCGAGCACAAAACTTTTCTGGAACACGGGCCACGCCGTATCTCTCCGTTTTTCATTCCTGCCACGATCGTCAATCTCGCCTCCGGCCATATTTCTATTCGCACGGGCGCCAAGGGGCCTAACTCCGCCACTGCCACGGCCTGTACCACCAGCGCGCATTCCATCGGCGATTCCTTTAAGATCATCCAGCGCGGCGATGCCGATGCCATGATCTGCGGGGGAACCGAGGCTTGCATCACGCCCATGGGGATTGGCGGATTCGCCGCCGCGCGCGCACTCTCGCACCGCAACGACGATCCGGCGCACGCGTCCCGGCCTTTCGATCGCGATCGCGATGGCTTTGTGGTGGGCGAAGGCTCGGGGATTCTGATTCTCGAAGAACTTGAATTCGCCAAAAGGCGCGGCGCGCCGATTATGGCGGAGATAGTCGGCTATGGCATGTCTGGCGATGCATTCCATCTGACGGCGCCGCCCGAGGATGGCGAGGGCGCTTTCCGCGTGATGCGCAATGCGCTCAAAGACGCGAAGCTGGCGCCGGAACAGATCGATTACATCAATGCCCACGGAACGTCCACTCCGCTGGGCGATCAGGCCGAAACTATCGCCATGAAGCGCGCCTTTGGGGACCACGCGAAGAAGCTGGCAGTGAGTTCCACCAAATCGATGACGGGTCATCTGCTGGGTGGAGCGGGTGGTCTGGAGGCAGGCATCGTTGTGTGCGCGCTCCAGAACCAAGTGGCGCCGCCCACCGCCAACTACGAAAACGCCGATCCCGGCTGCGATCTGGATTACGTCCCCAACCAGCCGCGTCCTATGAAAATGGACTATGCGCTCTCCAATTCATTCGGCTTCGGCGGCACCAACGGGGCGCTCATATTCAAAAGATTCACGGAGTAAGCACAAATGAAGATCGTGGTAGCCATCAAACAGGTGCCCTCGAGGGACAGCCTGTTGAAGGTGAATTCGTCCGCCACGTGGATCGAAGACGCAGATCTCACGTGGGAAATCAATGAACCCGACGCCTACGCGCTCGAAGCCGGACTGCAGCTGAAAGAGAAGGCCGGGGGCGAGGTTATTGTCCTGTCTGCCGGTCCGGAGCGCGCCGGTCAGACCATACGCGAGGCGCTGGCCAAGGGCGCCGACCGGGCCCTCCACATTGAAACCGATGAAGCCGGCATAACCGATCCCCTGACGCTCGCTCGCTTGATGGCGCGCGCCCTCGAACCCGAGAAGCCCGACCTCGTCCTGACCGGGCTGCAATCGGACGACCTCGGTTACGGCCAGACCGGCGTAATCCTCGCCGAAGCCATGGGCTTGCCGCACTCCACGCTGATCATGAACATCGAAGCCGAGGGTAACCGCATTAAGGTCAAGCGGGAGCTCGAAGACGGCTGGTTCCAGTACGTCGAGATGCCGCTTCCGGCATTGCTCGCCATTCAATCCGGCGCCACCAAATTGCGCTACGCCACCCTGATGGGCATTAAGAAGGCGAAGAGCAAGGAAGTGAAACGGATGTCGGCGGCGGAACTAAGTGGGCCCGGCGGTGTGTCCATCCGGCTGGAGCGCATCTACATGCCGGAGAAATCGAAGCACTCGCAGATCTTCGACGGACCTCCCAAAGAAGCCGTGGCGAAATTAGTTGAGAAGCTGCGCTTCGAGGCGAGGGTGATATGAGCGGCGTGCTGGTGGTGCTGGAGCAGCGCGAGGGAAAGCTACACAAAATCGCGTTCGAGGCGCTGGCGGCCGCGCAACAGTTCGGCGCCGAACTGAGCGTGCCGGTCTTTGCCGCGATCCTCGGCAGCGGCGTGGATGCGGTGGCGCAGACCTTAACTGGATATAAGCTCGACAAAATCCACGCGGTGGATCACGAACTTCTCAAGGACTACACGCCCGATGGCTACTCGGCGGCGCTGAAGGGTCTGATCGAGGTGCATCAGCCTGGCTGGGTGATTTTTCCGCATACCTACCAGGTTCGCGATTTCGCCCCTAAACTCGCTACGCAACTGGGCCGTGTGCTGGTGAGCGATGTAGTGGGGCATCGTGTCGAGAATGGTGTCCTGGTGCTGGTCCGCCAGCTTTTCCAGGGCAAGATCAATGCGGATTTTCACTTCGAAGGCGAGGCGCCGCATTTCGCCTCCATTCAGGCGGGAGCGTTTCGCGCCGATAACCTGCAGCCCGGCAGCGCCAGTGTCGAAAAAACGGTGCCCACTTTGACACCTGACCAGATTCGCACCAGGCCCCTCGAACTGTTCCGCGAATCGGCCCGCGCCGTGGATTTGGGCGCCGCCGATACCATTGTCGCGGCAGGGCGCGGCATCCGGGAAGCCGAGAACCTCGCCATGATCACAGAACTCGCTGCCGCACTGGGAGCCGAAGTCGCCGCATCAAGGCCGATCTGCGACAACGGCTGGCTTCCCATGCAGCGGCAGGTGGGCAGCTCCGGCCAGACAGTCGCCCCGAAGTTATACATAGCAATCGGGATCTCCGGCGCCATTCAGCATCTGGTGGGCATGAAGGGGTCGAAGACCATTGTCGCCATCAACAAAGACCCCGAAGCGCCTATCTTCGAAATCGCCGATTACGGCATCGTCGGCGATCTCTTCCAGATCGTGCCGGCCCTGATCGAAGCCTTAAAGTAATACCAGGCTCAGGGCGACGGGTGAGGATTTAGGGGGTTTTTGAGGTTTAAATGGGGTTAAACAGCAAGAGGGGTTTCTCTGGAGGGGTTTTTCCCGTCGCGCCTGGAGCCTTTGCTTTTGTAATGCACGCCCTCAACAAAGCAACTTATTCGCCAAACTTTCAAAGGCCAATAAATCCGGGAATTTCGAGAAGCCGTCATCCCGCATTGGGTCTAACCGCACTGTAAAATCTTCTACTGGACAGCGGGCTGGGCAGGCTTCGCTACTACGCCGGTTTTTGCTTCATCCATCGAAATATGGTTGGCCTCGAGTATGGTGCCGGCCGTCTGATCGATATAGATACGAGCGCTCTGGTACGTAACCAGGGCCGACAGTTCCGTCGCCCGCGCATTGGTCAGATCCCGCTGCTGTTGGGTCACGTTGTAGGTGGTCGATTCGCCCACCGCGAACTTCTTCTGTTCCGCCTCCAGCAGCCGCTCCTGAAGGATGCGGTTCTGTCCGGCAGCCTCGTACCGGGCGCGCGCCTGGTTCAAAGCCACCACCGCATTGACCATATCCACCTGGGCTTGGTTGGCGTTCTTCGCCACCCCCAGTTGCTGCTGACGCAGCTGAAGCTGGTCGATCGCGTAGTCGGCTTCCGCCTGCCGGTCGTAGATCTGAATGGACCCGAACACGCCGATGGCCTGGCTGGGAAAGTTGTTGCGGAAGACCTGCCCGAGCGCCGTTCCGATTCCGCCCACGAAATACGGATCGGCGGTGACCGTCGGGCCGTGCGGGATTTCCACGGTGCGCCCCGTACCCGCCGCGCCCGCGTTGGTCTTCGAGCCAAACGCTACAGCCGTAGGAAGCAAAGCGTTGATCGTCGCAATGGCGGACTCCTCGGAAACCTTGACGTTGGCCTGATCCGCCAGCAGATCGCTGCGATGGATGAGCGCTGTGCGGACCAATTCCTTTACCGGCGGGATGTCGTCGCTGGCTGGGATAGAAAGCCGATCCAGCGGCACGATCGGCGTGACCGCAATCAGCGGATCGCCCACCCCCGTCCGGCTGATCAGCGTTTTCAATTGCACATCCTGCTGCTCGATGGCGGCCTGGGAATTGACCAGCGCCTGTTGAGCCAGGGCGATCTGGTTTTCAGCCGTGGTTACATCGAGCTGAGCCGCCGCGCCCAGTTCCAGACGCCGCCTGGTTTCGCCGAGAAATTTCTGCGCGGTATCGAGAGCTTCCTGTTTCGACCGCAGATCTTCATAATCCCCAACCAGCGCATAGTAGCTGTTCAGCACCGCTCCCACCACGCGCGACACCGCGGTCCTGAACGTCAGATCGGAAATTCCGATGTTCAGCTTGGCCACCGTGATGCTTCGGTTATTGACCTTGAAACCGAAACCCTGCAGCAGGTTTTGCTGAACGGAAATTGCGAGGGTAGGGAAGACCGAAGGATTGGTCAGGTCGAGCGGCGCATTCTCGTTCACGTAGTGATCGTTGTAACTTATGGTGGCCGACCCACCGGTAGCGAAGCCCTGGGTGTACGATCCGCTGTAAGTGCGCAGCCCCTGCACCAGCACGGACACCGCGCTGTTGACCGTATTGGCGCTCGGCACAGTGCGGTGACTGAAGGTGGTGGCTTCCTGAATGGTGGGATCGAAAGTCTGGGCCACGGTGCCCACCTGCGAAACCTGCGTGTTTGCGCCGCTGTTGGGACCCGTGGTCGCGGTGCCGACCTTCACACCCGCCGCAGCCTGGCTGCCCAGCACGCCCTGTCCATTGGCCACCGATGCCGATTGCGCCGATCCGCTGGGGACGCCCGGCAGAGCGCCGCCGGCCTGTGAGCGTTCCAGCTGCCATGTGCTGGCGTCGTAACGTTGCGACTCGATGTCGATATTGTTTTCGAGGGCGAGGGCGATGGCGTCCTGGGCGGTCAGATAAAGTTTGCCGCCGCGAATCAGCGCGCGGAAACGGCTGGAGTTGGCGAGGCGTACGGGTGGCACCGTGACGGGCTTGTAATCGCGATACAGCATGGGGCCGGAGGGACGCACGGGATTAATGGCATCCTGCTGCCCCCAAGCGGAAGCCAGGAAAAAGCACAAACCCACCGAGATTAACCGCGTGGGGCAGGTTGTTAACCTGCGGCCGATTGGCAATCGGCCTGTCGAGGGGCCGGTTGATTGGCAGAACCGTGTTGAATGCCAGGAGAGGCGGATTACCAATCCGCCGCAGGTTACCAACCTGCCCCACGCGGTGCCGAGGGTTTTCTTCATCGCGCTGTCCTTACATGGCCCGCCATGGCCTCATCGAGCGAAATATGATTCACCTCCAGCGTGGTTCCCAGCGCTTGCTCCAACTGAATCCGCGCATGGCTGTAATTCGCCATCGCCTGCGCCTCCGAACTCTGCGCGCTGGCCAGATCGCGCTGATCCTGCACCACCTGATACGGCGTCGAAGCCCCCAGATCGTACTTCCTCTTATCGCCGTCGAAAGTCTGCTGCGAAAGGACGCGCCCCTGCACAGCCGCTTCATACCGCGCCCGCGCCTGCCGCAATCCGATAACAGCGTTCTGCACATCCACGCGAACCTGGTTGATCTGCTTCTGCATGTTCAGCTGATCCTGGCGGATGCCGATCTCTTCGGTCGCGTAGTCCGCCTGCGCCGCACGATTGCGCAGCGGGATGTTCAGCGAAAATCCCGCCGAGTAGTTGGGAAAATTGCGGCGGAATATCTGCGCCAGCAAATTATCGTAGCCGCCTGTAAGGTACGGAAGGCCGCCCTGCGCGAGGCCCGCCGGCGTGATGTTGCCCGTCAATCCGTTGTTGGTGAGTTCGGCGAAAGCCTGCAGACTCGGCTTCAGGCCATTGCGGATTCCCACCAGATTTGTATTCCGGCTGGCGATGTTGATCCGATCCGTTTCGATCTCCGGCCGATTCTTCACCGCCTCCGCCGTCAATTCTTCAATGGGACGCAGGTCGTCGGTGGGGGGAACCACAATCTGGTCGAGGGTAATAATGTGGACGTCCGCCAGATCCGAAGTCGCCACGCCCTGCCGGCTCAGCGCGTTCTTCAGAATCGTCTCCTGCTGCAGCACGTTGGTTTGCGAAATCAGCTGATCCTGTTTCGCCGCATAGAGCTGGGATTGCGCCCGCGTGACTTCGATATCGGCCAGCGTCCCGATCTGCACCTCCTTGCGATTGTTCTCGAGCAGTTGCTCCGCGGTGGCCACTTCCTGATCGCGCGCTTTCTCGTCCTGTTTGAAGCTCACCAGATCCCAGTAAAGATTGAGCGCCGAAGTGACAGTCGCGATCACCTGCTCTTTGAACTGCAGATCTGTAACTTTTAGATTGTTGCGCTGCACCCGGATATTCCGCGTATTCACAGCCGACCCGAAACCATTCAGCAGATTCTGCGTAACCGTCAGATCCAGATCGCCGTTGGTATACGGATTCAGGTTGAACGAAGTGCTGTTCACGTTCTGCCGCGTGCTCAGATAAGTCATCTGCGTGCTCATGCCGAAATGGAAGTTCTGCGAGTACGCCACCTGATAAGTGCGTGTATCGTCGACAAATGCGGTGGTGCCGACAATAACGGTATTGCTCTGCGGAGAAGTCGCATGCTGGAAATTCGCGATCACCGTGATGGCGGGGTCGAACGAAGGAATGCCGGGTCCCAGGCCGGTGACGATATTGGCCGCCACTCCGCTGGTCGATCCTGACGGCGCGCCATTCGTGTTGATACTGACGCCGCTCAGACTGACGCTCACGGGACCCGGCGCCACGCCTTGCCCGACGCTGCGCAGCAATCCGCCGCCCTCGGTTCGGCGCAGCACCTCGCGCGCGAGCAGGGGAGCATAGCGCTGCACTTCGATATCGATATTGTTTTCGAGCGCCAGCGCCACCACGTCCTGCGCCGAAAGATAAAGATTTCCTCCACGAATCAGGGAATCGAGGCGCGACGTGTTGGCGAGGTTAATGGGCGGAACCGGGCGCGCCCTGTAGGGCCGTGTCAACCATCCGCCAAATCCGGAAGCGTTGTCGATTCTGACCGCGCTCGGTGCATTCGCCGGCGCCGTCTGCGCCCAGCCCTGGCTGACGGACAGCGCGAAAGCCATCAAGAAGGTACCGTATACGACTTTCATCTGCTTAATTAACCTAACGGGAGTTCCCGGCCTTCGGTTCAAAATTTTCGCTCCGGCGGGAAGAGAATGCACGCAGGACCTGAGCGGTATTTATCAATGTTATAGTAGCCCTTTGTGACCTCGCAACCCGTCCGCGTGCTCGATCTTTTTCAACAGACCGGCGCATATCACAAAGGTCATTTCCGTTTAACCAGCGGCTTGCACAGTCCGGAGTATCTGCAGTCTGCAATTGTTCTCTCCTGGCCCCAACATGCTGAGACGCTCGGAAGAGAACTGGCGTCCCGGATTCTCGCGCTTTTGCCGCAAAAAGATGTAGCGCTGGTGATTTCGCCGGCGTTGGGCGGTCTGATTATCGGCCACGAAGTGGCCCGAGCATTGGGTGTCCCGTTTTTCTTTACGGAACGCGATGCGGATCGGAAAATGTCGCTGCGCCGCGGCTTCACTCTCAAGCCGGGTGACCGCGTTGTGGTGGTGGAAGACGTGATCACCACCGGAGGCAGTACCAAAGAAGTGATCGACATCGTGCGCGCGGCGGGAGCGATTCCGGTGGCCGCGGGGTCTATCATCGATCGCAGCGGAGGAGCCGTGGATCTCGGCATCCCAAGAGCGGCGTTAGAAACGTTGAACGTGGTAGCGTATCAGCCGGACGAATGCCCCATGTGCAAAGCCGGACAGCCGTTAGTGAAACCCGGCTCGCGGCCCGCGTAACGTGACCCGGCGTATCCGCATCACACTCGCCTATGACGGAACCGATTTCCACGGCTGGCAATTCCAACCCGGCCTGCCCACCATCCAGGGAACCCTCGAAGAAATCATAGGAGGAATGGAAGGCAAACCCGTGCACGTCGCGGGATCGGGACGAACCGACGCGGGTGTGCACGCCCTGGCGCAGGTAGCAGCCTTTACCATCGAAAATCCCATCCCCGCTGATAATTTGAGGCGCGCCGTTAATCGCCTGCTCCCGCCCGCCATACGCGTTCTTAATGCCGAAGAAGTCCACATGGATTTCCACCCGCGTTTCGACGCCGTGGCCAAGACCTATCGCTACACGCTTTTCCGCGCGGAAATCTGCCCTCCCTTCGAATATCGCTATGTGCATCACCACCCATATCCGCTCGATGAAGCGCGGATGATCGACGCCGCGCGCGTCTTTGAGGGCGAGCATGATTTCGGCGCCTTTGCGGCCGTGGACGATCGCGATGGGGAAGGGAAGTGCACGGTCCGCACGATTTTCAACTCCCGACTGGAGCGAACCGGAGATCGCCTGGTCTACACCGTGCGCGGCAGCGGATTCCTCAAGCACATGGTGCGAAACCTTGTGGGTACGCTGCTGGAGATTGGCCGAGGCAATATCGATGGCGGAACGCTGCCCGAAAAATCCGGCCCCACCGCACCCGCCAAAGGATTGACAATGGTCTCAGTCGAGTACCCTTCCCTGGCGATAGCTGAATGAATCCCTTGCCAGCAGACGCAGCGTTGATCCTGATCGACCTCCAGCAGGCGATCGACCATCCCGGCTGGGGACAGCGCAATAACCCCGAAGCGGAGAACAACATTGCATCCTTGTTACAGGCCTGGCGGGCCACTCAGCGCCTCGTGTACCACATACGGCACGATTCATTGGAGCCGGCCTCGCACTATCGGCCCGGCCAATCGGGGAACCTGTTTAAGCCTGAGGCAGAGCCGATCGCCGGGGAAATTGTAATTCCTAAAGCGGCCAACAGCGCCTTCATCGGAACGGATCTCGAGGCGATATTGCGCCGGGAAAACCAGAACACGCTGGTGGTCGCCGGCGTCATCACCAATAATTCTGTGGAGGCTACCGTGAGGATGGCGGGAAACCTCGGCTTCGATACCTGGCTCGTAGAAGACGCGACGTTCACCTTTGGCCGCCGGGACTGGCATGGAGTATGGCGAACGGCGGACGAGGTTCACGCGATGAGCCTCGCGAATCTCGATGGCGAATATTGTTCTGTGATTCGGACGGAGCAGATTCTCGCCGGCCTCCGGGCTGGTTCCCCTTAGCCGGGAACACCACGACGGCGGCTAAACCGGGCACGACCTGGATGGCCCAACTAAAGCGCCGCTGCCACCGTTTCGGCTTCCGTGGAGGCGCCGCACGAAGAAGAGCCAGAGCCCCAGCACTGAAAAGAACTTAAGAGAAGCGAGTAAACTCCACCATCCCTTCTCCAGTATCGGGCGTTCCAGGTTCATTCGCCAGGCGATAAGGCACAGCGCCAGAAGCAGCATCACAGGCAACCACTTCCCCTTCACGGAGCCATTGAGAATAAGTACAATGGTCAGCGCAGCTGCCGGGAGAATGAAGACCAGATGGTGATCCCAGGACACCGGGGCGATCAGGTACATCAGGAGCAGGAAAGCCGCCGTATCGTCGGGAGTACGCCCGGCGCGAAGCGAAACCCATGCGGTCACTCCGGTCATGACGAGCGTCACAATCCGCGCGAGGGGAGCGACCAGTTTTGGTCTGAATAAGGGCGAGTACGCGTGGCCTATCAGGCGCGTCAGGAAGCCCGTAATACTTTGATCCCAGACAAAAGAGACCTTTGAATGCGAGAACAATTTCGCTGTGGCGGAAGCGGAACCGGCGGCGGGCAGCACCTCCGTTAGCCAACTGGTCCAGATCTCGCCGGGCAATACCCACAGGGCCACCACGACAAAGACGGCACAGAATGCGGAGGTCAGCGCCGCCGCGCGAAATCGGCGCCGAACCAGCAGCAGGAGGATGAGCAGTACCGGGTACGTCTTGAGAAGGATGGCGATCGAGAGAGGCCACGCAACGCGCCACGCCGCCTGATTTTCGATCAGCGCTGTCACGGAAAGACAGATGAAAAAAGTGGTGATTATGTTGATCTGACCGAGATTCAGCGTCGCCGCTACCGAGTCGGACAGTACAATATAGGTGAGGCACACGCTGACCACCAGCGTCCGGACTGCCTTCCGTTCGGGCAGGGGAATCAACTTTCTCAGAATCAGCCAAACCGTTCCCAGCAGGCACAGGTGACTCACGATCGTAAAGAGAATGAACGCCGTGTCGATCGAGAACAAGCTCAGCGGCCAGAGGGCTATCAGTGACGGCGGAGGATAAACAAAGGGGGCGATCCAGCGGTCCCAGGCCAGGGCGAAGTCATCGAAGGCCGCGTAACCGTAAGGTGTCGCGTGGTGGACAAACGCGAGCCGCGGCCCCAGATAGATGCCCGGGAAATCAATCACCTGGGTCGGCTTCAGAGTGAGCCCGGACCAGTAGATAAGGGGCAGATAGAGAAAGACAAACAGGCCCCAGGGGAGCCACTCCAGCCGTTCGGACCACTCGCCGTCCGAATTGTGCGGAACGAGTGCCGGGCCGGTAGGGGAAAGCCGCGCACTGCGCCGGAGCGCGCGAGGCGTCATAGCAACGCTGCGGTAGTTACAGCGTCCGAACCACCCGCAGTCCTGAATAGCTCCCTGACAGGGGCGTGCCGGCCGGCTGTTTCAAATACCGCGTGCCAGATCCGCATTCCTTCCAGCAGCTTTTCCCTCCACTGCCTCTGCGATTCGTTCCACCTGGGGTTTTCGTGCCACGCGTCACGCAGCGCCTCGCCGATCTCTCCGAAACATTCGTGATAGGTGTGTGAGGTCAGCGGAATCTCGCGAAGCGCAGCGCAGAAGCTGTCAGTCATGATCATGCCGTTGCGTTCGACATCGAGATCCTTCCACAGGTCATGCGGATTGCGTTCCTGACGCACCACAGGCTCACCGAAGGAAATGGCGTGACCAAGGTGTTCCGCAATGCGGTTGACCACGTAGCTGGCCCAGATATCGTCGTAGCGTCCATTCCACGGGCTCAGGAAGTAAGCGGGAATAACGTCGCGCATCAAGGCCGTATTTTGAGAATTGAATGGAGACCACGTTCCGGGTTGCAGCGTGAAATTGCGGCCTGGCCATTTCTGGTTGAACCCGCGAACCACAATCTGGCGCTCCATCCTCGTCAGAGCGTCGATATCCGGATTGTCGAGCCAGAAGCCTGCATTCACCGCAACCTTTCGTTCCGCCGGCGAGGAGCTCATGAACTGACTCTTCTCCTGCCAGCGCTGGCTCTGGGGAAACCCGCGATGATAAAACTGCACGCCATGGTCTGTCTCGAGTACCGAGCAGACATTGAAGAATCCCGACGTGGAGGAAAATGCAGGCAGCCCCACCGTCTTGCCGACGATGGAATGCAGTCCCACAAAGTCCTGGCCCATCACAAAATTGTCGTCGTCGATCGTGATGACGACATCGCAGCCACGCTCCCAGGCAAGCAGCATACCGATATTCCTTCGCTGAATCGAATCGAAGCGAAGGTGGTTCCACAGGTCCGGATAAGGGCGAAGGTATTCTTCCTGAGCGGGAATGTCGAGATAGCTCACCGGATAATACTGCTCGAGCGACCTGCAGAAGTCCGCCGTTTCGTGGGGGCTCTTACGGTCGCCGATCACGATCAGCTCAAGGTCCTGATGAGCGTAGCGCCGCGCGTTATGCGCATAGCTGGTAAGCAAAGTGGGAATATTAATGGTTGTCGTTACAAGTCCGGTTTTCATAAGAACTCTCCTAATCGATAGCTGCCGGGCCCAGAGCTGCGACGCGGTCGTGGGCAGCTGCCAGAACGCGCTGAAAGCCATCTTCCAGCGAAATCTCCGGTTCCCAGTCGAGAACGCGCTTCATTTCAGATGGATCGCAATAGCGGGATTGCACGCCCACGGGCCTGTCGACAAGGGGCCTGATTTCCGCCTGACGGCCGTCAAGGCAGGCGAACAGCCGCGCCACATCGAGAAACGTCGTGAGCTTCCCGGTGCCTATATTCAGACCCGAGCCGTCCCCTACACGGTCTATGATCCGCAGCATTGCCGTGATGCAGTCTTCGATATGCACAAAGTCCCGGCCCTGCTCTCCTGTGCCCCAGACGGTTACAGGATTATCACCTCGCGCCACCCGGTAAGCGATGGCCGGCACCGGATACGTCAGATCCTGATCTTCACCGTACCCTGAGAAGGGCCGAACGCAGGCTACGGGGATTCCATAGCGAGAAGCGGCCAGATGGCTAAGGTATTCTCCGGTCAGTTTGCTCCAGCCATAGGTCATGTCCGGCTGTCCCAACTCGCCGCCGGTGAAATCGATCATGTGTTCGCGCAGCGCCACGTGCCCTTCGGTCTTCTGAAGATTAATCGGATAAGCCGCGCTGGAGCTGGCGTAGAGAACCCGTCCAATCCTGTCCTTGTTCCGCGAGAGCCACAGAAAGAACAGAGCGTCTATCGCCAAATCCGCGCCTACTCCGAGCGGATCTCCATCGATCTTGAGTCGACCACCTACAATCGATGCGAGGGCAAAGACGTAGTCGAACTCGGGCAAGCGAACCGTATCGCCGCACGTGATGCGGCCCAGTTGTCTCAGCATCGTGACCGCGGCGTCTTCGCAAATGAACGTTACCGCAACGCCCCCCACCGAATAAGTGATGAGCCCGCGGTCTTCGGATCTATTCTCAGCGCGCAGCCACAGATCGGGATGAAGCCCGGTGCTGAGGTCGTCGATAACCCACAGTTCGTGACCCGAATCCAGCAGTCGCCGAATCAGATGGCGGCCTACAAAACCGCAACCGCCCGTCACCAGAGTGCGCGTCACAGTGCGGACCTCACGAGAAGTTTCTCTCTGCTGCAAAGCCGTGTTTTCACGGCAATTCGGAAGTAAATGAAGTTCTGCATAAACAGATTGTGGGAAGCCCCCTCAGTGCGCACGCGCCACTGCGCCGGAATTTCCACGGCTCGCGCGCCCAGACGGATCGGCTTCAGGATAGTCTCGAGCAGAAACGCATGGCGCAACTCCTCCCATGCGATCTTCTTGACCCATTCCGATTTGAAGATGCGGAATCCATAGGTCAGGTCGGACAATGAAGTTCCGTACAGCACCCGGAACGTGCGCTGAAACATCCAGTTGAGGAAATACTTCGCGGGCTGGTACCCCTCAAATCCGTTCTTCCCGCCCCATCGGGTCGCAGTGACGATATCGTGGCCTTCTTCGGCCTTGGCAATCAGTTCCCTGACAACATGGGGATCGGTTTCGAGATCGCTCGCCATCATCAGCACGTGCGATCCGGACGCCCACTCGAAGGCATCTCGCATAGCGCCGCCGAGGAACGGCCTGTTCTGCTTGTGCAGCTTGATTAGTCTTGGAAAAGCGGCTGCCAGTTCTTTGCATACGGCCATCGCTTCCGGGTCCGTTCTGTCGCATACGATAAGGAGAATTTCGCCGATATTGGGGCCATTCTCGGCCAGCAGAATATCCACAGTCTTGCGGAGAGATGTGGTTTCGTCCATCACGGGAAGTATTACGGAAACATCCATGTGTTCGCTCAACCTTACGCCGGGGCTTCTGCGTATTTACTGCCTTGCTCCCAAACTGTAACTCACAGCAGAAGTGTTGTGAAGTTAGCTTTGTGTCCTTGATGACAAAGCAAGGTTAGTTAGTCCTTTGAAGGTAAGAAACCAGTCACTCATGCTGTTAGTCGACCGCTGCCGATCCGTTGGAAACCACCCGGACCTGACTTGCGTAGCCTGGCTGCCTGATATCGCTGCAAGGGAAATCGTAATTTGAGGCGGTTTACAGGTTGTTCAAAATAGGTCCACGAAAGACGGGCCAGTCCCCAGGCAACCGCCGTCATCGCAATGATGTACAGGCAGCGCAGAAAAGATCAAGCGTGGGAGGGAAGCGCCGCCACACTGGATCGAGCCACGGAATGAGAATCTGATTGAGAGGCGAGTGGAAAACGTAGATAGCGTAAGCGTAGCGTGCGAATGAGCGCAGGAACCCGTTGCGCATGGAGGCGGGCCGGCTATCGACACACCAAAAAACCAGCAGGCAAAAGAAAGACGCCAGACCGGTCGCGCCGTAAAGCTGCATGGGCCGGTTCCATTGAAAGTTCCCCTGCATGGCAAAGGCGGAGACAACGATAGCCAGCGCCACGAGCAGGGCAAAGGGGAGCAGGCGATGCAGGATCGCCCGGAGCCGCGGTGTCCGCACGGCAATGGCAATGAACGCGCCGAGAGCCAGACCATCCATACGCGTCAGCGTGCCGCGGTACATGAATTCCCTCTGTGACAACATGACTGAGACATCTTGTGTGACCGCAATTAGTGAGCAGGGCGGGAAAGAGAATCAGCATGGTAACGATGAACGGTTCTGCTC
>Ga0302320_10016131_pt1 | contig 15291 bp, 13 predicted proteins | sample Bog_T0_3_FD_202130 | JGI IMG/M metagenome (GOLD analysis project Ga0302320, IMG submission 202130) | Peat permafrost microbial communities from Stordalen Mire near Abisko, Sweden - Bog_T0_3 | ecosystem: Environmental > Terrestrial > Soil > Wetlands > Peat | place: Sweden: Abisko, Stordalen Mire... | reverse complement strand
GCCTCGACGTCATAGCCGGCAGCACGCGCGCGTTGCCGCGCGGCCAACTTCTCGAGAATCGCATCGCCGAGCCTCACCTGTTCATTGAGGGCCGCGCCCCGCGCGGCGAGCTGACTGTTCTCCTCGACCAGTTCACCGACCTCGGTCGTCGCCCCACTGTGTTGGCTATAGCTCGCTCCCGCCGAAAGCCATGGGAAAAACTGCATTGTGGCCGCATCGTTCACGGCCTGCGCCGAACTCTGGGCCGCGCGCACCAACGCCAGATCGAGATTGTTGAGTCCTGCCAGGCGCAAGGCCGCCGCCAGATCGATAGTCTGTGCCGCGTCAGCGGGCATCACTGCGGCCGGCGGCGCGCTCGTTCCAGCGGCGCTCGTACCCAGGTCCGGGAGCGCAGGGGCCGGGGCTGTACCCGTTGACTGAGCATCGACCACGCGAACCGCGAGCGCCATCAGCAACGCCACGGCGACGACCCGCGCCAGAATGGACGGGCCCATCAGCCCGGTCATAGACCGTGCGCCTCGCTCGCGCTGGAGGCTGGGGCAGGTGAGAGGGTCACCGACAGGTACATGCCCGGCTGTAGCGCACTCTCGGGGTTCGGCATATCGATTTCGGCCAGCATCGTGCGCGAATCGTTCTCCAGCGCATAGCTCACGCGTGTGACCGTCGCCGAGAAAGTCCGCCCGGGCAGTGCGGCCGACGTGAACTGCGCCTTGCACCCGGGTCTGATCCGATGCGCATCGACCTCAGGGACCCCCATCTGGATACGCACGTGACTGAAATCCATCAGGCTCACGATGGCCGCACTGCTCTGCGCGCTCTGGCTCGGTACCGGGATAAATGCACCGGCATCGACGTAACGTGCCGTGACGGTGCCCGAGAACGGCGCAGTCACGCGCGCGTAGGCCAACAATGCCTGCACGCGATCGAGTTCGGCCTGTGCGACCTCGAACTGCCCGCGCGCGGTATCGAGAGCGTCCGGCGTGACCAGATCCGGCGCCGCCTTGGCCGCATTTTGCGTGCGGTCGTAGACGCGCTTGGCGACATCGACCTGGGCGCGATCTCGGATCTGATCGGCCAGCAGTTCGGGCACCTCAAGCTCGGCGATGAGATCGCCCGCTCTGACGTGGTCACCCTTATCAACCGTGATCCTGCGGAGGTAGCCCGCGACCTTGGCAGTCAGCAAAGCCGAATGATAAGCCACGACCAACGCGGGTAAAACGATGGTGTCGGCGGCGGCCGCATCGTTGCCTGCTGCACCGGCGCAGCGCGCACTGGCGGCACTGAGTGCCATAAGCGCCATCGCAAGTGCTCGGCATGTTCGACCGCGGAAGAGGGGGTGGAAGTTGGGCGCAATCATGGTGGCGACTCCTGCGCAGTTGCGCCGCCCAGGCGGGCCGGCGCGATATCGTCCGGATGCATGGTCGGTGCCCGGCGGCCCGCCCGAGCTCGGACGAGAGCAAACACGCTTGGCAGCACCAACAGCGTCGCAAGCGTCGCGAACACCAAACCGCCGATCACCGCCCGCCCGAGCGGCGCGGTCTGCTGACCGCCCTCCCCCAGGCCGATGGCCATCGGCAGCATGCCGACGATCATTGCCAAGCTGGTCATCAGAATCGGCCGCAGGCGACTGCGCGCACCGCTGACCGCGGCCGCATCGGCCCGCTCGCCACTGATACGCGACCGTTCCGCGAAGGTCGTGAGCAGAATGGCATTTGCGATCGCAACTCCGATCGCCATGATTGCTCCCATGACGGATTCCAGATTGAGTGTCGTGCCCGTCGCCCAGAGCAGCACTACGACGCCCGCTATCACGGCCGGCACACTCGCAACCGCTACCAGGGCAAGCTGCCAGGATTGGAAGTTCGCGACGAGGAGCAGGAAGATCACGACCACCGAGAGTGCGAGGCCATAGCGCAACGAACTCAACAGCTCGAGCATTGGCGCGACCTCACCGCGCACCGCCACGTTGATGCCTTTGGGAGGCGAACCGACGGCGCTCAGCGCTTGTTTCACCGCTGCAGCCGCCGCGCCGAGGCTGGCGCCCTCAATGTTCGCGGTGATGCTCACCATGCGCGCCATGTTGTAGCGATCGTACTCGCCGACGATGGTACTTCTATGGATCGTCGCGACGTCGCGCAGCGGCATTGACCGATGGTTGTCGGCGAGCACCGGGATATTGCGCAGATCCTCAAGCGAGGTGAGATCGCGCTGAGGGATCTCAACCTGCACCTGGTAGCCGACGCCGCTCGCTGCCGCCCAGTAGATCGGTTGCGTAAAGCGGCTGGAAGCGGTCGCCGCCGACACCGACGCCGTCACATCGCTGGTGGTGACGCCGAGGACGCCGGCACGCTCACGATCGACCGTCACCTCCACGGCCGGATAGTCGAGCGTCTGTCCGAACTGTACGTCCCGCAGCATCGGCAGCCCCGTGAGCTTGGTGCGTACCTTCTCCGCAAAGACCCGATCCTGGGCGAGATTTGCGCCACTGACCGCGACGTCGATGGGCGTGCTGGCACCGAAGCTCATGACGCGGCTGACGATGTCCGCGGGCTCGAATGAAATCCGCGCTGTCGGCATTTCATGCGCGAAGCGCGCTCGCAAGCGCTCGCGCAGGCGCGCAAGATCGAGCGCCGTGCTCTTGAACTGCAGCTGCAGCACACTCTCCTGCGGCCCGCTGTTCCACTGATAAATGAAGTTAATCGGATAATTGGAGCCATGCACACCGACAAGTGCTATCGATACCGCGACCGAATTCGCGCCGGCTTCCTCGCCGATGATCGCGAGTGCGCGCTGCGTGGCAGCGGTCGTCGACTCCAGACGCGTGCCTGCTGGCAACCGCAGCCGCAGCTGCAATTGTCCGGCCTCGACTCGCGGAAAGATGTCACTGCCGAGCCCCGGCGCGAGGAGCACGACAACTATCGCGCAAGCGAGCAGGTACACGCCAAGAATCGTCCAACGCCAGGCGACCAGGCGCTGCAGCAGGCCCGCATAGCGTTGCCGCAGCCGCTCGAACGTCCTCGCATCGGCCTCGAGAAAATGGCCCTCCGCATGCTTGGCGCGAAATGCCCAGACTGACAGCACCGGCACGAGCATGCTGCCGAGCAAGTACGAGGCCGCCATCGAAAAGCCGACTGCAAGCGACAATGGCACGAACAGCGCACGCGCCGCGCCTTGCATCGCGAACGACGGCAGGAACACCGAAATCACACATAACATCGCGATCAGCCGCGGCGTGACGACTTCCAGTCCGGCATCGAGCACATTGCGCTCGAGCGTCTCGCGGCTGCGGGTCACGAAGTGCGTATGGATGTTCTCGACAACAACCGTGGATTCGTCGACCAATATGCCGACCGCCAGTGCCAGCCCGCCGAGCGTCATCACGTTGATGGTCTGGCCCGTCAGCCAGAGCGCGAGTGTGGCGGCGAGCAGCGACAGCGGTATGTTGATCACGACAATAAGTGCGCTGCGCCAGTCTCGCAGGAACAGCAGCACCATGATGCCCGCCAGAATCGCGCCGATCGCGCCTTCGCCGATCAGTCCGATCAGCGCGCGGCTGACGAACGGCGACTGGTCGAACACATAGCTGACGCTAACGTCGTCCGGCAGCGCTGCCTGGAACTTCGGCAGATTCTGTTTCACGATATTGACGACCGACAGCGTTGAAGCGTCGGCACGCTTGGTCACTGGAATGTAAACGGTCGGCCGACCGTCAACCAGCGCGACGCTGGTCAGGATGTCCGCGGCATCGGCAACGTGCCCGAGATCGCGCACAAATACGGTGGGAAAAGTTCCGGTACGCACCGGTACGGCGGCCAAATCGCTGGCATCCTTGACGATCGAGTTGATCGGCACGACCGGATACGTGTCCTGCAGGTAGATGTTGCCGGATGGGCTGATGGTCTCGGCTGCGGCAATCGCCGATACCACGTCCTGCGGCGCGATGTGGTAGGACTGCAGTCGCGCCGGATCGAGGCTCACGACGATGGTGCGCGCGCTGCCGCCGAACGGCGGCGGCGCCGACACGCCTGGTAGCGTCGCGAACAGCGGCCGCACGGTGTTGAGCGCAAGGTCCTGGATTTGGCTGACACTGCGGTTGCGGCTGGCGAATGCCAGATAGCCGACCGGCACGCTGCCGGCGTCGAATCGCATCACGAATGGAGAGACCGTGCCCGGCGGCATGAAGGCGCGCGCGCGGTTAACGTATTGCACCGTCTCCGCCATTGCCTGGGACATGTCGGTGCCAGGATGGAACTGCAGTTTGATCAATGCTGCGCCTTCGATCGACTTGGACTCTACGTGCTCGATCCCGGTGATATACAGAAAGTGATATTCGAAGTAATAGGTTAGGAAGCCTTCCATCTGCGCCGGATCCATGCCGCCGTAGGGCTGCGCGACGTAGATGGTCGGCACGCCCAGTGGCGGGAAGACGTCGCGCGCCATCGAACGGATGGCGAGTCCGGCGCCGATGGCCACGCCGAGCACCAGCACGAGGACCGTATACGGCCGCCGGAGCGCGAATTGCACGAAGTTCACGCCCGCATCTCTTCGTGCGCCACAATAGTGCTTGCCCAGCGCAACACGCGCTTACGGGCTCGGTGGCGCGCCGCGGTGCACGGGGGCTGGCACCGAACCGGGCTCGACGCGTATTGCTTCGGGAAACAGTGCGTTCAACGAGCGCATCGAGGCCGCCAGCTGCTCGAGCGCGGCCTTGACCTTCGCCGTATCGCGGCTCGCGCTCGTATCGGACACTGTCTGCGAGGAATTCACAGCCTGGTCGAGTGCCGCGAGCACCTTGGCCTTGTAGTCCGCGGGTTCATTCGCCATCGCATCTCGCATAGCGGCCGAACCATCGTGAAACTCCTGATTCTCGTGAGGCAGCCGATCCAGTTGGTTCGGCAGTTTGCTTTCCATGTCGGCATAAACGCTGGCGAGTATCCTCAGCGCCATGTGCACGTCGTCGACAGATTTCGGTTCCGAGCTCAGCGCGCCTTGCGCCCATACCAGAACCAAGCTGCCGAGCAAGCCTGCCGCGAGCTTCCTGATTGCAATCATGATCTTGACCTCCGGTGTTGCTGCGAATCAGATGTTAGGGCGGAGGCGAGGACGTCGAGCTACCACACTGTCACGTGCAGCACGCCATGCATGAAGGCGGCATGGCCCGAATAGGTGCGGATGAACGGGTAGTCACCGGGCGCAGGCGCAGTGAAATCCACCCTCACGTGCCCCCCCCCGTGCCTGATCGACGCATGAGCCTCGCCGGGTAGATCCCCGTCGGTGGAATTCGCCAGATTCACTTCGGGTCGCTTTTGGGGCTCAGCCAGCGCTTGGGCCCCACAAGTCCCGCAGGTACCATCATCCGGCCAGCGAGCACTTCGCGACGCGTCATGCTCGCAGCTTAACCAACGGTGGCCTTCTAAGCGGGCCTTAACATGACGATTCGGTCAGGTTGGCTCGAGCGGTGCAATCGTTGCAGGAAAGATCCATGAGACAACCGTACCGCCGGTCGGTAGGCGGGGCGCTCACAGATCTATCAGCGCGACCTGGTGCGCGCCGATGGCAGAACCGAGAAACCGCGCGCCAATCGCCGCGAAACGCTCGCTGTTGTCCGTGGCCAGAAAGCTCATGGCCGCCAGCGCCGTTGCCCCCGGCGACATCGCGGGCGCGCGCAGCAGTTGGCGTTCGCGCAGCAGCGCATGCGCGGCGCGCGCGGTTGTGACGGCTGAGTCCACTATCGTAACCCGCTCGCCGACCACCTCGCGGATGACAGCGCGCAACACCGGAAAGTGCGTGCACCCGAGTACCAGCGTATCGGCGGCCCCTGCCGCCCAATGCGGCAACAACAACGGCCCCAGATAGCGCTGCGCGGTGGCCTCGGCCACGGCGCCGGACGTCCAGCCCTCCTCCGCCAGCGCCACGAACAGCTGGCAGGCGAGCGCGCGCACCTCGGCATCCGGACGGCGCTGCGCGATGGCCCGCTGGTACGCCCCGCCCCGCACCGTCGCCTCGGTGCCGATGACGGCAATGCAGCCGCTGCGCGTCGCCGCGACGGCGGCATCGGCGCCCGGATCAACCACGCCGATCACCGGCAGGTCCGCGTGGCGCGCGCGCAGTGCCGGCAGCGCCACGGCTGAGGCGGTGTTACAGGCGACGATCAGCGCCTTGACGCGACGTACGATCAGTGCCGCGGCGGCCTGAAGCGCGTAGCGCACCACGGATTCGGCACTCTTGGTGCCGTAGGGCAGCCGGGCGGTGTCGCCCAGATAGACGAACTGCTCATGCGGCAGTTCGTCGCGCAGCGCGCGCAGCACCGTAAGTCCCCCGACCCCGGAATCGAACACGCCGATCGCCTGCGCGCGGTGATCCACCGGTGCGGGCTAGCCTTCCGGTCGCAGGTGCGGAAACAGCAGCACGTCGCGGATCGATGCCGAATCGGTCAGGAACATCACCAGCCGGTCGACCCCCAGCCCCAGCCCGGCGGTCGGCGGCATGCCGTACTCGAGCGCGCGGATGTAATCCGCGTCATAGTGCATCGCCTCGTCATCGCCCGAGTCCTTGCGGCTCACCTGCGCGCGGAAGCGCTCCGCCTGGTCCTCCGGATCGTTCAGCTCGGAGAAGCCGTTCGCAAGTTCGCGACCAGCAAGGAAGAACTCGAATCGATCGGTCAGGAACGGGTCGGCATCGTTGGCGCGCGACAGCGGTGACACCTCGGTCGGATACGCGTGTACGAATGTCGGGTCGAACAGCGTGTGCTCGGCGGTCTTCTCGAAGATCTCGATCTGCAGCTTGCCGGCGCCGTCGTGCTCCTTGTAGGGGATGCCGAGGCGCTCGCATGCCGCGCGCAGGTACGGCACGTCGCGCAGGTGCGCGCGCTCGAGCACCGGATTGTGATCCAGGATCGCCTGTTCCACTGTCACGCGCCTGAACGGCTTGGCCAGGTCGTACTCGCGTCCCTGGTAGCTCACCCGCCGCGAGCCGAGCAGCGAATCGGCCAGGCCGTGCAGCAGCCGTTCGATCAGCTCCATCAGCTCGTGGTAGTCGGTATAGGCCCAGTACAATTCCAGCATCGTGAACTCCGGATTGTGCTGGGTCGACAGGCCTTCATTGCGGAAATTGCGGTTGATTTCGTACACCCGCTCCAGGCCGCCGACGATCAGGCGCTTCAGGTACAGCTCCGGGGCGATGCGCAGGTACATGTCCAGGTCGAGCGCGTTGTGATGGGTGCGAAACGGCCGCGCCGCGGCGCCGCCGGGAATCGGCTGCATCATCGGCGTCTCCACCTCCATGAAATCGAGCGCATCAAGGTAGTCGCGCAGGTAGCGGATCACGCGCGTGCGGGTACGAAACACTTCGCGGCTGGCCTGATTCATTAGCAGGTCGACGTAGCGCCGGCGGTAGCGCAGCTCGGTGTCCGCCAGTCCGTGCCACTTGTCCGGCAGTGGGCGCAGCGACTTGGTGAGCAGCACCAGCCGATCCACCCGCACCGACAGCTCCCCGGTACGGGTGCGGAACAGTGCGCCTTCAGCGCCGAGGAAATCGCCTACGTCGTAGCCCTTGAATTCCTCGTAAGCGGCGCCGAGCGTGCTCTCCTGCAGGAACAGCTGGATCTGGCCGCTGCGATCGGCGATCTTGGCGAAGCTCGCCTTGCCCATCACGCGCTTGAACATCATGCGGCCGCCGACGCGCACCTGCACCGGATGCGCCTCCAGCCACTCCGCGTCGCGATCAGTGTAGGTGGTGAGCAGCTGGGCGGCGAGTGCATCGCGGCGAAAATCATTCGGGAATGCGACCGCGCGCTCGCGCCACGCGGCGAGCTTCGCGCGCCGTTCGGCGATCAGGCGGTTGTCGTCATCGGCACCCTCATCATCAGCCACAGGCGCACCCCCCGCATATAGCATCGCGTGCCGTCATAGTCCCGCCTTCAGGCTCGCCTCCAGGAACTGATCTAAATCCCCGTCGAGCACCGCGACGGTGTTCCCGACCTCGACCCCGGTGCGCAGATCCTTGATGCGTGACTGATCGAGCACGTAGGAGCGGATCTGGTTGCCCCAGCTGACATCGGCCTTCGCGTCCTCGAGCACCCTGGCGGCGGCATTGCGCTTGTTGACCTCAAGCTCGTACATCTTGGCCTTAAGCATCTTCATCGCAGTGGCGCGATTTTTGTGCTGGCTGCGCTCGTTCTGGCAGGCCACCACGATACCGGTCGGCAGGTGCGTGATGCGCACTGCCGATTCGGTCTTGTTCACATGCTGGCCGCCGGCACCACTGGAGCGATAGACATCCATTCTCAGATCGGCCGGATTGATCTCGATATCGATGTCCTCGTCCACCTCCGGCGACACGAATACCGAAGCGAACGAGGTGTGCCGGCGGTTGCCGGAATCAAACGGCGATTTGCGCACCAGCCGGTGCACGCCGGTCTCGGTCCGCAGCCAGCCGTAGGCATATTCGCCCTGCATCGACACCGTGGCGCTCTTCACGCCCGCCACTTCACCAGGACTTGAGTCTATGACCTCGCAGCTGAAGCCATGCGCCGCGCCCCAGCGCAGATACATGCGCAGCAGCATCTGCGCCCAGTCCTGTGCTTCGGTGCCGCCGGCGCCCGCCTGGATGTCGAGGAACGCGCTGTGCGCGTCAATCTCGCCGCGGAACATGCGCTTGAACTCGAGCTTGCGTACCCCGGCCTCGAGCTCGCCGGCGTCGCGTTCGATGTCGCGCGCCGTGGACTCATCGCTCTCGCTTTCGGCCAGTTCCAGCAGCTGTGCGGCATCACTGACGGCGCTGCTGGTGCGATCGATCTCGCCCAGCTCGCTCACCAGCCGCGCCCGCTCGCGCCCGAGCTCCTGGGCACGCTCGGGTACGCTCCAGACCTGCGGGTCCTCCAGCTCGCGGCTGACTTCTTCTAGGCGCTCTTTCTTGCGATCGTACTCAAAGAAACCCCCTCAAGGAGACGGCGCGTTCCTCGAGATCTTTGAGCGTACGTTTCAGCTGGCTGACTTCCATCTGCGGATTCTAGCAGGCTCGGGCACCGATTATGCGGGCAGCAGGTGATCGATCACGAATTGCAGCCGCCGCTCGCCCAGGTATTCGTTGCTTTCGAGGCGATACACCAGCCGCGCCGAGCCGCTCGGCAACGACATGCCCCGGCCATCGGTGTCGCCGTCGCTGAAATTGAATGCAATGGCATCGAACTGTCCGCGTCCTTCCGGCGCGCACAACCCGAGCTTCAGATGCCGCTCACCCACCAGGCGCGCTGATTGGATCTGGAACACGCCGTCGAACAGCGGCTCCGGAAACCCCGGCCCCCAGGGCCCGCCGGCGCGCAACGCCGCTGCCAGCGGCAACGCCAGCTCCTGCCATGCCAGTTCCCCGTCGGTCTCGACCACGTCCGGCGAGCCAATCCGTGCCAGAGCGCCGCCGCACTCCGCGTCAAAGGCACTGGCGAACTGATCGAGCCGCGCCGACTCCAGCGTCACGCCGGCGGCCATCGCATGGCCGCCGAATTTCTGGATCAGCAGCGGATCGCGCGCAGCGATCGAATCGAGCAGATCGCGCACGTGAATGCCGGGAATCGAGCGCGCCGAGCCGCGCAGGGTGCTGGCATCGATGCGTGCGAATGCAATCACCGGCCGGCGCAGTCGCTCCTTGATCCGGCTGGCCACCAGCCCGACCACGCCCTGGTGCCAGGCGGCATCGAACAGGCATACACCCGCACGCGTGACGCCGCTGCCCGGATCGCGCAACACCCGGATCGCCGCCAGCGCCTCCGACTGCATCCGGGCTTCTATCTGCCGCCGCTCGCTATTGAGCGCGTCGAGGTGGTGCGCGGCCACTCGAGCTTCGGCCGGCGTTTCGCTCAGCAGGCAGCGGATCCCGATCGACATGTCGGTCAACCGGCCGGCGGCGTTGAGCCGCGGCGCCACTGCGAACCCCAGGTCCGATGCCACCAGTGTCGCTGCAGCGCGCCGTGCCACCTCCAGCAGCGCCGTGATGCCGGGCACGCAGCGTCCGGCGCGGATGCGCGCCAGCCCTTGCGCCACCAGGATGCGATTATTGGCGTCGAACGGCACCACGTCGGCGACGGTTCCGAGCGCCACCAGATCCAGCAGCTCAGCCGCCATCAATGCTGCGGGCGGCAGCAGGCCGCGCACCTGCAACAGCCGGCGCGTGGCTGCGATCACGTAGAACGCAACGCCAACGCCGGCCAGTGCCCGGCTGCCGAAGGTGCTGCCCGGCAAGTTCGGATTGACGATCACGTTGGCTGCCGGCAGCTCACGGCCGGCCAGGTGGTGGTCGGTCACCAGCACGTCGATACCGGCGGCGCGTGCCGCAGCCACGCCGGCATTGCTGGAGATGCCGTTGTCCACCGTCACGATCAGCGCCGGGCAGCGCATCACCGCCAGTGCGACGATCTCGGGCGTCAGCCCGTAGCCGAACTCGAAGCGATTGGGCACCAGGAAGTCCACCGCGGCAAAGCCCCAGCTGCGCAGCGCGCGCACAAACAACGCGGTACTGGTGGCGCCGTCGGCGTCGAAGTCCCCGATGATCAGTACCAGCCCGCCGCGCTCGCGATGCTGGCACAGCAGTTCGGCCGCCGCCTCGACGCCGGCCAGGGTTCCGACCGGCAGCAGCTGCTGCATCGACAGCGCCAGATCCTGCGCATCGCGCACGCCGCGCACCGCGTACACGCGCTGCAGCACCGGGTGCATCTGCGGATCGAGCAGCGGCGTCGGTACCGGCACCGCTCGACGCACGATGGTGAGATTCAAGCCAGCGTCTCCCACCACGCCGTGCGTGGCCGCCAGACGCGCGCCAGGTGCCGCCAGCGCAGCGCGTAAGCGTGCGTGCCGACCAGCAGTCGCAGCACCGCTATGCGTCGCTGGCGCAGCAGCCGCAGCGCACCGCTCAACCAGTGTTGCTCGAACTGCAGCAGCGCGGCGCTCAACCCTTGCGGCTGCAACAGCGAATGCAGAAAGATCGCATCGCCGCCGTCCCCGATGATGGCGGCGTCGAAGCCTTCCGGCAGTGGCAGCATGGCGCCGCCCTGCAGGCGCCACAGCGCCTCGGCATAGGTGTCGCGACCGTACAGGCGCACGGGCTGCGAGGCCTGCATGGGCTGCATGGGCTGCGAATGCGGCCGCGCCCGCGGGCCCGCTGTCGCCGGCAGGCGCCTGCCCTGCTGCGCGCCCCAGAGCCAGAACGTAGTCACCGGCAGTTCACCGCGGCCGCGTCGCTCGATATTGAGCGGATGCTCATATAGCCACATCTCCATCTCCGCGCCCAGCCCTCGCAGTGTCGCCGAGCCCACGCCGCTGGGCAGGCCTGCAGAAGGATCACAACCGGCAAATTGCGCCGGGTCGGCGCTGCTGGCCGCAATTGCGGGCCCGGCCAGCAGCAAGTCGCGCCGGCCAATCGAGCGCAGCGTCCACGGCGATGCGCTGAACACGCGTGCGAAATCGGCTACCAGCCTATCCTGCTCGGCGCCATCGAGGTTCAGCAGCCCCGCCGGATGCAGGAACACGCTGTCGAGGCCGGCGAAATAATGCACCGGGCTGGCAAGCCACAACTGGCCCGCCGCCTGCCGGGCCGGCGCATCCGCGCCAAAGGCCGCGGCTACGGTCTGCGCCAGGCTCGCATCCGGCCCCGGTGGATGCGTCGGTGCCCCGGCGGCGTGCGCGGCCAGCCAGCCGCGCCAGTCGGACTGCAGTGTGGTGCGCTGTGCGCGCGCCAATAGAGTTTCCAGCAGCGGCAACGCTGGCAGAGCTGCGCCGGCATTGCGCTCGCCATCGGCGTCGGCACCGCCGAAAAAATCTGTCAGGATAAAGACCACTTCGGCCACGATGTCGTATCGTACCGGTCATGCGGCTGTCCCTCGACTCCGATCCGCGCATCAACCTGGTGCGCAGTTATGACGCCGGGTTGATCCAGATCGGCGAACAGCGCATCACGCGCCCATGCATCGTAACGCCGCACCAACTCGTGCTCGACTGGGATGTCAGCGCGATCGACCAGTTATCCGCCGCACAGCTCGAACCGCTGTGGGCACTGCACGCCGACATTGCGCTGCTGGGGGCGGGTGAACGACAGGAGTTTCCGGCAGCGCGAATCCGCGCGGCCTTTCACAGCCGCGGCATGGCACTGGAATGCATGAGTCTCGGCGCCGCGTGCCGTACCTACAACATACTCGCCAGCGAAGCACGCAGCGTGCTGGCGGCATTGTTTCCGTAGGGATTTGCCCGTTGCGATGAGGGCGCTGCGGCAGAAAGCGCACCCGAAGAAGACACAGGGAGAGAAAGATCGTCCGACTGCCCCCAACCACTCGAAGCTGACAGAATCGAGCAATTGTTCCCGCTTCACGACTTGTTGTTCTCGTTATTGAATCTGGTTTTTTTTTGTTGCTCTTTACGCGGTCTTCCCCTGTTCGTCCCTGTGTCTTCTTCGTGTACGCCTCCCTAGGATCAGAGCAGCTGTCGTGTAAGACAGACAGTAGAAAGATAGTAAGCCGGTCTTACAGCCATTTACAAGCGGTCGAAATTACAACCTTATAGATCTGATAGTTATACATCTTTTTTAAGGTCAAAAATTTAATGTAATTCCTAGTTGCGCAACGTGCCTGCGCTAGCCGGTACCGCCGAGCAGCGGCACGAAGGCGACGCTACCGAGCACGCGGCGCTCGATGCCCTGCTCGCGCCGCGTCAGGCGCACCAGCTGCTGCGCGCCTTCAGGCCCGACCGGCGCGACCAGTCGGCCGCCGATCGCCAGCTGCCCGATCAGCATCTCCGGAACGCTCAGCGGTGCGGCTGCGATCAGGATGCCGTCGAACGGTGCCTGTGTCTTCCAGCCTTGCGTACCATCGCCATGGCGGAAGCGCACATTGCGAATTTGTAATTCCTTGAGGCGCTGGCGCGCGCGCTTCAGCAGCGCGTCGATACGCTCGATCGAGTACACCCGGCCTACCAGCGGCGCGAGGATCGCGGTCTGGTAACCACAGCCGGTGCCCACTTCCAGCACCTTCGCCAGCGAGCCGCCTTCCAGCAGTGCCTCGGTCATGCGGGCGACGATGTAGGGCTGCGATATGGTCTGGCCGTATCCGATTGGCAGCGCAGTGTCCTCGTAGGCTCGGCTGGCCAGTGCCTCGTCCATGAAAATGTGCCGCGGCACATTACGGATGCGCTCCAGCACGGCCGGATTGGCGATGCCCTGCTCGCGCAGCCGCTGCACCAGGCGGTCGCGGGTGCGCGCCGACGTCATGCCGATGCCGGCGAAGCGCGGATCGTTCATTGCCTCCGGCTCACAGGGACCCGAGCCAGCGCTCGACGTCGGGCAGGGCCGCATGGCGGGTCAGGTCGATCGACAGCGGGGTCACCGAGACCAGGCTGTTTTCCACTGCCAGGAAATCCGTGCCGGCCCCCGCGTCGGCGCCGGCGCCAGCCGGGCCGATCCAGTACACCGGCTGGCCCTTCGGATTGCTGGCCGGGATCACCGCATCGGAGCGGTGACGAAATCCGAGTCGCGTGCTGCAGTACCCGGCCAGCGATTCATATGGCAGATCTGGCACATTGACGTTGAGGATCATCGCCGCATCGAACGGCCGCTGCATCAATCCGGCGACCAGCCGCTTGGCGACACGCGCCGCGGTATCGAAATGCCGCCCGCCCCCGGGCGCGGTGCAAAGCGAGATCGCTATCGTCGGCAGTCCGAGAAAGCGGCCCTCGATCGCCGCGGCTACCGTACCTGAGTAAAGTACGTCATCGCCGAGGTTGGCGCCGTCATTGATGCCCGAGGCCACCATGTCGAATTCAAAATCGAATACCCCGGAGATCGCCAGGTGCACGCAGTCGGTCGGCGTGCCGGCAACGTAGTAGACCTGCGGCTCGGATTCGAACAGGCGCAGCGGCACATCCAGGGTCAGCGAGTTGCCGGCGCCGCTGCGATTGCGGTCCGGGGCGACCACCGTGACATCCCCCAGCGCTGCCATCGCGGCGCGCAGCCGGATGATACCCTCGGCACGATAGCCGTCGTCGTTACTGACCAGTATTTTCACGGGATTTCTTCGGACGACCAGGGGCCGGGCGCGCCCGGGGCGGCACCATGGGCGCGGGTCACGCCAATATACTTCAATGCCCGCGTTTGCAGGAGCGAGCTGCGATGAGCCAGAAGGACGAGGAGTACGAAGCGGACGACAGCGAGCTGTTCCGGCGCGCCATGCGCGACGTCAAGCCGCTGAAACGTCCCGCGCGCGTGCCGCCGGCGCGGCGCAGTCCCAGGCCGCGCGCAAAATTCGCGCGCGCCGAGCGCGCCGCGGTGCTGCAGGAGAGCCTCGGCAGCGGTATCGACCTGCATGACGTGCAGCCCGGCGACGAACTGCTGTTTCGCCGTGACGGCGTACCGGAAACCGTGCTGCGCGGGTTGCGTCGCGGCAACCAGGCGGCGGCGCAACTGGCTGCGTTCCTGCGCGCGGCGCGCGCGCACGAGCTGCGCTGCGTGCGCATCATCCACGGCAAGGGCCTGCGCTCCGGCGCGCGCGGCCCGGTGCTCAAGAATGCGGTCAATGCGCTGCTGCGACGCTCGGATCCGGTGCTGGCGTTCGCCTCGGCGCGGCCGGTGGCCGGAGGCACCGGTGCGACGCTGGTGCTGCTCGCCCGCTCGTGAGGCGCACGGCTCACCGCGCATCGACCAGCACCGTGGCCATCGCGGTTAGGCCTTCCCCGCGGCCGATGAAACCCAGGTGTTCGGTGGTCGTAGCCTTCAGATTCACCTGCGCCGGTGCGATGCCAAGCAGGCGCGCGACGTTGGCGCGGATCGCCTCGCGCCACGGCCCGATCCTCGGCGCTTCGGCCAGCAGCGTCAGGTCCGCATTCAGCACCCGCAGGCCGGCGCGCTCGAGCAGTTCCAGCGTCGCGGTCACGAAGCGACCACTGTCGGCACCCTTCCATCTTGGATCGCTGTCCGGAAAATGCTGGCCGATATCGCCCAGCCCTGCCGCTCCCAGCAGCGCGTCGACCAGCGCGTGCAACAGCACGTCGCCATCGGAGTGCGCCACAATGCCGTGATGGTGCGCGATGCGCACGCCCCCGAGCATAATGGCATCGCCCGGCCCGAAGGCGTGCACGTCGATCCCGGAACCGACTCTCATTGGGTTGTCCTTTGCCGCAGGATCGCTTCCAGCATCGGCAGATCGGCGGCGGTGGTGATCTTCAGGTTGCTGTCCCGGGCCTGCACCAGTAGCGGCGCGTGGCCGGCCCATTCCATCGCCTGTGCCTCGTCGGTGGGCGTGCGGCCGTCAGCCAGCGC
>Ga0302320_10016124_pt1 | contig 15294 bp, 19 predicted proteins | sample Bog_T0_3_FD_202130 | JGI IMG/M metagenome (GOLD analysis project Ga0302320, IMG submission 202130) | Peat permafrost microbial communities from Stordalen Mire near Abisko, Sweden - Bog_T0_3 | ecosystem: Environmental > Terrestrial > Soil > Wetlands > Peat | place: Sweden: Abisko, Stordalen Mire... | reverse complement strand
CTGGGCGAAATCATGGGCTCGCGCCTGGGCATGGGCGAGCTTCTGGGACCGGACCTGGACCTGGGCGGGGCGCTGGGCGCCATGACCCGACTGGCCGCCGGCCCCATGGTGCAGATGCTGTCCAAGGTCGACCCCACGGTGGCCAAGGTCATTCCTCCGCTGTCGGGCGCGGCTGAACGGCTGTCGCGCTGGCTGGAGGGTAATTACTTCCAGGGCGTGCGGATCGCGATCGGCCGCAAGGTTCTGGCCGAGGTCAAGGGTTCCCGCCGCCTTCGCCCCTCCGACGCCCAGGCCGAGATCGATGTGCTGCGCGCCCTGGCCATGACCTTGACCGCCGCGGGAGGCAATCTGTTGCCGCAGGACGACATCCGCGAGGCCTTCATCGAGCGGTCGCGCATGCTGGTGGGCTCGGAGTTCGTGGCCGCGGCCTGCGCCTCCGCCTCAAGCTCGCCGGACGAAGTGCGGGCGCTGGTGCGCGTGGCCGAGAACGTCACCGGCCCCACCAATAAGCGCCAAGCCGCCCAGTGGATCATCGGCGCGGTCACGTCCCTGCGCTTTGAGAAGGACATGCGCCAGTCCAAGGACTCACCGTCGCAACGCCTGGGGGTGCTGGCCGAACTGCAGCGCACGGTCACGCGCATCGAAATCCCCGAGACGGACCGTCAGCTGATCAATCACAAGCTGGGCGACATCGGCGCCATGATCGAGCTGGACGCGCACCTGGTGGAATCGGTCATGCGTTCGCCCGCGCCGCCGATCCAAAAACTCACAGTTCTACTCAAGTTCGCCCTCGGTGAGGCGGCGCCCCTGGGTCCCGCCTCGGAAAAGGCCAAGGCCGCCGCGCTGAAACTCGTCAAGGAACCCGATATCCGCGCCGAGCTGGCCCGCTCGCCGGAGGTGCTGGAACGCCTGCGCCCGCTGATGCAGGCGGCTTAGAACTCCAGCGCGGTTCAATAAATCCGCGCAAGCGCGGAAAGACCTAGATTTCCCCCGTCCGCCACGCCGCCAGGCGGGCGAACGCGATGGTCAGGGCCTTGCGCCGCGCCGGAGCGAGCACGCTCTGCGGCGCGGACCGCACCACTGCCCCGCCGAATCCGTCGGCCACGATCAGGCCAGGCTCGTCCGGCAATACCGCCTGGGGAAATTCGGGTGAGATCGCGAAATAGAAGGCGTCGCAGAAGGGCAGGTACTCGCCCCATTTTCGGTCGGCGCGGAAATCCTCGAGGCCCGATTTCACCTCGCAGATGGCGATCTGCCCCTTGGGCCCCAGCGCCATCACATCGGCCCGCCGTCCGTTGGGCAAGCCCACTTCCAGCAACGGCGCATAGCCCAAGGCGACCATCAGTCGCGCGGCCCCGCGCGTGACCACGCCGGTGGTCTCGGGGCGGGATAGGGCGATGAGTGCGATGGATTCCACCAGGAGATTTTGTTCTGGTTAAGTTCCGGGATCAAGCCCCGTTTGGGCGTTATCCGGCGCACCCCTGGGCTCCGAGGCGTCCTCCTTGTCCAAAGCGCTTTCAATCTCGCTGAGCGTCCTGCTCAGCGTGTCGATCAGCACCGCTGTCTGCGCGGTGTAATCGCGACGATCCACCGGACCGGCGCGCAGAATTTCGATCTGGCGCCGCAGTTTGTCTCGCGCCTCGATCAACTGCTCGCGGCGGGAGATTTCGGGCTTGGGCGTGAGCGGCCACATGGCGCCATCACAGCGCGGCGGCTGGCCCTCGCCAGCCCGGCCGTTATTCGCCCCGTTCGGCGACCTGCACCGGAAACACCAAGCGGGCGCCCTCGTAGCCCAGGGCGACGATCTTCTGCACAAACTGCTCACGCAAGGCCTGGGGGGCGTTGGGCGCGCGGCAGAGGACCCAGACATAGTGCTTGCCGGGCATCCCCAGAATGATCCAGGCCCCATCGGGCGCATAGTCGAGCACCCAGTAGTCGCGGCGGATCAAGCCGCCGAAATAGTTCATCCGCCACTTGGTGTTGCCGACCGGATCGAGGGGATCGGCGGTGGCGTGGATCACCCGTCCGGGCGGAGCGTCCGGACCCTGGCTGCAGGTCTGGGTGACGCGGAACTTGCCGTTGGGCAGGGGCGCCCAGTCCGTGGTGGCGAAGGGGCAGCCGTTTTCCGCGGCATTGGGCACACGGGCGATTTCGTACCAGCGCCCGGCCAGGCGCTGCAGGTCCACGGGCCGCGAGGGCTGCTGTACGGCCACGGCCTGGGATGCGGGGCCCGCGAAGGCGACGGCCGCGAGGCCCAGGCTGAGGCAGCCAGCCAGGACACCGGTCCGAAATTTACGCATTGATCTGAACAAAGACAGCGCCTCGCTAGCCGCTCAAGCCCCACAATCATCATATTACACGGGCGCGCAGTCAAATTGAGATGTAAAAACCGCCCGTTCGCGCAAGCGTGATCACCCACGCGGCGCCCCTGCCCAGCGATTGGACGGCGTTTAGCCGTCCATAACCCGGTGATAGTCGTCCAGGCCGCCCAGGGTGGTCTCAAGGTCAGTGACCAAGCCATTGGCCAGGGAATAGACCCAGCCGTGCACATTGAGCGGCTGGCCGCGGCTCCAGGCGTCCTGCACGATCACATCGGAGGCCACGTTGCGGACCTGGCGGATGACGTTCAGCTCGCACAGGCGGTCATGGGCGGCCTTCTCGCCCAAGGCGGCCAGTTCATGGCGATGCTCGCCGGCCACCTCGCGAATGGGATGAAGCCAGTGGTCGATCAGGCCGTGGCGCTTGCCGTCCACCGCCGTGGCGATGCCGCCGCAGCCATAATGGCCCACCACCAGGACATGGCGCACCTTCAGCACTTCGACGGCGTACTGCAGCACCGACAAATAGTTGGCGTCCTGCGGCGGAGCGAGGTTGGCCACGTTGCGGTGCACGAACATTTCGCCGGGATCCAGGCCCACGATTTCATTGGCCGGAACGCGGCTGTCCGCGCAGCCTATCCATAGATATCGCGGCGCCTGCTGACCCACCAGTCGCTGGAAGAAGTCCGGATCGCTGCGAGTCTTGCCCTGCGCCCAGGCCCTGTTGTTCTTGAGCAGTTCGTCGACCATGGGGTGTCGGTAGAAACAAACGCGGCCCCACGCAAGACCCTAGAGGCCGCTCCTCGCGCCCTTAGGGGCCAGTTTAGGCTTGGCGTTTAGTTTTGGCGGGCGATAATGCCGCCATCGATCTGCCCCGGAGCGCCGTAATGCCCGCCAAAACATCCCGCCCTTCTCCAGACGAAGCCCACAAGGCCACGGCCGAGGCCGCGGCTGAAACCGCCCGCGCGCTCAACGACCTCGCCCGCCGCGCCGGCTCGGCGGTGCAGGAACGGTTCGACGGCCTGGGCGTGGACCCGCGCGAATACACCGAAATGGCCGGCGAGCGGCTCGAGAACGCCCAACAATATCTGGTGGACCGCATTAATGAGCGCCCCGTGCCCGCCGCCCTGGCGGCGCTCGGCATCGGCGTGGTGATCGGCATGCTCCTGACGGGTCATCGCCGTTGATCATCCGCAAGATCGTCCTGGCCCTGGTGGCCGCCGCCGCGACGCTCGCCGCGTCGGGCGTGATCGTGGTGGCCGCCGCCTACGGCCTGTTCGCCCTGGCGCGCCCGGCGCTGGGTCCCGCCGGCGCGGCGGGCGCCGTTTGTCTAGCCGCCGCGCTGCTCATCGGCCTGATCGGCCTGATCGCCGGCCTGCAGGCCAGCCGCGTCGCGAGGAAGATGAAACGGGCCCGCGAGAGCTCGCCCGGCGTCCTGGACCAGCTGTTCGAACTGGCGCGGGATCGGCCCCTGGTGTCCGGCGGCGCCCTGATCGCGGCGGCGACCCTGGCCGTGCGCAACCCGGCGGTCCTGGTCACCATCGTCAAGACCCTGCTCAGCCAGAAGCGCTCGCCGAAGACGAAATAGCGCTCCGACGCCCTTCCCCCGGCCAAGCTAAGGGCTTGACGGACGGTGGATGTCGACATTGAGTCCCCGTGGGCCCGCGAGCGGAGCCCAGGAGCGGGCACATGACCTTCAAGCGGATGCTCGTGGCGGGCGGCTTGGCGCTCACCCTAACCGGATGCGCCCGGCATCACTTCTATTGTGAACCGCCGCGCGTGGCCGATCTTGGGCCGCTGGCGGGCGGCGTGGTCGGCCAGACCATCGCCCGGGGCCCTACCGAGCCGGGCCCTTCCACCGGCGCCATCGCCGAATGCCAGGCGAGCGGGCGATGCGCCGCGGCGCCGGGCCGAATCTGGGGCTTCGACGAATGCGCCAGCCGCTACTATTATCACGAGGAGCGCTCGGACCGTTATTTCTGGGAAGATGGACGGCCTCGCGAGTGACGGGCCCGGTATAGCCGATCGTCTATCGCTGGGGGTGGAGGGGCGCGGAGGCGGCAGGCCGGGGTATTGCCGGCCCTGAGTCGGGGGGGCGTCGCCGCCTCCGCTAATGACATAACGCCGGCGCCCCAAACCGGTTCCCGGAAGAATCGCTTCGCGCGCGAATTGCGCGCCCGATCAATCGGCCGCGGGCAGGGCTTCCAGCTCCGCGCGGGTCAGCACGGTGACATAGGCGTCGCCCGAGCGGGTCAGGGCGTCCACGGGCAGGACCCGTAAGACCCGCGTGACGCGCACCAAGACCTGCCTCGGGCGCCCGTCGGCGTCGGCGATGATTTTTTCGATCTGACCCAGGGTGGCGCCTTTAGCGTCCTTGAGCTTCTGACCGGGCTGGGGCGCCGGGGCGACGGAGCCCTCCGCCGCGATCGGCTGGGTTTCAGCCTGCGCGCCCGCGCCGAGCGCCGCCAGAAGGCAGAGGCCGAGAAGAGCGCGCCGCTTCATGCTCTGGAGCCTTTCCGGTTCAGATGTCTCATCTGAACCGGATCATAGGCTCAAAATCCAGAATTCGCAGCGCCCCGGGCGGGCCCAGCCGACGGCCGCCTTTTTCTGGGGTGATTCAGGCGGCGGCGCGCGCCTTGGCGGGATGAAAGAACAGCGCCTGGCCGATGGCGGCTTTCACCGTTTCGGGCTGGAACGGCTTGGTGATCAGGAACGTCGGCTCGGGCCGCTCACCCGTTAGCAACCGCTCCGGGAAGGCCGTGATGAAGATTACCGGAACGCTTTCCAGCCCCAGGATGTCTTTCACCGCGTCTATGCCGGAGGAGCCGTCGGCCAACTGGATGTCGGCCAGGACCAGGCCCGGCAGTTTGCGCGACACCGCCTCCACCGCCTCGCGGCGGGTAGCGGCGATGTCACTCACTTGATGGCCCAGTTCGCGCACGAGGGCTTCGATGTCGGCGGCGATCACCGGCTCGTCCTCGATGATCAGCACGTCGGTGGCCAATTCCGAGTCGATCTCGGCCTGGGCCTGAGCGATCAAGGCCTCAACCTCGGAAAAATCCGCGTCGAGGATCTGGGCCGTTTCACTGAGGGTGAACCCTTCCAAGGCGGTGAGCAGGAAGGCCTGACGCGAGCGGGGGGCAATCCGAAGCAGACGATGAGACGGATCGGCGAAGGTGAGGGCGTCCACGTCCTCGGGGGGCTCAAGGCGAGCGCCGGTGGTGCGCCAGATCGCATGGAACGTGTGGTACAGCGCCGCGCGTGGCGGCAGGGTCTCATCGGGCAAGCGCTCTCCCGCCGCAACGGCCTGAAGGGTCACGCGCACATAGTTATCCGCCGAGACCTGATCGCCGGTCAAAGCGCGCGCGTAGCGACGCAGATAGGGTAGATGAGGCGCCAGACGCGCTAAAAGACTCACGTTCATGTCCTCCCCGACAATGCCGACAGGCAGCGACCATGCATTAGCCGCTCAAAACGGGACGCGCACAACACTGTGCGCCCCCCTGACCAAGTGACAAACGCACTTTTCGCTTCCCGGTTCCCTCCGCAGGGCCTTTTATGAATCCGAGGGGAACCGGAGGCCGAGTTCGGACGTTTGGATGGCGAGTCACGAGTCGAAGGGGCGGGCGCCGTTGCGGCGTGAAGGAATGATCGAGCAAAATCCTATGGAATCGCGACGCAGAGGAGATCCCTTCTTGGATGAAGCCCGTCTGCGACAGCAAGCCATTGGCGTGAAACTACGCCAAATGTTCGACGAGCTTGTCTCTGAACCGGTTCCGGACGAGTTTTTGGAGATTCTTCGGCGCGCCGACGGCGCCCCGCAGGATGACCATAATGACTGAAAAAGTCCGTGATCCATCTCAGGACGCCGCTTTTAAAACGCAACTCGTGGCTTTGATTCCGCATCTTCGCGCCTTTGCCCGAAGCCTCACCGGCGACGCCACGGCCGCCGACGATCTGGCCCAGGATGCGATGATCAAGGCGTGGGACGCGCGCGATAGTTTCCAGATGGGCACAAACATGAAGGCCTGGACCTTCATGATCCTGCGCAATCAGTTCTATTCCGAGCGCCGCCGATCCTGGCGCACCAATCAGCTGGATCAGGAAGCGGCTGAACGCACTCTGGTCGCGGTGGACAATCCCGAGGCGCTGGTCGCGCTCGACGAGCTGCGCCAGGGCTTGGCCATGCTTCCGGCCGAACAGCGCGAGGCGCTGATCCTGGTCGGCGCGGGTGGGTTTGCCTATGAAGAGGCGGCCGAGATTTGCAACTGCGCCGTCGGCACGGTGAAAAGCCGCGTCAGCCGCGCGCGGCGGGCTTTGCAGGCCGTGTTGACCGATGGCCGATACGACCGAGACGGGGCGCCCGCCGGGGACGCCATGCGCAGCATTCTGACGGAGTCCGAGAGGCTGAGCACAGCAAGGTGAGACGGATGACCCGGTTGGGGTGGGGGCCTCTGACCATACGTGTTCGTCTCGGCGCCGCCCTGGCGGCGGCTTTGGCTCCGATTCTTCTGCTCGGCGCGGCCCAGTCGATCGTGGCGGTGCGGCGCGAGGCTGTTGAACGCAAGTTGATCCTTACAGCGGCGGCCGAGCGGGGCGCCGCCGTGGCGCGGGCGCGCATGCAAGGCGGCGAGGCGGTGCTCCAGACCGTCAACCTCCAAGCGGCGGGCACGGACTGCGCGCCCATGCTCCATCTGCTGATGGGCCGACTGTCGGGCTTCGCCAACCTGATCCGCTTCGACGCCGAGGGCCGGGTGGTCTGCGCGGCGTCCCCCGCCAATCGCGGCCGCCAGCACAATCAGGCCGACTGGTTCGCAGCCCTCAAGATGGGCAGTCCCGTGGCGATAGGGCGCGGGCCGCAGGGCGTTCCCGACAGCGAGCCGGCCGTGATCAACGCCGTGCGCGAGGTGGACGCTCAAGGACGCTTCACCGGCGCCCTGGCGGGGGTCATTCCCTTGTCCAGTCTCAAGCCGGACCTGAACGACCGCAGCCTGCCCGAGGACACCCAGGTCGCCCTGGCCGACGCCAGCGGACGCTATCTGATACGGTCGCAATTGTCCGCGTTCGGCGTCTTGCCCCGGGGCCTGATCGCGCCCGCTCCAAATCAGCCCCTGGTCTACCGGGGCAGGGACGGCGTCGGCCGTCCGCGCATCTACGCGGCCGCGCCCCTGTTCAACGGCGTCAGCGTGGTTCTGTCGGCGCCGGAAGAGGGCCTGTTCTCCTGGGCCAAGCTCAATCCCCTGTCCGCGGTCCTCCTGCCTCTGGCCGCGTTTTTCCTGGCCCTCGCGGCGGTATGGGTCGTCGCCGAACGGGTGGCGGTGCGCTGGCTGCACTATCTGGACCGGGTCGCCGCCATCTACGCGCGGGGCCGTTTCAGCGTCCGTCCGGTCAAGGCCATCCAGGGTCCTCCTGAAATCCGCGCCCTGGCGCAGTCGCTCGACGCCATGGCCCAGGCCATCAACAGCCGCGATCATTCCCTGCGCGAGTCCCTGCAGCAAAAGGATGCGCTCATGCGGGAGATCCATCACCGCGTGAAGAACAACCTTCAGGTCATCTCGTCCCTGCTCAACCTGCAGCAACGCGCCCTGTCGGACCCCGCCGCGCGAGCGGCCATTTCCGATACGCGGCAAAGGATCGGCGCCCTGGCCCTGATCTATCGGGCGCTTTATCAGGGGCCGGACCTGAGCCGGGTGAATCTGCATCAGTTCCTGGACGAACTCATTGGACAGGTCCTGTCGCTGGACGCGGCCAATCACCCGCAAATCAGGACCGATCTGGAGGCGGATGAGCTGACGATCGATCCAGACAAGCTGGCGCCGCTGGCGCTGTTCGCGGTGGAAGCCATCTCCAACGCGCGCAAGCATGCCTTTTCCGCGGGCGGGGTGCTGCATGTGCGCTTCCACCTGCGCGGTGATCTGGCGACGCTGGAAATCGCCGACGAAGGCTCCAAGATCGGTCCGCCCGTGATCGGCGAAGGGGTGGGGCGCACCCTGATGAACGCCTTTGCTCGCCAGTTGGGCGGGTCTCTGGAGATCGTTCCCAATGATGTCGGGGGCGTGACCGCGCGCCTGTCGTTCCCCGCGCCCGAGGCGTCGCCGCCCAAGCCGCCCGGGTTCAGCGAGATAGCGCCCGCGTCCCGGTCACGACGGAAGGCGGCCGCATAAAAGAGCGTCAGGCCGCCGCTCTGTGGGCGGGATTTCGGACGTAGAGGCCGCGCCGGCCGGGAACGGGGCGGAACGCCTGGGTCAAACCCGTGACCGTCTCGTTCAGGCCCATCATCAGAAATCCGTCCTCGGTCAGGGCCAGGGCCAGCTGTTCCAGAACGGTCTTGCGCGTCGACTCATCGAACGCGGACAGGACGTTGCGGCAGAAAATCACGTCGAATTGCCCGAGCGGCTTTAAGTCGCCGATCAGATTGACCCGGCGCCAGCGGACCATCTGGCGTATGCGCGGCGACAGAACCCAGGCGTCGTCAATTTTCTCGAAATACTTGATCAACAGGCGCGATGGCAGGCCGCGCTGGACTTCGAACTGGGTGTAAAGGCCGCTGTGGGCCTTTTCCAGGCAACGCTCTGAGAGGTCGCTGGCGAACAGGTCGACCTTCAGGCCGGCATGGGCGCCGCGCTCCTCGTCCACCAGCATGGCCAGGGAATAGGGTTCCTGCCCCGTGGCGCAGCCCACGCTCCAGATCCGGATCGGCTCCTGTCGGCTTCGCGCCAGCACCGGCAGGATATCGTTTCGCAGCTGATCGAAGGGCGTGCGATCGCGAAAGAACAGGGTCTCGGTCGATGCCATAGCTTCCACCACGGGCCAGATGAGCTTCTCGTCACGACGTTCGGCGATTTCGCGGATCAGGCCGCTGACGCCGGGAAAGCCCTCGCGCCGGGCCACGGGGGCCAATCGGCTTTCGATCAAGTAGGTCTTGTCCACATCCACCATCACGCCGGAGCGGCGTCGGACCAGATCGGCGACCAGGGCGATTTCCTGGGGGGTCATATCAGGCCCGCCTCGGCGAACTTGGATTCCAGGATTTCACTATCGAACGGCTTCATGATGTATTCGTTGGCGCCGCAGCTCAGCGCCTTGGCGATGCGCTCGGGGCTGCTTTCGACGGTGCAAAACACCACCACCGGCCGATCGCCGCCCGGCTCGCGGCGCAGCTGTTGCAGGAATTCCAGGCCGTTCAGCACGGGCATGTTCCAGTCCAGCAGGATCGCTTCGGGCATGGAGGTTCGGCACCAGGCAAGCGCCTCCATGCCGTCGGCCGCTTCGGCGACGTCGAATCCGATGTCCTCGAGAATGCGGCGGGCGACTTTGCGAATGACGCGGCTGTCGTCGACGATCAGACAGGTTCTCAACGGTCGAAACTCCCCTCGACCGTCTTTGTGCGCCGGCTTGGTTAAGGACCCGTGAGAATTCCGGTCAGGGCTGACTAAAAGGCAGCCGCGCGGTCACGGTGACTTGGTCCTCGATGATCTCGCTTTCGATCCGCCCGCCCGCGTCGGCCACCAGCACCGCCAGATAATAGGGCTGAACCCACTGGCCGGGCAGGCCCTCGCTCGCCGCCTCTCCGCGCAGACCCGACTGGGCCTCGGGGCGCAGGCGCGCGCGCGGCCCTTGGGCTCTCATCCGCACGAGCAGTTCGCCGTCCCGCTTTTCCAGCGACAGATGCGCCGTTCCGCCAGTGGGAAGGGCGGTGGCCCCAAGTTGGGCGAGGTTGAGCAGGGCGCGCGCGGCAGGCTTTGGAAGACGGTCCTCGCCCATCGCCCAGTCCAGTTCGGCCCGCACGTGGGAGAACACCCCTCGAGTGAGAATTTCCAGGTCGCGCGGATCGAAGGTCTCGGCCGAGGCGGACGAGCCGTAAGCCACCCTGGCGAAGGACAGGGCCGCAGCCAGTTTTCGCGCGCTCTGGCCGATCAGGTTCATGGCGTCTTCGCGCATGTCCTGGGCCGAGGGATCGTCGAGCAGGTCCAGGCCCGAGACGATGGCGCTGACCGGACTGATCAGATCGTGACAGAGCCGTCCGGCGAGGTGGGCGGCCAGATCCGCCTGATTGGGCAAGGCGGGCGCCTTGGCGGCTAAGGGGTCATTTTCGGCTGCGGGAGCCGAACCGGCGAGCGTGGACGTCGACATGATGCGGATGATTGGCCTGATTTGTCGCTTTGGCAAACCTAGCCATCGTGCCAAACAGACGCCGTGATCGATCTGTTTCTCGAACCCGGCGTGCTGGTGCGCCATCCGGACCGCGACGACTGGGGCGTGGGGCAGGTGCAGACCGTGGTCGGCGCCAAGGTCACGGTCAATTTCGAGCATGCGGGCAAGCAGACCATTGACGCCGGCCAGGTGCGCCTGGTCTATCTCGGCCCCGATCCGCGCGAGTAGCCGCATCCCATGAGCGATCTGAAGTCCATCGGCGGAGTCCTGGCCGATATCGTGGAGGCAGCCTCGGCGGAAATCTTGCCCCTGTGGCGCGGCGTATTTGAAACCAGCCGCAAGGCGGACAACAGCCCGGTCACCGAGGCCGATCAAAGGGCCGAGGCGGTGATCATCCAACGCCTGACCGAAGCCTTTCCCGATATTCCCATTATCGCCGAGGAGGACGCCGCCGCTTTCGGCACGCCCTCGGCGATCGGGCCGCGTTTTTTCCTGGTGGACCCGCTCGACGGCACCAAGGCGTTCGTGCGCGGAGACGAGCACTTCACCGTCAATATCGGCCTGGTCGAGCACGGCGCGCCCATCGCCGGCGCGGTCGCCGCGCCGGTGCAGGCGCGCACCTGGTTCACCACGCCCTCCGGCGCCGTGTGTCGGCCGTTCGGCGGCCAGGCCCAGCCTGTGCATGTGCGTCCCTGGCGTGAAGGCGAGGCGGTCGCCCTGATCAGCCACACCATGAAGAGCGAGGCTCTGGAGGCGCTCAAGGCCCAGTACGGCTTCGCTCATAGCGTCGCCATGGATTCTTCCATCAAGCTCTGCATCATCGCCGAGGGCGGCGCTGACCTCTACGCGCGCCACGGCCCGACCATGGAATGGGACATCGCCGCCGGCCACGCGGTGCTGGCGGCGGCGGGCGGCTCAGTCCGCCAGCCCGACGGCGCGCCGTTCCTCTATGGCAAGGCCGATCAGGACTTCCGCAACGGCTGGTTCGTGGCCCGCGGCGGCTGAGGGAATTCAATCCCGATCGGCGCCAAGAGCGCCAAGCCCCTCATGTTCTTCGTGCGCTTCTTGGTTTCTGCCGTGTTGAAGCTCCGCTTCCAGTTGACCTGCGGGTCGCCATAACTAGTGTGCGCCCGCGAAGGCCGCCCGGACGAACAGGCGCGGCATGCTCAGTCCGAAAGCGAAGCGCATGGCTCAGTACGACGTCATCATCATCGGGGGCGGTCCCGGCGGCTATAACGCGGCGATCCGCGCGGGCCAGCTTGGCCTGAAGGTCGCCATCGTGGAGGGCCGCGCGACCCTGGGCGGCACCTGCCTGAACGTCGGCTGCATACCGTCCAAGGCCCTGCTGCACGCGTCGGAACTGTACGAAATGGCGGAGAAGGACTTCGCCGGCATGGGCATCGAGGTGAAGCCCACGCTCAACCTCGCGCAGATGATGGCCAACAAGGCCGAGAGCGTCACCGCCCTGACCAAGGGCGTCGAGTTCCTGATGAAGAAGAACAAGGTCGAGTGGCTCAAGGGCTGGGGCAAGATCGCCGGGCCCGGCAAGGTGTCGGTCAAGGCCGCGGACGGGAGCGAAACCGTTCACGAGGCCAAGAACATCGTCATCGCCACGGGCTCCGAGCCCTCCGGCCTGCCGGGCGTGACGGTCGATAACAAGCGCATCATCGATTCCACCGGCGCCCTGGCCATTCCCGAGGTTCCCAAGTCCTTGATCGTGATCGGCGCGGGCGTGATCGGGCTGGAGCTCGGGTCGGTCTGGCGGCGCCTGGGATCAAAGGTCACGGTCATCGAATATCTGGACCGCATCACGCCCGGAATCGACGAGGAAACCGCCAAGACCTTCCAGCGGTCCCTGACCAAGCAGGGCTTCGAGTTCAAACTGGGCGCCAAGGTCACGGGCGCCAAGGCCTCCAAGTCCGGCGTGGAGGTCACCTTCGAGCCGGTGGCCGGCGGCGCGGCCGAGACGCTTAGCGCCGACTACGTCCTGTTGGCCATCGGTCGGCGGCCCTACACCAACGATCTGGGCCTGGAGAGCGTGGGCATTGTTCCCGACAAGCGCGGCGTGATCGCCAACGATCACTTCAAGACGTCGGCGCCGGGGGTTTGGGTGATCGGCGATGTCACCTCTGGCCCCATGCTGGCGCACAAGGCCGAGGACGAGGCGGTAGCCTGCATCGAGCTGATCGCGGGCAAGGCCGGCCACGTGAACTACGACGTCATCCCGAGTGTGATCTACACCTACCCGGAAGTGGCCACGGTGGGCAAAACCGAGGAGGAGCTGAAGGCCGCGGGCGTCGCCTACAAGGTCGGCAAGTTCCCCTTCAGCGCCAACAGCCGCGCCAAGGTCAATCACGAGACCGAGGGCTTCGTGAAGGTGCTCGCCGACGCCGTGAGCGACCGGGTCCTGGGCGTGCACATGGTCGGCCCATCGGTGTCCGAGATGATCGCCGAGTACTGTGTGGCCATGGAGTTCGCCGCCGCCTCCGAAGACGTGGCCCGCACCTGCCACCCCCACCCCACCCGCTCCGAAGCCCTGCGCCAAGCGGCCATGGGGGTGGAGGGCTGGACGATGCAGGCCTAAGCCCGCGGATGCGCCTTGGCGTAGGTCGCGAGCAGCCCCGCCGCGTCCACCGCCGTGTAGCGCTGCGTCGTCGACAGCGACGCGTGGCCCAGCAGTTCCTGGATGGAGCGCAGGTCCGCGCCCGCGCCCAACAGGTGCGTGGCGAAGGCGTGGCGCAGGGCGTGGGGGGTGGCGCTATCGGGCAGGCCGAGCCGTCCGCGCAGGCGCTGCATCAGGGCCTGCACCGGTCGCGGGCCGAGCGGTCCGCCCCTTTTGGCCCTGAACAGAGGCTCTGAAGGCGCCAGGACGAAGGGCAGGGTCGCCAGATAGGCGTCCACCGCCTCGCGCACCGCCGGCAGCACCGGGGCGATTCGCGTCTTGGAGCCCTTGCCGAGAATCCGCAGGCTATCGGCCAGGGGCGCGTCCGCGCGGGTGAGCGACAGGGCCTCGGAAATGCGCAGGCCGCAGCCGTAGAGCAGGGTGAGCACCGCCGCGTCGCGCGCCAGCTCCCACGCCTCGCGGTCCGGATCGTCTCCCGCCTCATGGATCAGGCCGAAGGCCTGGTCCTCGCTGACGGGTCGGGGCAGCCCGGGTTTGACGCGCGGGCCGCGAACCAGGGCGATGTAGGCGTTGGCGATGCCGCAACGCCGGTCCAGCCAGCGGTGAAAGCTGCGGATCGCCGACAGGGCCTGAGACAGGCTGCGGGGCGCCAGGGGATGATCGCCGGATCGGCGATGGGCCAAATAGGCGCGCAGTTCGGCCGCCTGGATGTCGGCAAGGTCCTGCGCGCTGAGCGGTCCGCCGCGATGGGCCTGCAAAAAGGTCAGATAGCGGCCCACGCAGTCGCTGTAGGCCTGCACCGTACGCGGCGAAGCGCGCCGCTCCTGGGCGAGGTAGGTGAGCCAAGCCTGCAACATGTCCCCTCTCCCCCTCGAGGGGGGAGAGGTCGGGAGTGGGGGTGTGGAGCTCAAGGGTTGAGGGGGAGTACTGGAGGCGGCGCCTCCAATGAGCGTTGCCGATGGGGCGGTGCGATCACCCCCAACCCTGCCCTTCCCCCCTCGAGGGGGAAGGGTTCCTACAGCACCGGCCATCGCTCGGCCGTGCGTTCGACGACGCGGGCCAGGAGCGCGATCAGCTCCACGCCCATGTCGGGGGTGAAGCCGTCAGGATCGGCCGAGGCGAACGCCAGAACGCCGGTGCGCGCGGGCGACCACAGCGACAGGCGGATCAGGGCGCAGCTTTGCAAAGGCGCTTCCAGGTCGCCGAATAGCTGACCCGCAAAGGGATTGGGGCCCATCCAGGCCTGGCCCTCGGCGCCGAGCATGCGGTCTGTCAGGCCCTCGGCCATGGGCCGCCAGCCGGCGGGCGCTGTGCCCTCAAGCGCGATCACGCCGGCCAACAGGCCGAAGCGAAGCTGGGCGGTCTCGTCCAATCGGCGGGCGAGGTCGGCGTTGTTGCGCGATTCCAACAGGTCCACCACGCCGGCGTGGCACTGGGCCTGGGCGGCGAAATTGGCTCGCGCGGTGGCTTCCAACTGCAAGCGCGCGCTGCTTTCACGCTGATGGGCGGCTACGTGGCGGGCCAAGGCCGCGGGGCCGAACTCGACCACATTGGCGGCGTTGATGCGCAGGCCCATGTCCGACAGGAGCTCGGCGTCCTCGCGCAAGAGGGCGGGATGCACCTTGAGGAACGCGCGGACGTCGCGCCAATCCGGCTCCGTCCCGCCGCGTTTGGCTGCGTTCGTTCCCGGCTCCATCACGTCGCCCCCAGCGTCAGAGGATCGACTGCCCCGTGCTGGCCCAGTCGCTCATGAACTGTTCAAGACCCTTTTCGGTTAACGGGTGCTTGAAGAGGGCGCGAAAAACCGCCGGCGGCAGGGTGGCGCAGTCCGCCCCGGCCAGGGCCACGGCCTTGATATGCTCGACCGAACGGATCGAGGCGGCCAAGATTTCGGTGTCGAATCCGTAGTTGTCGTAGATGGTGCGGATATCGTGGATCAGGCTGACTCCATCCGCGCCCTGGTCGTCCAATCGGCCGATGAAGGGCGAGATGTAGGTCGCGCCCGCCTTGGCGGCCAGCAGGGCCTGGACCGCGGAAAAACACAGGGTGACGTTGGTGGCTATGCCTTCGCGTGCGAAGACCTGCACGGCGGCGAGGCCTTCGGGCGTCAGCGGCAGCTTGACCACCACATTGGGCGCGACCGCGGCCAGGCGTCGGCCCTCGGCCAGCATCGCGTCCGTTTGGGTGGCGGCGACCTCG
>Ga0302320_10016122_pt1 | contig 15296 bp, 14 predicted proteins | sample Bog_T0_3_FD_202130 | JGI IMG/M metagenome (GOLD analysis project Ga0302320, IMG submission 202130) | Peat permafrost microbial communities from Stordalen Mire near Abisko, Sweden - Bog_T0_3 | ecosystem: Environmental > Terrestrial > Soil > Wetlands > Peat | place: Sweden: Abisko, Stordalen Mire... | reverse complement strand
GTCAGCGCCTGGCGCTCGAAGTACCGGATACCGTCGTTCGGAATGAAGAATGTCCGGATCGTGCCATCGCCGTCGTAAGCCACGAACCAGCCGCGCCTGCGGTCGAATTTCGCGCCGCCCTGATCGGCGCGGCGCGATTCGAGGATATTCTTTCCCGGCCGCGCATCCCGCAGCTGCTGCGCATAGCGCAGATATTGTTCCTGGGTGATCGCGCCGAATTCATGCCCGTGCCGCGCGAAGTGCTCCTCGAGCAGATGCCGGGTGCGGAATCCGCGCCCGCCGGCCAGGGCGAGGAGGGCGAACACGCAAATGAGGAGGAACGTTCTACTGCTTGTCAATTTTTATTGCTTCGCTTTTACTCTTATTGCTTCGCTATGATTTTGTCTTTGATCTTCTTATAAGCGGCCAGAGGGATAACGCCTTTGCTCCGGAGCTGGGTCTTGTTCTTGTACGGCCGGTGCTTCACGATGGCGAGCGAATACGCCTCGCCGACCCCCGGCAGTGTCCGCAGTTCAGCCAGGGTCGCGTGATTGATGTCGACCAGTTCCGCCGGCGACGCAGTCTGCTGCGGAACGGCATCGGGCGTCCCCGCGGCGACAGCGCCGGTCATCAGCATGGCCAGCGCAAATGTGATGGTACGAACAAAGTTCATACGGAGAAATCATACCCTGTTCGACATGCCCGCGGGCAGGGATTCCGAAGTTTTTTTCCGTTTTCGGGACCGGAATGTGAAAATCGGTAGCCAAACTACTGGCTTCAGGCCGCGCCGTTTGGCATACTAACTACATATGTATTCCAAGCTTTGGTTTGCCGGAGCCATCCTGTCCGGTTTTGTTGTCGTGTCTTCCACTCCGCTTGCTGCTGCCGACCGTCCCGACCCGCAGGTGCGCATCATCGAAGAGATCGTCGCCAAAGTGAACGGCAAGATCATCACGCGCGGCGAACTCGAGCAGCGGCGCGAGCAGGTTCATGCCGCGATCGAGAAGGAGGGTCTCACCGGCCAGGCTCTGGAAGACGCCGTGAATAAGAACTCGGCCGACACACTGCGCGACGAGATCGATCAGCTGCTGCTGGTGGCGAAGGCGAACGAGCTGAACATCAACGTCGATGCCGAGCTCAACAAGCAGGTAGCGGAGATCCAGCGCCAGAGCGGTATCGCGGACCCGGATAAATTCCACGACTGGGTTCGCCAGAACTCCGGCGAGAGCTTCGAAGATCTGCGGGACAACTACAAGAACCGGATGCTGACGCAGCGCGTAATCGGCGAGGAAATTTACCGCAACGTGGTGATCCCGAAGGCCGACCTGCAGAAGTATTACGACCAGCATAAGTCCGAGTTCATCCGCCAGGAGACCGTGTCGATCCGGGAAATCCAGATCGCGGCCGGCGACGGCAGCCCGGCTAAAGTCGCGGCGGCGGAGAAGAAAGCTAAAGATCTGGTGGACCGCCTGCGCAATAAAGGCGAGAAGTTCCCCGATCTGGCCCGCCAGTACTCCGACAACCCCGACACCGCGAAAGACGAAGGCTTCCTCGGAACCTTTGTGCGCACGCCGTCCGGCGGCACCTGCCCGACCAACTCCCTCTGCCTGGCCAAGCCCATTGAGGATGTAGTCTTCGCGCAGTCCAAGGGTTACGTGACCGATCCGATCCGCATGGGCAATGCCTTCGAAATTCTCAAAGTCGAAGAGAAGACCAACGCGGGGCAGGCTACTTTCGACGAAGTGCAGACCGAGATCAACAACCGTATGGCGGAGCCGCTGGTGCCCGTGAAGCTGCGCGCCTACCTGACCGATCTGCGGCAGAACGCATTCCTTCAGATCAAGGACGGCTACATCGATACCGGTGCCGCTCCGGGCAAAGACACCTCGTGGAAAGACCCCTCGACGCTCAAGCCGCAGACCACCACGAAGGAAGCGGTTGCGAATCAGCGGCACTGGAAGAAATTCATGAAGGTTGTGCCTTACGGGCGCACCGGGGTTAAGGACACGGATGCCGCCGCGCCGCCTGAGACCGCGCCGGTTCCCACGACTCCCGTGAAGAACGCCGACGGTTCGAGCCCTCAATGAAGTCTCCGTTCGTGAGAGAGCTGAAACCGAACGAAATCGCAACCGCCATATTTCTTGTTCACTCGAAGGAGATCCGGCAGAAGCGCACGGGCGAGCCGTATCTTTCCATGCTGCTGGCCGACCGCAGCGGCGAACTCGACGCCAAAATGTGGGACGGCGTGGCGGAGGTGATGGACACCTTCGACCGCGACGACTTCATCAAGGTCAAGGGGCTGCTGCAGCTTTATAACAACCGGCCGCAGTTCACCATTCACAAGCTGCGGCCCGTGGAGGACCGCGAGGTCGAGTTCGGCGATTTCTTCCCCGCGTCGCTGCGCGATCCGGAGGAGATGTTCGCGGAACTGCGCGGCATCGTGGCCTCGCTTTCGAACCCTCACATCCGCGCGCTGCTCGATGCGTTTCTGGACGATCCGGAAATCGCCTCGCGTTACAAGATCGCGCCGGCCGCCAAGACCATTCATCATGCCTTCCGAAGCGGTTTACTGGAACACGTGGTGTCGCTGTGCGGGCTGGCGAAGCTGGCGGCTTCGCACTATCCGGCGGTAGACCTGAACCTTCTGATCGCCGGCGTGGTACTGCACGATATCGGCAAGATCTACGAACTGAGTTACGAGCGCGGCTTTTCCTATACGGCGGAGGGCCAGCTGCTGGGACACATTGCCATCGGCGCAAGGATGCTGTACGAGAAGCTGCGCGCCTTCCCGGAATTTCCGGCCGAGCTGAGAAATCTGCTGGAGCACATGATCCTGAGCCACCACGGGCAGCTGGAATTCGGATCTCCCAAGGTGCCGATTTTTCCCGAAGCGCTTTTGCTGCACCATCTCGACGATATGGATTCCAAGATGGAGTGTATGCGCGCGCTGATCGACAAAGAACCGCAGGCCGAAGGCTTCTTTACGGGCTACAGTTCCTCGCTCGAAAGAATCGCGCTGCGCAAAGCCCGCTATCTGTCGACACCGGCGGACCAACCCGTTCCGCCGCGCGGCAGCGAGTTTCCCCGGGAGCCCGCAGCCGAACCGGCGCCTGCGTCACCCGGCGCGCCGCCGGCCACTGCCTCCGCACCCCGGAACGGGGAACATCCTTCGTCAGCGCCATTTCCGGGCCGCGCCCCACTCGCCGCGCCGCCTAACCCGAAACCCGCGCCCGCTCCCGGCTCTTCCTTATTCGGATCGAAGCTCCTGCAGGCGCTCAACGACGAAAGGAAATAGCCATGGCACGAGAACGTGAGCTTCCTCCGCCGCTGGAGATGATCTGCCTGAACGCCCTCTGGGACATCGGAGAAGGCAATGTCGAAGAGGTACGACGCGTTGTCGCCCGCAGCAGGCCGCTCGCTTACACGACGGTTCTGACATTACTGGACCGGCTCACCCGGCGCGGCGCGGTGGCGCGCCGCAAGGAAGGGCGCGGCTTTCGTTACCAGCCGACGGTGGAGCGGGACGCACTCCGCCGCATGGCGCTGCGGCAGTTCCTCGAATATCACTTCGAGGGATCCGCCGCCAAACTGAAAGTGTTTCTGGAGGTGCCGATTCCGGAGAATCCGGTTCCGGAGATCCCGCCTCAGGATGCGGAGCCGGTCCCGGCTGAAGCGACCGAGCACATGGCGCTCGCGGCCGGAGCTCCGGGGTCCGATTCGCAAGAGTGAAGATACTGGTCCGCGCCACCAACTGGATTGGCGACGCTGTGATGTCGCTGCCCGCGCTGCGCGAACTCCGGGCGCAGTTCCGGGACGCGCATATCGCCGTACTGGCGAAGCCCTGGGTAGCGGCGCTCTATGAAGGCGAGCGTTCCCTCGACCGCATCGTCACGCTGCCCGGTGCGGCGGGCCTCCGCGACTGGCGCGTGAAATGGAAAACGGCGGCGGCGCTGCGCGACGAGCGCTTCGACGTCGCAGTGCTGCTGCCGAATTCCTTCGAGAGCGCGGCAATTGCTTATCTCAGCGGCGCCAGACGGCGCGTCGGATACGCCCGCGACGGGCGGAGCGCACTGCTGACGGACGCCGTGCCGCTTCCCGCCGCGGGGGAAATTCCGCGCCACGAGCGCTTCTACTATCTGGAAATGCTGCGGCGCGCCGGCCTGATCGACCGCGTCCCGGATGTGAGCGAAATCCGGCTCGACGGCGCGGAACGGGCACGCGCACGGGGCGAAGCCTTGTTTCAGGCGCGGGGAGTGAATCTTCCGGTGGTGGGTGTGAGTCCCGGCGCTGCCTACGGAAGCGCCAAGCGATGGCTGCCGGAGCGCTTCGCCGAAGCCACCGCGGAACTGGCGGCCCGAACCGGGGGATCGGTCGCCGTGTTTGGCTCCGCCGGTGAAAGATCTCTGTGCGGGGAAGTCGCCTCGGCGTGCCGTGGCGCGAACCTGGCGGGTTCCACCACGCTGCGCGAGTTTATCGATATGACCGCGGCGTGCAGCCTGTTCCTTACCAACGATTCGGGCGCCATGCACATCGCCGCCGCGCTCGGGGTGCCGTCCGTGACCGTCTTCGGCCCGACCGACGAGACGGCTACCGGACCTTCCGGCGCGCACGCGCGCCTGCTGCGCGAGCCGGTGGAATGCGCGCCGTGCAAGCTGCGCGAGTGTCCGATCGACCATCGCTGCATGACGCGGGTCACCGCGCACCAGGTCGTCGAAGAAGCCCTGAAGCTGGTCGCGATCCGGTGCTAGACTACAGGGTTATTCCGATGAAATGCCAGCTGACATGAAGAGTATTCTGGTTGTCCGGTTGGGCGCCATGGGCGATATTATTCATTCGCTGCCAGGCGCGGCTTCACTGAAGCACAGTTTTCCGGAGGCGCGCATCACGTGGGTGGTGGAGCCGCAGTGGGTTCCGCTCCTTGAGGGCAACGGGTTCGTGGACCGCGTGGTGGTCTTCCGGCGCGACAATCCCGCGTCATGGAAGCGCACCAAGAACGAGCTGCGTGCGGAGCGCTACGACCTTGCGGTCGATTTCCAGGGGTTGTTTAAATCGGCGCTGGTGGCGCATCTGGCGCGGCCCGAGCGCATTGCGGGTTTCGGGGCGGGCGTGGTTCGCGAACGTCCGGCCGGGCTGTTCTATTCGAACCGCGTGCCGAGCCGGTCCGTGCACGTGGTGGATCAGGCGCTGGACCTTGCGGCGGGCGCGGGCGCGTCGAACCTGGTGCGGGCATTCCCGCTGCCGCCAGGTGTACGCGAGGGCCGGTTGCCGGAAGGGCCGTTCGCGCTGGCGAGCCCGCTGGCGGGATGGACGTCGAAACAATGGCCGCTCGAGTATTACGCGGAACTGGCCGGGATGCTGCGCGCGCGCATGGGATTACCGCTGGTGCTCAACGGCGCGCCCGGCACCGTGCCCGCGGTGCGCGGGACGCTGCGCCATGAGAGCGGAATGGCGGGTCTGATCGACGCCACGCGCCGCGCCGCGCTCGTGGTAGGCGTGGACAGCGGGCCGCTGCATCTGGCCGCCGCGCTCAACAAATCCGGCGTGGCGATCTTCGGTCCGACGGACCCGTTGCGCAACGGGCCCTACGGCGGCGATTTTCAGGTGTTCCGGATGCCGGGTGTGCGGACGACCCATCGCCGGGGTGCCACGGTCGATCCGTCGATGCGCGCCATCGCGCCGGAGCGGGTTTTCGCCGCACTTGAGGCTCGTGTCGGCTGCCCCGCGTGAATTCGCGATGCGGCGGCACTGGTTCCCCAAGCCCTACGCGGATCTGGTTGCGAAGCTGCGGGTACCTGCCGGATTTTTGATGGTGGCGGCCTTCGCCGCGTTTTCTTCCCCCACGATGGTGTCGATGGCGATCGGGCTGCCCGTCTCTTTTGCCGGGATCGCGCTGCGGGCGTGGGCCGCGGGGCATCTCGCGAAGAATCAGCGTCTGGCTGTTTCGGGCCCTTATGCGTTCACGCGCAATCCGCTGTATCTGGGAACGCTGATTACGGCGCTGGGCCTCGCCGCGGCGAGCCACAGCGCAGGCCTGGCGGTGCTCTTCGGAGTTCTTTTCGCCTGCGTTTATCTGCCCGCAATCGAGCTCGAAGAACAGCATTTGAGCGCGATTCTGCCGGGATATACGGAATTCGCCGCGCGCGTGCCGCTGCTGATTCCGCGCTGGACGTCCGACTCGGGGCCGGATTCGTTTTCCGGGGCGCTGTATATGCGCAACCGGGAGTACCAGGCGCTGATAGGATGGGTGGCGGGCGTGGCCTGGCTGACGGTTAAATGCGCCTGGCGGAGGTAATTTATTCAAACCCGGCCGTGTCACGCCGATAAGTCAATCAAGTGGATACGTTCCTCCTTAATGCGCAGCAAATACTGGATGTTGCGCTTGCGGACAGCAGTGGCGAACACGCCGAATTCGCCCTGCTGATCCGTCCGGACGGGGGCATTCACATGATCATGGAGTCCGAACTGACGCTGGACGCGGCGGCCGTGTCGGCGGGTGCGAAAACCGCGTACCGGGTCAGCCGTTCCGAAAGCGGGGTCCGGGTAACAGGCAGTGAAGGCACGCGCCGCTGCCGGCTCGAAGAGGTCGCCGCGCCGCGCTTCCGGTCGGAACTGCTTCGCGATCAGCCTCTCTACCGGATCAGTTCCCCGCTGCTGATTTCGACCGCTTCCTGAGACGCCCCCGCAAGTGCCCGCGAAAACCGGGGCGACCGGGCGAGCGCCATCCCCCAGACGACGTAGCCGATCTGTAGCTGCCGCAGCGGCCCGTAAAGCGGGAGCAGCGGATTGACATGTTTCCAGATGTAGTCGAAAAAGATGAAATAGACGGCCAGCCCCGCGATTGCCCCGAACAGCGTGAGAAACGGCTGGTGGTCGTCGCGCCAGACCAGCCCCCAGAGCACGCCGCCTAATCCGCAGATTAAGACAATCAGAGCCACGCCGCTCCAGGAACTGCGGAGGTATTGTTCCTGGTAGGCCACGGGGCCATAGAAGGTGGTTGCAAAAAGGTTCGGAATATCCCAGATCGAACGCCTGACAAGGCCCGAACCGGCCATAAACCAGATCATCATGTAAACAGCGCCGAGGGTTCCGGCTTCGAGTCCGGCCAGCAAATGCCGCAGCTTCCAGCGAGTCCTCGCCGCACCAGCGGCATCCATGTAGTTCCAGCCTATACTACCCAGGGGGACATCAATGAAACGCCGAGTCGTGATCACGGGCATCGGGGCGGTCAGCCCGAACGGCATTGGCCGGGAGCGGTTCTGGAGCGCCACGCGGCAGGGCGTCAGCGGCGTCCGCCGGATCACGCGGTTCAATCCCGAGGGTTTTCGGGTTCAGATTGCCGGAGAAGTGAGCGACTTCGACGAGACCGAGCACGTGGAGGCCAAAGACCGCCCGCACGTCTCGCGCTGCGTGCCGCTGGCGCACGCCGCCGCTAAGGAAGCGCTCGCCGACGCGGGCGTGGAATACCGGTCCATGACACGCGACCAGCTGCGCAGCATCGGGGTGCTGATTGGCTCGGGGGGCGGCTCGCAGGAGTTCACCGAACAGCAGTACCGGCTCTTCTACAGCGGCAACGAAAAGCAGTGCAGCGTGTACACCGTTCCGACATCGACCATCGGCACGCTGGCGAGTGAAATTTCAATGAGGTTCGGATTCCGCGGGCTCAGCCACATCGTCTCGACCGGCTGCACATCGTCCACCGACGCGCTGGGCTATGCCTACCGCAATATCCAGTGGGGCACGCTGCCGTGGATGCTGGTGGGCGGCGTGGACGCGCCGATCGCGCCGCTGATCCTGCGGGGATTTATGGTGATGCGGATCCTGACCACCCGTTGGAACCAGTCGCCGCAGCGGGGTTCGCGGCCGTTTTCGCGCGACCGCGACGGCTTCGTGCTCGGCGAAGGCGCGTGGTTCTTCGTGGCCGAGGACTTCGAGCACGCCCGCGCGCGGGGAGCGCACATTTACGGCGAGATCGCCGGGTATTCGTCCACCTGCGAGGCCTACCACCGGGTGCGGCTGGAGGAATGCGGTGAAGAGCCGGCCCACACCATGCTCGGCGCTATTTCGGAAGCCGGGGTCTCGCCCGACGCGATCGGCTACATCAACTACCACGGCACGTCGACGGAGCTGAACGACCGCATCGAGACGCGCGCCGCGCGGCTCGCGTTCAATGGGCATGCCTATAAGCTGGCGGGATCGTCGCTCAAGAGCCTGATCGGGCATCCGCAGGGCGCCTGCGGCGCGGCGGGCGTGGCGGCCACGCTGCTGGCGATGCGGGACGGTATCGCGCCGCCCACCATCAACCTCGAAGATCCGGATCCCGAGTGCGACCTCGATTACATCGCGCACGAGGCGCGGGCGCTCGACTGCGAATACGCGCTCGCCAACTGCATCGCGTTCGGCAGCAAGAACTCGGCGCTTGTGTTGCGGAAGGTGTAGAGCCCGGGGCTGTCGGTATCGGTCGGATAAGCTGACAATACCGAATTATGCGGCGAACCCTCGTCCTGATCTGCGCCTCGCTGTGCGCTCTTTCCTGTAATCGATCTACGGCAAAACGAATCCTGTTTATTCCCAAAGGGCGGGCGCATGTCTTCTGGCAGTCGGTTCATGCCGGGGCGGTTGCAGCCATGCGGGAAAACCCGGGCTACACGATTATCTGGAACGGCCCGGCGTCGGAGACCGATTTCGAGGGCCAGATCCAGATCGTCGACGCGGCCATCAATCAGCATGCCGATGCCATCTGCCTTGCGCCCATCGACAAGAAAGTGCTGGTGGCGGTGGTCGACCGCGCGGCCGGACAGGGTATCCCGGTGGTGATTTTCGATTCGCCCGTCGATACCGATAAATTCGTGGCGCAGGTGGCGACCGATAACTATGCGGGCGGCCAGCTGGGCGCGGCCCGGATCGGCGAGATCCTGCAGGGCAAAGGCAAAATCGCCGAGGTTGCGGTGCAGCCCGGCAGCGCATCCACCATGGCGCGCGAACAGGGCTTCGAAGAAAAACTGGCGAAGGACTGGCCGGGCATCAGGCTGGTGGATAAGCAGTACGGGATGGCCGACTTCGGGCAGTCGCTTAAGGTGGCCGAGAATATGCTGACGGCCTCGCCCGACCTGAACGGCATGTTCGCAAGCAATGAATCGAGTACGGTGGGCGCGGTGCGGGCACTAAAGGACAGGCCGGGTGTGAAGCTGGTGGGCTTCGATTCCAGTCCGCAGCTGGTGGAGGCACTGAAGAACGGGGTGATCGATTCGCTCGTGGTGCAGGATCCCTTCCAGATGGGGTATAAGTCGATGGTTGCGGCAGTGACTAAGCTGAAGGGCGGGACGCCGGAGCGGATTCAGAATATCACCCCGACGCTGGTGACGCGGGAGAATATGAACAGCCCGGAAATTCAGAAGAAGATTAACCCGGATCTGGACAAGTACCTGAAATAGAAAAGGGGCAGGCCGGAACCTGCCCCGTGAAGACCGCTGCCTCTGCTAGAAGATCAGCTTGGCGGCGAGCTGTACGTTCCGGTTGCCGTTGTAGCTGCCGGTGATCAACCCGGCGCCGCCGACAATGTAAGCGGAACCGGTGTTGACTGAGAAGTTGGCGTGATTGAAGGCGTCGTAAGCTTCGAGGCGCAGCTGAAGCGTCGCGTGCTCCGTGACCCTCGTGTTCTTGTACATACCCAGATCGAGATTCCATGTGCCAGGGGAATGGAAGGCGTTGCGCCCCGTGGTATCCGAATTACCGGGACCGAAATCGGCATCCCCGGTGATCGGGTTGAGGTAAGTTTCGTCAACCGGCAGCTGGCTGAAGTCGAAAAGGGTGAACGAGTTGGTGCCGTTCGAAACGCGTGGGACATTACCGTTGGGGTTAATCGCGCCGGCTACGGCGACACGGGTGTAAATAAAGTTATCGTTGGTGATGTCGTAAATCGTATACGGCGCGCCGGTTCTGGCCGTAAAGATGGGGGCAAACTCCCAGCCGTCCAGCACGTACTTGGCGGCGCCGTGGAGATTGCGGGCGAAAGGAACGTCCCAGATACCGCTGATCGCCACCCGGTGCCGGTTATCGAACTGCGAACTGCCGTAGTCCACGTTCGGATGCAGGAAGTCCGTGTAGCCGAGGTTGAACTGGTTACCCGAGGTGCTGAATGTGTCGCTCAGATCGTCGTTCGTGTGGCTCCAGGTGTAGTTGGCAACCAGCGTAAGACCCGCCCTCTTGATATTCACGATATTGTAGCGGACGTTAAGAGCGTTATAGTTCGAGCGTCCGCCGCCGCCGCGCCTGTTGATGAGACCGTACTGGTTGTTCAGAACAGCCTCGCACGGATTCGGGCCACCCGAGAGAGTGTCACCGGGGGTGCAGGGAACGCCCAGATAGTAATTTCCCTGGCCGGGGAAATTGGTGTACGCGATGTCATACTGGTTCACGCCGACGGAAGCCGAGTAATCGACTTCCAGATGCATGTCCGCGGTCAGCTGCCGCTCGATCGACGCGCTGATCAGATGTGCGTATGCCTGCGGAATATTATTTTGCACGTACCGCAGTTCGGACGGCGGGAGTGGTATGGAGCCGCTGCCCCCAGCTAGAGGCCCATAGTTCGAAGTGCTGAGCCCGATATTGCCGGTGCCATTAGTGCCCGAGATCAGGTCGACCACGGCGAAGTTGGGAGGATTCAGGAGAACGTTATAGGTGACGTTGCCGAAGTTGCGCTCGTAACCGATGCCGTATCCGGCGCGAGCCGATGTCTTGCCATCGCCGAATACATCCCATGCAACGCCGACGCGGGGAGCGAAGTTGTGCAGGCTGGGCTTCCAGAGCTCGCCGATCGGGCTCATGGGAGCCGTCATCACCGAGCCGTCGGCGATGCCGAGGGGAATATTAGGCGTGTTGGATGGATAGAAGTTCGAATCGAGGTTGGGATTGACATTATGCTGAACTCCGAAATAGTCCCAGCGAAGTCCGAGGTTCAGAGTAACGGTGTGAGCGATCTTCCACGCATCCTGGAAATACGCCCCGCCATCGTGGTACCGGTTACTGCGCTCGAAAGTCGGGGGACCTAACGGAAGGGTCAGCGTGCATGCCGGAGTCTGCACGTCATTGACGCAGGGGTACTTGCCCTGAGGGTATACCGCTCCCTGGTACTCGTAAATCTGGCCTGCAATCAAATTGTCAACACCAACTCCGATTTTATTGCCGAGAATCTGCTCACCCTCCTCGTAGAGTCCAAAAGTACGATTATCGCGGAGGTACGTAAATGAGCCACCCCATCGCAACTCGTGCTTGCCTTTCGTATAATTGAAGTCCTGGTAAGCCTCGCCAAAGTTCTGCGGGCCGCCGAAGGGGATGCCGCTGCCCGGGGCCGTGGGCCCGTAACCCGGCATTGAGACTGTGTAAGGACCGACCGCGGTAGCGACGTCGGCGCTCCCGAGGAAGTACTGAGGCACCACGCCCGTGGACGACAGCGGCTGATCAAGGTTGAAACGGTTGAAATCAACCTTCGACTGGGAAACGAACCGAGGCGAGAACGTGTGTGTCATCGAGACAATCAGGCTGTTGTTGAAAATATTCTGGCCGGTGTTGAAACCGTTATACGGACTGTTGTCGATAGTGCCGGCGAAATCGGCTTCGCTCTGCAGCGCGTAGCGGGTAAAGATCTGGGTCCGATCGCTGAAGTTGTAATCCACACGCCCGACTGTCTGATAAGCGTTTTCTGGATTACCCGCGCCCGCGTTGGCGGGTACGCTGTAATTCACCAGATCCATCATGGGCGCGGTCGCACTGTACGAGTTGCACCCGCCTCTGGTGGCGGAGCCGGAACACGGGTTGGTTCCGAGCGCGGTGAGCTGGTTTTTATTGAACGTCTGAAGAACGGTGGCGTTTGAAGCCAGCTTGCCGTATGCGGAGTAAACCGCCTGCGTTGCGGGCGCGGACGCAGCTATGAGCGCCGGATCGAGAACCAGCGTCTGGATATTATCCGCGCTTCGGACCCGAACCCACTCCGTGTTGTTGAAGAAAAACAGCTTGTTTTTCTTGATCGGGCCCCCGACCGAGTAGCCAAACTGATTGCGCGTGAACGGAGACTTCGGCAGTCCAAAGGCGTTGTTATTGAATCCGGTCGAAGCCAGCGCATCTACGCGGTTGAACTCGTACGCAGTCCCGTGATAGGAATTGGTGCCGGATTTAGTGGTCACATTGATCACGCCCGCGGAGGCACGGCCATATTCGGCAGTGAAATTGTTGGTAACGATACCCATTTCCTGGACCGAGTCCATAGGCACAACCTGCCCGACCGAAGCAGTGTATTCGTCGTTGTTGGCGACGCCGTCCAGCAGAATATTCGTACTGGCCGACCGCAGGCCGTTGATGGCTACACCTGCGCCGCGCGTCGAGGGATCGTCCTCACTCACCGTCCCCGCGGTCACGACGAAATCGTAAGGGTTCCGCGTCAGCGAAGGAAGTTCGGTCATTTCCTTGGTCCCGACTACCTGCGAAAGCGTCTGCGTTTCCGTATTGACCTGTACGGCTGCGGCGGTTTCCACAACTTCTACGGTTGTCGTGGTGGTGCCGACCTGTAGTTTCAGGTCCAGACCGATCTTCTGACCGACACTGAGCGTGAAGCGCTGTTTCAGGGCCGAGAAGCCCGCCGCGCTGGCTGTGATATCGTAATCACCCGGCTCAAGATTGGTGACCGCAAACAGACCCGAAGCATTCGTGGTGCTGTTGCGTTCCGCGCCCGTGGCCGCGTTCACAACTTTTATCGCGGCGTTCGGCACCGCTCCGCCGGACGGATCGGCAACGGTTCCGGTGACCTGGCCCGTTTCGGCCTGCGCCCAGATCAACAGCGCGGTGGTGAACACGCACCCAATCAGGGCCATGATGCGGTTTGAGTGTGAAACCGACGTCAATAGTTTTCGCATATGGCTGCCAGACCATGCAACTGGCGCGCCAATCGAGAAACTCGTATGTCGATGAAAAGAAATGCGGTTAAAATAGGCGCCCCGCCCGGAATTCCATTTTTGGAATTTGTGCTGGTTCAGCCATTGTTTATTCTCCACAAACCGGTAGTGGTGAGGGTTTCGTCAAGATTCGTGGGGTGAAACTGCAGGGTGGGCCGTACGCGATTGGACTATTTCTTACCGCTGTGCCGGATGAATTCGCCGATTCCGTTCAACATTTTTGCAATGCAACGGTCCCGCGCCGTTGCTTGCGGGTTCGTCATTCTCACAACTTTCCGCGGCGTGAGCGAACAGCACTGCGTGTTTTGACGCTGCGGGCTGCGTCGATTGCCTCGACTTCGCCGCTCTGAAGGAGTTCCATGATCTGTCGGGGATCGCACATCCGCGCCGCACTTCGCGACGTGTGGCATCAGGCTGCCGGTGGCCACCTCCAAACAGAATGGTCCGGTCGGGAGACGCGACCGAGCTCTACTTCGCGGTCGCGGCCAAGGCAGGCGAAACCGCCCGGGCGAACCGCCTGCCCCACCTTTTCATCGCAGGTCGTGGCCGAGAAGAGAATAGTTTATTTTACCGTCTATTCGATTACAGAACACGTCAGACTACTTCTTAGCACTCTGGCGGATGAATTCGCCGATTCCGCTCACCAGTTCCGCGATGCGCCGGTCCAGAGCGGCGCCGCGCTCCCGGTCTTCCTGCCGCTGCACCTCGTACTGCCGCCACCGTTCCTGCTGACGCTGCCACTCGCGGTCCTGCTCCGCGAGGAACGCCTCATGCTCTTTGACGAGCATTTCGTGATCGGTCATCAGCTGTACGTGGCTCGCTTCGAGCCGCTCCAAGCGTTCCTGGAAGCTCATGAAGACAGTATGCCACGCATCGGAGGGCTTATTCCGGCACGTACTGCCGCAGATATTTATGCGCCATCCGGAAGCCCGTCGCGTATTCGGGGCTGAAATCCGGGCCGGGGCGGTTCGGCGAGCCGTAGAGCGGGTCCTCATGTTCAAGGCTCATCGCGCCCTGATATCCGGCGCGCTGCAGTACGGTGAAGAACGCCGCCCAGTCGACCGATCCCAGACCCGGCAGCCGGTAGACCCACCACTGCGTCTTCGCGATCGGATTGATCCCGACCCTCCGCAGCACATCCCAGCGCACCTCGGTGTCCTTAAGATGGACGTCATAAATCTTATCCACGAAATCCCGTGCCGTCTGGATGGGGTCCATCATCTGCCAGACCAGATGCGACGGATCGTACTGCAGCCCGACGTACGGGGAATCGCCAAAACCCTTGAAAAGCGCTTCAAACCCGGCGGGGTTGATCGCGATGTTGGCGCCGCCGGGATATGGCTCCCAGAGGATGCGCACCTTGTTGGCCTGGCAGGCGGGAAAGTAGCGCTCCGTATAGACGCGCACGATATCGTCCACCTGCTGTTCGAAAGGCTTCGCCATGTTCTTGCCCGATGCCGTACCGATGTAGGGGATACCCAGTCTACCCGCGAGTTCGATCAGCCGGACGAAATAGTCGTTATCCTTTTTGCGCTGACCGGCGTCGGCCGCGATGTGGTCCTGTGACGCCTGCAGCGCCGAAACATGCATCTGGCTGCGCTCCAGCGTATGACGGACGTTGTCGATCTGCGCATCGGTAAGCGTGGTCGGGTCCATGGTGGAGCGCCGCGTGGCGCCGAGGATCATGTTGGTGAACCCTTCTTCCTTCGCAAAACGAACGTTCGGTTCGGTAAACGGGCCGAGAATTCCGAGACGCGGTTTCCATTCCGCGGCACGGGCGAGCTGAGGAAGCTGAGCGGCGGCGGCCGCGCCCAGCAGTTTGCGCCTGGTCATGCCTGCCGTTTTATCACTGATCCATTTTTATAGCTAATCCGCCGCCGCCGGCCGGTTGGTATTCGCCATGGATGGTTCGCTACAATTACAGATACGAACACGGCAGCGACCCCCGTAGCTCGAAGCGCCGCTCGCAAGGGATCGCTATGTCTTCGGCCTCGACGGTACATTCCCAGAACCAGTTGTTATTTTCCGGCTACGATCCGGGCGCATTTTACGACGAACTGATCGGCCCCAACGGTCAGCCGCGGCCCTGTGCCTCCGCCATCTACGAGAACCTGGCGCACATGCCGCTCGATGCCTTCGAAGAGCGGCGCAAGCTCGCGGATCTTTCCTATCTGGTTCAGGGGATTACGTTTACCGTCTACAGCGATGGCCGCGGCACGGAGCGGCTTTTTCCCTTCGACCTGGTGCCCCGCATCATTCCCCGCTCCGAATGGGACCTGATCGAGCGGGGCCTCGCGCAGCGCGTCACGGCGCTGAATCTCTATCTGCGCGATATTTACGGCGACCAGCGCGCGCTGCGGGATAACATCATCC
>Ga0302320_10016121_pt1 | contig 15296 bp, 12 predicted proteins | sample Bog_T0_3_FD_202130 | JGI IMG/M metagenome (GOLD analysis project Ga0302320, IMG submission 202130) | Peat permafrost microbial communities from Stordalen Mire near Abisko, Sweden - Bog_T0_3 | ecosystem: Environmental > Terrestrial > Soil > Wetlands > Peat | place: Sweden: Abisko, Stordalen Mire... | reverse complement strand
CGATGAGTAGTCGCGCCATTTATCCGGATACCCGATCTTCTGAATCATCGCGTCCAGCTTTTCGAGCGCCTGCTTCTTGGTCGCGTCGGCCATCCAGTCCACTTCGCCGATATCCTCTTTCAGCGCTCGGCGGATGTCCATCGTCAACTCCACCGCCTTGGCCTTGCTATCCGGCGGGAAGGCGATCTTCACGTACTCCTGTCCCAGCGCCTCGCCCAGGCGGGCGTCCGCCGAGGCCACGCAGCGCCGCCACTGCGGCAGCATCTTCGGCGTTCCCGACAGCGCGGTGCCGAAGAAATCAAAGTTCGCCTGCTCCAGCTCCGGAGTCGTCTTGTTGGCCGCAGCCCGAATCGTCCACCAGCGCAGGTAGCTCTTCAGCTCTTCCAGCGACCTCGACTTGATCTGCTCATTCAGCGCCGGCAAAAACTCCACCGTGGTCAGCAGGTAGAACGGCGGCACCGGGGCACCGCTCAGCTTCAGATATTCCTCCACGTTGAAGTCGGGCAGCGCTGCCTTGATCTGCGCCAGCGACCGCTTGTGATAGGTCTTTGCCGGATCGCGGCGATCCACCGCTTCCATCTGCGCCTTGGCCAGCGCCGTCTCAATCTCAAACACCGCCGTGGCTTCGCGGGCCGCCTGCTCTGGCGTATCGCCCGCCATCCCGAACATGCGCACCAGGTGCTTCTTGTAGGCTTCGCGAATCTTCTTCGAGTTCTCGTCCTCGCCCAGGTAGTAATCGCGCGAGGGCAGCGACAAGCCCGCCTGGTCGAAGCCCGCAACCATCTTCGAGGAGTCCTCAAGATCCTGCGACGGCCCGAATCCAAGCAGCGCGGTATTCGTCTGGTCGTCGTCGCCCTCCCAGGCCGGAACCAATCCGCTGTGCAGATGCGCCAGCACCTTCGCCAGCTCCTGCTTGTTCTTCATCGCATCCACCGGCTTCAGCGCATCGGCCAGCCACTGTTTTCCGTTGGCAGCGCGCTGGTCCAGATTCATGCAGCTCTTCCAGTAGTCGCCGATCTGCTGCTCGGTGCCTTTGGCCGCGGGATTGGCCGAAGCCTTCTCCATGGTCTCGCGCAAAATCGTCTGATTCCACAAGTACAGCGGTGTCCACGTCCCTACCATTGGCAGATCGCCCGGAATCGGATGGGACGCCTGCCACTTCGAGCAGCTATAGGCGTAGAAATCAACGCAGGGGTCCTTCGACTTGTCCAGCATCGAGGCGTCGAAGCGGTCCAGCTTGGGCGCGTCCTGTGCGGGCGCCTGCGCGAAACAGGCGCTGGCGGCCAACAGCACCACCCATCCTATCCGGCCAATTTTGTTCTGCATGTGTGCTCCACATCGTACAAGGATTTGTATGGCAAACAGTCGATTCTACCGCAACCGGCAAGCTTCCTCTGAAAATACGATTTCGCCCTGAACTCCGTTCCATGCCCGCGGCTGTTTTCCCGAATCCGCTGGCGTCGGTCTGTCCTCCAAATGAATTACAAGACCAATTATCCGGAGAAGGAAATGCCAAGAGTGATTCGTTTTCATGAGCTCGGCGGCCCCGAAGTGCTGAAGCTGGAATCGGAAGAGCAGCGGGAGCCTGGCCCCGGCGAGGTGCGCTTGCGCGTCCAAGCCGCAGGCCTGAATCGCGCCGAAGCGCTGTTTATCCGCGGACAGTATGCGGAGCAACCCAGCCTGCCTGCCGGCGTCGGCTACGAGGCCGCGGGAGTGGTAGAGGCAGTTGGCCCGGATGTGGATCGCTTCTGGATCGGCATGACGGTCGCAACCATTCCGTCCTTCTCCATGAATCAATATCCCATGCTGGGCGAACAGGTGATCGCTCCGGTCGCGGCCCTGGGCGAGTATCCAGCCAAGCTGTCACCCGTCGAGGGCGCAGCCATCTGGATGCAGTACATGACGGCCTACGGCGCCCTGATTGCAACCGCGCATCTGGCTAAGGGAGATTTCGTGGTCATCCCGGCCGCCTCCAGCAGCGTCGGACTGGCAGCCATCCAGATCGCCCGGGCCGAGGGTGCCATCTCCATTGCCACCACCCGCAAGAACCATAAAAAGGCTGAACTGCTGGCGCTCGGCGCCGATCACGTGATCGCCACCGAAGAGGAAGACTACGTGGCGCGAGTCGCCGCGATTACCGGTGGGAAAGGCCCGCGCGTCACTTTCGATCCGGTTGCCGGCCCCTTCGTGGAAAAGCTGGCGGAAGCGGCGGCGGTCGGCGGAATTCTCTTCGAGTATGGTTTGCTCTCGATGCAGCCCACGCCATTCCCCCTGTTGACCGCGCTGGTCAAAGGACTCAACATCCGCGGCTACTCCCTCATGGAGATCACGCGGGTTCCGGAAAAAATGGCAGCGGCGAAGAAGTACATCTATGACCGGCTGGCTGACGGGCGCTTCCATCCCAAGATCGCGAAAGTTTTCCACTTCACGGAGACCGTCGAGGCCTTCCGCTATCTCGAGTCCAACGCGCAGGTGGGGAAAGTAGTTGTTACCGTTTCCTAGCTCGCGCCCACTCCGGATTCCGGCCCCGCTGTCAGGTGCTAGAATCCGGAGTATATGAGCCCCCACCCGCCATTCTGTGAGGTTCCCGCCGCGCTCGAAGAGATGCGCGCCGGCCGCATGGTCATCATCGTCGATGACGAAGACCGCGAAAACGAAGGCGACCTTACCATGGCCGCCGAAAAAATCACTGCCGAGGCCATCAATTTCATGGCCCGCTACGGACGCGGCCTCATCTGCCTCTCACTCACCGAGGAGCGATGCGATTACCTCCGCCTCGGCCCCATGACCAGCGCCAACGAGTCCGCGTTTGGCACGGCCTTCACCGAATCCATCGAGGCTCGCGAAGGCGTCACTACCGGCATCAGCGCCGCCGACCGCGCCCGCACCATCCAGGTCGCCGTCGATCCCGCCTCGCGGCCCTCCGACCTGGTGCGCCCCGGCCACATTTTTCCGCTGCGCGCTCGCAAAGGCGGCACTCTCGTCCGCGCCGGACAGACCGAAGCCAGCGTCGATCTGGCCCGCATCGCCGGACTCAATCCCTCCGGCGTCATCTGCGAAATCATGAGCGACGACGGCACCATGGCGCGCGTTCCCGAGCTCGCTGAATTCTGCCGCCACCACGACCTCAAGATGATCACCACTGCCGAGATCATCCGCTACCGCATGGCCAACGAGCGCCTCGTCGAACGCCAGGGCGAAGCCATGGTCCCGACCCGCTACGGCGAATTTCGCATGATCGCTTACCGCTCGGCGCTCGATGGACAGTCTCACGTCGCCCTGGTGCGCGGCGACCTTGACGCCGACGGCGCCGAACCGGCGCTGGTCCGCATGCACACCCACTGCCTGCTCGGCGACGTCTTCGGCGCCACCTGGTGCGAATGCGGCAGCGTCCTCGATCTCTCTTTGCGCCGCATCGCCGAGGAGGGCCGCGGCGCCATCATCTATCTCCACCAAACCTCGCTCGGCTTCACCGTCGAGCCGTTTCATGGCAAGCCCACCCTGCAGTTTCACAAGGATCGCGCCCTGCCCACCCTGCCGGAAAACCAGCGCACCCGCCAGCGCGATGTCGGCATCGGCGCGCAAATCCTCTCCGACCTCAATCTGCGCCGCATCCGCCTGCTCACCAATCATCCCCGCCGCGTCGCCGCCCTCGAAGGCTTCGACATCGAGATCGCCGAACACGTCCCGGTGCGGTAAGGCGCACGCACGCGGCGTACGACAAAATCGGTTTGGTTCACGGCGCAAGAGCGCCTGAAAGTCTTGGCTCTTGGCTGCAACGAACGAAGGCCACGGCATCCCGCGCCGTGGCCTTCCTGTTTTCACTTCCGCAAAGCCTTATTGCTTCTTCACCCTCAGGTCCCGCCCGGTCATCTCCATCGGCTGCGGCACGCCCAGGATTCCCAGCACGGTCGGTGAAATATCCTGCAACGCGCCGTCCGGACGCATCGTGAACCCTGCCGCCGCTTCGCCAATGTAAATGAACGGCACCGGATTCGTGGTGTGCGCCGTGAACGGTCCGCCTGTCACCGGATCGACCATCTCCTCGGCGTTACCGTGGTCGGCCGTCACCAGCATCACGCCGCCGCAGCGCTTCACCGCCGCGTAGATTTCACCCAGGCACGCATCCACCGTCTCCACGGCCTTAACCGTCGGTTCGAGTTTGCCCGAGTGCCCGACCATGTCCGCGTTGGCGAAGTTCACCACCATCACGTCGAAGGTGTTGTCCTCCACGTGTTTCACCACCTGGCGCGCAATCTCAGCCGCGCTCATTTCCGGCTTCAGGTCGTAGGTCGCAACTTTGGGAGACTGCACCAGCACGCGGTCCTCGCCTGGAAACGGCTTCTCCACACCGCCGTTGAAGAAGAACGTCACGTGCGCGTATTTTTCGGTCTCGGCCACGCGCAGGTTGCGCATATTCTGCGCCGCCATCACGTTCGCCAGGATGTTGTGCAGGCGCTCCGGCGGAATCACCACCGGCAGCTTGAATCGAATGTCGTACTCGCTCATGCAGACGTAGTGCAGATTCTTCGGCAGCTCGCGTGACGGAATTGCCGCCTCGAGTTTCTCGGCGTCCGGCAGATCTCGGCCCGCCTGCGCGGTGATGCCGCTCTCGCGCGTCAGCACCTGGGTAATCTGCCGCGCGCGGTCTGCCCGGAAGTTGAAATTGATGACCACGTCCTCGTCGCGGATCGAGCCCACCGGCTCGTTCTTGTCGTCCACGCACACAAAGGGAATTACAAACTCATCGTTCACTCCACGGTTGTACGATTCCTTTACCGTCTTCACCGCGTCGGTCGTCGTGCCGCCCTCGGCCTTGCCGCGCACCATGGCGTCAAACGCCTTGCGCTCGCGATCCCACTTCTTGTCGCGATCCATCGCGTAGTAGCGCCCGCTCACCGTGGCCACTTTGCCGATGGAGTACTCGCGCATCTTCTGCTGCAGCTTTTCCACGTATCCCGCGCCGGAGTCCGGCGCCGTGTCGCGCCCGTCGAGGAAGGCGTGCACAAACGCGCGCTGTACGCCGTTCTGCTTCGCCATCCGCAGCAGCGCGTACAGATGATTCTCGTGCGAATGCACGCCGCCATCGCTGAGCAGCCCGATAAAGTGCAGCCGGCGCCCGTTTATCTGCGCCTGCTTCATCGCCTCCAGCAGCACCGGATGCTGGAACAGTTCGCCGTTCTCGATCATCAGGTCCAGCCGCGTAATGTCCATATACACCACGCGTCCCGCGCCGATGTTGAGGTGCCCTACTTCACTGTTGCCCATCTGTCCGGTCGGCAGTCCCACAAAGCGCCCGCTGGTATGCACCAGCGTGTTGGGAAACTCGCGCAGCAATTTGTCATACACCGGCTTACGGGCCAGCGAAATGGCGTTCGATTTTGACGGCGGGGCATAACCCCAGCCATCCAGAATGATGAGCACCAGCGGTTTCGGTCGAGCCATGATCTTTCGCCAACTCCCGGGAATCTGCGCGCCAACGGCGCGCTACTTGGACTTCTCGTCCGTCGTCTTTTGCTTGTCGTCTGCAGCCTTGGATGGATCTGCGGCGGGCGGCGTTGCTTTCTCTACCCCAGCCTGGAAGGCCGTCAGCTTGCGCTCCAGTTCATCGCTATACGCCTTCAGCTTCTGCTGCACCAGTTGTCCGCCGGTCTCGTTGGACTCGCGCGTAATCACCGGCAGCTTCTCCAGCAACCGCTTGCCGGCGTCCGACGAGTAGAAATCGATTCCGGCCTGCACATCCGCGGCGCTCAGATGCTTCTGGTACACGGGGACTAGGGCTTCTGTGATGTCCGCAAAACTGAACAGAGGCGTGCTGTCAAAGACCTCGTCGAGTTTCTTCAAGGTCGCCGCATCCGCATCCGGATTCTTCTTCTGGAACTCAGTGCGCGCCGTCGCTTTCAACTTGTTCTGCGTGGTCTCCAGGCCGGCTTCAACCCTCTGCCGGATTCCCATCGCGGCCATCAACTGCAGAACCTGCGCGCGCGAGGGCGGTGTGCTATCCAGCGCAACGCCTTGTGCCAGCCCCGCTCCACACATCGTTGCACACAGCAGAACCAGCACTGCCCAGCGACGAAACATCAGCCTTCTCCTCGAAAACAATTCGCTCCCCGCCTCGTCTCAACCGCGGAGAGCAATGCAGCATTGGTACTGAATTGTGACGCTGCATGCCCGGACGCCTGCCCGTTTGGGGCACGGCGTCCAGACCGGCAACCGCTTACTCGTCGCCTGCCGTCTCCAGCAGTTCGCCGTTATAGTTCAGTGCGCCCAGGCCCAGGAAATTCGCACCTGAGCCCAGCTCTTCTTCAATTCGCATGAGCTGGTTGTACTTCGCAATGCGGTCGGTGCGGCAGGCCGAGCCGGTCTTGATCTGGCCCACCCCGGTCGCCACCGCAAAGTCGGCGATGAACGTATCTTCGGTCTCGCCCGAGCGGTGCGAGATCACCGCCGTGTAGCTGTTGCGGCGCGCCATCTCGATTGCTTCCAATGTTTCCGAGACCGTGCCGATCTGATTCAGCTTGATCAGAATCGAGTTCGCCACGCCGCTGTCAATGCCCCGCGCCAGCAGCGCCGTGTTGGTCACGAAATTGTCGTCGCCGACCAGTTGAATCTTGCTTCCCAACTCGTCGGTCAATATCTTCCAGCCGTCCCAGTCGTTCTCCGCCAAGCCGTCTTCCAGCGACACGATCGGATACTGCCGCACCCACTCAACGTAGAACTTCACCATCTCTTCGGCGGTCTTCACCGACTTGTCGCTCTTCTTGAAAACGTACTTGCCGTTCTCGAAGAACTCGCTCGACGCCGGATCCAGCGCGATCGCAATGTCATGGCCCGGCCGGTAGCCGGCCTGCGTGATCGCTTCGAGAATCACTTCAATGGCTTCTTCGTTGGACTTCAGCGATGGCGCAAATCCGCCCTCATCGCCCACCGACGTGTTGTAACCCTTCTTCTTCAGCACGCCCTTCAGCGTGTGGAAGGTCTCCGCGCCCCAGCGCAGCGCCTCGGAGAACGAGGGCGCGCCCACCGGCATCACCATGTATTCCTGGAAGTCCACGCTTGAGTCCGCGTGTACGCCGCCGTTGATGATGTTCATCATCGGCACTGGCAGGATCGTCGCGTTCACTCCGCCCAGGTAGCGATACAGAGGCACGTCGTAGTGTTCGGCCATGGCGCGCGCCGCCGCCATGCTCACCGCCAGGATGGCGTTTGCGCCCAGCTTTTCCTTGTTCGCGGTGCCGTCCAGTTCGATCATCTCCGCGTCCAACTCGGCCTGGTTCGAGGCATCCAGACCTTCCACGTGCGGGCCGATCACGTTGTTCACGTTCTCAACCGCCTTCAGCACGCCTTTGCCCATGTAGCGGGACTTGTCGCCGTCGCGCAGCTCGACTGCTTCGTGCTCGCCCGTCGAGGCGCCGCTCGGGACGATCGCGCGCCCCTTGGCGCCGCTCGCCAGCGTTACTTCAGCTTCCACTGTCGGATTACCACGTGAATCAAGAACTTCCCGCGCATGTACCAGATCGATCTCGGTCATAGATTCCTCTTCTTTTGAAATTGGGGAGATAAGTGCGTTCTGCAAGATAAATACGGTTGTGCGCCGGACGCGTTGCCATCCGGCGGCGGAGATGAATGGGCGAGATGGAGAGAGTTCGCCAAACCTTGTAAATTATATGCTAATCCGCGACCCACCACGCTCGCCCTGCCGCCGCCCGGCGGCGCGCTTCCCCGCTTGACGCTTCCCGCTTGCCAATTCCCCAGAGCCAGCACGCAGCCTTAACTGGCTTGGTTCGGTCGCGTTGCGCTCCCATTCCCTCTGCTCTACGCTTCTCCCGTGGGTACATCTATTTCACCCAGGAGTTGCCGAATGAACCGCTTCCTCCGACTGCTATGCCTGGCGACCCTCGCTACCACGGCCTTCGCCCAGACCTCCGCCCAGGATCCCAATTCGGCTACCGCCGCCCCTGCCTCCGAGCTCGCCTCCCCGGCTCAGGTCACCTCCGCGGCGCCGCCTGATGCCGTCGTTACACAGCCCGAGACACAGTCCGTGACCCAGCCCGACGCTTCCGGGCAGCACCCGGGCCTGCAGCCTCGCTCCCAGTCCGTGGAAGCCGTGCTGCCCATCGCCACCGTGCTCCGCCTCAAACTCGATCGCAGCATCTCCACCGCCAAGGACCGTGCGGGTGAGCCATTCACCGCCACGCTCACCCAGCCGGTCAATGTGGACGGACACACCGTGATTCCCGCCGGGGCCGCCGTCAACTGCCGCGTCGAGCGCGCCCGCGGTGCGCGCAGATTCTCGGGCAAACCGTCGCTTTCCATCAAGGCTCTCGGAGTTCGTATGCCCAGCGGCGAGGAACTCAACTTCACCGCCTCCGTCGTCGATACCTCCAACCCTCGCCACCTCGATGTCGATCAGGAAGGCAACGTGCGCGGCGCCTCGCCCAACCCGATGAACAAGATTGAACTGGGCTCCCTCACCGCCGTTGGCGCCGTCACGGGTGCCATCGTCGCCGGTCCCGAAGGGCTGCTGATCGGCGCCGCCGGCGGGGCCGTTCTAGCCACCGGACACATCGTGGTCAAGCGTCGCGACCTGACCCTGCCGGCCGGCACCGAGCTGATCTTCGAACTCGACGCACCCGCCACGCTGTCGCGGCCGCAGATGGGCGGCATGCAGTAGCAGGCAGGGCGTCCTTCGGTTCAGATGGCCGCGGTCCACACGATGTGGGCCGCTTCACTGCCATCGGCTTGCGTCGGCACCGGGGATTCCGCAACTTCCGCCGCTACTCCACCACTTTACCCAGCGCCTCGAAGAACTCCGGGAACGACACCGCAACCGACTCCGCGCCCCTGATGGTCGTCTCGCCTTCGGCGCGCAGCGCGGCCACGGCAAACGCCATCGCAATGCGGTGATCGTCAAAGCTCTCGACCTCTGCACCGTGCAATTTCTGTCCGCCCGGAATCCGCATGCCATCCGGAAACTCTTCCACCTCGGCGCCCATGGCGCGCAGATTGCGCACTACCGCGTCGATGCGGTCACACTCCTTGACGCGCAACTCGGCGGCATCGCGAATCTCAACGCCTTGCACGCTGTACGGAGCCACCGCCGCAATCGCCGGCAACTCGTCGATCAGCGACGCGCTCTGCGCTCCGCGAATCACCCCGCCCTGGAAGACGCCGCCCGTGGCCTGCATCGTTCCGATCAATTCGCCGAACTGCTCCTCCACCTTGAGGAAACTGATCGTGATCCCCATCGACGCAAGCACGTCCAGCACCACCGAGCGTGTCGGATTCAGCAGCACCGAATCCACCACCAGCGACGAGCCCGGAAACAGTGCCGCCGCACACAGGAAGAACGTGACCGACGACAGGTCGCCCGGAACGTAGGCTTTCACCGCGCTCAACTTCTGTCCGCCGCAAACGCTCACGCGCGGGCCGTCGCGCACCACCTCTGCGCCGAACGCGCGCAGCGCCAGCTCCGTGTGATCACGCGTGCGCACCGGCTCAATCACCGTGGTGTTCCCCTCGGCAAAGAGTCCGGCCAGCAGCACGCAGCTCTTCACCTGCGCGCTGGCCACCGGCGGCTGGTATTCCATCGCCTTCAGCTTCGCGCCATGGATCGTCAGCGGCGCGCAGCCATCGTGCGACTCGATGCGCGCCCCCATCTTCTGCAATGGCTCGATCACTCTGCGCATCGGACGTTTGCTCAGCGACGCATCGCCGCTCATCACGCTGGTGAAGGGTTGCGCCGCCACCACGCCGCTCAACATGCGCATGGTCGAGCCGCTGTTGCCGCAGTCCAACTCGCGCGTGGGAGCCTGCAACGCCCCGCCAACTCCATCCACCTCCACGTGATTGCCATCGCGCCGCACCCGCGCGCCCATCGACGCCATGCAGGCCAGCGTATTCGCGCAGTCGGCCGACGTGGAAAAGTTTTCGAACTCCGACGTACCTTCAGCAATTCCCGCCAGCATCGCGTAGCGATGGGAAACCGACTTGTCACCCGCTGTTCGCAGGCTGCCCCGGATCTGTTTTGCCGGGCTTACTTTTATATCCATCGATCAGTCCTCGTCTTCGCCTGGCCGAGCTACCAGCGCCGCGGCGACCTTCCGCACGAACCAACTATGAATCCCGCTGCCACCTTGCCCCAGTCAGCCGCAAGCGGCGCGCCTTTGAACTCCGCGCCTGCTCAGCGCCCGATGCGCTCCAGAAATTCACGCATCAACCCTCCCACTTCATCCGGTTGCTCCAGGGCGGCGAAGTGCCCGGCCCGGCCCACGATCGCCAGCTCGGCGCCAGGAATTCCTCGCGCCATTTTTTCCAACTCGCTCACCGGCGTCGGCGCGTCGTCTTCCCCGCCCAGCACCAGCGTCGGCACGTTGATCTGCGCCAGGTCCCGGGTGCTGTCTTCGCGCCCGGCCATGCCGCGCTGCATGGCCGCCATCCCGGCCGCGCCTGCCTGCCGCATCGTCGCCTTGGCTTGCTCCACCACATCCAGCCGCGAGCTCATGGTCAGCGGCGAGAGCAGCTTCGGCAGCACCTGCTCGATGTTCCACTCCGGACCCTTTTGCAGAATTTCCTCCGCGTTTTTCAGCCGCCCAGCGCGGCCCTCATCGCTGTCGGCGCCCGGCTTCGTATCCATCAGCACCAGGGCCTTCACCCGCTCGCGCCAGCGCCTCCAGAACTCGAACAGCGCGTATCCGCCCACCGAGCATCCCACGAACGCGGCGCATCCAATTTTCAGTTCGTCGCACAGCCGCAACACATCTCCGGCCAGCTTCGCCATGGTGGTAGCGCCTTCGCCAACCCCTGAGCGTCCCAGCCCGCGCAGATCCGGCAGCACCAGCCGGAAGCGCGGCTCCAGGTGAGGCGCCAACGGCAGCCAGAAACTGTGATCGGAGGGATACGGATGCAGGAGTACCACATCGGGCCCCTCGCCTCTTACTTCATAGAGCAGATCCACGTCATCGCTTCGTAGAATCATCCGCACATTTTAACCGCTGGAGCAAATCCGCGCTCTGCATCCGCCTTCGCTACCCTATAATTAAGTGAGGGCAAAGGAGCAGGAATGCGCGTTCTGATCACGGGAGGGGCTGGTTTCATCGGATCCCACCTTGCGGACTTTCTGCTTCGCGAACACCACCAGGTTACCGTGCTGGACGATCTCTCCACCGGGTCGACCGATAATATCGCCCAACACCTCGGGCATCCCGGTTTCGCGTTTCACTGCGATACCATCTTTCATCGCGAGCTTCTTGCCTCGCTCATCGAGGACAGCGATCTCGTCTATCACCTCGCCGCCTCTGTCGGCGTCAAGCGCATCATCGAGTCGCCGGTAGAGACGATCGAAACCAATGTAGCCGGCACCGAACTGGTGCTGCGCCTGGCCGCCGAGCGCGCTCGTCGAATCGTGCTTGCCTCCACCTCCGAGGTTTACGGCAAGTCCACCCATTTGCCCTTCCGCGAAGATGGCGATCTTGTTCTCGGAGCTACTACCCACAGCCGCTGGAGTTATGCCTGCTCCAAAGCAATCGACGAGTTCCTGGCCCTCGCCTGGCATGGCCAGTGCGGTTTACCAGTCACCATCGCGCGTCTGTTCAACACGGTGGGACCGCGCCAGAGCGGCCGCTACGGCATGGTGCTGCCAACCTTCGTTGGCCAGGCTCTGCGCGGCGAACCCATCACCGTGTACGGCAGCGGCGAACAGTCGCGCTGCTTCACCCACGTTTTCGACATCGTCGAAGGCCTGACCGCCTTGGTCGCTCACGACTCCACCATCGGCGAGACCTATAACCTTGGCAGCACCTCTGAGATCACCATCAACCAGCTCGCCCAGTTGGTGCTCGAAGCCACCGGCTCCGGCAGCCACGTGGTCCACGTCCCTTATGCAGAGGCATACGCTCCTGGCTTTGAGGACATGCAGCGCCGCCAGCCCGACATCGCCAAGGCCCGGGCTGCCTTCAACTTTCAGCCGCGCCGCACCCTGCACCAGATTCTCGCGGACATTATCTCCGACGTGCGCAATCGCCTCGAGTGCTGCTCCTCGGAGGTCGCGCCGAATTCGTAATCTCGCCCGTATTCCAAAACGGAATCGGGATTCAAATTGGCTTCACCCGGATGAATTGCCCCCTCGGGCCGCCGCATATTGATCGGGCGTCACTCGCCGCCATGGTACAACACGAATGTGCGCGCCCTCTCCCAACGCGGTTCCACTGCGGCTACTCCACTACCCGCTTCCAGCTCCGCCGACGCCAAGTCATTCACGCGCTACATTGCCCGCCAGCCAATCCTCAACCGCGACCAGGAAACCTACGGTTACGAGCTGCTCTTCCGCTCCGGCCTCGACAATTTCTTCAACGCCGCCAACGCTGACGTGGCCACGTTCAACACCATCGACTTTTCCCTGCTCTTCGGCACCACGGCGCTTACCGGCGGCCTTCCTGCATTCATCAATTGCACCCGCAACATCCTGACGCAGGATATCGTCACTCTGCTGCCGCGCGATCGCATCGTGGTGGAGGTGCTGGAGGATGTGCTGGCCGACGAGGCAACGCTGTCGGCCTGCGACCGCCTGCGCCGCAGCGGCTATCTCATCGCCCTGGATGACTTCGTTCCCACCCAGGACACCATGCGTCTGCTGCCCTTCGCGGATATGGTGAAGGTGGACTTTCTGGCAACCGACGCAGCCCGCCAGGCCGCCATCGCCGCTGACATGCGCCGCCGCGGCATCCGCCTGCTGGCCGAGAAGGTCGAGAATCGCGAGCAATTCCAGTACGCCCTGCGCCTTGGCTATCACTACTTTCAGGGATACTTCTTCTGCAAGCCGCAGACCCTCACCATGCAGGATATTCCCTGCTCCAAGCTCTCCTACGTTCAGGTCTTGAGCATCGCCAGCCGCGATGTTTACGAGGTCGGCGAGTTGGAGCAGGCCATCCTGCGCGAGCCTTCTCTTTGTTACCGCCTGTTGCGCTATCTGAACTCGGCGGCCTTCGGACTGTTCCCCATCCGCTCCATCCGGCACGCGCTCTCCTTGCTGGGCCAGCGCGAAATCCGCAAGTGGGTCTCGATCGTGGTCGCCATCTCGATTGCCGACGACCGCCCCGGGGAATTGATCTCGAGCGCCCTGGTGCGCGCCCGCACCTGTGAATCTCTCGCCGAACTCTGCGGAGTGGACACGAGCGGCGCGTTCATGGTCGGAATCATGTCGTTGATGGATGCAATCCTCGACTGCCCCATGGGGGTGGTGATCTCGCAGCTCCCGCTAACCGCCGAGTGCAAGGATGCGCTGGGTGGAGGCCAAAACGCTCTGGGCAAACTTTTGCATCTGGCCATCTGTTGCGAGCGCGGCGCCTGGGACAAGATCTCCACCCTCGCCATCGAACTCGGGCTCACCGAGGAGGTCGTCCTCGACCTGCACCTCGAAGCCTGCCTGTGGAGCAGACAGATTCTGCACGAAAACCTCGAGCCGCAATAGCAATAGAAATCGCGCTAAGACTGTTTGTCGCGCTTGCCGGGCGGTTCCTTGCCGGGAAGCGCCGCCGGATTTTCGTGGATGCGCTCGCGAAATTTCGCGCTCATTCCGCCGGCGAGCGAAACCGCCGATTCACCGAAGCGATCGCGCAGCGCATCGACTGCAGTCATCGCCTGCTTCAGCCGCGTTTCCTGCGGGCTGGCCAGCAATTCCATTTGCCCGCTGGCGGACTCCAGCAGGCTCACCTGCACTCCCAGCAGGCGCACCGTGCGCCCGGATTCCCAGTTGGCGCCGAACAGCTCGCGCACGATTTCCAGAACCTCGGCGTCCAGTTCCGTGGCGCGCGCCAGGGTGCGTCCGCGGGTGCAGGTGGTGAAGTCGGAGTAACGCAGTTTGATCTGCACGTTGCGCGCGTGCAGACGATGCTCGCGCAAACGCCGGCACACCATCTCGGTCAGCCGCGCCAGCATGGAAGCCAGCGCCGCCGGGTCGCGCTCGTCGCGGTTGAAAGTGTGCTCGTGACTGATCGACTTGGGCTCATCGTTGCCGCCGACTTCCTGGTCGTACCATCCACCGGCGTCGTGTCCGCGCGCTTTTTCGATCAGCGCAGCGAGGCCGTCGACAATCTTTCTGCCCAGCGCCGCCTCGCTGAGCCGGGCCAGGTCGCCGATGGTGCGCACGCCGTACTGGCGCAGCCGATCTTCGGTCACCTTGCCAACGCCGGGCAATCGGCGCACGTCCAGAGGCGCAAGAAAGCTGGCTTCGAGACCTTCGAGAATGTGCAGCACGCCGTTGGGCTTGGCCTGATCGCTGGCAACCTTGGCGACGACGCGCGCGCTGGCAATACCTACCGAGCAGTTCAGCCGCGTTTCGCGCAGCATGGTTTGATGCAGTAAATCCGCGGCTTTCATCGCCGGTCCGTGGAGCCGCGAGGTGCCCGTCATGTCAAGATACGCTTCGTCGATGGAGGCCATCTCGACCACCGGAGTGAACTGCAGGAGCACGCGCCGCACGGCGGCCGACAGATCGCGGTAACGCTCCGGATGGCCTTCGAGGAAAACCGCGTGCGGACAGAGTCGGGCGGCTTCGCGCAACGGCATCGCCGAATGCACGCCATACTTGCGGGCCGCGTAGGATGCGGCCGCGACCACGCCGCGCTGATCGGCGCGGCCGCCCACGACCACGGGCTTGCCCTTCAGCGAAGGATCGAAAAGCTCCTCCACCGAGACAAAAAATGCGTCCATGTCGACATGAAAGTAGGTGCGCAGCATAAACCGGCTCTCCCCGATTGTAGACCCGGGAGCGGATATCGATTGACCAGTGCGCTAATCGTTTGCGAGGCGATTGTTACTGGTTGATTAATCCTTTTGTAAGGTTCGAAAGGATGTACTGAGAAGTAATCTTTTATCAAGCACGATTAACTTTACAGGGCAATAATTTACTTGACACACAAAGCACCTCGGTTTATGCTGGCTTTCGTCATGGACAAGAACCTCGAAAATCGACTGTTCGCTGCGATGGAGAAGATGTACACAGAGAATCTCGCACTCAAGACGATGCTGGATATGTGCTCTCCGGGCTGGAAGCGAGCGTTAGATCAGGTTCTTGCAAATCCCGATCCAGAGTTTGCTTCTCGGATGCACACAGAGCTTCGTTTACTGCGTTTCGCATTGCGACTGCAAGAGACTCCGGAACAGGCTTCTCCAGAAATTCCACCAGTGGTTCCAGCCAAAGAGGAGATGAACTAGCCATGAGCGAGACTCCTAAAACTCTGCAAGATGCGATCCAGCATTTTAGCGATGAGCAGGTGTGCATCAACACCGTTGCTTCG
>Ga0302320_10016119_pt1 | contig 15297 bp, 13 predicted proteins | sample Bog_T0_3_FD_202130 | JGI IMG/M metagenome (GOLD analysis project Ga0302320, IMG submission 202130) | Peat permafrost microbial communities from Stordalen Mire near Abisko, Sweden - Bog_T0_3 | ecosystem: Environmental > Terrestrial > Soil > Wetlands > Peat | place: Sweden: Abisko, Stordalen Mire... | reverse complement strand
AGATTGGAAAGACCGTGTAACCCCGGTAGTTATACCGCGAATACATTTAGCTCATCTCAGATGAGCTTTCGGAAATTCTCTAACTGACCAAATGGCTCGGCACGGGAAGGAAACTAGGCGTCTGCCCTGGTGGGGGTAGGATCGGAATCTACTCAAAGGCGGTCGTAACCCCGCAAGCGATAGACGGCGAACGACGCAATCCAGCTCAGCACGAAGAGGCCGATGACCGCGAAACCGAGGTACCCGAAGCCGCTGTTGAGGCCGCCAACCACCGTCCAGAAAGGGCTGTTCAAGGACAACCGTCCGGCCATGAGGCCGAGAACCTCGACTGCGCCGATCAGCAAGGCCACCAGAACCGACGCTGCTGTGATGGTGAGATTGTACCAGAGCTTGCGCAGGGGGTTGATGAACGCCCAGCCATAGGCGTGGGTCATCAGGACGCTGTCCAGCGTATCGACGAGAGCCATGCCAGCCGTGAAGAGGGCGGGAAACACCATCACCTGCCACGGCGACATGCCCCGCGCGGCCTGGGTTGCCGAGAGCCCCAAAACGCCAATTTCCGTCGCTGTGTCGAAGCCCAGGCCGAACAGAAAACCAAGGGGATACATTTGCCAGCTGTGAGTAATGGCCCTGAAAAGAGGCCGAAGCAGGCGCGCAACTAGCCCGGGTCCGGCCAGCACCGCGTCGAGCGCTTCCGCTTCAAGGCTTGCGCCCTGCCTGACGAGACGAAAGCTGCGCCATACGCTTCGGAGAACAAAGAGGTTAGCTATCGCGATCCCAAGCAGGAAGAGCGCCGAGACAAGCGTGCCAGGAACGCCGCCAATCTGGCGCGCGAGGCCCAGCCAGGCTTCGATACCGATCGCCGAGGCCGCAATGGCCAGCGAAGCCAGCACCACGACGGTTGAATGGCCGAGCGAGAACCAAAACCCCACGGTTTCCGCACGACGACCATCGTGAATCAGCTTACGGACGACGTTGTCGATCGCCGCGATATGGTCAGCATCAACTGCGTGTCGAAGGCCGAAGACCCAGGCCAGCAGGGCCACGCCTAGCAGCGCGGGATGGCGATGGAACGCGGCGAGGGCCCATGCCCAGGCGGCCAGGTTGAATCCGACCAGCGGACCGAACAAACCTAAGGTTCGAAGTGTCGGTCGCCCCGCGTCTCCATCATGTTGCGAGAGTTCGCCGGCCCCCTCGATCAACATATCCGCGGGAGCTGCTCGCCCGCGAGCCAATCGACGATCCGGCCGCCTCCAAACGACGTGGTCATCTGGACAAAATACTGATCATCGGCGGTGACCTCGCCAATGACACATGCGTTTCCCCCGAGAGGATGGGCGCGCATGACGGCGAGAAGGTCGTCCGTGGCGCCGGGGTCCGCGACGGCGACAAGCTTGCCTTCGTTGGCCACGTAGAGCGGGTCAAGCCCGAGCAATTCGCAAGCTGCGGCGACTTCGGGACGCACCGGGATGCGTGACTCCTCGATCAGAAACCCACAACGAGACTGCTGAGCGATTTCGTTGAGGGTGGCGCCAAGTCCGCCTCTAGTGGGATCGCGCAGGAGGCGCAGCGAGGGACCCGCGACGGCCACGATGCCGGCGACCAGCCCGTGCAGCGCGGCGCTGTCGGACAGGATTTCGGTCTCGAACCCAAGGCTGCTGCGCTTCGACATCACCGCCACACCATGATCGCCGATCGAACCTGACAGGATGACGCGATCGCCTGGCCGCGCGCGGTCGCCAGACAGATCGATGCCCGCTGGAACGACGCCGATGCCCGTGGTTGTGATAAAGACCCCGTCGGCCTTACCGCGTTCGACCACCTTGGTGTCACCGGTCACGATCGCCACGCCCGCCTCGGCGGCGGCGCGGCCCATGCTGACGGCGATCCGCTGCAAGTCGGCGAGCGGGAAGCCCTCCTCCAGGATGTAGCTGGCCGCCAGGTGAAGAGGCTTTGCGCCCGCCATCGCCAAGTCATTGATCGTGCCGTGGACAGCCAGGGACCCGATATCACCGCCTGGGAAGAACAACGGCCAGATCACATAGCCGTCGGTCGACATCACCATGCGGCCGGCCGGCACATCAAACGCGGCCTGATCGTTGCCCTGGTTGAGGAAGGGGTTGTCGAACGCCTCGCGGAAGATCTCGTCGATCAACTGCGCCGAGGCCCTTCCGCCGGCGCCGTGGGAAAGATCGACAAGACCGCCCCGGATATCCAGCTTGCGGGCGCGAAGCCTCGGCGAGTTCACGCCGCCGCCCGCACGGCGCTCGCTTTGGCGCGGTCCCGGAACCGGCCGTAGATCCAATGCGCCGCGCAGGCCCCCTCGGGCGAGACCATGCAAGATCCCATTGGCGTCTCGGGAGAACAGACCGTGCCGAACAGCTTGCAGTCCGCCGGCTTCTTGAGCCCGCGAAGCACATCGCCGCACTCGCAAGCTGGGTTGTCCGCCGCAGGCGCGGGGACGACGTCGAAGCGATGTTCGGCGTCAAATTGAGCGTAAGCAGCGCGCAGTCGCAGAGCGCTCATCGGGAGTTCGCCCAGTCCGCGCCACTCGAACGTGTCGCGAAGTTCGAAGATCTCGGCGATCTCTCGCTGGGCGATCAGGTTGCCGTCGGCCTTCACCGCCCGGATATATTGGTTCTCTACGTCGCTGCGGCCTTCGTTCACCTGGCGGACCAGCATCAGGACGGCCTGCATCACGTCCAGGGGCTCGAAGCCGGCCACCACAACGGGCTTTTCGAATTCGGCGGCCAGGGTGACGTAGGGCGAGGTTCCAATCACCGTACTGACATGCGCCGGCCCGACAAAACCATCGACCAGCACCCGCTCGACCTCCGGCAGGTTGGCGGTGTCGAGAATGGCGCGGATGGCGGGGGGCGTGAGCACGTGGTTGCAGAAAACGCTGAAGTTGGTGAGCTGCTTTCGGCGCGCCAGTCCGATGGAGAGGGCCGTCGAAGGGGTGGTCGTCTCGAACCCGATCGCGAAGAAGACCACCTGCCGCGCAGGCTCCGCTTCAGCGATAAGGACAGCGTCCATCGATGAATAGATCATCCGAATATCAGCACCGGCGGCCTTGGCTTTGAGAAGGCTGGCGCCCCCCGAGGCGGGTACGCGCATCAGATCGGCGTAGGTGCACAGGGTGACTTCAGGCCGCATCGCCAACCGGATCGCATCGTCGATGCGCCCGACCGGCAGGACGCAGACCGGACAGCCCGGTCCGTGCACCATCTCCACATTGGAGGGCAGCAGGTCCTCGATGCCATAGCGGGAGATGGCATGGGTGTGGCCGCCGCAGAACTCCATGAACCTATAATGGCGATGCGAGACCGCCTCGCCGGCGATCGTCGCGGCGATCGACCGCGCCAAGCCGCCATCGCGATATTCGTCGATGTACTTCATCCCAGGACCTCCGCCATCGCGGGAAGGCCGGGAACCGCCGCCTGGCGCATGAGCGCCAGGGTCCGCTCGGCTTCATCAGGATCGAGACGGGTGAGGGCGTAGCCGACATGCAGAAGCACGTAGTCGCCAACCCGCACATCCTCCACCAGGGCGATCGAGACGACCTTAGAGACGCCGCCCAGCGTGACGCGGGCCATCTGATCGGGCAGCAGGGCTTCAACGCGAATGGGAATGGCCAGGCACATCGGTTCGGTTCCTAAGTCATCGCTACGGTCTACTGTCGGCCAGCAGATGCGCCCGCGCTAAAGCTGCCTGCCCGAATGAAATCCCCCCGTCGTTGGCAGGTACGCTGCGTGCAAGCCATGGGCTCAGACCGCGACGGCGCAGCGCCTGGGTGAGGCCCTCCGTCAAGATGCGGTTCATGAAGCATCCGCCCCCCAGCACGACGTCGGTCTGCCCCATCTGCTTGGCGTATTGGCCAATCCATTCGGCGAGCCCGGCGATCAGCGTGCCATGGAACAGCGATGCGCCCTGTCGCGCGCCAAGGCCGGGCTGCAGCAGGGCGCTGAGCAGGGCTCTGAAATCCAGAACATTCCGTTGGATGCGAAACCCACTTGGAAAAACGTTGGGAAGACCCACCAGGGCCTCCAGTTCCATGGCCGCTTGGCCTTCATAGCTCTGGTCTTCGCACACCCCGAGGAGGGCGGCGGCGGCGTCGAAAAGGCGGCCCATGCTGGTCGTAACCGGCGCCTTCGCGTCGGCCGACACCATCTCGGCCAAAGCGGCGGCGAGCGGGTGGCGGGAAAACCGGCCGGCGGCCTCGCTGCTGCGGCCAAGGGCGATCATGGCGGCCAGTCCCATACGCCAGGGTTCGCGGGCGGCGCGGTCGCCGCCCGGCAGAGCGAGCGATAGGAGATGGCCAGCCCTTCGCCACTCACCGCCTTCGCCGTGCATGAGCTCGCCGCCCCAGGCGGTTCCGTCGGAGCCATAGCCATGACCATCAAGGGCTACGCCGATCAATGGTTCGCGAAGCTGATGTTCGGCCGCGACGGCGGCGAGATGGGCGGCGTGATGTTGAACCCGCAAAACCGGCAGGCCGAGGCCTTCGGCGATGAGGGTCGAGCGATAGTCGGGATGCCGATCGCAGGCGACAAGTTCTGGCCTAACCCCGAGATCGGCCAACAATTGGTGAAGAGTGTGCTCATAGAACCGGACGGTTTGGGCGGTGTTGAGATCGCCAAGATGTTGCGAAACAAAGGCCTCGCGCCCGCGGGTGACACAGATCGTGGCCTTCAGATGGGCCCCGACAGCGACGACCGCCGGGCCATCCTCGCCCAGATCGATGGGCTCGGGGACAAACCCGCGGCAGCGTCGAATGAAGGCTGGAGCGCCATCGATAATGGCCATAACCGAGTCATCGGCACGCTCCAGGATCGAGCGATCGTGGGTCACGATCAGGTCGGCGATCGAGGCCAGGTCCTTCATCGCCACATCGTTGTCGGTGACGAGCGGCTCGCCCGCGAGGTTCGCGCTCGTGACGACAAGGGCGCAAGGCGCCGGTCCGCCCCCGCGCCCGGAGGACAGGGAGGCGAACAGGAGGTGATGGACCGGCGCCGAGGGCAGCATCACGCCAAAACGGCTGAGCCCCGGCGCGACCGAGGCGGCCAGGCCAGATCCCTTGCGGACCAGGACAATCGGGCGTGCCGAGCGACCAAGCAACTCCCGCTCCACGAGTGTCGGCTTGGAATAGGGCCAGAGGCCCGAGTCAGAGGATGCCATGATCGCGAACGGTCTTGCGGGGCGACGCTTCCGCTCGCGCAGACCGCGGACAGCGACCTCGTTGGTCGCATCGCAAACCAGGTGAAAGCCACCGGCGCCTTTGAGCGCGACAATCTTGCCGCTCTGCAAAGCTGCCGCGATCACGTCGATCGGGTGGCTGAGGCGGGGTCCGCAGGCCGGGCAGGCGATAGCCTCGGCATGAAAGCGTCGGCTGCGCGGGTCGCCGTAGTCGTCTGCGCATGCCCCACAGAGCTTGAAGTCGGACATCGCCGTGTTTGCCCGATCATAGGGGGTGCGGCGCGTGATGGTGAACCGCGGACCGCAGTCGGTGCAGGTGACAAAGGGATAGAGGTGAAACCGGCTCGCCGGATCGAACAGGTCCTTCAGGCAGGATGGGCAGGTCGCGGCGTCGGGCACGCCAACGCTGACGCCCGGACCCGCTGAAAGACTTTCGCGGATCGCGAAGCCCTGCTGTCCGAGCGCGGGCACTCGGGTTACCGCGACTTTGTCGATACGGGCGAGGGCAGGACGCTCCCGCCTCAGCGCGGACAGGAACATGTCGCTGCTGTCGCCCTCGATTTCGGCGAGCACGCCGTCCTGGTCATTCAGCACAAAGCCGGAAAGACCGTAACGCTCGGCCAAGCCATAGACGAAAGGACGAAACCCAACGCCCTGCACCGCGCCCCGGACGCGGATGCGCAGCCGTTCCGGCCCGACTGAAAGTCTTGCTAGGCTGGCGGGCATGGCGGTCTCACGCGAGCCTAGCAATCGGGCCCATAACCGCCGCGGCGCGCGCCTCGATCCAGGCGTAGAAGGCGGGGAGACCTTCCCCGGTGCGGGCCGAGACCGTCAGGATCTGGAGTCGCGGATTGACGCGCAGCGCGGCGGCGAGACAAGCATCGACATCGAAGTCCAGGTAGGGCAGCAGGTCGGACTTGTTCAGCAGCATCAGATCGGCCGCTGCGAACATGTCCGGGTATTTGAGTGGCTTATCCTCGCCCTCGGTCACGGACAGCACCACGACCTTGCAGGCTTCGCCCAGGTCGAAGGCGGCGGGGCAAACCAGGTTACCGACGTTCTCAATGAACAGCAGGCCGCCCGGCTCAAGGGCGACCTGCTCAAGCGCGTGGCCGACCATGTGGGCGTCCAGATGGCAGCCCTTGCCCGTATTGATTTGCGCAGCCTGGGCGCCGGTCCGACGAATCCGCTCGGCGTCGTTCGAGGTTTGCTGGTCGCCCTCGATCACGGCCATGGGCCAGCGGTCTTTCAAGTCTGTGATCGTGCGCACGAGGAGGGACGTCTTTCCGGACCCGGGGCTGGATAGGAGATTCATGGCGAAAACACCCGCCTGGTGAATCCGGCGTCGGTTGGCGTCGGCGAAGGCGTTATTTTTGGAGAGAATGTCGCGTTCGATGCTGATCGTCCGCTCCTGGCTCACCCCAGGGACGTTCACCCCCGCGAGGCCCTTGCCGAAGTCGATCGCGGCTAGAGCATGCTCATGATGATGGTCGACGAAATGTCCATGGTCATGGCTATGCCCGTGATCGTGATCGTGATCGTGATCGTGAGGGTGTGCGTGGGCGCGCCCGGCAGTCCCATCGGCCTGGACCTCATTGGCGGGAGCGTTCATGAGGCTCGCCGTTCCGCACCCACACACCGTGCACATCACTCAACCTCCATTTCGGCCAGTCGCAGGTCGTCCCCGCCGGTCATTCGCACGCGCCCGCCTGCGCAAACGGGGCAGGCGCCAAACCTCTCATCGAGCGGCACGGCACACCGACAATCGGCGCACCAGCCCTCGCCGGGAATGATCTCGATCTCGAGGCGGGAGCCCTCCGCGATCGTCCCGGTCGCGACCGCGTCGAAGCAGAAGCGCAGCGCGTCAGGTTCGGCGTGTCCGAGGGCCCCGACCTTCAATTTGATCAGGTTGACGCGCGCGAAGGTGTGCTTGGCCTGCTCCTGCTGCACCATGGCGATGACGTTCTCAATAAGAGAGACCTCATGCATGGCCGTAGTCGCCAGCAGGCACGGCGAGTTGGGTCCGCAGGGTTTGGATCACGAGGGTCGCGTCGACAGGCTTTAGGAAAACGCCGGTCACTCCAAGTTCGTGTAGCCCGACGGAGCCAACCAATGCCTCGCCCGCCGTGCTGACGATGTAGCAGGGTATCGTGCTGCCGCTCGCCCGAAGCCATTCAGAGATCGTTTGCCCCGCATCGGACGGATCGGCCAACAGATCGGCGAGAACCGCGTCCGGCTGAATGCGCTGGATCGTTCGCTCCCCGTCGCGGTTCGTCGCCGCTTCGCCTACGGAAAACTGCGCCGCTTCGAGCGCGGTGCGAAGCACCGCCCTGGCATGGGGATCTGCATCGATCAGCAAGATGGTCTTACGCCGATCGCCAAGCCCAATATTCATGACGTCACAGACGGCTGGGAGGCGCTAAGGCGGCCTTTGAGCATCTCGACCGCAAGCTGGAGGTTCTCTGTCGCCGCGATCGTCAGGCCTTCGGCGAACTCGAATTCATAGCCCCGGATGCCCAGGAGGAAGGCCTGCGGAGTGGCGCCATAATATTGATGGGCCATGGCAAGGATGGCCTCCGGGCGCACAAGATGGCTGGTGAATTCAAGGCTTGCAGCCGGCGCCAGCGCCTCGAAGGCGAAGGGAGAGAGCCCGGACCTTGCCGCATCGACGAACCAGACCACGTCGTGATCGGCGACATCCAAGGCGTCTTCGATGTTTAGCTGGTAGTTCTCGTAGGCGGTGACGTTCGGCCAGCCCAGCGCGTCGATCTGCTCAGCGACCGCCGGGCCCAGGCCATCGTCCTGACGCCCAGGATTACCGTATCCCAGGATCAGCACGCGCGGCGGTGCGGGGGCGCTAGGCACGCCAAGCCTGCGGTTTGAGGCCAGATTGGCCGATTGGATGTCGGAAGGGCTCATTCCTTCACCCGCGTGGCGATGACCGCCCCGTCAGCGTCTTCCAGCGTAACGATCAGAGGCATGTCGCCCAGCGCGTGGGTCGCGCAGGACAGGCAAGGGTCGTAGGCGCGGATGGCGACTTCGATGTGGTTCAACAGTCCTTCGGTGATCTCGTGGCCGGTGAGGTCGTCGATGGCGACCTTGGTGACCGAGCGGTTCATCGCCTCGTTGTTGTTGGTGGTGGAAACGATCAGGTTGGCCATGGTCACCTGATCATGGTCATCGACCTGATAGTGATGCAGCAGGGTTCCCCGCGGCGCCTCGATGATCGCCACGCCTTCGGGGCGACGCTCGCCGGTCACGACAAGGTCGTCTCCCTGCAGGTCGTCGTCGAACAGGAGGCCCTTAATAACCTCGGCGCAATGGATCATGCTGATCACCCGCGCCCAGTGATAGGCTAGCGTGGCGTGTACCGGCCCGCCGGCGACCTGCGCCATGAAATCCTTGCGGGCCGCCTCGGCGATTGGCGTGCCGATGAAGGCGCAGCAATTCATCTGAGCGAGGGGGCCAACCCTATACCAGCCATCTTCTCGTCCGAGCGAGCGGATGTGCGGGAACTTCATGTAGCTCCAGGATCGGACCTCCTCGATCAGGTAGTCGCGGTACTGATCGGGGCGAACGCCATCGAAGATTGGCGCACCCTTGGCGTCGATCGCCCGAAGCGTTCCATCGTAGAGATCCATGGCGCCGTCGGCGCCGACCAAACTCATGTAGTTGGATGGAAAGCTGGCGAAGGTCTCGTGCAGGCTTTCGTGGGCGTGGACGAAGCGCTTGTGCAGCTCCAGGGCCTCGCAGCACCACGCGATGATCTGGTCAACGTCACCGCGAAGGGCGTCGCGAGCTTCTACCGATAGGTTCTGATTGACCCCGCCAGGGATGCAGAGCCGGGGGTGAATACGCCGGCCGCCGGTCGCTGCAATCACTTGCTGGCCGAACTTGCGGATCATGATCGCCCACTTGCCGACCTCCGGAAACGCTTCGATGACGCCAATAATGTTGCGTTGCGCGACCGGCGCTTCGAAGCCGAGCAGGAGGTCTGGCGAGGCCAGGTGGAAGAAGTTGACGGCGTTCGACTGCAGCACCTGGCCGTAGTGTATCAACCGCCGCATCTTGTCGGCGGTGGGCGTGACCTGGTCCACGCCGGCGACGATGTCCATCGCCTTGGCGGCGCAAAGGTGATGACTGACCGGACAAATGCCACAGAGGCGTTGGACGATGACCGGGACTTCCCAGTACATCCGGCCCTGGATGAAGCGCTCGAAGCCTCGAAACTCGACGATGTGAAACCGCGCCTGTTCGACCTCGCCGGCTTCATTGAGCCGGATGGTCACCTTGCCGTGACCCTCGACCCGGGTGACGGGATCGATGACGATCTTGCGCGGTCCGGGGCTGGTCCGGACTGGGGCGTCTTGCCCCAGGTCGACGTGAATGTCGCTCATGGCCTGTGTCCGATCCGGGCCATCATTCGTACTTGCACAAAAGGTAGGGTAGGGCTGGCTCATGGCCGGTGAGCAGGGCCTTGAGACCTTCCCACATGGCGTCGCCGGACGGCGGACAGCCGGGCAGGAAATAGTCGATCTTCACCACTTCATGCGAGGGGTAGACCCTGTCGAGCAGCAGCGGCAGATCCTCATCATTGGGAATGACGCCCTGACCTTCGAGGGAGACCCCGTTCAGATAAACGGCCTCCAGACACTCGCGTAGGCCAATGCTGTTGCGCATCGCCGGAACGCCGCCGGTGATGGCGCAGGCACCGACTGACACGAGGATCCGGCAATGTTTGCGGAATTCCTTGAGCTCTTTGACGTTATACTCATTGGAACAGCCGCCCTCGATGAAACCTACATCAACGGGCCGGTCGAAGGCCTTCTTGTCATCGAACGGCGAGACATCGAGATCGACCAGGTCGACCAATTCCAGCAGGCGCTCGTCGATGTCGAGCAGCGACATGTGGCAGCCGAAACAGCCGGTCAGGGCGCAGGTCGCCAGGGTTGGCTTCACGCTCTTGATTGTCGGTGCGTTCATGGCTTGTGGCCTGGGCGCTTGGCCTCGATGTCGCTGCCGATGGGCGCCTTGTCAAAGCGGCGCTTGCCGTTGGGAATGCGGTAGCTATCCCGCTTAACGACGATGCAGGCGACCGGGCAGACGCTGGCGGCCCTATCAACGGCGGCCATCTGTGTGTCTCCAAGCCCGCCCGCCGCGTCCACGTTCAGCCGCATGGCGATGCCGCGCCCTTCGAAGCCGAACACGGTCTTCCCATCCTCCATCCGAGACGCTTCGATGCAGCGGGAACAGAGGATGCAACGATCGCGATCGAGGTAGATGTCGGGATGAGAGGCGTCGATGGCGTTCGTCGGCCACTGGTAGGGCTGGGTCGGCGCGACCATCCCAAGCCGGTAGCCGAGCGCCTGAAGCTCGCAATCCCCACTCGCCACGCAATAGGGGCAGGGATGGTTGCCCTCGACGAAGAACATCTCGATCAGAGCGCGACGATCGGCCGTCAGCAGCGGGGTGTCGTTCTCGATCACCATGCCCTGCGCGGCCGGCGTCACACAGGCCGCCACACTGCGGCCGTTGATCTTGCAGGTGCAGATACGGCAAGTGCCCGAAGCCGCTAGGTCCGGATGATGACAAAGGCGCGGGATGTAGACGCCCGCCGCGTCACAGGCCTCAAGCACAGATTGGCCCTTCGAGGCCTCGACCTCGACACCGTCGATGGTGAACGAAAAGGTGTCAGCGTCCAAGCTAAGCTTCCTCCGTCACGGGTTCGCGACCCTGGACCTTGACGGCTTCGCGCAAGGCGTCGTCCAGGGTGACGAGCGGCTCAAAAGAAGCGGCCGCGAGGCGCGCTTCGTAGAGCTCCGGAAAGCTCCGCATGGTCGTCAGGATCGGGTTCGGCGCGGTCTGGCCGAGGCCGCAACGGCTCATTCGAACAACTGTATTGGCCAGGGCTTCGGTGGAAGCGAGATCGGCAAGCGTCGCGCGGCCCGCGACGACCTTTTCCATCCCCTGCTTGAGCAGGTTCGTTCCGATCCGGCAGGGCGCGCACCAGCCGCAGGACTCATCGACAAAGAAGTCCGCGAACTGGAGCGCGATCTCAAGCACATCGCGCCCCGGACCAAAGATCATCGTCGATCCGCCCGTGGATAGATCCTCATAGGCGATGCGTCGGCCGAAATCCTTCGGCGCGATCGCTTGGCCGGACGGCCCGCTGAACTGGACGTATTGCGCATCCGGCGCGCCGACCAGATCGAGAAGCTCGTTGATGGTGATCCCGAACGGTGTTTCGTACACGCCGGGCCGTTCGCAATCGCCCGACACGCACATCAGCTTTGTGCCGGTGGAATCCTTCGTGCCGAGACCTGTGAACCAGGCAGCGCCCTTTTCCATTATGCGGGCCGCGCACACCAGGGTCTCGACATTATCGATCGCGGTAGGCTGCCCAAGATAACCACGCTCGGTCGGGAAGGGCGGCCGGTCGCGGGTCGAGCCGCGCTTTCCTTCGAGGGATTCAAGCAAGGAGGATTCCTCGCCGCAGATGTAGGCGCCGGCCCCGAGCTGGATACGGATGTCGAAATCGAACCCGGCTTTGCCGCAGATGTTGGCGCCCAGCAGCCCCAGGCGGCGGCGTTCGGTCAGAACCCGCTGAAGGTCGTCCCACATGTAAGCATACTCACCGCGGAGGTAGAGCAACCCTTCACGGCCGCCCAGCGCGTAGCCCGCGATTGTGATGCCGTCGAAAACCAGATCGGGGTTTTCCATCAGCAAGAGGCGGTCCTTGAAGGTGCCCGGCTCGCCCTCGTCCGCATTGCAGGCGATGTAGTGTTCGACGCCGGTCGCCTTGCGGGTTAACCGCCATTTCATTCCGGTGGGAAAGCCGGCGCCGCCACGGCCGCGGAGTTTGGACTTGGCGATCTCCTCGATCACGTCTTCGGGCGTGAGAGCCAGCGCTGCTTTCAGCCCTTCCGCCCTGACGGGCGAGCCTGAAAGCAGCGCTCCGGCTTGGACCAGACTCGATCGGATGGCGGACTTTGGCAGGTGCGCGGCGTCGGATAAATGCGGCGGATATGAAGGTAGGGCGCCGGTCTCGCCGGCCTGCCGGAGGGCCGCCAGGATCAATGGCACGTCCGTGGGCGTGAGGTCGGCCAACGCTATCCCGTTGACCAGGGCGGCCGGCTCATGATCGGCCAGACCGATATCGCTCGTCCACTGCAGCGTGAACATGCCGTCCGCTGTCGTCTCGCCAACCTGAATGCCGAGCGCCTGTGCGAATGCCTGCGCGACCTCCTTAGCGCCCTTCATGAACGAAACGGGGGTTTTGGACAGGCGGATGCGGTTGCGGCCTCGGGGTTCCCGATCGAAGAAGGCGTAAAAAGACACCATGTCCTCGATCTCGACCGGGTGAATGCCAAGGCCCGCCGCCATCGTCTGAACAGCCGCGTTGCTGACGTGGCCAAACCGCTGCTGGACGGCGATGACGATGTCCATCAGACGCGTTCGGTCAGATCCGAGCGATCGAACGATGTCTTCAACAGCCTCTGCGGGAGTAGCCGTCATCCGTAGATCTCAGATTGCCTATGGCCACTCGAGAGATGCTGGTGGTCCTGCGACTGGTTCACGTACGCGTTTCCTGCATGGTCGAATCTCCAGGGATTGACTGGTCTGAGGGGCGCCGTGTCGGAGTTGAAAAACTCTGCTGGTCGGGCTGACCGTATCGCGCCGTCCGTGTTGCGGAGCAGCCTCGGAAACTACTCAGGCCAACCGGCGCGACCACCGTAAGTAAGTTGCCGCGACGAGCGGCGGGACCCGCCGCTGAAAAGCGCGATGCCCATGTCCTCGAGTTGCGAGTTTCCAGGCCGTGCTCGCTCGTGGCCCGCCCGGTTGCGTTCAGATCGGCTGAGCCGCCTCTGCAGGCGCTCCCCCTGGTTTGGGCGCAACCGGCATCAGCTTGCCCTTTGAGGCACGCAGGCGGTCCAGATAGATGTAGATCACCGGGGTGGTGAACAGGGTGAGCACCTGCGACACCAACAACCCGCCGACGATGGCCCAGCCTAAGGGCTGGCGAAACTCCGCCCCGGTGCCGTTCATGAGGATCATCGGAACTCCGCCCAAGGCCGCGCAAGCCGTGGTCATCAGGATGGGCCGCAGCCGCTGGTGGGAGGCCTCGCGCACCGCCGCCTCGGCATCGAGCCCCTTTTCTCGCTCGAGACGCAAAGCGACGTCGACGATCATGATGCCGTTCTTCTTGACGATGCCGATCAGCAGAATGATGGCGATGATGCCGATGACGTTGAGGTCCTGGCCCACAGCGATCAAGGCGAGCAGGGCGCCGAGTCCCGCCGAGGGCAGGGTCGAGATGATCGTCAGGGGATGGATGAAGCTCTCATAGAGCACACCCAGGATCACATAGACCGCCAACAGCGCTGCGCCGATCAGGATTGGCGCGCTGGCGAGGGATTGCTGAAATACCTGAGCCGTCCCCTGAAACGCGCCGGTGAGCGTGACCGGTGCACCCAGCCTGTCGCGTGCAGACTGCACTGCTTGTGTGGCCTGGCTCAGTGCGACGCCCGGGGCGAGGTTGAATGACAGGGTGGCGGCTGGGTATTCGTTTTGGTGGCTCACAGTGACGCTGCTTGTCTGCGGGGGACCGACCGTCACGAACTGGGAGAGCGGGACATTCTGTCCCGTGACTGGAGACAGGAGATAAACTGCGTTGAACAGGTCCGGCGTCGCCTGGAGGGTCGGCGGCGCTTCCACCACCACGTGGTAGCTGTTTTGTTGCGTATAATACTGCGTGACCTCGTCCTGCCCGATCAGTTCATAGATCGCAGCATCGATGTCGGTTGGCGAGATTCCAAATCGCCCTGCCGCGGCGCGGTCAATGGTCAGGTTGATAGCTCCGCCTTGCGATTGCTGGTCGGAACTCACGTCGGTGAGTTGGGGAAGGTTCTTCATCGCCGCAAGCAGCTTGGGGGCCCATGCGTCGAGCTCGGCCAGGTCTGAATCGGACAGCGTGTATTGGTACTGCGCTTGCCCGGTGCGGCCGCCGACATTGATGTCCTGCGCCGCCTGAAGAAAGGTCTGTGCCCCAACCAATTGAGCAAGTTTCGGACGAAGCCTGGTGATCACCTGGTCGGCCGTCGCGGTACGACCGGAATCCTTTGATTTCAGGGCGATACTCAGGTTCGCCTGGTTGGTGCTCGATGAGCCGATGAACATGGCCACCCCGGCCACGTCCGGATCCTGGCTCAGGACTGCGGCGACGTTCCGCACTTTCTGCCTGGTCTTTATGAAGGAGGAATCCTGCGAGGTGATCATGACCCCGCTAAGGAAGCCGGTGTCCTGCTGGGGAAAGAACCCGGTGGAAACGGTCACGTAGAGCCAGATCGCCCCAATGACCGTCGCCACGAACACGCCGAGCGTCACCAGTTTGTGGAGCAGAACCACGTCCAACGCGCGTGCATATCCAGCCTCCAGCTTGGCGAAGCCTTGCTCCAACAACCGGGTGACGGGATTAGATGCCGGCTTGGGTGCCCTCAGGAATTTGGCGCACAGCATCGGCGTCAGCGTCAGGGATAGAAACAGCGATAGGAGCACCGCAATGCTGAGCGTGATGGCGAACTCGCGCATCAGAAGACCGACCACCCCGCCCATGAACATCAGGGGTGTGAACACCACGATCAGCGAGATCGAGATGGTCAGAATGGTGAAACCGATCTCGCTTGCGCCGGCAAGCGCAGCGTCGAATGGTGCGTCGCCGGCCTCGATCCTGCGCCAGATCACCTCGCTCATGACGATCGCGTCATCGACGACGAAGCCCACGGCAATGGTGAGCGCCATCAGGGAAAGGTTGTCCAGGCTGAAGCCGAGCGGAAGCATGACCGCAGTGGTCGCCAGCAGAGCCAGGGGTATCAGCGCGCTGGGAATGAGGGTCGCTCGGATGTCGCGCAGGAACAGAAAGATAACGATCACCACCAGAGCGATGGTGATGAGCAGGGTTATTTCCACGTCCTTGACCGAAGCGCGGATGGTCTGGGTTCGATCCGCGAGCACGTGAATCTTGATGGCCGGCGGAATATTGGCCTGCAGACCGGGCAACGCCTTGGTGATCGCGTCCACCGTCTGAATGACGTTGGCTCCCGG
>Ga0302320_10016117_pt1 | contig 15298 bp, 17 predicted proteins | sample Bog_T0_3_FD_202130 | JGI IMG/M metagenome (GOLD analysis project Ga0302320, IMG submission 202130) | Peat permafrost microbial communities from Stordalen Mire near Abisko, Sweden - Bog_T0_3 | ecosystem: Environmental > Terrestrial > Soil > Wetlands > Peat | place: Sweden: Abisko, Stordalen Mire... | reverse complement strand
GCCCTGCGCGGCGATCTGCCTGCCACCGCCATGAGCGCTTCCGCGCCGGGCGAGTTCCACTACGCGAATGAGCTGGTCAGCTTTATCCGCGAGACGCATGGGGATTATTTTTACATCGAGGTCGCCGCCTACCCGGAGATGCACCCGCAAGCGCCCAGTCCCGCCGTGGACTTTGAGAACTTCCAGCGCAAGGTGGAGGCCGGCGCGGACGGCGCGCTGACCCAGCTTTTCTATAGCGCCGACGCGTACTTCGCCTTTATGGACCGCTGCGGCAAGGCCGGGATCACGATCCCGGTCGTGCCGGGCATTATGCCAATCACGGGATACGCCAACATCCTGCGCTTCTGCACGGGTTGTGGCGCCGAACTGCCGCGCTGGCTGCGCCTGCGGCTGGAAGAGCTGCAGAACGACAAGCCCGCGCTGCTGGACTTCGGCGCCGAGGTGGTGACGCGCCTATGCGAGACGCTGCTGCGCGGAGGCGCGCCGAGCTTGCACTTCTACACCATCAACCAGGCCGAGCCGACGCTGCGTTTGTGGCAGAACCTGGCGCTGCCGGCGGCGGTGTAAGCGAACCTTAGCGGCCGGCCCCGAATGTTATCGGCGTTTGCGGTTCTTTATCCGGTAGTAGAGACGCCACGGCAGACTGTGCAATAGCTGGGTCTGCTCGGCTTTCAGGGCTTTGTAGGAGTGGGTCACGTATTCGTCGAACGCCGGTGGCCAGCCGATGGTGGAGCGGCGTTCGGAGTAATCGCCCTCTGCCCACTTGGCAAGCACCGCCTTGTAGCCCACAACGTGAGTTACAAACTCCAGCAGGCACTGGGGCATGTGTTCTTCCACAATAAGATAAGCCTTCTGAATAATGATCTTCTCTCGCACGTCATTCAGCGGCATGAAGATGGTGGTCATCCACAGAACCCACTCTTTCATCTCCGCGTCGGTGACGGGATGGCACTGGGACTTGCCCTGTTTGTTGAGCAGCGACCGGTACGCGATGTTGCCGGCATGGGAGGCGACATAGAGCGGGCCGTAGAACTCGTTCAGGCGCTTGTTCACCAGGCGGAGTTTGTCGCGGCGGCGGGCCAGCATGCGGGCGCTCATAAAGGTTACAAGATAGCCGGCAAACGCGAGAACCACGGTGAGAATAGCCGCGTTTTGCAGCAGGCTGGAGGGGGAGAGAGAGATTTGGTCGAGAGCTTGCATCGGCCAAAAGTATACGCCGCCGGGCGATTGGAGCGGAATGGCTGGCGAGCGTTTCGATTGCTGGAGCTTTCGATTGCTGGAGCCTTGTTATCGCAAGGCTATTTTGGGAAACGCCGGATTGGGAATTTCAAGCGTGGCCGTTAGCTTCGGCCCGGTGCTGCTTCTCGTACCGGCGAAGTGCCAGAGCCGGGAACAGGAATGCATAGTGCCGCCGCATGCAAACATTGCAGCGTACAGGCCACAGCAACAGCAATAGAAAAGGGTAGTCCTCCGGCCGCAGCCTGGACGAAGTGAAGTTGGAACTATCGCATTGCGGGCATCTCATAGGAGTTCACGCCTCCATTAAGGAAAACGAGAGACCGTCTTTCCCCTCATGGGTGGAGAGAAACTCTTCGCATACTCACGATGAGTGCGAGATTTCTCAAGGCTGAAGTTGCCAAGGCGAAACGAATAGGAATCAAAGAACTGCAAACAATGATCAAATTATAAACGAATTCGAGTCCTCGAAGATGTGCAACCTGGATCATTGCCGGGAGTCGGTGCGCGTGGCTGCAGCTTGCGTTGCCGGCATCGCACCTTGCGTCTGCTGCTTTCCGGATGCTGCTTCCGGAATGATCCTGATCTCAAAGAGCTTTGGCCAAAGTTTTCCGGTGACGAAGAGACGATCGTGCGCGGAGTCGTAAGCAATGCCGTTAAGGACGGCTCCAGGGCTTGATCGCTCGCTTTGCGGCAGCAGACCGGCCAGGTCGATCCACCCCAGGACCTTGCCCGTTGCCGGCGAGATGCGGGCGATGCGATCGGAATACCAAACGTTGGCGTAGATCTGGCCGTGTATGTATTCGAGTTCATTGAGGTAGGTCACCGGCTGTCCGCGATCCCTTACTTGGATGCTGCGCAAAACGCGGAAGGTTGCCGGATCGAGGAAGCGGAGGGTAGCTGTGCCGTCGGAGAGGATGAGGCTTTTGCCGTCCTGGGTGAGCCCCCAGCCCTCGCATGTGTAAGGCAGCGTGCGCAGGAAGCGGAAGGTGGAGCGGTCGTAGACCAGCGCGATGTGGTCTTGCCAGGTTAGCTGTATGAGCGTGTCATTCGATCCAGATTTCCAGGCGGCCAGGCCCTCGGCAAAGTACTTGTCGGGGACGTCTTGAAACTGAAGGATGCGGCCGGTTTCAAGGTCTTCCATGCGCAGGGAAGAGTGGCCCTTGAGGCCTGTGCTCTCGTAGAGGTGGCCATCGAGATAGATGAGGCCTTGCGTGTATGCCTGCTGGTCGTGGGGGTACGTGTGGAGCACCTGGTAGGTGTCGGCGGCGAACGCGGGTGTGAGGGCGGAGAGCGCGAGGCAGAGAACGAGCACAGGGCGGAGCGGGCGGGGGAGTCGCATGGGGGTTGTGCTTCCTACTTCAGGTTTCCGCCGTGGAAGCGGCCAAATGCGCGACCGAGCATGAGCGACATGGCCAGGATGCCGGCACCGAATGTGAGGACGTGGCAGGTGTTGTAAAGGCTGAAGGAGCCGATGCGGCAGATGAGCAAATAGGCGACGGCCAGGTTGAAGAATCCCCAGAGAACATTAACAGTGGAAGAGGATAAGCCTTGCCCGGGCGGCTTGGAGAAGGGGCTTTGGAAGGGACTGCCGGAGATTCCGTTGATGAGATGAGGGAGCGCATTGGCGAGGAATGCGCCGCCGAAGAAATAGAAGATGTAGTGGGTCCAGGGCATATTTGTTTGCCTTTCGGGGTTAATGGTATCAGGGATTGGCGGGCGCTTAGAGCCGCTCTAGCTCGCGCCCAGGTAGATGAAGCGCGCGAGGAAGAGAATGGCGAGGATGTAGAGCAACCAGTCCTGGCGACGAAACTTGCCTGTGGCCAGATGCAGAACGGCCCACGAGATGATGCCGAAGCCAAGGCCGTTGGCGATCGAGTAGGTGAGGGGGATGAGGATCAGGGTAAGAAACGATGGGACGGCGACCAGGGGGTCGGTCCACCGGATCTCGACGATGGTGGCGAGCATCAGCGATCCCACCAGGATAAGCGCGGGTGCGGTGGCAGCCGCTGGAACGATGCCGACAAATGGAGCCGCGCCAACCGCGCCCAGAAACAGCAATCCGGTAACAATGGCGGTGACGCCGCTGCGGCCTCCGGCGGCGACTCCGGCGGTGGATTCCACGTAGCTTGTCACGGTGGAAGTACCGGTCAGGGAGCCGAAGACGGTGGCGATGGCGTCGGATAAGAGGATGCGATTAAGGCGGGGGATGGAGTGGTCGGCGGCGATCAGGCCGGCGCGCTTGGTGACGGCCACCAGGGTGCCGAGGTTGTCGAACAGGTCGACGAAAAAGAAGACGAAGACGATCTCGAGCAGTCCTTTGTTTAGGGCGCCGCGGATATCGAGTTTGAAGGCGGTGTCAGTGAGCGAGTGAAATCCGCCGGGGGCGGCAGACCAATGGACCATGCCGCATGCCCAGGCGATTGCCGTTGTGGTGAGCACGCCGATGAGAATGGAGCCGCGAACTTTTTTCACTTCGAGCCCAACCATGAGGATGAGACCAAACAGGGCCAGGGCGGTGGTGGGATTGCGGATGTTGCCGAGACCGACGAGGGTTGCCGGATCGGCTATCACCAGGCCGGCGCTGCGGAAGCCGATGAAGGCGATGAACAGGCCGATGCCGCTGGCCACCGCGGCGTAGAGTTCGTGGGGGATGGAGCGCAGGATCATTTGCCGGATACCTGCGCCGGTAAGCGCCAGAAAGATGATTCCGGAAAGAAACACCGCGCCCAGTGCGGTTTGCCAGGGAATGTGCATCTTGATGCAAACGGTGTAAGTAAAGTAGGCGTTGAGGCCCATGCCCGGCGCCAGCGCTATGGGATAGCGGGCTACAATCCCCATCAAAATGGAGCCGAATGCCGCCGAGAGGCAAGTGGCCGCGGTAACGGCAGCCAGCGGAACGCCGGCCTGCGAGAGGATGGCCGGGTTGACCAGGACGATATAGGCCATGGTCAAGAACGTCGTAACTCCAGCCAGAATTTCGGTCCGCCAGTTGGTTCCCAGGCGGGTGAATTCAAAGTAGGTTTCGATTCGCTTGAGCATAGGCGGATGGCTTTAGAAGATCATACAGGTATTGAAACGCAAAGGGATTTGTGGGGAGCGGGTACGGCGGCGACTCAGATGCATCGAATCAACGGTACGAATGGTTGAGATGAGCAATCGAGCGCAACCCCAACCACTTGAGATTGATAAACTAATCGAGGCCTGCAAGTGAACATTTGCGGAGCGAGCGCAAGGAGCAAGTGTTGCCAACCATCACGACCAAAGACGGAACAACTATTTATTACAAGGACTGGGGAACTGGTCAGCCTGTGGTTTTCAGTCATGGCTGGCCGCTGAGCGCGGATGCCTGGGACGACCAGATGGTGTTTTTGGGTGAATGCGGCTATCGCGTGATTGCGCACGACCGTCGCGGCCACGGGCGGTCGAGCCAGACGTGGACCGGGAACGACATGGACACCTACGCCGACGACCTTGCGACCCTGACGGAAGCGCTTGCACTGCGAGATGCGATCCACGTGGGACACTCTATGGGCGGCGGAGAAGTGGTGAGGTATATTGCCCGTCACGGGTCCAAGCGCGTGTCGAAGGCCGTGCTGATCGCTGCCGTGCCGCCGTTGATGCTGAAAACGGAAGCGAATCCGGGCGGATTGCCGATGGAAGCGTTCGATCGAATCCGGGATGGCATTCTGGCCGATCGCTCGCAGTTTTTCAAGGATCTCACGGTCACGTTTTACGGATCGAACCGGCTCGGTTCGTCGGTTTCTCAGGGCTTGCGCGAGTGGTTCTGGCTGCAGGGAATGCAGGCTGGAATCAAGCCGGTTCTGGATTGCATCCAGGCATTTTCAGAGACCGATTTTTCAAAGGATTTGTACCGGATCGACGTGCCGACGCTGTTCCTGCACGGCGACGACGACCAGATTGTACCCATCGCCAACTCGACGCTGCTGGCGTCGAAGATGGTAAAAGGGGCCACGCTGAAGGTGTATCGCGGCGCGCCGCACGGGCTGTGTTCGACACATAAAAACAGGGTGAATGCGGATCTGCTTACATTCATTCGAGACTAGTGGCGTTCGAGGCTGGAATCACTTTTTCGGCTGAGCGTCCGGCAGCTTCTCGGGCGCCGAAATATCCTGCCCCTCGTAGATGATCCTGGTGGTGGATCCGAACTGCTTGTAGTCGGAGTACTTGATGGTGTCGCGCATGTGAACGTCGCTGCCCAAGGAGCCATAAGCGGCCGAGAAATGCAGCACTCCCTCGCCTTTGGTGTAGACCGGGAACCAATAGTGCCCGTCCACCTGCGCGCGCCAGGTCATGAACGGCGGATGCAGGTCTTCGTTGTTCTTGCGGGTGTCGTCGGGAACCATCCTGCCGTTGGTCACCACAATCTGCAAGTCGGTTGCGTCCACCCAAATCCGTCCAAGAAAGTAGCGCTTCTTCTTCTCGATCACCTTTGGACTCACGTCGAAAGCGTAGCAATCCACCTCATCCACCTTCTGCCGGCCTACGTACTTCACGTCGTACTGGCCGATATCCTCGGCGGTAAGCACAAACGGATAGCCCCGCTGAATATCCTGCAGGTCCGACGGGGTCATCATCACTCTTTCCAAAGTATTCTGCGGTGCGAAGACCACCTTCTCGGTCCGCTTGCCCGATGGGTCGAAGATCACGTCGTCGACTTCGTAGTACTCGCCATCGACCTTGTTGGTGTCGTCGTCAATGGTCTGCACGCGGGCGATGCGGCGATAGGTATAGTGATTCAGCGCCTGCTGGAATTCGCTCTCCTTGGCGGCAAACTGCTTGATGATTTCTTCGGGCGGCGTGGTGGGAGCGGAGATGTCCATGGAGCCAAAGCCTGCGTCCAGCGGCATCGCTGTAAAGCTGTCTTTGTCCTGCGCCGAGGCTGCCACCGCGCATGCCGCGGCCAGAAGCATTGCCATCCACCATCGATTTCGCACTCTGATTCGTCTCCCTTGAAGCATTCCCTCGTCCTGCTCTGAAACCCAGACCCCGCCAACCGGGCGGGCACACTGGAATCTCTCGCCCAGCCTACAACGTTAGACGCATAGACAGTTGTCCGGGGTGGCCTCAGAATTTATACGCTGGAGGCGTGTGTTGGGGATTGGCGGACAAGCCCCCCCGGCGGCAGGTTAAGCTGTACTCTAAGTGCTCTCTCGTGTTCTGCTTGCGATCAATGGGATACGCAAAGCGGAATGCCCCTCAATGCGAAGCGGACCGGGCCCGCGCAGTCAACCGAATTGACAGATGCATTTTCCGCCCATCGTGGCGGAAGGAGATTCTTCCAGGCCATGCACGAGTCCTACCAGATTCCCGCCCTTATTCTAACGGCGCTGCTGCTGCCCGCATTCGGTCATCTGTACTTCCGTTCCCGCGACATCCGTACCTTGCTTTGGTTCCTCGGATTCCTCATTGTGCTCATCCGCATGTTGCTCCGGTACAACGTAGGCTGGTGGGATTTTTCAAACGATCAGTTCCATCCGTGGGCTGCTGCCATTGCGCAGACTTCCATTCCCATCAGTTCCGCCCTGTTTCTTGCCTCTTTGTCTCCGCTGAGTTTTCGTGTTGGGCGATTCAACATTCTCTATGTCATCCCCTTCACCGTGCCCTTGGTGGTTTACTCGGTGCTGTTCTTCTTGGTCTTTCGCGGCGCAATGCCTCACGGGCGCATGATCCTTGTCTATCCGATTCTCGGACTCCTTGCCATGCTGGCGGGCATGTTCTGGGGCGCGGCCAAAGGTAGCATACCGCCCTGGCTGGGAACCGGAGCCGCCGTGGTGCTGGGTTCGAGCGGCCTTTGGGTCTACTTCGCAACGGGACCGCGCTGGCCGCTCACGCTTGTGGAATGCGCCAACAACCTCATGACCGCGCTGCTCATCGTTTTCGTCTTCCGCCGTTTCTCCCAGGGCGTGTTCCTGGGCGTGCTGGGATTTGGCGCGTGGTCGCTTCCCGTCTTGAGGATGTTTCCAGCCCTGGCCCTCCATCCGGACCTTGCGCTCAACCTGGACCGCGTAATGGTGATGGCCCCGGTCATTGCAGCTCTGGGAATGATCCTCATTGCTCTCGAAGACGAACTGGCCATCAACAACTCCGCACAGCAGCGCGAGCGGCGCGGGCGGCGCGAACTCGATGCCTACACCAACCTGATCCTCTCCCGCCGGCGCGTTGAGGACTTCGACCGCCAGGGAAACGAAATCTGCAAAACCGTTGAGGCGCACAGCAGGTTTGCCCAGGTAGCCCTGCTGCTGGAGAACTCGGGACGGTATCGCCTGGCCGGCGCAGCGGGCCTCGACCCGGCAACCGCAACCGCGCTTGGAGCGCTGGCCGCGCGAATTCCAGTGGCCGATTTTCTAAACCCCGGCTCTCTCACCCCGGCCGTTCCGCACAGCCAGACCGTGCAGCTCGATCTCACGCCCTGGCTCAAGCCCGGCGACGATCTCAAGCGCCTCCACTTCACTTCCGCTCTCGCCGTTCCGATGACCGGCCGCTCGGCCACGGAAGGTGTGCTCCTGTTGGCGCGGATGCGCAATCCCCCTGGCCGCCCGCAGGTCATTCTCAAGGAACGGCTGCGCGCCGACGATCTGCTGCCCATTGAAATGCTGGCGGCGCGGCTGCAGGCTGTTCGCAGCCAGACCATGATGCTGGAAAAGCTCATCGACTCGGAAAAGTTTTCCGGCCTTGGCCAATTGGCCGGCAACGTAACCCAGCAGCTCAACAATCCCCTGACCGTCATTCTGGGCTATGCATCCCTGCTCGACGGCGCAACCACGCTCGACCCCCAGGAGCGCAAAGGCGTCGAGTCCATCCTCACCGAAGCCCGCCGCATGAGAGCTACGCTTGAGAGCCTTTCGCGCATATCCCGGCGCCAGAACGACCAAATGGCCGCGGTCTCGGTGGCCGAGCTGCTGGCCGACATGGAACAGCTCCATCGCTCCGAGTTCCTGCAACGCTCCATCGAGTTCCGCCTCAGCATTGCTCCGGCGCTGCCACGTGTCATCTGCCAGCCTCAGCAGTTGCGGCAGGCGGTTCTCCACTGTCTGCAGTTCGCCATGGAGGCGGCAGACAGCCAGGAGCCCGCCCTGCCGCAAGACGGGATGGCCCCCGATCCCGACACCCGTTTTGTGCGTCTGGAGGCAACCTCGGAGGGAAACCTTGTGCAGATTCTCGTAGCCCACTCCGGCCCCGGATTTCTGCATCCCGAGCGCGCCTTCGACCCGTTCGTCCCCTCGCAGGCCACAGGAGAGATTGCCGGTCTGGGCCTTGGCCTCTGCGCCACCATCCTCCGCGACCACAACGGCCGCGCCTCGGCAATGAACCTGGAGCCTCGCGGCGCAGCCATCATTCTCGAACTGCAGGCAGCGTAGGCTACTGACCAGCCGAGCACTCAACCACGAAGGCAGCACAGCCAATCGTGATCACTTCTCTTCCAGGGTGAGGGCATAGATATCGCTGCTCCCGGTGTCGCGCAGCACCAGCGGCGCGTCGGTCGGATCAAGGCCGAGCAGAATGCCCTGGCCAAGATGGCGAAGAGTTTTTTTACCGATTACAAGGGGAAGCGATGAGCAAATTGTTTGAAGAGATGGCACAAGGAACGGCTGAAGCCCGCGCCTACATGGAAGGTGAGCGCAAGGGTTACAAGGTCACTCTGCCCGAGACCGTGGACGTGCGAGGTCTCCGTAAGCGCCTGCGCCTGAGCCAGGGGAGTTTTGCAGATCGTTTTGGTTTGTCGGTGGATGCGGTGCGTCATTGGGAGTCTGGGCGTCGCCAGCCGGAAGCCGCCGCGCGCGCGCTCCTTATCGTCATTGCAGCCGACCCTGAATTTGTCATGCGTTCCTTGGCTAAGAGTGCTTGAACACGAGGAATGGGTCACCCAATGAGCAAAGAATGGCTGGCAACTCGACCGAAACCGACTGCGGCACGCATTTCACGAGCACTTGCGATCCTGGACCAGCCCACTCAGAATGCACCCGATCCCGGCGATGAGTTGCCAGACGGTTATTTGTCCATCCGCGAGACGGATGAATACAAACAGGCTCTGGACGCGAAATGAAGGGCTCATCGGTCCCCCGTTGATTTGATCACCGGTCCCCAAGAGCGAGGGACCGGTGGCACCCTCATCTTGAATTGGAAAGATCACCGAGACCGGGGCCATCCGCCAATAAAGGCGTTCGCAAATTCTACAGATCAAAATACTTGTCTGATGCGCCAACTTGCTCCACGAGTGTTGATGTGTCGCGCCACTCATCGCTATATTTGCAAAGCTCTACGATTCCCTTCATGCGTTTACGGGCTTCTTTAAGCAGTTCCTTACCTTCGATTGAAGAAAGCTGTTCCTTCACGTCAACCGGGGTATTTGTCGAAATGCGATATTTTATAACCTTAGCTGCCCACTTGCTCGCGATTCTGTCTTCCCATGTGTACGCTACGACAGCAGATGCCGCCCATGTTAATGGGTTGCCTTTATAGAATAAGGATGAGCAATGAACGCAGGTGTTCGCTGCCATGAAGTCGTTCCGGCTTGCAAGTGTCTCGGCAACTTCATTCAGCATGAGAGCGAGCCGCCATTTGGAAAGCGGGTTCGCCGGTGTAAATGTGCGACCCCACGATAGATCAAATTCCTTCGAGAGCGTTGGAAAGTCCTTCATGAAACTGCGAAAGGCATTCTTGTTCATCTCGCTCTCTAGGAATATTTCTGCTGTCCTTTGCATCCAGCTTACAATCTGTTCAAGTTGCGCTCGTTCAATCTGCTTTGCTTCTCTTCTCTGGGCATTGATTGAGAGATAATAACTGCGCATAGATCGGGCAACTACGATGGAAGCGACAATTGACACGAGTCCAAGCCAAAGTAAATTCCAAGGGCTAATGCCCAAAAAGAGGACGAGAAAGGCGAACATCAGTTGCCACACCCAGATTTGTCCACTCGGCATCACCAGGGCATGAGTTCCGTCTGGAAAGCGCTTGCGTGCCCAGTACAGGACGCAGTAGGCACTGATAACGACATTCAACCACCAGAATCCCCAAGTTATTCCTTCCATTCGTTCCTCTCGGGCGACCCGCGCTGCGCAGTCATCTTTATGAAAGTTCTGGGACTGAGAATCCGTCGTCAATCATCTTACGACCGTGAGCCAAAGCAGATTCAATCGCCTCGTCTTCGGTTTCATAAACCCTCTTGACCACAATTTCCGTTGCCGTTACTCCATCCTTGTCGTGCTTCTCGATAGAGAGCAACGGACTCCATCCGAGATCATTCTGCAACTCGGACCTTCCAGCTACGATGACAAATCCCTTGTAATTTTCTCGCTTCATGGCACGCCCCTTCAATCGTCAACGGTTAAAGCATTTTAACAGAGCCTAGTCATTTTCGATTGCCTGAGCAGCTATCGAGATATCGTTGACCCGAGTTCTCGGCGAACGGCCCGACTGTTTCAGGAAGGCGGCCAGGATGCCGAAGACGGAGGCCGTAAGGGAAGTAACATCGAAAACCGTCCGTTGTTTGAAGCTGCGCTGGCGCGCATCCGTCAGCGTTATCTCCTCGCGGATGCCGGCTATGTGGTTATGCTGATGGCATTTCATCGCCCGGCATGGGCGGGGCGTTCGGCGCCGTGCGCATGAGCATGGCGAGATCTTCCGCTGGACCTTCACCGCGGCGGGCAAAGAAGCTGGCCGCCGTCTCAACTGTTCCTACTTTTTGGGCCACTGCCACAGCAATCCACTGATTCAGGGAGACACCGTCCTCTTTGGCCAGCCGTTGAGCAGCCTTCTTGATGGAGAGCGGAAGTTTCAGGGGATAGGTTCCTTTACTCATTGCGCAGCCTCCTGATGAGTTCGCCGGGAGTCAGGACTGGAATGCCAAACAACTTTTCCAGCGGGACAAAGTGTCTTCGATTGTGAGTTACCAACGCGTCGGCGCGGCCATTCACCGCAGTTTCCAAGACCATCTCATCCCCCGGATCTAGCAACTGCGGTCTCCATTGGAACCGTATCTCGACCGGCTCCAACTGCTGTGCGATCGCTCGCAGAAGTCGTTCGATCCTCTCGGCCGGCCAGCCATGCGCCTGCATCTGAGCCGGTCGCAGCAAAACGTCTTCGTATTCCAAGAACAGCGGGGGACTTGCCAGCAGACTCAGCTTCCCCTGCCCCACCAAAGTGAGTAGCGCGTTGGAAGCTCCGTCTTGGCTGCGCACCGCAGCCACCAAAACCGAGCTATCCATTACAACCCGCACACCAATATTTTAGCACTAGATATCCCATGGGATATTTAGCGGCGGATGGCCCCTTCTTAGGAAGCCTCCAAAAGCAGGACGTGCTTGCTGAACTCACTTCCGGCCAGATACACGATGCCTTTATCCATCGTGACCAGAACCATTCCGTTGCGCACGGCCAGACCCAGCAGATAGGCATCCGTGACCTGTTTGGCGCCAAACAGCCGCTTGAAGAACGGGCCGCACAGCGTGTGCCAGTCCTCGGCGATGGGCAGATAACGATAGCCCGGATGCTGCGCGAGCTTTTTCAGAATGGCCGTGGCCTCGGCCATCTCGATTTGCCCGGCGCGCGACGCGGTCGCATTGCGCAGGAAGCCGGCTTCCGTGAAAGGGCAAATAGCCCAGCGGAGATCGGCAGCGGCATAGAACCACGCCTCGACAATCGGATGGTGAATATGATTCCTGGCCACCAGCGCATAAAGCACATTCACGTCCAGCAAATAGCCCTTCTCAGACAAGGGCGTCCTCCGAGGCTTCCTTTACCATCTCCGGCGTGATGCGGTCGCCCGTGTCAGCAATCTCCAGATAGCCATGCCGGTTCATGATCAGCCGCGGCGAAGGGATTTCCTGCTCTGTCGTCCGCTCGGCGCGGCGAATCAGTTCACTGACAGCAATGCCCAGCGAGACCCCCTTGGCATTGGCATACGACGAAGCAAAGGCCAGGGCGTCATTGTCGATGTGAAGATTGGTCCGTGTTCTCATAGAATCATTATGTACCATATTTATATATGGTTCATAATTATTTTTACGGTACATGTATGAACAAGTGGTCCCTCACCTTTGGGGACCGGGAATGGCAAACATTTCGGCATTCGGGGCGTAGCTCACAACGGCAATAAGAATCGAGCGCGCTTCGGCCCTCATCGACCCCCGCCCAGCGCGGCGGACCTGTAGGCTGCCCTTGACCCGAGCATCGAAATTCCGGATGGCGATCGTCGCCACGTGTCCATTGAACCGCGATAATGCTTGCACTGATATCATTTCTCCCATTTTGTAAACGCTTACACGTGCAATTGTGCGCTCAAGAACGCGCTTTTTTGCACGTTTTTTGGCACTAAAACGGGCTTAAAATGCACAAAAATGCACTAATTGTCACGCGTTTGCCGGAACACATTGGCACTGGCTGCGAGGTCTGTTTCCACCGGCGCATGTGCGCATATATGCGCACATGCGGGGAACGCTTTCCCGCTACCAGGCCAGTAGTTCGTCGCCAGTGGAGGGGGAAAGATAGGTTACCGGGGCTTGATGGGGAAACTGGGAGTCGGCGAAGTATTGGATGGTCTCGGGGCCGGCTTCTTTGGCCGAGAGCAGGGCTTGCTCGGCTTCGCGCAGCACGACTACCGGGGAGCGGCCCAGACTGGTGGCGAGGCCAAAGCAGGCCGAAAGCCGGATGGACTCGCCTGCCACGTGGTAGGGCGTAGAGAAGACTTCAAGGCGGAGCCGCTCAGCTAGCATAAGGGCGTTTACCGGGGTGCAGCCGGGCAGCGCCATCAGGAATTCGTCTTTGCCGGCGCGGCCGAGCACGTCGTAGCTGCGCAGCAGGCGCGCGGCCCGGCCGGCCACCTGGCGCAGCAGATCGTCGCAGGCTTGCTCGCCGAGCCGCGAGTTCCAGTGGCCGAAGTCGTCGATATCGAAGAGAATCATGCACAACGAGGAATTCATCCGCTGGACACGATCCGTCTCGCGAAACAGGATGGCGAGGAGGGTCTCGCGGTTGTAGAGGCCGGTGAGGCGGTCCAACTGCGCGTTCAGCATCGCGGACTCGCGAAGAGCCTCGAGTTCGCTGGTGTTTTGAATGTTGCGCAACAGCACATCGAGCCGCAGCCGCCAGTAGAGCGGGTCAGACGAGCGGAGGATGATGTCGTCGATTACGCCCTCGGCCAGGCGGTCGTTCCATTCCTGGATGACGGTGTCGGCAATAAGAACAATGGGGAGACAGGGTGCGGTAATGTCCGCACGCACGGATGCGAGGAACTGGCCGATCTCCATGCCGGCAGTTGTGCGGCAAAGGTTCACGTCGATCAAGGCCAGGGTGGCCGGATTGGGCGACGTAATGGATGCGATCGCCGCCTCGGCGGTGAGAGCGATTTCGACCTCCGCCCCGGAGGCAAGCAGGACCGGCTCGACGGTGGACAGCAGCGCAGGATCGGGAGAAGCGAGCAGAAAAGCGGTGGGGCCATTGTCGATCATGGTTGGAATCCTCGATGTTGGATTCATCGGCGGAGGTTAGAAATTCCTTAGGGAACGAGAGAGGATTATTGGAAGATAGCAATGACCTTGGAGCAGAAGATGAGCGTCGAAGGTACCGGCAGCATGGACGACTGACAACAACTGGAGCGGAAATCGGATGATGGGAGAGCGCGAAACGGTGCTGACGGAGCTGGAGTGCGAAGGCGGGCTCTGTGAGCCGGACCGGCTGCGCGAGCGGATCGAGACCCTCGACTGGCTCGATGCGCATTTTCTGCATGACGAATTGGCGGACGCCCCGGCAGCGGGCATGGAGACGGAAATCTATCGCCGTGCGAAGGCCGTTTACCTCCGGCTGGAGGCCTCTAATTGCGCGCTCTACCAGGCCATCCGCGGCGAGATTCAGCGGGGCGCGGGACGGGATGCCTTGCTGCGATTTGCAGCGAACGCTGGCTTGGGTTCCGGTTCCGGAGGCTTGAAGCAGGCGGAAGGATATGACTACCTGGATGATTTATTGGGCGGAGTGCTGCAGCTGAAGGAGCCTGACGCGGGGAGAGCGCAATTGGAAGCCGAGATGGTGGGGTACCAGCCCACACCGGCGCGGCGCCTGTTCGATTGGATTGGACGCGCGACGCTGACGGAATGGGATGTGGCTATGGATCTTGGTTCCGGGCTTGGGCACGTTACGTTGCTGGCGGCGATTTGCGCGCCGGCGCGGTCTGTTGGCATTGATGTGGATGCGGGCTACGTGGACGGTGCGCGGAGAAGCGCCAAGGCGTTGAACCTGAGCAACGCGATGTTTCTGTGCCAGGACGTGCGGGAGGCGGATTTGTCGCTGGGAACAGTGTTTTATCTTTACACGCCTTTTGTCGGCGGAATGCTGCGCGCGGTTCTGGACCTGCTGCGGCGGGAAGCGGCGCGGCGCGATATCCGAGTGTGCACTTATGGGCCCTGCACACCGGTGATCGCCAAGGAGCGGTGGCTGCTGGCCGCCGGAGGGCTGGAACCGGACCGGATCGCCGAGTTTCGTTCGCGCTGATAAGGCCACGAGTATCCGCCTTAGCGTGACGTTAAGTGCGCAGGCTGCGATGTTGAAAATCACACGTTTGCCTGTGCCAATATGCACAGGCAAACGCGTGACAAACAATGCAAAAAGCGTACATTTAAGGCCGTTTAAGCGCGAATAAGGGCGTTTTCGATGCATTTTCGATACATTTTTGCGCACCAAAATGCCTGTTTGGGGCGAGAAAGTGCATGCAGTGCTGGCAGTTCTGGCTCTCAGCTTTCAGCCATCAGCTACGGCACGGGAACCGGCCCTCGACGCTCGACCCTGAGGGTACCCCGGTGCCACGGTCGTGCCCTAGAAAGAAACTAGCGCGGACCGGGAGGTCCACGCTACAGCCGGCCGGGATGCCGGCGCTACCATTTCATGCACCGGGGGTCGGCAACGGCGGTGTGGGCGAGAACGCCACGTTCCGGCATGGGCTGCCCTGCCGGGGTAAGGTTCATCGTCCCGTCACCGGTCCCCAAATGCGAGGGACCGGCGGCACCCTCATCAAGTTAGGAGAGCGTCACCGGGACCGTGGCCACCCGCC
>Ga0302320_10016116_pt1 | contig 15299 bp, 16 predicted proteins | sample Bog_T0_3_FD_202130 | JGI IMG/M metagenome (GOLD analysis project Ga0302320, IMG submission 202130) | Peat permafrost microbial communities from Stordalen Mire near Abisko, Sweden - Bog_T0_3 | ecosystem: Environmental > Terrestrial > Soil > Wetlands > Peat | place: Sweden: Abisko, Stordalen Mire... | reverse complement strand
GACCCCAAGCTCGCCGCGCCGCTGATCTGCGCCGGCATCACCTCCTATAAGGGCATCAAGGAGACCAAGGCGAGGCCGGGCGAGTGGATCGTGATCTCCGGCGCCGGCGGGCTCGGGCACCTCGGGATACAATACGCCAAGGTGATGGGCCTTCGGGTCTGCGCCGTCGATATCGACGACGGCAAGTTGGCGCTGGCGACCAAAATGGGTGCCGATTTCGTAGTCAACGCGCTGCATGGCGAGCCGGAAGAGGCCGTAAGGAAAGGCACCAGCGGCGGCGCACACGGTGTGCTGATCACGGCGCCCTCGCTCGGCGCGTTCAAGCAGGGCGTCGGCATGACGCGCAAGCGTGGCACCTGTGTTCTGGTCGGACTGCCACCGGGCGATTTCCCCGTTCCGTTATTTGACGTGGTGGCGAACTGCATCACCATTCGCGGCTCTTTCGTCGGTACCCGCGAAGATATGGCCGAGGCCTTGGCCTTCGCCACCGAAGGAAAGATCAAGGCGGATATCGAGCTGCAGCCTTTGTCGGCAATCAATGAAATCTTCGACAGGCTCAAGCACGGTAGAGTCGCGGGTCGCGTCGTCCTCGACTTTCTCGGAAGCAAATCGGACGACAGGCAATCGAAAGTGCCGACGTCGAAGAAGGTTGAAGCAACAGCCGCTGGTTAGGTGAACAACGTGACAAAGGACCAGACACGTCGAGAGAGCAAGCTTGCCCTCTTGACGCCGCTTCAGATGGGTAATGCCGACCGGGCAGCCAAGGCGAGCGGGATTGACGGGTTTGGCCTGATGGAAGCGGCCGGCAGCGCGGTGGCGGTGGCGGTCGGAGTGCGATGGCTGATGCGGCCGGTGACCGTGCTATGCGGGCCGGGAAATAACGGCGGCGACGGCTTTGTCGCCGCCCGCCACCTCGCGGACGCAGGCTGGCCGGTAAAGTTGGCCTTGCTCGGTTCTCGCGACAAGCTGAGCGGCGAGGCTGCCCACGCTGCCGGCCTTTGGAAAGGTCCCTTGGCGCCATTCTCGTCCGAGAGCCTTGAGGGCGCCGGTATCGTGATCGACGCGATTTTTGGCGCGGGTCTCTCGCGTCCGTTAGACGGCAACGCGCTTGCGGTTGTCGAGGCGCTCAAGATTCGCGGCACGCCGGTCTGCGCAGTGGATGTTCCCAGTGGCCTTGATGGGGCGTCCGGGATGATTCTAGGCGCCGCTGCGCCGGCCGAGCTGACCGTGACGTTCTTTCGCAAGAAACCTGGCCACCTGCTGTATCCAGGGCGCGGGCTTTGCGGCGATGTCGAGGTGGCCGACATTGGCATACCGGCCGCGGTGCTTGATGAGATCGCCCCGAACAGCTGGGAGAACGGTCCCGACCTTTGGCTGGGTGGCTACCCTTGGCCGCAGCCGGAAAGCTACAAATATAAGCGTGGTGAAGTCCTCATCCTTGGCGGCGAGGCCATCACCGGCGCCAGTCGGATGACCGCCATGGCCGCGTCGCGCGCGGGAGCCGGTATGGTCACGCTCGCTGCCCCTGCCAAGGTCTGGAGCGTTTACGCGACGTCGCTGATCGATGCGATCGTTCACAGCTTTGACGGTCTGAACGACTTTGAGGTGCTGCTGGCCGACAAGCGCCGGAACGTCATCGCGATCGGGCCTGGTGCCGGTGTTGGTGCATCGACCAGGCAGTTTGTGGTTGCCGCGCTCGCGACCAGGCGCGCAGCAGTGCTCGATGCCGACGCGCTAACATCATTCGCCGAGGCGCCGCAGGACCTGTTTGAAGCGATCGTTGGGCCGTGCGTGCTGACCCCCCACGCTGGCGAATTCTTGCGGCTGTTTCATTTTGAAGGCGACAAGCTGCAACGCACCCGAAGCGCGGCGAAACAATCCAACGCCGTGATCGTGCTCAAAGGCCCCGACACCGTCATCGCCGCGCCGGATGGACGCGCGATCATCAATTCCAACGCCCCGGCGCAACTCGCAACGGGAGGGAGCGGTGATGTTTTGACAGGCTTTGTCGCAGCGCTGCTTGCTCAAGGGATGGCGCCGTTCGAGGCGGCGGCCGCGGCAGTTTGGCTTCATGGCGCGGCAGCGACGGAATTCGGATTGGGTCTGGTCGCAGAAGATCTGCCGAACGCTCTCCCGCGCGTCCTGCAGAAGCTCAAACAGATGTCGAACAGCTAGAACCTTTCCGCCTGTTTCTCGTCGGCATTTCGAATTCGTCTCTGCCCGCCGCAACGTAGCTTTTACCGTGAAGGAAGCGACCATGAAAGCGATGGTATTGAACAAGCCAGGGACTCCCCTCGTATGGACCGATCTGCCTGACCGGCAGCCAGGACCGGGCGAGATCCGGGTCAAGGTGCTGGCTTGCGGTGTCTGTCGAACCGACCTGCACGTCTTGGACGGCGAGCTGCCCGACCCCAAGTCTCCGATCATTCCCGGGCATGAGATCGTCGGCCGTATCGATGCGATCGGCGCCGATGTCGAAGGGTTAAGTATCGGTGAGCGGGTTGGCATTCCCTGGCTCGGCCACACCTGCGGGGTCTGTCCGTTTTGTCGCCTGCACCACGAAAACCTTTGCGACGATCCGCTCTTCACGGGGTATACGCGGGACGGCGGTTTTGCGACCGCAACGATCGCGGACGCCCGCTTTGCTTTCCCGCTCGGCGAAGTCGGTACGGACGTCTCGCTGGCACCTTTGCTCTGTGCCGGTCTCATCGGCTGGCGTTCACTGGTGATTGCCGGCGACGGGAAAAAGGTTGGGCTCTACGGCTTCGGCGCAGCGGCGCATATTATAGCGCAAGTCGCGAACTGGCAGGGCCGATCGGTCTACGGCTTTACGCGGCCGGGAGACGTTGCGACGCAGGCTTTCGCGCGGAGTCTCGGCGCGAAATGGGCCGGCGGTTCGGATGAAATGCCGCCGGATTTGCTTGACGCGGCGATCATCTTTGCAACCGTGGGCGATCTCGTGCCGTTGGCTTTGAAGGCCGTGCGCAAGGGTGGTCGCGTCGTTTGTGCAGGCATTCATATGAGCGACATCCCGAGCTTCCCCTATGAGTTGCTTTGGGAGGAGCGGCAACTTGTATCTGTCGCCAATCTTACAAGGCAGGATGGTCTCGATTTCCTGCGGCAGGTGCCCGAGATGGGTATCGTAACCAGGACGACGAGCTATCCGCTCGAGCGGGCCAACGACGCCCTAGCTGATCTCCGGGCAGGCCGCTTTGAAGGCGCCGCTGTCCTCGTACCATGAGTGTGTTGGTCTCTAATTCCCTCATCCCTGGCGGCAGATTTGGCAATCGCGCGTAAGGCTCGCCGTCGGCCACTTGCCAGCAGGATGGAGCGAGAGCAGGATCAAACTTTCGATTTCAAATGCAAAGTCAAATCGGGAAGAGCGTTGTGGGGAGCATGAGATAGGTTTTCCGAGTGATCGCTCCTTACAGGAAGCCAATTTTGTAAAAAAGTCTTCGTCCTGATGATTGATCGGCAATCTTTTGAATTATTCATTTTTATAGACTGATCAAAACTGACCAGTGAAAGCTGATTAGCAACTCCATTCTGATCAAATCACCGCCCCGTCCTCGGCATCATTCGGTGACAGGGGAGTTCGGTAACGCTCCCGTCTGATCAAGGGGAGCATCATGCCTCATACAAAGCGAAAACTTACCTTCGAAGGACTCTACAGCATCGGGGAGCTTATAGCGTTGCGCAACCAGATGCTCCGCTATGCTCGATCATTTCCACCGGGACCGGAACGCAATCAACATCGCCAAGTCGCGCTGTCCCTCCGTGGTCACTTCAAAAATAAAGTCTGGTTAGAGGCACATACTATCGAAGGAACTTTGAGCGGACTTGCTTGAGTGTGAGTTGGCTCTCTTCGGAAGTAACGGCGCTCCAAAGCCTACAACCCACTCAAATCATCCGGCACGTCGCCGAACTTCCTGATCACCGTGGCATCGCTGAAATCACCCGTAGCGGGATCACCGGTGCGGCTGAACGCGAGCGCGAACCAGCTAACGCGTCTGGGTAGATTCCGACCCTTACGGCCGTTTGCAATGGGGTCTACTTCTCCTCTTTAAGCTCGCGCGAAGAAGTAAGAAGTTCCATGTGGTCGGTCGGATGCTGCAATCTGACTGCACGGTTCGATCCAGCCGGACCGCGAAATCGGAATGGCACAAATCACCCGCAGCCAATCAGGAGAAGATGATGAATAACGACCACAAACTAAAGACCGACGTTCTTGCGGAGCTGGCTTGGGAGCCTAGTGTGACAGCCGATCACATCGGCGTTACGGCAAAGGACGGCGTCGTCACGCTGACCGGCCATGTTAACACCTTTTGGCAAAAGCACGCCGCCGAAAAAGCCGCCGGGCGCGTACAAGGTGTTAAAGCCTTGGCCGAGGAGATCGAAATCCGTCTTCCCCTCCACTTTAAGCGGGCGGACGATGAGATTGCGGCCGCTGCGCTGAGCCGCCTTTCTTGGGAAAGTTCGATTCCCCCGGATGCCGTAAAGGTCAAGGTCGAAAAAGGATATGTAACGCTAACAGGCCAAGTCGATTGGTACTATCAGATTGATTCGGTCGCCATGATGATCCGTTCGCTGAGTGGCGTGACCGGCGTTTCAAACCAGCTTTCAATCAAGGTACGGCCAAATACCGCGACGATCAGCGACGATATCACGCATGCCCTTCATCGTTCCTGGTTCTTCGACGAGAACAATATCAAGGTGACCGCGGAAGGCGGCAAGGTTCGTCTGACCGGTACGGTGGACTCCTGGTCTGATCTACGGAAGGCAGCTTCAACCGCTTGGGCGGCTCCGGGCACGACGTCGGTTCAGAACGACCTCCGCGTGAGTTGAACATAAGCCGCGCCCGCTAACCAACTGAATCGGGTTGGCGGGCGCGGGATTACGCAACGATGTCTCACGCGACCAATACAAAGTGGTAGATCATGGGACCGCCAACACGCTTTGGTCACGCAGTGCCGCAGGACAAAGGAATTTGAAAATGAATAAGTCTGGGGTGATCATCATGCGTTGGATGATATTACCATACTTAGTCGCTGCGGCAATCTTAGCAGCACAGTTTCCAGCACTCTCACAGCCAGTTGTCGGCGATGCAGTGTCTGGTCGCGAGATAGCGGCAAAGCGATGCAGTTCATGCCATCGCGTTCTGCCGATGACCCTTGCCGACAAAGCTGATCCTCCAAGTTTTCAGAGCCTCGCAGACCTGCCATCGACCACAGGAATATCCTTGAATGCGTTTCTTCATTCGGACCACAAGAACATGCCCAATTTCATAATTTCCAGCGCCGATTCAAACAACCTAATCGCTTATATTCTTAGTCTGAAAAAGCATTAGAGTGCGCTCAGCCAGCTTTACGAAGTTGTTCGCGGGGTTGGTCGAGCCCCCTTTTGGTCTAATTCTTTATGGACCACAGTTTGGCTCTCAGGAGATCACCATGTCCGACGCTGAGCTTGTTCAAGTGCAAAGCGAAATTGATGAACAGCTTGAAACGATCAATATCGGCTGGCTGCGGCTTGCGACAGCGGATTTCGAGCCGGACGAACGAAAGAAGATTCGCGACCGAATAACATCCAACGAAGATCGACTCATGTATTTGCTTGAGCGAAAGCTGGCTCTTCGACGGAAGTAAACCGAGCGCGGCATCGATATGATCCGCGCAAGCGGCCGGTACAAGTCGTCAACGCCAGATCGGTTCCGAAGTTTATGGTGTCCGCTTCGAAAGTTATTTTTTCGCAATCTGAGCAATCTTGATCAGAGCGTCCCGGTCGCCAGCGCGCTCATTCGCTAAATCACCGGCCCTGCATTCGGCGCTTTCGGTGACTGAGAGTTCGGTAACGCTCTCGCCCCAAAACTGTAGGGTTTGTCCATGAAGCGTTACATCCACCAACAAGACCTTATTCAGTACCGTAAAGTTCTGGCTGAGACGACTGATCAGACGCAGCGGCGGACCGTCTTGACATTACTCCGCTTATGAGGAGGCTAACGTTTGGCCGCAGACGGTTCAGCTACCTACGACATTCTGCGGGAGCTTGGCTCACAAATTGCGCCGTAAAGGCTGATTGAGCCTATTGCAATAGGCAGAATGCCCAGCAGCGCGAAGCCTGTGGGTGATCCCGCTTCGATGAAGTAGTTAATGGTCCAAAGGCCGAAGGCAATTATTCCTGCGGAGATCAGTAACGCGAGGGCAATGTTCATCTAGGCTGATCCTGTTTATACGCTGACTTTCTCGGTGCAATTGCACAAGACGCATTCAAATGCGCACGTCGAAACCGCATGGTCTCGATACCACGCCAGTCAGCATCATCGGCCCGTGGCATTTCGGGCAAGGCGGCCGTTCGATTTCAATTAAGCCGGGATCGGCTATGAGAGATCGTGGCATGAATTGCTCGCCCAAGATCAGGCGAGAGCGCGACGCTCTCAGTCACCGGTAGTGGCCAAAAAGAGCGGTGATGCCAGACCAATACGCTAGGGTGGATGTGGTTCCGAGAACCAAGGGTCAGCCTCAATAAGTTTTACGGACGCGAATCTCCAAGGCGGCCACCGCCGCAAGAACTCCCCGACTATGGCGCGCGGGCGTGGTAATGCAGACGTCAGCCAACCACGTCCTGCAATGAGATAAAGTTCATCGCATCAAGGCTTATCTTGGAACATTGTAGGTCTCTGCGACTTTGTGCACCGAGAGAACTCAAATCCCTCAATGACAACGCTCTCCCACTTGGTATCCCTTGAAAGGATCGAGCCATGCGAAAAGCCGTGATTGTTGTTATCAGCGCTGCTCTTCTAGCGAGTACCACCGCACTAACCAGCTCCGCCATCGCTCGAGACCGGTCAGAGCGTACCGAATTATCCGCCAGTCAAATGGTCGATAGAGCAGACGCACGCACTGCCAAAATGAAGGTTGATCTCAACCTCACCGCAGACCAAGAGAAAAACTGGGCGGGATTTGCTAGCGGTATGCAAGACTTCAGTAAGAAGCAAGCGGATCGCCGGATTGGGATGCGTGACGCGCGCGCCCAGCAGCAGGGCAAAATCGACGTGCTGGATGAAATGCGCAGGAGCGCAGATGCCCTAATCGAGCGGTCTAACGACCGAAAGAAGCTCGCGGATGCCGCCCAACCGCTCTACACAAGCCTCAACGAGCAGCAGAAGCAGCACTTTGCCGAGAATATGATGTTTGGCGGCGATAGCGACCGCGAGACATATAGTAAGTAAATAGCCACTAAAGAGAATGGCCTCAGCCCCCCGCGCTGGGGCCATTTTCTCTTGTTGCTTGGCACGGAGCTGCCGATCCTGGATGTCCGTAATTTAATTATTTTTGAACTGGGCTGTATTGCTCAAGCGTTGGGCGCCGACGTGCAAGCCTTGTTGCATCTCGTGTGATCTTGGGGGCAGTTTGGCCCAATTCGCAAAAGTCGCATTTAGAAGTAGATTTGATGCCGTCGCTGACGGAAAGTTCAGCGGGTCATGTGGGAGCGATTAGCCATGCAACGTTTCATTCAAGAGAAGAACCTTCGGCTCTTTTTAAGAAGGCTCTTGGCTGAGCAGACGGACATGCACGAAGAACGGCGTCAGGTAATTTGTGGACTGTTAGGAGAAGAAGAGGCGAATAACACCGTTGAGGAAGAAAGCCAACGGTAACTGCAGGCAGAGAAATGAGGGCGCCTCAATGAGTGTTTTTCGCCGAGATGCAATATCTGTACTGGATTGTCGTTGCCGGAGCCGTTTTAGTCGTGCTCGGATTTGTCGGTTTCGTATTCGGCTAAAACAAGGAGGTCGTTAAGCCGGAAAGCACGACTTAATCCTCACTGGCCAGCCGTTCGCGTCGTTTCGGGGCTGCTCGATTTTCTATTTCTACTTCGTGCCTTTGCCGATGTTCGCGACGAAAAACACGGTGGCGAAGCAGATCGATGGGTGGCACCGGATCGCAGCATGGGTGTTGCTCGTTCTGATTGGCATCCATGTCGTCGCAGCGCTGGTTGATATTGTTGTTTGCCGTGACGGCCTCATGCAAAGGATGCTGCCAAGTCGCCGGTGCTTTTTGCGAATGTTTCATGTTGGCAAAAGCGTCGTTTCGCTGCGATCCGGAATTTGGCCCGCTAACCGGTATTTTGGAGGGGGTGTACATGGCACCTGTGGCCTGTGGGATCATTGACTGTCTCGTTGTCGTCCAGATCGCAGGTAAAACAGTCTATGCCAGATCCCTTATGCGCATTGCATCGACGCTGCGTGATCTTCAGCGCTCTTGAAGACGCGATCACAAGCATAAGGTTGCTTTGGATTTGGAAAAGCGCGTTTCCTGACATGCCGAACGACGGCGGACCCGGCATCTCCCTACTGACTGAGTAGTTTCCGAGTCTAGCCTGGAAAACGGGCGATACTACAGTCAATCCGCTGATGATGTGGCGACAATCATGTCGAGCGTCGGTCAAAGCGGCAATCAAGGACTCAGATTAAGATGAAAAATTCAACGATCGCAGGTCCCGTTGCTGCATTCCTGTGCCTCGGTCTGGGAGCACCTAGTTTCGCGGCCGAACCTGTCGTCACGGGCACGGCGATCCATGCATCTCCCGGTGAAAAAGCGGTCACGCCGGCTGTAAAGGCCGCGGCGACCTGTCTGGACGACCTGCGTGCATTCCATGACCAGATGCAGAAAGACGGTTACTGGCTGGGCGGGTCCGGCGATGCCTACGGTTATCCGGTTGGCGACGTGGGCTATGGGTTTGGCTATGATATGGGTCCATATCCCTTGGCCAGCCAGACACGCTATCCAAATGTACGTCCGGGATATGAGGTAAGAACCCTCGTGGCCGCGGCAAACATCCTCGCCCGGCACGGCCAGCAGCAGCCGTGTGAGGACGTGCTCGCGACAACCAGGAATATCTACACCCTCTACGTGGCCGATCTGCACGGCAGCGGAGCGCCGAGGGCGGGGGAGCCGCGCTGGCGGCAGGAGGAGATCGCCGGCGCGCAGCCGGTGACAAACAACAGCAACTCATTCCGCTCTGACCAGCTTCTTGGCACGGACGTGCGGACGCCTCAAAACGAAGCCTTGGGCACTGTCGATGACCTCGTGATGAGCCCGCAAACGGGCAAGATTGCCTATCTGGTGATCGCGAGGGGCGGTATTTTCGGAATCGGAGAAAAATACGTCCCGGTTCCCTGGGAGGATTTCAAGGTGACTCCGAAAGCGAATTTGCTGGTCCTTGACGCGACGCGCAACACGATGAGTGGCGCACCTCAGGTCACCCACGATCAATCCATGACAACCGAACAGTTCAATCAGGAAAGCCCGAAAGTCGACGCTTATTGGAAGGCTCATCTCTCTCAGAAGAGCAGCAATTGATCTGACGTTTGCATCACTTCCCACAGTCGATCGACGACACGCGGAAACACCGAAGGAATCGAACCATGTTGAGAAACTCATCGGAAATCATTGGATATACGATCGGCGCGAATGATGGTCAGCTTGGTAGAGTGACCGATTTCCTCTTTGACGATGACACATGGCTGGTTCGCTGGCTGGTAATCGATACTGGTTCCTGGCTTTCCGGCCGTAAAGTGCTGTTGCCGCCGTCCGTGCTGGGTCATTTCAGCGCTATCGGTGATCAGTTTTCGGTGCGGCTGACGATGCAGCAAGTCAAGGACAGCCCAGGTGTCGATACCGATCTACCGGTGTCGAGGCAGATGGAGACCAACACCTACGATTACTATGGCTGGAATCCCTACTGGAGCAACGGCCTCTATATGGGCGGCTATACCTGGGAGGGCGGTGGCATGTCGCCGGTACCTTACGGCGAGTCCTTGCGCCGAGCGGAAGAAATAGCCGCCGAGGAGCAGGAGGATAACGATCTGCATCTGCGTAGTGTCAAAGAAGTCACCGGGTACCACATCCATGCCAGCGATGGTGAGATCGGACACGTCGCGGACTTTCTGGTCGAAGACGCCGACTGGGGCATTCACTACCTCGTCGTCGATACCCACAATTGGTGGCCAGGTAGGAAGATTCTGGTTTCGCCGCGCTCGATCAGGGACATCGATTGGACAACCAGGCAGGTTGATCTGAACGTCGTTCGCCAACGGGTGAAGGACGCGCCAACTTACAATGCCTCTACGGTGGTGGATCGCGCTTACGAGAACCACTTCAATAACTATTATGGTGATCGAAGTCCGGTCGCGCGGGTCTGAGCGAAAACTAACTTGTTTCGCCTGTCGGCCGGCCATCCTGACGCTTGGGCGCCAAACTCGGGACTTCGGTTTCTCAGGTAAGGATGTGTCAGACTTTATCAGCGTTCCGACGGGTTTTGAATAGTTTGCGTCTGGCGTTGAAAAGTTGATGCACTAGCTGCATCCGACCGTACCGAACCAGCTCAGTATCGAGAGGACCATTTCGATGAGCGATAAATTCGATCCAGCACCGTTTGATAAGTACTCGGAAGCGTCCCTTGAGGCGATCAAGGCGGATCGTGTAAGCGACGCCAAGCTCAAGGCGAAACTGATCGGGGGCTCGTTTCCTGCATCAGATCCAGCAAGTGCGGTGCAGCCATCGCCATCAAAATATGATGAAAAAGAAGGCTAAGTGACGGCGGCCTTTGCGCCGCCGTAAGCCGCCGTCATTTAGTACAGAAGGTTATCGTTCCTTCTAGCATGAGTCGGGCAGGATCGTTGCGTAGTGCCGCGGGCCTCCAATACAGTCGTCTACGTTTGAGGAAGGTCAATGGATCCCAAAGAACTCGCGGACAAGCTCGAAGCACTGGATGTCGAGGCGTTCGCCTCTCTGCTACGGTTTGACTACACCCACGATGATGCGCCTGGGCAGGCCAAAAAGGTGATCATCGATGCTCTTAGATTTGCAAGCCAGCATGGATTTAGCGAACCACGTCCCTCCCTTGATGGAGCTGACTGACCGCGGGCTCAATCGATTGTCGTCGATCGGCTGCTGCGCCGATCCGAAGATGATATCAATCGAGAAAGCAGGCGGTCAGCCGCTTTCGGATCAACTGCTTGGATCGCTAAGGCAGCGCTTTGACGAACGTGTAGACGACGAGCGCCGTCATCGAGAGCACAAATATCCGAAGGAGCCATAAGGCCACGTTGGCAATTTGATCCAATTGGTAGCGCGGCAACGGCTTGGATGTCTCTGAAACAAGTTGATCGGGTTCCAATGCGTGTATGAGTTCTTCGTCGGGATGTCCGTGCGATAGTCTATCGATTGATTGCATCTGAAGACACCGGTTAGCTTGCTTTGGCGGAAAACGAATTAATGAAGGCGACGATTGCATAACTGCTGCCGGCGAGGGTCACGAGCAGGGCAATGAGGACGCCGAATATGTTTGTCAGGCTGGAATTGACGCGCGCGCCCATGATTTCACGGTCGTTTGCCAAGATCAGCAGGAACACCAGGGCGGCCGGCATCAAGATGGTTGCGAGCAGATTCGCATTCAAGGTTATTGCGAGTAGCGGAATGCCGGGAATCAGCACAATGATCCCGGCAAATACGGCCATCCCGATATTGGCTGCGTAAAATAGCGGTGCCTGGCGGATGGTCCGGTTGAAGCTGTGGGCACTGCCGCCGAGTACCTCGCCAACCGCGTAGGCGGTGCTGGCAGAGATGGTCAGCATGGCGACCGCTCCGGCCTCGATCAAGCCAAGGGCAAACAGGGATGAACCAAGGGATCCAATTAACGGCTGCAGCGCCTCAGCATACCCAGCGCCACCCTGAAGGCCGCCGGTATCGACATGGTGGACGTACAGCGGCGCAGCGGCGACCAGTGCTCCACATCCTGCCAGCGCCGCCAATAGGGTTCCGATCATCGTGTCAATCCGACCTTGCGGGATGTCTCTTGGCGTAAGACCTTTATCGACCGACGCGCTTTGCTGAAAGAAGAGCATCCATGGGGTCACAGTCGCACCGATGTTGGAGGCGAGGATTAGAAGAAAGATCTGGAACGGGCCTGTGGGCAGCGGCGCCCACGTTACCAAGGCATCCACTAACTGGCCGGGTGATGGACGAGAAAGAATAGCGACTGCGACGAACAGCAAGTTAAACAGCGCCAGCGCCATAACCATTCGTTCCCATCGCCAATAGCGCGCTCCGCTGCTGGTTACAGCAACCAGCGCTACCGCGCATCCCACGGCGAGGAGCGGCGGCACTCCAAAAAAAGCCATTCCGACTCTAATGGCGATAATCTCGGTGATCAGCGTGATCAGGTTTGTCAGAACAAGATCGGCGGCTGATATCCAGCCCCAGAACGGTCCAAACCGTTGAAAAATCAACTCGCCATAGCCGCGATGGGTGACCGCGCCGATGCGCATCGACATCTCCTGGACCACGAATGAGGCCAGAAACGTCATGACGATGAATGGGAGGAAGAAACCGATGCCATAGGTTGCGCCGCTCGCCGCGTAGGAAAGCATGCTCGGACCGTCGTTTTCGCCGAGCATCACAAGAATGCCCGGGCCGGTCAGCAGCCACAACAGTTTCGGCCGCTGGCTGGTCTGACGCGCCTGGAGTACGCGCATTCGATCGTGAGAGCGGCTCAAATCCTCCGGCGTCAAGACGGCGCCCTCTGCGATCGGCGTGGAGGTGGGCACTGGGAAATCGTTCATGAATACAATTTAAATCCCCTGCCAAGACCAGAGGTACCTTTTCGTCGTTGCCAGGTTGGATTCGCGAAACGGCTGTCATCCGGGCACACCCTGATCACAACTTCAAATCGCGCATCTGCCGGCATGGACGGTTTCAGGCCGTGTGGTGCGCCGCAGCCTTCCGGCTATCGCCCTTCGGGAAGTCCGCACCGCGGCTGACCGCCTCGAACGTCGCGAAATCCCCTCTCAGATCCGCAAGCTTGGCAATGGCCCCATCATAGGCGTCGTTGCCGAGCAGCAGGTGATGCGGCGGGTTGGGTCCTTCCACCACCTTGATGATGGCCTCGACCGCCCGCACCGGATCTCCCGCCTGTTTGCCGGAGGCGGCCCGTACGCCGGCACGTCCGACCCCCGCCGTTGCCGCATAGTCTGGGATCTGAGCCTTGCTCTCATCGGCCGAACGGCCCGCCCAGTCGGTGCGAAAGCCGCTTGGCTCGACCAACATGACCCGGATGCCCAGCGGTTCGACTTCCTGCCACAGCGCTTCCGATAGGCCTTCCAACGCGAACTTCGTAGCGTTGTACCAACCGATCGCGGGGAATGAGCGCAGACCGCCGATGGACGAAAAGTTGACGATGAAACCGTGCCGCCGCTTCCGCATGCCGGGAAGCACAGCGCGGGTCACCGCGGCAAGGCCGAACAGGTTGATGTCGAACATCCGCCTGATCTCCGTGTCCTCACCCTCTTCGACCGCTGCAAAATAGCCGACGCCGGCGTTGTTCACGAGCACATCGATACGGCCGAACTGCGCCTCCGCCGCATTCACCGCCGAGGTGACCTCGATCGGGTCGGTCACGTCCAGCTTCTGCACGAGCGCATTCTTCTTGCCGGCGAACTCTCTGAGCGCCTGAGTATTGCGAGCCGTTACGACAACCCTATTACCGTGGCCCAGCAACTGCTTTGCCAGTTCGTGTCCGAAGCCGGTGGAACATCCAGTGATGAACCAGACGGACTGCTCAGTGATCTTGTTCGTGATGGCGGCGGACATGATTGTATCTCCAACTGTGAAAGAGGCCAGACCGGCCGCTTAATGATCAAACTCGTCCATTTCCAAGTGTGGTATTAGGGTCGGAAACTACTTACGCCCGGATCATGCTGGCTGCAGATGGCGAACAGCAGGCCCTCGGACCAGTCCAGCAAGAAGGACGATGGCGGGTGATCAGACCATGCCCCCAATCTGGCCGGAGTGGCGTGGAAATACGCAAGCGCCAAGCGTAAGACTGTGGGGAATCCTGGCTGGCGCCGCGGGAAAAGGTTTCCGTGATTGAGCAAAAAGGATTAGCGTTCGCGAATCCTCCAGGTCCAAGTTGGCCTGTTCACCGTTAGCTCTATCGCGGGCCGAGAGTTCATGTTCAGGGGCGTTTGCGCCCTTCAAAATGGCAAAGACGCCGCGCCACGGGCCCAAGATATGCCGAGCGCTTTGCCGCATGCATTTGGCTTAACAGCAAACGGAAAGTTGAAAGTGGTAAGTATCGAAGAACGTGAGTTGGAAGGTCATCGCGCTGAAATAATTGCCGATGTCAAAAAAATGGTCGAGAAGTATCGCAAGATCTTCGATTGGGATGTGCCAGATATCGATCAGGCCGCAGCCGACCGGCTCATCGTGTCGGAAGTGCGCAAGGCCTTAGGGGAGCTTGAGAAAACGTTGCTTGGCTAACATCATCTGCAAAACGCGACAATCGTGGCGCCACTATGAAGTGATACGGTGGAACACAGGTTCGGTGCGTTCGGCGGCTAAAGCTGATCAGTTGTCCAGCTGATCAGATCGGCTGCAATGCGTGCGAAAGCCTCGTTGAATGCGGCGACAGCGGCGGGCGGGTCGAGCTTATCGAGCTTCTGACTCTGCTGAAAGACTCGAGAGGCTACGAGGTGACCGTTCTTGGCAAGGATCCTCGCTGAGAATCCGATCTCGACGGTCAAACCTGGATCGGTCTTGATCTCGAAATTTCTGACATCGATAAGAAGCTGATCATCTGCCTCCAGGCCATCGATTGGACGTAAGGGTGCGTGCGCAATGTCGTAGTTCTCGAAGCTCTGGATCAACTTCGCCTGAAGCAGTTGTGGAACGCTGTCGGCCCATTGAAAGGCCTGGAAATCGGGACCATCCTGAGCGGGCGAAAATAGCATCTTTTGTGTCTCAAGCATCACCACTGCCGTAGGCACAGGAATGGCGATCTGTCCCTTGATTAACTTCCTGGGATCCGGGAAGGTTAGGGGAGCATGCAAGTCGTAGGAAAGTTTTGGCGCCGCTGTGGCGCCGCCTCCGGTCATCTTTTCTAGGCCGGCGACGATACCATCGAGTCCTCCGGTATTTTTGGCGAGACCCGCGGAGAATATCTTCAGGTTGGCGATCGTGCTTTTCAATGGCTCCGCATTGTCAGCGAGCACGGAATCGACCCGTGCCAACGCATTGCGTGCCGCCTGCGTCATGCTTTGACCGGCCGCGGGGTCTGCGACGAGCGTCTGTGTAGCGGTTGACACGCCGGTCTGTTTGCCGCCTTCCAGCGCAATTACTGGCACGCCGGTCAGGCCCTGGAAATCGAGACCAACTTTCGTGTCGGCATGCACCGGCGTGCCCGATGTCACAGCGATGGTGGCGTCCACCTGCTGCGGCTTATCCGCGACCAGGCTGAGATGGGTG
>Ga0302320_10016112_pt1 | contig 15300 bp, 16 predicted proteins | sample Bog_T0_3_FD_202130 | JGI IMG/M metagenome (GOLD analysis project Ga0302320, IMG submission 202130) | Peat permafrost microbial communities from Stordalen Mire near Abisko, Sweden - Bog_T0_3 | ecosystem: Environmental > Terrestrial > Soil > Wetlands > Peat | place: Sweden: Abisko, Stordalen Mire... | reverse complement strand
ACGCTCAAACCGCTCTCTTCCTGTTCCGCGATCGTCTTCGCCCAATGCCTGCTGCTGTCTTTCCGCATGTCACCACTATGCGCGGCGGACAATGCCCCGGCCAGAGCGGTTCACCAGTCGCTTACATTTTGCGGACTCCCGCCAGTGGTTGGATTCAGCCGTAGTGGTGGTGCCTGGCGGGGCGAGTTCCGGGGCACAGATTGAAAATGAAGGACTTAAATTTGGCATGGGAGGTGCATTTACCCACGGCGGAGGTTGAGAAAAACCATGCTGAAAAAGATGAGTCTGTTACTTGCCGGCGCTGTGTTGGCGCTGGCCCCGCTCGGTGCTTCGGCAGCGGTCCGGGTGTTTGTGGGACCTCCGGCGATCGGCTTCGGCTTCTACGGTCCGGGTTACTGGGGTCCGGGTTACTACGGCCCGTACGCACCCTACTATACTGCCGGAACGGTGAAGATCGACAGCAAGGCGAAGCTCGCCGAGGTCTTCATCAACGGGTCCTATGCGGGCCTCGTCAAGGACAACAGGACGATGCATTTGCGCCAAGGTAACTACACGATTGAAATCCGCAATGCCGGCGAAACCATGTTCTCGGAGAATGTGTACGTAACGGCCGGCAAGACGCTGCATATTACGCCGGCGGTGTAAGGTTTTGGATGGGAGGGGGCGCGTGATCGCCCCCTTCAGAAGCGGTCGTAGTCAGCGGGTTCCACGGCGGGAACTTTCGACATAACGCGCAGAAATTTCTCGTAACTGCCGCGGGAGGCCTTCTCTTTTAGCCGCTCGAATTCGAGCAGGCGTTCTTCAAAGGCCGCTGCGAACAAGTCGTCAACCGGGACGTTTTCCTCCGCTGCCACTTCTGCGGCCCGGCGATACAATTCCTCGGGAATACTCACGTTCACATTCATCGTTTCTCGCTAAAAGGCAAGGAGGGCCTCGCGGGCCGCTCGTTCCCGAACGCCGTCCTTCAGCGCGTGTGCTGGCGCAAGATCGACCTTCACGCCGAGCAGATCGGCGAGGCGGTTCTCCAGATGGACCCGGTCCAGCAGCGAGAATTCTCGCGCAGCATCGAATTCGGCAATCAGATCGACATCCGATGCTTCGCGGACGGCCGTTCCGCGCGCATAGGAGCCATGCAGGAATAGATGCTCCACGCCAGCTGCCTTCAGCTCGGGTTCATACTCCCGCAGTTTGGCGATGATCGTGGACTTGTCCATTCGCAATCCTGTCTTACATTCTCTCGTAGCGGGGTTAAGGCGCGCGAGCTGACTTGCCCTGTCGGACGGAAACGCGTACGCTTATGGATATGATCAGCATGAATGCCAGTGAGGCTCGCGAGAAGCTTGATCTCCTTCTGGACGAAACGGCCAGCGATCACGAACCCGTGCTGATTACCGGTCCGCGGTCTAATGCGGTCCTTGTCGGGGAAGAGGATTGGAACTCGATCCAGGAAACCCTTCATCTTCTGTCCGTGCCCGGGATGCGTGAATCTATCATTGAGGGACTTGCCACGCCGGCGGATCAATGTGAGAAAAGAACGGGATCGATCTATCGCAGCCGGTTTGCCTGACTGACCAAGGCCTGTCTGTGCCTTGTGGCCTCCGCTTCGATTTGCTTGACCTCACCGTAGCGTTCGGCGATGTATTTGAAGCCTGAATCAAATTTTGCCTTTGCTGAGAGCACTTGATTGCAGGACGCCCGCCAAGCCGCAAGTGTTTCAGGCGACGCGCCCTTGGACCTGATATCCGCGTCGGAGATTCGACAGTCTGCTGAATCCCTCGAAAGGACACTGAACAAGCTATTGCCGCCCCGCATTATTCCGTTCCATACCTGTTCCACCTGAATGTCGAATTGAGAACCAGCGACATCGCCTTGATTGACCGCGACCGCCAGTTGGGACCGATCTACGCCATTCGCGGTTACGCGCTGTCGCTGGATAATCGATTCCATTTGGGACTCAATTCTCCGATAGTTCTGTTCTATAGCCGGTATTTTCGAGACGTGAAGATTTGATGATGTCATCCACGAGCTTGCAGCATTGATCGCCTGAGAATACCCACCGGCAGCTCTCACTAACGCAGCGTTGGCCGCAACTGTATTGCCTGATCGTCGGACAACCCCCGCATATTCATTAAACTCCGCAGCCGAACTGCGTTCAAAACGCCACGCCTCCACTGTGCCGGTCGCATTCACAATTTGCAGCTCGACGGCATTGAGGGATACGATGCCAGAGACATTCTGATGTCCAAATAGGTCCCCGAAAGTTAACGTAATTTGTGGCCGGTCAAATACCCCCGTGAACGGCTTCTGTATCGACTCAATTCTTCCACCTGCCTTCACGGCAACGTCGCTGAAAGTTCCCGTCAGTTGGCCGTTGTCAGCTTCGGTTATTTGGAGCATTGCGACATCGTTCGGCCTATGAAATACGTATGCTCCGCTGATCCTTCCAATGACACCAGGCAGACAAGAGGTAGTCGCTGCCATCGCTACGAGGCAAAACGATGCCAAAACAACGGACGAGAATCGACGCGCAAAAGACCGAGGATTATTACTCATGGTCTATCGACCAGGATGAAGCCAGATCAATTGGCCACAAGTGATTCACGATGTGGATCAAAATTTCAAACGTGTCTCGGGCCATACCAGGTGTGACGGCGTGGCTGTACCCTTTCGGGTGCGCCAGGTCATTCCTGATCGCGGTCAAAAATGGCGCTGGTAGATCGGTTGGGAGTAGCTTGTGTTTTGTTGCCCAATCAACCAGCGGTTTCAAGGTTCCTGGCGGCGTTGGATTTGCCGGGTTCAACTCCTTAAACTTCGTCCACAGCCCCATCTCCACCGTTGTGTACGCCCAGTACACGGACACAGCGAAGAACTCGTAGCAGAACGCTCCATATACGGCAAGGTCTCGTGTCACCCGAACCCGATCCCTAATCGTTGTCGGTACTGTTGTTTGGTGAAGAGATTCCTCTATCACCATTAGATCGCCATCGAACTCCTGAACGGGCGGCATCATCGGAGAGCGCTGCGTCGTCAGTTCGACTAGGGAACGGCCAGTGCGAGACAATATGCCGTGATTCTACCAGCCCCACGCCATCCCCGCGCGGGCGCTCCTTAGATTCTTAAATCGACGATCATGAACAGAACCACTCCAACATTCTCACGGCGGAGTCCCACGATGTTACATGATGTTACATGGCGTTAACAATGCCACAAATTCCCGTGGACAAGGCGGCGGCAGCCGCGTATTCACTGGCCCAGACGAAACGCGGCTGTCGCCGCATGTCCATCGCTCACGACGCGCCGGAAGCCAGCGCCTTCAAAATTTCAAATATCTTTGGCTAGATACTTTGCCGTGGTGGCCCGCTCCCCGGGAGTCATTTTTGCGTAGCGCATTCCAACCAGCATTGCGCCGCCGTTTTGCTGGCTGCGGGATAAATTGGTGGGCTCGAGAAGACTCGAACTTCCGACCTCTTCCGTGTCAAGGAAGCGCTCTAACCAACTGAGCTACGAGCCCACAAAGTGCGACGCAATCAGGCGGGAAACCCCAGTATAGCAATGCGGCCGAATCAATCCGTAATCGCCACCACCGTTCCCGGCGAGTTCCCCTCCAGGCGGTTGTTGACGAAAATGAACGCGGGCAGCCCGTCCACCAGCGCCACGTCGATCAGTTCGCGCAGCGCGCCGCGCACCCCTTCGTTCACATCCTGCACGCGATCGTAGGGGGAGAACATGCGCACCGCATCCTCGTAGGGGCGTCCACGGCGCAGCAGGGCGCGGGCCACGATCAGATCCGAGGTGCGGGATTCCGGGATGGCAAGCTGCTCGGCGATCTCCGGCATGCGCGTCCAGGCGTTGTAGACGTGCGCGACGTTGTGGGCGCGCAGGCAGGCGAAGTAATCCGGAGCGAGGAATTCGGCGTTGCGGATCTCCACTGCGTAACTCCATCCTGCGGGCAGACAGTCCAGAAATGGGTCGAGCGTTTTGACGAAATCTCGCACTCCCGCGAAGTTCCTGGTGCGCATAGTGCCGAACTCGAAGATCAGCACGCCCACTTGTTGGCGGTGCGGTTCGAGCGCCTTCAGGAATGATTGGTCGAAAAGCGTTACGTCCAGAAATGTGGGATTGTCGAGACCGGCAAGGGCTCCGTAGCGCGGGTGGACCGGCCAACAGGGCACGGTGATTTGTTCCGGCACTTTAAATCCCCAGCGGAATTGGGGTGGGGTCTGGCGGAAGAGTTTCGTCCAGAACGGTTGGGAGGGGAATTGGTAGAAGGCGAAATCTCCGCAGACGGCGGGGAAGACGGTGGCGTATTCGGCGAGGCAGGTTTCTTCGAAGAGCTTTTTGGAGAAGCGGCCGCGTACCTGGTAGCGGGAGCGGGAATAGATCTGGTCGAGCCAGCCCTCGTATTTCCAGGAGCTGCCTCCGATATGGACTCCTCGCTTCGCGAGATCGTCCAGGCGAGCGCGGAGGAGATCTCGGTCGAATGGCGGCTTTTCGTTCAGGTCGAAGAGGGTATCCGTGGAAAGCACCTTATCGTCGATCTCGCAGATTGGCACACACCCGTCGAGGCCGATTACAATCGGCCGCAGGTTGACAACCTGCCCCACGTGGCATTACCAGGCGCGCATGTAGCGGTAGCCCCAGGGGTCGGCTCCGGCTTCGATGACTCCGGCGGGCGTGACTTTGATCAGAACCGGCGCCGCTCCGCTGTTCCAGCGCGAACGCGTCTCCACTTTATGGCCGCGCTTGATCAGGTCTTCCATCACGTTGGGCGCAATGCGCTCGTCGAGCAGCAGATCGCCGGGGTTCATGGCGTGGTTGTCGAAGCTGGCCACCAGGTGGCGCGTCTGGAAGCGCGGAGCTTCGATAGCCTGCTCGGCATTCATATGGAAGATGACGGCATCGAAAAGAATCTGGATCAGCGATTGCTCCTGGTTATCGCCGCCGGGGGTCGAAAGCGCTGCGTAGGGCGATCCATCGGCATTGGTGACCATGGTCGGGCTGAGCGTAACGCGCGGACGTTTTCCGCCGGCCAATTCATTGGGATGGCCAGGGACGAGCAGGAAACTCTGCGCGCGTTCGGTGAGCGGAATGCCTGTATCGCCGGCCACCACGGAAGGCAGCCAGGCGCCCGATGGCGTGGCCGAGAACATGATGCCGTCCTTGTCGATGGCGTCCACGCAGGTGGTGTCGTGCGCCATCAGAAAATCGCCGATCTTCGTGCGCGCGATCTGGGCCTGCGACGGATGCTGGGGCGGATGGTCGCCGATCCTGCCGGGCAGGAATTCCTGCGATGCGTTCTTGCCGATCAGAGCGCGGCGCTCGGCGGCGTATTTCATGGAGAGCAGAGTCTCGGCGGGAACTTTGGCGAACTTCGGATCGCCGTAGTAGGTGTCGCGGTCCGCATAGGCCAGCTTCAGGGCTTCCACCATCGTATTGATGTACTCGGCGGAATTGAAATGCATGGAGCTCAGGTCGTAAGTGCTCAGCATATTGAGCGCCTCGATCATGGCCGGTCCCTGGCTCCAGAAACCGGGCTTATAAACGTGCAGGCCGTGAAATACGGTAGAGACCGGCTCTTCGGGCGTCAGCTTGAACGCCGCCATGTCCTCATAGCGCAGCAGGCCTTTGTTGGCTTTTACGAAGGCGTCGATTTTGCGGGCGATTTCGCCGCGATAGAAGTAATCGCGCACGGCATCGATGGCGGCTTCGCGCGACGCTCCCGCGGCCAGCGCCTTTTTCTCGGCGGCGGCCATGGCGCGCAGGGTACGGGCCAGGTCGGGCTGGCGGAAGATTTCACCGGGACGAGCGGTTTGCCCGGTGGGAATGAAGTGCGCCATGGAACTCGGCCACAGGGTGAAGAATTCGCGGCTGCCTTCAATGGCGCCGGCGCGGATTTCATCGATGGCCTGGCCGTCGGCGTATTCGATAGCCGGCGCGATCACCTCATTGAACGATTTGGTGCCGTAATCGCGCAATGCGACGAGCGTGGCGTCGGGCATGCCGGGCACCAGCGCGCACATGATGCCGGCCACCGGTACAATGCCTTTCGAAACCCCTGCCACCTGCACGCCGTTCTTCTCGGGCGGCTCCAGAATTTCGCCCAGTTGGAGGGGGCGGTTACGGAAGAGATCGGCCGTGGCGAGTTTGGGCATGGTGCCGACGCCGGCGATGGAGTGGATCTTGCCGTCTTTAGTGCGGATCAGAATGGGAGCTTCGCCGCCCCAGCCGACGCGTTCGTACTCCGTGGTGGCGGCGGAGAAAATAGTGGCGACACCCGCGTCGACGGCATTGCCCCCGAGGTAAAACATGCGCATGCCGGCGTCGGTAGCGTAGTTGCTGCCGCCGGCCACTGCACCGCGCGTTCCGCGAACCGGATATTGGACCAGCCGTTCGGGCGTGCGCGGCTGCTGGGCGAAGGCGGTGGCGATGATGACGAAAGAGAAAACCGCAGGCTTAAATGTCATAAGGAGCTCGCTCCCGATACGTATAATGATCGTAGTTCCGTGACAAACCCGCAACTACCCGAAGAAGCCAAGCTGGAGACGGCGGATGTGGACGAACAGGCCATGCTCTATTGTCCCGTATGTTCGACTCGGCTCGAAAGCCGGAAGTGCAAGCTTTTCTGCGCGAGCTGCGGATATTATATGAGCTGCGCGGATTACTACTGACAAAGGCGCAGGCGAAAACGCCTACTCTACAACGAAGAATCAAGCGTGGAGTAGGCCTTTGGCCTGCCTGTCAGGGGCGCGACGCCGGGTAATAGCCTTCGCGCGCCGTCACTACCATTCCGGACTGCTTCGTCGTGACTTTAATCGTCCGGAATCCCGACGCCGAGTCCGCCTTATCGGAGGTGTAGCCGATGTTGTACTGGTTGCGCAGCTCTTCCTGAATGCGGTCGTAGATCTCGTCGATGGGCGTCTTTTTCGAAACCTCGAAGAACGATCCGCCGGTTTCCCTGGAGATCTGCTTTAGAATCTTCTTCCCATCGGGACGCTGCACCGGCATCCGGTTCATGCCGCCGCCGCGCCGCATACCGCCGCGCCCAAAACCACCCATGGGCGATTGCATCTGCTGCCCGTAAGCGTCCTCATCGGAGAACAGGATGGAATAGACCAGGGTGTCGGACTTTTGCGCGGCCGCGATGGCCTCGTTGAGATAAGTCTTGCTGCCGTTGTCCACGCCGTCGGTGAGAAGGATCAGCGCCTTGCGGCCCTGCTGCTTCTTCATCAGATCGTCGGAGGCAAGGTAGATCGCGTCGTAGAGCGTAGTCCCCGCCCGCCGTCCGCCGGTGGGATAGCCGCCACCACCACCACCGGGATATCCCCCACCGCCGCCGCGCATCTGCGGACGCGAATCCTCGGGGAGTTCGAGCTTATCGAGCGCCCTTTGCAATGCCGGACGCGAGGCAGTAAGGTCCTGCAGCAATTCCGTGTCGTGGTCGAAATGGATGACGAAGGTGAGATCTTTATCCGCCCGCAGAACTTTATCGAGGAACCGGTAACTGGCATCGCGCTCCTCGCCGAGTACGCGCCGCTGGCTCTGGCTGGTATCGACCAGCAGGCCCAGGGTGAGGGGCAGATCGGTCTCCCGGGCGAAGTATTTGATCACCTGAGGCCGATCGTCTTCGGACAGATTGAAATCGTCCTTGCCCAGATAATTGACGATCTTTCCCTGCTTATCCCGGACGGTGGCCAGCACGCTGACAACTTTGACGTCGGTGGAAAAAGTCGCTTCCTGATCGTCCGCCAGCAACAGGGCAGCGGGGAACGCGGCGGTCAGCGACGCCAGAAAAGCGCGGCGCGAGGGGATGGGCCGCTGGATTTCAGATAGACTTTCGCGCAAGCTCAAGGATACTCCTGTTCAGAAATCTCGATGCATGGAAATATCGCCCGGTTACGCCTACTGCGTCTTCCCGGTCGATTCCCGGACGAAAAACGCCGGCTTATCGATCTCCGGAGGCACCGCAACGTCGAAAAACCCGACCATCATCTCTTCCCGGCTCTGTTCCCCCCAGGTTACCTCCTCGGACGGGTCGGGATTGAGGGGGTTGTTGGCTGAGTTATCGAAATACGCCGTCCAGAGGAGGGTAGTGCCCGCGCGCAGCGGCAGCGGCTTCTTCAGCCGGTAAGTGAGCTGCCAGAAGAAGTTATAGTGGTCGACCTTCAGCAGAGTGTCGACGCGCCCATGCATGCCCAGCACCTGGTACTCGAATCCGCTGCCGCGCAGGTGCATATGGGGGAACATGCTCAGCAGCAGCGCATCCCGCGGCAGGGTTCCCGACACGCTCACCCGGTAGTTGCGAGCGCCGGGAGGAATGCGCAAATCGTAATTCGACATCTGCAGGGTGAGTACGCGCGCGCTGGGCGGGTCTTTCGCAAAGAGCATGCGGACCTCGGTCTGGTCTTTCACGGTAGTGCGCTTCGAGGTGTAATGCATTTGCAAAACGAGATCGGAACCGGCGGGGATTTTCTTCGCCATGCCTTCGGGGCAGCGCATGATGGGCGCGCCAGGCGTGTAGATGGCCAAAATATCGGAGGTGGTCTCGGCGGCTTTGCGCTCGTTGGCGGGCGGCGTGTAGGCAACCCCCGGCGGGACGTTGCGGAGCCATGCGGAATTCGGTTCGCGCACATAGAGCACCGCGTGATGGACCACGCTGCGATCGCCGGGCCGGATCTCGACCGCATTCACCCAGCGGTCGGCGGCAAATCCGGGGGTCAGAATAATGTACTGATAATCGATGGATGCATTGGCGCGCACGGTGAACGGCTGCTTCATGCCGGTCACCAGATCGGGCGCTGGGATGGCGCCTGTGGTCGGCCATGCGACGGGTGGCGGGGCGTCTTCTTTCGCTCCGGCGGGCGACCCTGCATCCACCCATGCCTGAACGGTGGCGATTTCTTCAGGCGACAGCGTGGGGTCGTTGGCGAACTGGCCGAAGTGCGGATCGGCGAACCAGGGCGGCATCTTGCGCAGCGTCACCGATTCGCGGATGGATTTAGCCCAGGGACGCGCCTGCGCGTAGGCGATCAGGGGCATGGGGCCGATCTCGCCGGCTCGATGGCAGGTCTGGCAGTGCTGTTGGAGAATCGGCAGAACGTCTTTGTAGAAGGTGGCGGATCGGCCGGGTGTAACAGCAATCAGAAGGATCACGAAAAACCACGTGGGGCAGGTTGTTAACCTGCGGCCGATTGGTAATCGGCCTGTAAAGGATCGAACGTATTCCGACAGGCGGATTACCAATCCGCCGCAGGTTAACAACCTGCCCCACTTTTCAGTCTGCAACTTAATGCGCGAGGTGGATCCAGCGTTTGATGTCGGGCGCGAACTCATGGAAAACATTAATCCCGGCATCGATCAGTATGGTATCCGACCCGGCAATGAATATGCTCGAGCCCGTCCGATAATGCGCCGGCCACCACAGCCGCGACACCGCCGCCGCGCCGTAGTCGCCGAAAAATTCGCTATAGGCGGGCATCATCCCGCCGCTGTCGTCATGGCGCCAGATGGTATGCAGAAAAGCGTCGCCGATGCGCCCCTGATAGGTGGTTCGTGTAGACCGGAAATAGCGCGTGTCTTCGTGATCGATGGCCTGCACGGGGAACATAATGCTGCGTTGAATGGCGTACTGTCCGAGGTGCGAAGCGTAGCGCTCGCCGAAAGCTCCCCATCCCTGGCCCCACTCGCTGGGCCGATTGCGCCCCTGGTCGAACGCCGCGCCGATCCCCGCGAAAACTACGTTGTCGACCTCGAACAGATGCTGCCAGTCATATTTGAGTTTCTCCTTCACGGTGAGCCCTTTCCAACCCGCCGACTTCGGACCAGACGTTGCATTTGAAGGAGCAGGCGCGGAAGTAGAGGACGTAGCGTCTGGTTGCTGGGCAAGTACAAGTCCCGCCGTGGCCAGTGCCAGTATGAATGGTCGAACCGTCATTTACTGATTGATTCTTCTCTCGCCGGTCGAGTTTCGCACCTGAATGTCCGATGTGCTTAACCTCACCTAACCCGTGCAATCTGCAGTTCTGTAAGTTTGATCAGCCGTGTCCACAGGTCATCCGGTTTGGCATCGAACACCATATCCTCTTTGCCGTCGAAGATGTACCAACCGCCGAGCCGCACCTCGCGCTCCAGTTGGCCGCCGCTCCAGCCGCAGTAACCGATGTATACCCGCAGCGTGTCGTCGGTCTTCGCATCCTTCAGGGCGCGTTCCAGACCCTGCTTCGAGGTAAGCAGATACGTGGTTCCGAGCACGCGGGTCGAGTCGCGCGGTTCCGATGGGGAACGGAGCAGAGCCATCACACCGGTGATTTCCACCGGCCCGCCGACGAAAATCGGATCCGCGTGTTTGCTGGAATCCTTAAGATCGTGCAGGGCGCGGGCGATGGGAACGGTGCTCCGGCGATTGACGATCAGGCCGAGGGACGAACTGCGATCGTAGTGTACGAGAAGGACCACCGACTCGGCGAAAAGCGGATCGGGCGCATCGCGCGGGACTACCAGGAGTTTGCCGACCGCCAGATCTTCGGGCTTACGGGATTGCGCGGGCAGCGAACAGGGAACCAGCAGGATGGCCGCAATGAATCGAACGCTGTGGAACCGAGAGCCCACATCTGCAACTATATAACGAACGGCGGGACGCCGCTTCGTTCACTCGCCCGATTTCAGATAAGACCAGCCTGCTTCCTGTTTGCGCACCACTTCCGCGGCTCCCGAATCGACTTGGCCCGCGAATGGCAGCAGATCGGCCGTCGTCACATTGCGCTTGCGCATGGAGTTCTGGCAGGCCATTACGCTGACTCCGCTATCCACCACTTTCTTGAGATGCTCCTCGTACGCGGTGTCGGTTTTGAGCAACAACTCCAGCCCTTTGCCGAAGCAGACTACTTCGATCTGGACCGGCTCGGGCGCGAAGGCTTTCTGCATGTTTTCGATATTGCCCAGCACCTGATCCCACGCGGGGCTGGGCGAATTCACTTCGAAGACGACTCTGTGCGGATGGGTCTTCGGTGTCTGCGGTACGGCGGCAATGGCCAACAGCAGTGTCAGTGCGATCAGGATGGGGAAGCCGATTCTCATGATTTACCTCGATTCAGGAAGCGTAGCAGATGCACCTGGTGTTATAGACTGCACGTGTATGTTTCGCTCTCTGTCCACGACCGCCGCGCTCTGTTTGATTTTGTTTCAGTCGCTGCCCGCGCAGACTACCACTTCGTACTTCCCGGCCCGCGATAAATGGGAGAAGAAAACTCCGGGCGAGGTGGGACTCGATGCCGCTAAGCTACAGCAGGCCGTCGCCTACGCGCAGGCCCACGGCAGCGATTGGGACTACGCGCGGGATCAGGTGAAAACGTTTGGACCTCCGCTGGGGCCGTTGCCGACGCAGCGCGCCGCCACTAATGGCATCATCCTGCGCCACGGATACGTCGTCGCGGAGTTCGGCGATACCAAAGCCGCCGATCCGGTCTACAGCGTTGCCAAGAGTTTTCTCTCGACCGTGTGCAGCCTTGCGGTCGCGCAGGGGCTGATCAAAGACGTGAACGATCCCGTGTCGAAATACATCCACGACGGCGGCTACGATTCGCCGCATAACGCCAAAATAACGTGGAAGAATCACCTGCAGCAGGAGAGCGAGTGGGAAGGCTCCATGTGGGGCAAGAACGCCGATTTCGTGGGCGTCGAGCAGTTCGGAGACGGCAAGCAACCGCCGCGCGCCATTCACGATCCGGGGACCTACTATGAGTACAACGACGTCCGCATTAACCGCTTCTCGCTCTCGCTGCTGCGCCTGTTCGGAAAGAGCCTGCCCGACGTTCTCAAGGCGAATATTATGGACCCGATCGGGGCGTCGTCCACTTGGCGCTGGGTGCCTTACAACAATTCGACCGTGGATATTAACGGCAAGCAGATCGGATCGGTGAGCGGGGGTACGCGCTGGGGCGGCGGGATCTGGATCGATTCGGAGGATCTGGCGCGGTTCGGTTTGCTGATCCTCAATCACGGGAACTGGGAGGGCAGGCAGTTGGTTTCCGCCCAGTGGCTGCACGACGCGGTGCAGCCGAGCGAGCATGGCCCGGACTATGGATATCTCTGGTGGCTGAATACCAGGAAAAAAGAATGGCCGAGCGCCCCAGCCTCAAGCTTCGCGGCTATTGGTAATGGATCGAATACCATATGGATCGATCCCGATCATGACATGGTTTTCGTGTGGCACTGGTACCAGGGCAAGTCGATGGACGGGATGCTGCAGTTGCTCATGTCCGCCGTCACCGGCGCGTAGAGAGTGGCAGCGGGCAGATCGGAAATCTGCCCCACCTTTTACCCGCGGCCCGGCTTCGGCCAGACCACGCCCTGGTCCTTCTTCGTCACCGGTGCGAGGCCCTTGTAAATAAACTTCTGCACGCGCTGACCCCGATAAGTCTCAGTGGTAAAAATGTTGCCCTTCGAATCGGTGGCAATACTGTGCACGGCATAGAATTCACCGGGCTGCCTGCCTCCATCGCCGAAACTGGTCAGGATTTCCATGGTGTCGCGTTTAATGATGTGGATCTTCATGTTCGTCCCATCCGCGACATACAAATACGACTGCTGCGGGTCCTTCGACAACGCGATATCGAACACCGCCCCGTCACCGCGCGAATTCTTCTCAATAAACAGCTCTTTGACGAAAGTGCCGTCGGTATGGAACACCTGGATGCGATCGTTGACGCGGTCGCAGACATAGAGGAGGCCGTCGTTGGCCAGCACCACGCAATGCACCGGCGTGCGGAACTGCTGGGCGGGTGGATCGCTGGGATTGTAGGGCGGCTGCGGCGCATCGTCCGGCTTGTGGCCATACGCGCCCCAGTGCCGCTTGTACGCGCCGGTGTCGGCATCGAAAACGATCACGCGCCGGTTGCCGTAGCCATCGGCCACATACAACTCGTTGGTCTTCGGATCCACCATGGTCTCGGCGGGCAGCCTGAGATTGGCGATATCGTTGCTGCCTTTGCTCTGGCCCGGCTTGCCGATCTGCATGAGGAATTTCCCCTGCTGGGTAAACTTCAGAACCATGCTGTCGTGCACCGACCCAGCCGCCGCCATGCTGCTCTCATTCGACGGGAGTGCTGCCGGCGCCCCACCGCGGCCATTGCCTCCGATCCACACATTGCCCTTGTAATCCACATTGATGCCGTGGTTCGACGAAGGCCAATCGTAACCTTGGCCGGGTCCGCCCCAGTGCCCGATCAGATCGCCCGCTTCGTCGAATTCGAGTACCGGCGGAGCGGCCGCGCAGCAATCGCCGTTGGGCGGATTCATAGTGAGATATTGTTCCTTGGGCTCGAGCGAACCCTGGCGATGAATGATCCAGATATGCTCGTTGGAATCGACAGACACGCCGATTACCGAGCCCATCACCCAGTGGTTCGGCAGCGGCTTGGGCCACATGGGATCCACTTCAAATCTGGGGGCTTTCACTCCGGTAGCCTCGGCTGAGGCCCGTTTCTGCAATATCGAAGATCCTACCGCGAGGGCGGCAACCATGGCCATGAAGGCGGTGCCGGCAAAGTACTTACGATCCATCGTTTTATCCACTCCCGTACTGCGGGCCGCCCGCTATGTGGCGCCGCGTACGCTATGATACTCGATTCCGTCCCAGGGGGACAGGGTTTTTGCGATCCTTTCTTACACTCATGTTGATCGCGACGTGCGCTTCGGCGCACGACATCCCGAGCGACATAACCGTCCAGGCTTTCGTCAAACCCGACAGCCACACTCTGCAATTTCTGGTTCGCGTGCCCCTCAAGGCCATGCGCGACATCGATTTTCCGGAGACCAAAGACGGCTATCTGGATATCGCGCAGCTCGCGCCTCAGCTGCCCGACGCAGCGCATCTGTGGATCTCGAACTTTGTCGATCTATACGAAGGCGATACTCGTCTCCCCAAACCGCGCGTAACCGCCACGCAGATCTCGTTCGAGGCCGATCGCTCGTTCGTCTCCTATGAGCAGGCGCTCGCTCACGTCCGCGAGCCGCCGCTCCCCAACAGCGCCCACGTCTACTGGAACCAGGTTTTATTCGACATGCTGTTCGAATATCCCATCCAGTCGGACCGCTCGCGCTTCACCATCGATCCGCGTCTGCGGCATCTGGCGGCGCGCGAAGTCACGGTGCTGCGTTTCCTGCCGCCCGGCGGCGCGGTGCGCGCCTATGAATTCGTCGGCGATCCGGGGCCGGTCCCGCTCGATCCGCGATGGCACCAGGCCGCGGCGCGCTTTGTAAAACTTGGCTTCTTCCATATCCTCGACGGCACCGACCACCTGCTGTTTCTCCTCTGCCTCGTCATACCATTCCGCCGCTTCCGCTCTCTGGTGGGAGTGGTCACGGCATTCACCATTGCGCACTCCATCACGCTGTTCGCGTCCGCCTATAACTTCGCGCCGGATGCCCTATGGTTCCCTCCGCTCATCGAATTCCTGATTGCCCTCTCCATCGTTTACATGGCTCTCGAAAATATCGTCGGCGGCAGCACGGTGCATCGGCGCTGGCTGATGGCTTTCGGCTTCGGCCTCGTGCATGGGTTTGGTTTTTCGTTTGCCCTGCGCGAGACCCTGCAGTTCGCCGGATCGCACCTGTTGGCGTCGCTGCTGTCATTCAATATCGGCGTAGAACTGGGGCAGTTGCTGGTGCTGGCAATGCTCATCCCGCTGCTCGATGCGCTCTTCCGATACGTGGTCGCCGAGCGCATGGGGACAATTATCCTCTCCGCGCTGGTGGCCCACACGGGCTGGCACTGGATGCTCGAACGCTGGGATCGCCTGCGCCAGTTCAGATTTCAATGGCCGGAACTCGATGCGGCGCTGCTGGCCAGTGCGATGCGGTGGGCGATGTGGCTCTTAATACTGGGAGGAGCGCTCTGGCTGCTGTTCCAAAAGGTCCGAGGCCCACGCACTCCTGGCCGCGTCGAGACTCCTCTCGAGACCTCCCGCAGCGAAGCAAAACAGTTATAAACGGCAACCCCATATCGACGCTTTCTCGGCGGCGCATTCGGCACGGGTTGTTTCAGAAAATAAAAGAAGGGTACTCGAGTTCCGCGCGCAACGCATCCAAAGCTGCGGTCCCGGCCTCGCGCGCCCCTTGCTCGACGTTCATAGAAATGAACATCAGCCCCTTGCCAATCTTCTCCGGCCACGTGTCGGCCAGGAGAACCACGCACCCCTGCCGCTCCACTTGTGCGACGTGCGCTCTACCGTGCACATCGTTCCGCCAGGGGCCGCCAGGGGCTTGTGAAGCCGAGCCGGTTGACGTAAAAGCGGAGCGAGGCCT
>Ga0302320_10016108_pt1 | contig 15302 bp, 18 predicted proteins | sample Bog_T0_3_FD_202130 | JGI IMG/M metagenome (GOLD analysis project Ga0302320, IMG submission 202130) | Peat permafrost microbial communities from Stordalen Mire near Abisko, Sweden - Bog_T0_3 | ecosystem: Environmental > Terrestrial > Soil > Wetlands > Peat | place: Sweden: Abisko, Stordalen Mire... | reverse complement strand
TTTTAGGACCTCCTTTGGGTCATAAATTCTAAATTCCCATAAAATATGAAATTATTTTTATTTAGGAGTCAGGAAAAATGCTCCTTTTATTGTTGCTGCGAAGAAAATCATGGATATGACAATCCAACAGTAAGTTTTTTATTAAATGTCATTTTCGTGAGAAAAAAAAAAGCAATCATGAAGGATTTTGTTATTTTAATGAGATTCTTTTCTTCAGTTTAAAGTCTTATTTTGCTGAAAAGGGCATTTTCGAAGATGTTTCAAACGAATCTTTGTTATGTTTGGAGAGATATGAGAAAAAATTCCTTAAAAAACTCTTACAAAATAAAAAAGATGACCGAGACAGCTTCAAAGTTTATTAACATTTTTTAGTTTTCATAAAATTTGTTTAATAGAATAGCATTTTTACAAAAGCCACTGGTTTGTTGCGTACCATCTCTAAGATCATGCCCACACCTAAATCTAATATGAAAATTAAAGAGAATTTTCAGGTCATTAACCCGATTTATGAATATATGATCAGCTCAATGGCATTTAAAACCTGGAGGAAATATGCTAACCTCACTGTGGAGTATGTTGAAATTTCACCAAGAAGAAAAAGAGTTTCTTTAAATCAAGAAGAAAACGATGAAAGTGATTAAAACTCGATTTCATTTTACTAACATTAATAATGAAGATTACAAGTTTATCTTAATAACGCAGAAGTATAAAAAATTATTATGGTGTAAATTTTGGCATTTTTAAAAAAAAATAGATTTACGGTAATCGAAAATTCAATTTAATTATCATTCATTATTCTAAGTTTTTTATGAGATTTTTGTATCGACTCGTTAAATCGCCCATTTTTACATTAATATTGTTATTTGGATTTATTATGGGGGGTTTCCTGTCGTTTTTCGGAGATATATCGTTTTCTCTCCCTGTTTTTTGCAATTCTTTAAAGACTTCAAAGGCAGGATCCAACCCACCGAAGGAAAATTGCTTCAAATTATTATTATTTTCACAAAAAATAATTCCAAATCAATAAACCTGAATATGTTTAGGGTTCATATTCTCATACAAGCTATCGAGTTTTTCAAAATTTGTATAGTTTTTACTCATCCACTAAAAAATCAATAGAAAATATTAAAAAAATAGAAAATAAAGAATTAACATTATGAATTTTGACTTCCAAATGGTTTTCTTCTATTTGATTGAGGAATCTTTGGAAATTTAGCCAACTTTTTTCTTCATCGACTTTCAGCAAAATATCTTGAATAATTTCCAGAAAATCTGGATCAATTTTGGAAAGATCGATTTTTTCAGAAGAAATCATTCCATCATTGTCATCATCCATTCCATTGAAAATATTTCTGAGAATATTCAGATATTCATCAAATATATTATTAATTTTTGGCTTCTCTTGAGGTTTCGGAGGCTGTTGTATTTTCTCAGGCTGGATTCTCGTTAGTTGGTTTCCTAAATTCACTGGAAGGTTTTTTCAGAAAAAATATGAAGTAAAAATACTGTAATTTTCCAGTTCTATGTCCTCTTTTTCCTTAGCTTTCAGGTAATATTTATCCTTCGTGATTTGTGGAGTAAAACTGGTGTTATTATCATTCAACTCCTTTTTTTTCATATTAAAAATGGTTTTTTCAGTTTCTTTTTTCGAGTTTAGCAATCTGGCAGTCAATTCTTGTTGTGATTTTGTGTTGGTTTTACTATTTTTCAAAGGACTGATATTTGGTTTGAAGGGGTAGTTTTTAGAAAGCTCGGCTTTTCGTTCTTTTTCCTTCTTCTCATTGATGAATGATGTCTCTTCATATAATTTCTCATGAATCGACTTATTACTTTTGTCTCTTTGAATGATTTTTTTGGAATTGTCATTGATTTTCGGCTTAAATGAACAATTTTTCAATTCCGATTCTTCCTTAATTTTTTCACTATTAATTTGTTTCTTTTTCATAATTTTGCTCTCATTAAACAGTTTTTCTGTTACATTATTGCTTGGGTTTCTAATGGGAGACACACTTCTTTGTCTTGGTGATGAGTTTTTTGATGTTTTTTGCGAATTTTTATTCATTTGGGGTTTATTGTTATTAGTGACATTATAATTATTAGCCATTTTTTCTTTTAATAACTTTTGCCAATTTTCATAATGTAGTTCCTTTTCGTTTCTTTTGAAGTTTTCTGGGGTTTCGCTCACTCTTAGTTGGTCTAAATTCGATAAAAATGATTTGTTTGTTTTTTTATCATGCTCATTCATTTGACTTTTGATGTTTTCCACCAAGAAATCAATAAAATCCTCATTCAAATCGTGTCTATGGGCAAAATCGCCGGCTATTTCGTATAAATCTTGGCCTTCGTATACCTTTATTTGCTCAAGGGAATCGCCTATGTTAAGAGTTATTATTGCTTTTGGCTTGGATAGTCTTGATGATGAATAAACTGGCTCGCTGTTATAATCAAAATCCTGACCTTTTGTGCTATGTTGTTCTGAATAATTTTGGTCTGAATTCGCGATGGAGTCAGGTTTTTTGATTTTAGTTCTTCTAGCATTGAAAAAAGAATCCATTTTTCTTTTCTTTTTTGAAATTTTTTAAGTTAAATTAAGTGATTTTTAAACTATTTTTTGTTTTTGGGGAGTCTCAAAACAATTGTGATAAAACTTCGAATAATTCAAATAAAAACAAAATCTTGATTTTATAAAACTCAAAATATGAAAATCCTCATTTTTTTCTTCCTTTTTTTTTCCCTATCGACTTCCATCAAGTTTAATCTGGAAATAAAAGGCAACGCTCAAAGATGCTTCAAAGAAGCCCTCCCCATTAACACCCATGTTGTTGGAGAAGCAGCCATAACATCCTCTATGATTCCCAATTTCCGTGTAGTCATCACCGATGAGAAGAAATATGTGGTATTGGATAAAAAATTTGACCCAGAAATCTTTCATAGAGACTTCAAATCGTTACGAGATGACAAGAAAAAAGATTCCGAATATTCAGGTTTGGATGATACTCAAATCGAAGACCTTGTGTATCAAGAAAACAAAGGCGATTTAAGCAGAATCCGATTTGCCTTCAGCACGCAAGTCACTGGAGTGATCAATGTTTGCCTCTTGAATATTGATACATTTGTCAATAGTTTTGATTTTGAACTGTCGCATGGGATTGATGCTAAGGATTATACAAATATTGCAAAAAAACAAAATTTGAAACCAGCTGAAACAGATATCTTGATTGTTGAGGATTTCGTGAAAGAGATGAAAGCTACAGCAGAATCGATCTGGGTGAAAGAGTCGCATAAATTGGAAATGTCAGAAACTTTTAATAGTAACTTGGTGTGGTCAAGCTTGTTTGGGATTGTTGTGATTGTCACCTTCGCATTGTTTGAATATATTATTATCAAAAGCTATTTTAAACAAAAGAAGTTGATTTAAAAGCTAATGCTTTAAAATAATTTATTCAAATTTTCTTTCTTCATTTTTTGACTTGTTTTTCACAAAAAAAAATTAAAAATTTTTATGGTTCTCTAAAAGTTGTTGATAAAAAACTAAAAAATTTAAAATTTCAAAAATTAAATCCAAAAATTCCAAAATTTCAAAAATCCAAAATTCCAAAAATCCGAAAAATTCTTAAATCCAAAAATAATGATTTAATTTATATAGAGGAGGGAATAACATCATATTTTTAATTATTTCTATTTTAGTTCAAATTTTTCTTTTAAAAATTAAATTTAATCCAATAAAAAAAACCTATCTTTATAGACAAACTTGCTTTTTAAAGTTTTTCAAGTAGTTTATCTGATTTTGACCATGTCTCTCATTATATACCACAACCAAAAATAAATTTATTGTGTAAATTTGGGAAAGAGATAAAGAAAAAAAATAGTTGTTTATTTTTTTTATTTATTTAAAGATTTTATCACAAAATAATTTAAGTGAAGGTTTCTACTTGTAATATAGGTCCTGCATTGTTTTCCACCATGTTAAGAAAGACGTAGTCAAGATTTTCGGAAGCATCTATATCCACATATAATCCTTCTTGATTATTGCTATTATAAACCAAATCTCTTAAATCATGAATGATCTCATGGTTAAAAGTATATCCAATGGCAATGAGATTCACATTCAGATTATTCAATCTGTTTTTAATATATTCTGGTGTAGTTCTGGAATTGTTGTCCAATCCATCTGTGATGAGTAATATAATTTTTTTGTGAACGATTTTCTTGCTAATTTCAATTGCTTTTAAAATAAATTTTATTCGAAAATAATCAATTTCTCTATTAACACATAGGTTGATTGATGATGAAAGGGTTTTTGGTGAATTCATTCATGGCCACATCCAAAGAATCATATAATTTAGTGCTTCCCGAGGTCCTTTTTTATTTAAGAAAATCATTAGAAAAACGAAGTTATTTGAATTATTATACATTGGAATTTTGGCTAAAACACTTCGAAAATAAGCATCGTTATGAATTTTGTTGTCCAAACTGAATATACTATGCACTTTTTCATTGAAAAGAATATAACCCACTCTATCATAATCTTTGATATATTCGTTATAAACCTTGAGAATGCTTTCAATGGCCTTGATGATTTTGATGCCTGTCATGCTTTCGCTGATATCTACTAGAAAAACGATATCTTTTATCAACGGCCGGAATTTATCAAGCATCTCGTCTATATGGGTCGTGTCTAATTGGAATAATTCAAAGATCTCTTGTAATTCTTTCAAGCTCCTTTCGAACAAATTAGCTAAAAAAATCAAAAAATTATACTCTTTCTTTGTTTTTGGGTCGTATAATTCACAATTTTCCATACTTAAAGCGAACAATTCGCAAGCTTCTCTATATTTCCTTTGTTTTTTGGCAATCAATCCCTTTTGCACATATAATTTTTGCTTTAACACAGATTCTGGAACATCGATGTTTTCCAATCCTCTTTTTTCCAACGATTTAAACAAAACTTCAGCTTCTGCTATCTTCTCTTCTGCCTTTTCTATATCATTCAATATCAAATAAACAAAGGAGGTCTTAATAGATATCGTGATGGTTCTACTAAAAGAAGGACCCCCCAAATTTGCAAAGGTGTTTTTCGCATTATCATAATGATCGATGATTTCATCAAATTCCCGGATTTGTTTCTTTTGTTTGTAATCCTTCATTTCTTGAAATACTCGTTCTAATTTAGCCTCCGCCAATTGAAAGACTCGATTTGCCCAAATCTTGGAATATTTTCTATAGATTTCAGTGAGAAAAATATCAGATTCGGGTTTTTTCTTGGCAATTTCTTGAGACATATAATGGGATCTTTCTTCTTCTATAATGGAAACTGCTTGTTCATAAGATTCTATGGCCTGAGAATAACGTGAATTCTTCAAATGGATCCCTCCAATGTTATTATGGCAAATTCCCATACCATGAGTATTACCCAAATCACGATAAAGATTCAAGGCTTCACAATATTTCATTATCGCTGAGGCATCATCTCCCCTAATGAAATTAATAAAAATTGATTAAAAATTGATTGAATTACGAGAAAAAAGCATCAGTTCCCAATCTCAACGCATTGAAGATTTTGAGGATAGCATCATAAAGAACATTCATTTCATAAGACATTTCTTTGAGGTTTTTGCGTTCTTCACTTTCAATATAAGTGATGGCCTTAGCGACATCATGCGAATCGATGATTTTCAATGTTCCGATTAATTCCTAAATTTCTCTCTCTCAAAAAATGAAGAAAATAAAAAGGAAATTTCACGTCGACGGGAATCGAAATTGAAAGCGAAATGCGTCTTGCATAATAAATAGCCACGACAATTGAAGAAACTGCCAAAAACAATATGATTCCCAAAGAAATAAAGGCTTGTAAATATAGTTCCTGTAATATCGATCCTGAGCTTTCATTTATTTTGTCAATTGAAAGTAAAAATGCCTGTCAAATAGAAAAGATTAATTCTTTTTATTAGTATATACCATGACAAATAATTATTAGTAAATACCATGACAAATAATCTAAATTGGTCTGTTTCATTGCTTGTGTTATTGGTCTTTTCATATAAGAGTATCGAAGCGAAAGACAGGTGGCTTAGAGAAAATCTTAATTCCATGAATTTTTCTTAATAAAGTTACAATTCCTCGCTATCTTTTTTGAAGGAAATTTGTTTATTATTGATAATCTCCTCTTGTTCTGTGATGTTATTTTTCATTGAAATATTATTCAGAAATGAAATCGCAGCTTTTAAATTTGCCTGCCCTGCCAAATCGTTACTACCCTCGAAAATCGCCTCATCGAGATCATAAAAAGTATTGTTTTCCGTGGAATTCACTGTTAATGTCTTATTCATAAAATTTCAAGATTTTATTTCTGAAAACATTAAAACAAAACCTTCAAAGTGCCTGGAAAAATCAAGAAAGTGTTCGAATATTCGAAATTATCTGCGGAAAATTGTTCCAACCATTGAGAAACCTCCAGATCGAAGCATATTATCAGATAAGTTTTCCCATCTTTGGAAATTTTCCCACAAACTGTCGTCTCAATAAGCGTGGTATTATCAAAACTGGTATATGGAGGTACAAAGGTCACGCCTAATATAATGATATAATCATTTTCCATGATTTGCAAAAATATAATGGATTTACCTCCTGTGCTTGCTGCTGTTTGGATATACCAATCTCTGCATCGACAATCCAATTTATATTTCCCTTGATAAGGACATGTGGGATCTGCCACTACATTACTGTCATTATATAATCTAAAAGGAAATAATGAATATTTTTTATAAAATGCTATTATTTATACAAGGGTGGATAATCCATCGATAAACCGTCTGAATCAAAAGCTCCGTAAAATAGAATCTTAGCAATTCCCGATTCTTGTTGGAAATTGGTCATCGCCCGAACCTGAACATTGACTAGACTCAAATTAGTCAATCGATTGTAGGTATTGTTGTTGTCAGAAATCTGAGAAAAAGCCGAATAATTGCTTTCATACCATGAGTTATAATAAGCTTTAGAAAATTGTAATGTGAAATTCTTACGTCTGATATTAATGTCTATTGAATTCATAAAAATTTCGTTCACCCATAAGGGCGTGTAGTCCTGATCTAGGGTCACGACGGAATTCACACTATCCTCAACGAAACTTGTTATAATGTTCATTTGTGCAACTAACTTTTATTCGAAAAAAATCTGCTGATTTTCATGTTTAACAAAAAATAGACATTCTGGAAAATCACGCCAGCCTCTTTCTGTTTCGCATAGGAATATATCTGCAGATCATTTTGAGCTGTCTCTAAATAAGCCGAATTCGTCTTCGAAATCCTTTAATTATAATTAATTTTAATACAACTTCCCTAAGTCCCCCCCCATTTTTTCTACCATTTGGGCACATAATAGGCCAGAATACCCAATCCCTCCCCCACCACCAGGAAGATGCTCAAAACAAGTGGCAGAAGAAAAATCAAATAAATTTTTTTTTTTAAACTCATTTTGATTTTTTTAAATTTTTTCTCTTCATTCTTGTTTTTAAGCATTTTTTTTTTAATATGCTCCATATTCCTTGGGTCTCGCATGTTCTGGGATTGTCCTCACATTACTCATATTCCTATGCACATATGAATTCCAGGCAACATTTTTTTCATATCGACTATCTCTACTCTGAAACACAAAAGTGCCAACCAAAATTGTGGCTATCAACAACATATAATTATCTTTCCTCATCTCTTTCTTGATGACCTCTGAATGTTTCAAGCCATATCTTTTTCCCAATAATTCCTCAGCAGTATATCCTAAATGACTTTGTGTCTTTTCATATTCATACTTATAACCATCGAATTCCCTTCTATCATATTCAGGACCTAATCTTTCGACACTATTAGAGGAAAAGAAACTTTTAGGAAATCGAGATAAAGGCTTTGTCAGGAATTTCGAATGAGAAAACATTGGGTTTTTAAGAGTTTTTTTGTTGGGAAATTTTATTAGGAATTTATTTTATTAATATTATAACAGGATTTTTTGATTTAGAAATAATGGAACCATTCACGGTCAATTTCAGCGAGTTCTCCCAAAGCGTATTTTATATTGTTGAGCTCATCACGCATCTTTTCTTTCGGGATCTTGTTCTCATCTTCATCAAATATATGCAAAATTTGTTTAAATTCAATAACTTCTCTTTTCCGAAAAGTAAAGGGAGTTATCAGGATTTTATCTTTAAAAAGAGCCCACGCTTCTTTCATGCCAAATTTCTCATCCTTTTCAACAGAAAGCTCATTTTGAACATTTTTCACCTATTTTCATAAGTTTTTTATCATTTTTTCCTAGTTTTTAAAGCTTACTAAAGCCAAATTTATAGATTTATAATTCTGAAATGAATTTTCTAAGATGTTATCTTTGAGATGGGGATGTGTGTTTAGGATTTTGATGAATTTGGTCTTGGGGAAACAAAAACATTTGCTTTGTTTCTTGAAAATGTAATTGAATTCGCTGGGCTTCTGAGAAAGGATGTTATAATCTCCAAAATAAAAGCCTTTCTTGAAATAACGACAAAATTTATGACCATCTAATTCAAAGGAAAGCTCGATTTCCCCTTCACTGACGAAGATGATTTCATTGATTTCTTGTTCCCGCTTTATAACAATTTCATTTTCCTGATATCTTAAAGGAATTTTTAAAGATTTTTAAAGATTTTTAAAGATTTTTAAAGATTTTTAAGGATCGTTAAGAAACATTTTACTTCTTTGGCAAAAGAGCAAAGGCTGATTCGATATAAAAATCATCAATGGAATATTCACGACCACGATTGAGAAAAAAGGCTCGGAAATCACGGAAGAAAACATCATAAAAGAGATGAGTGATGAGCTTGAAAAGGTCCGAAAATTTTGAAAATTATTAATGAAATCCATGACAAAAAAAAAAATATTACTTCTTTCTTCAATTCCTTGGGCATTATCTTCAAATATTCATCTTTTAAGGTTATCGACGCCAATCTGTTATTTTTCCAATAATATTCAAACTCCTCATAAATTTCCTCCAATTTTTCTTTACTTATCCTAGTATTACTCGTCAAATCTAGATAAATATTTAAAAAACATTTAAAAACACTTAAGAAAACTAACTCATAGAATCCAACCATGCCTGCAAATCAGTTGTTTTATTCTCAATCCCCATGACCTTATCATAATTAGTGAGGAAAGTGGTGAAATTGCTCATAATATATGAGAAAAACGCTATGCCTATTAACATGATGAAAATATCGAGGATCTTCTCAGTTTGGCTCAAGGGATAATAATCTCCATAACCTACTGTGGCCAAAGTGGTTAATATGAAATATAGAGAAATCACTAATTTATTGAAATTGTCATAATCCGAGAATTTATAATCATCGCCAGTTGGTTGAATAGCTGCGAAACATCGATATTTTGAGATATTATCGTTATCAAGATCATCACAACTCACAACCACAGCATACCATAAACATCCGAGGAAATAAAGCAAGGCGATGGCTATTACCATCAATCGAAAGATCTTGTAAGAATATTTAGACGCATACATATATTTCATCTTATTGTCAAGTGTCAGACGTTCGAAAATCGATTCGATCAAATTGAAAATCTTCTGTTCATTAAGAAGTTTTAACATCCGAGGAAGCCTGATAATTCTGATAAGACGGAGATAATTGTTCCCTGATGACACATAATTATAAGGGAAAACTGCTAGAAGATCCAATATGAAGGTGCCTCTAAATAAAACTATGATATTTTGAAATCTATGAACTTTATTAGAAATACTTCAGATAGTTCTTCGAGATCACAGATACATCAACAACGATTTCGTGGGTTTCAACATCTTTATAACCAGAGAAGAAATTGCTCACGATTTCAATCGCAAAACAACATTCAACGAAGAGATCAAAGTCCACAAGCGCTCCTGTTGCCGAAACAGCGAAAGTCGTGCTATAATTTTTAAAATTGAATAATCTTTATGGGATCGATTAAAGAAAAAATACTAATATAGACTCGTGAAGACTGAATAAACTACTAAAAACATCATGAAAATATCGAAAAAGCTCTTAAATCGATTAGAATGTGGGATATATAGACATTGAAGGCAACATCTACCCTGGTTCTTCATGGAATTTTGAGAAGCCTCGATAAAATCGATCAGACGATTGGATGGCTTTTTGGAAACGATGGTGAAACGATTGTTAAAAGCATTAGTTTCCCAACTTCTTTGGCCATAAAAAATATGTTCATCTTCTTTGGAAAGAATAGATGGATCGAATTGGACTTGATGAAGGCCAGAAGGCGAAAAAAGTTCAGATTTCATATTTAATTTAAAGGGAAAATGTTTTAAAATTAATAGAGACAAATAAAGACTCCAGTTAAGATAAGACAAATCCCCAGAAGCCCTTCTAAATTAGAAGAAATTTAAATAATTTCATTTGGGTCTTAGATAAACCTTTGGTCAGAGATTGTCTTTTCATATGGTTTTCAGCCAGATAGGTCACCATGCAATTCACACTATTCACTATCAGAGGGGCGATTGATAGATCTAAGAAAATATTAGAGTTTTTTAAATAAATTGATCAGAAATAGTATGAACTTATTCGTCCTAATAAAAAGTAATAAAGCAAAGAGCCTGATTGATTCAAACCAAAGGGGATTAAGAATTTTAGCTTGGAAATCGTCTTGATGAATGACTTCCAGGAAAAATCGATCTTCGAGTCAGTTTTTTCTTCGGAACCTTGGGTCCCTTTCTCCATATAAGGGTTAGTTATGCCCCAGATCACACCAACGAAAATCAACCCAATGATGTTTTTGAGGAAATCAAAATTGGGCTCCATTTTTATTAGGATTCCATTAAAAATAAAAAAATCTAATTTTTTTTTTGAAAAAAATGATTTTGATAATGAAAAAATAATAAATAATTCATTTAATTTTTAAAAATTTTTAAATAACCATTTTATTAAAAAAAAACTTCATTCTAAAAAAAACACTTCAAAATTCACCAAAAAACTTAAAGACCAAAATTCCAAAGAAAAACAATTTAAAAATTTGATCGTTAAACCATAATTTTCCTCATAAAAATGGAGAACATCCATGTGATTCTTCGCATCCGTCCTTTAAATTCCAAAGAACTTTTAACCAAAGAAGACTTGATTTGGTCCATCAATCCTCATACCAACACGATGGATTGTAAAATCAAGGACCTCCCACCGAAAATCCCTTCTTTTGCCCGTTCGACATTTTCCTTTGATTGTCATTATCCCCCGGATTCTCTCAACCAGGAGATCTATCAGAAATCAGTGAAACCCTTAATTTTGACAAGTCTTGAAGGCATCAACACAACAATTTTTATGTATGGCCAAACGGGTTCAGGGAAAACCTATACAATTTTGGGTGAGAAGGAATTTCTCAAGGAAGATACTCAACGGATTTTATCAACTGTCAATAAGAAGGAGCTCGGGATCTTATTATTAAGCATTGGTGAGATGTTCGAACGGATCAAGAAAGATGAAGAAAAGACATATATGGTGAAATGTTCGTATATAGAGATATATAATGACACCATCTTTGATTTATTGAAGCCGATGAATGGACATAAGTCTGAGAGTATCACAATCAATGAGGATCAGAATAAGGAGTTTTTTTTGAAGGGAGTGACTGAACAATGCATTAACAATTGTGAGGAGATTTTAGAGATGTTGAAACAAGGGGAAATCAATAGACATTATGCGGAAACCAATATGAATCATGTGAGTTCGAGATCACATACTGTCTTTCGGATTGCTATCACTACCTTTACAAATAATTGCATCAGGACTTTGAGAAAGGAAACTTTGAATAAAAAATTCAATTTGGATGATAATTTGAACATCATCAACCAGGATTTATTAGATCAAGAGACCCTGGTGACTGAAAGTTATGTGAATTTCGTGGATTTGGCTGGTAGTGAAAAGCTGAATATCATGAATATGGGGGTTCAGAGTCAAGAAGATGAAGAAAATCGAGGTCCTATGGGTTATAATGGCAGTTTTGATACAGGAAACATGAGCAATTTTAGGGAAAAAGGCAAAGAAAGGGTGCGAGAAGGCCAATTTATCAATAAAAGCTTGTTTTTTTTGACTCAGGTGATCGCAATGAAAAGCGAAGGAAAAAAGTAAAATTTTGTTAAAAAGTGAAGGATTTTTTTAATAGAAAAATAAAGCAATGGACACATTCCCTATAGAAATTCGCCATTGACCAAGATATTGAAATCTTCATTGGGTGGAAATTCCAGAACAATGATAATTCTTTGTGTGAATCCGACGATGAACAACTTAGAAAATTCGCTTTCTAGTCTTCGATTTGGAGTGAATGCCAAAAAAATACAGAACAAAGTCGAATTTTTCTAATGAAATAAACCTTATAATTGATTTTAACGTTTTTTAGATTGAAACGAATATCGTAACAAAAAACGAAGGCGAGGCGTTTAAACGGATGGTGAAGGAATATGAGAAGAAACTCACAGTAATTAATCGATTTTTTATTGAATATTGATAGATTTCTAAGGATTTGGAACTCACAAAAAACGAATTCAAAGTCAAATACGAGAATTTGTTCATGGATTATAAAGAACTTCTGGATAAATGTCTCAAGAATAAGCTATCGCCTACTTCCAGCCAAATTCCTCTAGAAAAACACCCTGAAATCGCTATTTCGACCAATTATTATCTTAATAATGTTGGTGAGATCTTTATTAATAAGGAAAATAAGACCTGTATTCAATATATCAATGGCTTCAAAGGCTTGAAAGCTAATTTCCAAGAGCTTTTATTCGATAATGTGGGGAAATACGCCTGTTTCGCGTATAAAAAGATTAAGGAAAAGAACCGTTTTCTTGAGGAGAAAATGAAGGTTTTAGAGGAAAATCAAAGAGAATTCGCTGAATATCATATGGGAATTTATAAAGAAACGTTGAAAATACAGGAGAAATTGAGGAAATATCAGGGGAAATTCAAAACTTTGAAGAATTATAAAGGAATTTCAGATGAGGATTTGAAGGATGCAATCATTAACCTCGGAAATCAATTGGAATTAGCCCAAAAAGAACAAATTCATAGACTTTATAGACGACAAATCAGCCAATTGAAAAGCCAATTAAACCTCGAAAATTCACCAGAATTTCAGAAAAAGCCTGAAAACGCAGGATTTAGCTTATCATTGACTCAGGAAAAAGAGAAGGTTTCAGAGGTTCTAATGAAAAACCTACAAAATACCATGAATTCAGATATTACAATCTATGATTTTGAGGATTTCGAGACCAATTTCCTCAATAATCCATTAGATCTTTCTTATATTTTCGAGAAAAAACCTCCTGTGGAATTACAGAAATCACCTATTCATCAGAAATCACCAATTCAGCAGAAATCGCCTATGATTTCATTACAAAACAGACAAATTGAAAAGCCCCCAAAGGAGAAACTCGAGAAAACCCCTAGAGAAAAACCCATGGATTCAGAATCCGTTTTGGGGAGACACAAAAAGACCAAAAGCCTATTACCAGCCAAACCCAAGCTAAATTCTATTAAGAAATCAACGAAAAGGCCTGTAAGTGTTGAAAAACCACAGAATTTGCCAATTACAAGCCGAAGGCCTGAAGAAAAATCTCAGGATTTAATGAAATTGAAGGATTTGATCGAAGATAAGAAGATCCTCACTGAGACCTTTGTTTTGAATCATCCACAGCCAGTTTTTGAGGATTCTGGTGAGAAATTTGAGAAGAAAAGCCTTGCGAATTTCAAGGAAGATGCTGAAAATCTGAAGATTTTTGTGAGGAAAGTCTCGAACACAGTTCATGAGAACATGGATGGAATTCAGAACAAGATGAGCAAATGCCAAATAGCAGATTTTTTCTCAGAGCAGGACTTTTTCTCGAATAATGAGGAATTTAGACATGAGAATTTAGGGGAAGAGGGGGAAAGGATTTATGGAGATTCTAATACCCAGATCTCAATTTTGAATTTAACAGAGGATTTAGAAGGGAAAATGAAGAAAAGGAGGTCAAGGAACGATAGAAATGGCTCTAGGAAGATGGATTGAACCGAAAAAATGAATTTTTTTAGATAAATTGAGACTTAATTGTGATAAAAATAAAAATATATAAAATTGTTGAAATATATAAAAATTAAATATATATAAATTTATTGAAAATATGGAAAATGTTTAATTTTCCTTTAATAAATGATAAGCTAAATATTGTTCTAAAGAAAAAAAATTCTGATCAGAGCTTCTTCTTTGTTTAAATAGGAGGAAAAAATATCAGGGATTTCAAGTTTTTCTTTATGGACTCTGCTTCCAAGCCTATATCCCAAACAATTTATAAGACGACCTGTCCTTCTTGTCTTAAAAACACCTTCGCTTTGGATTATATCCCAGCATGTTCAAATTGCCTCAAGCTGGTTTCCAAGACCTCGATTCCTCTAGAAAATCCAATTGATTGCTTTATCAAGCCCAAATGTCTCATCATAACGAAATCGTTCAACATTTTAGACCCTGGCACTTATAAAACGAACGATATACTTCATATAGGATTGTCGAATTCAAAGGGTATCGTATATAATTTCTGGGGATCTTATAAAAAAGAAGATCAACAAAAGAATAAAATATGGAGGAAAGTGGTGAATGTGACTTTAGATTCGATAGTTCATTTGAATGATAAAGAATTCGATACTTTGTTGGATGAAGATCTCAAAAATCAACGAATCAATTATCCTTATTATGACCAAATGGAAAACAATTGCTATAGCTATGTGGTGAGATTCTTCAATATGATCAATTATGCCTTGACACAATGGAATAAAGAAGCCTTGGCTTTAAATCTACTGGTTCCGAAATTGGATGTTTTGAATAAATATTGCTATTTATATCAGAAATTGGTCAGGGAGGAAAAGGGAGTGATCTGTGAGGAGGTCAACACTGGAAAAATAATGTATTCAGTATGCGATAAATGCGAAGAGACGCTTGTGGGAATGAGGAAAAGGTGTGTGGTTTGTCAGGATTTCGATCTTTGTTTAAAATGCTTTGTAACTTATGGACATGAACATGAAATGAAGCTGGAATAAAAATATATGATAATGAGACGAATTTAATTAAAAATATTCATTTCTTATTGAAAAATAGAAAAAATGATAAAATGATAAAATTTTTTTCAGTATAAAAATGATGTTTTTTTAAAAATAATTTTAAAAAAATTTAATTTTTAAATTTTCTTATAATATAAGCTTTGTTCTGATGGTAAGAAGATTTTTCAAGTTTGTTCTTTAATAGACGATATTTATC
>Ga0302320_10016104_pt1 | contig 15304 bp, 10 predicted proteins | sample Bog_T0_3_FD_202130 | JGI IMG/M metagenome (GOLD analysis project Ga0302320, IMG submission 202130) | Peat permafrost microbial communities from Stordalen Mire near Abisko, Sweden - Bog_T0_3 | ecosystem: Environmental > Terrestrial > Soil > Wetlands > Peat | place: Sweden: Abisko, Stordalen Mire... | reverse complement strand
CTACTACGCACCCACGACGTCCCTCATGGCGATCCCGCTCGGAAGCGTCGAGACCCCGTTCATGTTCGGAGAACTGTCTTCTGATTACCAGAATCTGTCCATCCAGGGATCCGTCACCTGGCGCATCGTCGCGCCCGAGACCATCGCGAAGATGCTGAACTTCGTCCTGGACGAAAAGGGCTCGTCCTACATCTCCGAGGATCCCCAGAAGCTCTCTTCCAGGATCGTCGGCATCGTCCAGGTCCTCTCCCGCAAGCACGTGTCCGGTCTGGCGCTGAAGGATGCGATCGGCTGTGCCGACGCGATGGTCGCGGAAGTCGGCAGGCGTCTGGCGGAGGAGAAGGAGATCCGTTCCCTGGGGATCGAGATCCTAGGGTTTTCGGTCCTGGCGATCCGGCCCAACACCGAAACCGCGCGCGCGCTCGAAGCCGAGACTCGGGAACGGATCCTCAAAGGCGCGGACGACGCGATCTACAGCCGCAGGAATTCCGCGGTGGAGCAGGAGCGGCTGATCAAGGAGAACGAGTTGAGCACGGAGATCGCCATCGAGAACAAGAAGCGCGAAATCCAGGATGCGAAGATGGAAGCCGAACGCTCCCTGCAGGAGCGCCGGAACCGGATGAAGGCGGAAGACCTCGAGTCGTCCATCAAGCTGGAAGAGCAGCGGAAGGTCCTCGTTGAACTCTCCACGACCAACGAGCGCACCGAAGCCGACGCCAAGGCCTATGGTGTTTCGACATCCATGAAGGCCTTCGAGGGCGTGAATCCGGCCACGATCCAGGCCCTGGCGAGCATGGGGATGGGACCGCAGCAGATGATCGCCCAGGCCTTCCAGGGGATCGCCGAGCGAGCGGGACACATCGGGCAGCTCAACATTTCGCCCGATCTTCTCCAAACGCTTCTCAAGAAACCTTCCTGAGACCCCCGCTGCTGTGGACAGAAAGATCGTACTTGTCCGTCGGCGGACCCGGCTGGAAGAGCTGATCGCGCGTTTCAACTCGGAGAGCCAGGCACGCTTCTACGTGGAGCACCTGGGATCCGACTTCGAGGACTATCGGACCGAGCACAGGGAATACCAGGAGGCGTTTTCCCTCTCGGTCGCGACGGCTGCCAGGGTATGCCGGATCCAGATCCTGGACAGGTCCTTCCTGCCGAACTTCCTGTTCGCCCCGACCGATGTCGTCGTCGCCGTGGGACAGGACGGCATGGTGGCGAACATCCTCAAATACCTCTCCGGACAACCTTTGGTGGGCGTGAACCCCTCGCCCTCGAGATGGGATGGAATCCTGGCGCCATTTTCGGCGAAGCAAATGGACCGCGTACTGAAAGAAGTCGTTTTGGAAAGGAGTTCCATCCGGGAAATCTCCATGGCCATGGCCACCCTCGGAGACGGCCAATCCCTGCTGGCGGTGAACGACCTGTTCGTGGGTCAAAAATCCCATGTCTCGGCTCGCTACGAACTGCAGGTCGACGGCGTCGTGGAACGCCAGTCGTCCAGCGGCATCGTTGTTTCCACGGGTCTGGGATCCACCGGATGGATGCGCAGCATCGTGGAGGAAGCGAAGGCCATCACAGGAACCTCCACGGACCTCGACTCCATCGAAAGCGTCCTTCCCTGGGAGGCCCAGACTCTCCGTTTCGCCGTCCGCGAGGCATTCCCCAGCAAGGCCACGGGAAACAGCCTGGTCTATGGGACCATCGACCCGTCGACGAGCTTCGAGATCGTTTCCCAGATGCCCGACAACGGCGTGGTCTTCAGCGATGGGATCGAATCGGACTTCCTTGAATTCAACGCCGGAAGCCGTTTGAAGATCGGCCTGTCCCCGCACAAAGGCCGCCTCGTCGTTCATTGAACCGCCGGTCCTACGTTGAATTCAAATCGTTCACCATCTGGAAGGCGACGTTCCCCCGATGAACTGGACCCATAAGTCACTTTCTGTCAAAACTCCGCGAGGTAGGTCAGCTGGACGAGCACAACGCCTGGACGGGACTCAACCCTACCCTGGAGATCCTCTACGTGCAGCCCCACGAGCCGGTAGCCCCGGAGCGAGGGATCGGGTTCGGGCGGATTGCAGATTGGCTGGAAACACGGGAGGAGGCCTGCGAGTTTGAGCGGGCGTTTGCGGGGGCTCTGCGGGTGTGGGTGAAATGAATCGCCCTTACGCCGCACCCCGCGCCCTGGCGATCATGTCAGCTGCCAGGTCGCGTTTGAGCATTTCGTAGACCACGTCCATGAAGATGCCACGCGTGACGTCGTCGCTCAAGAGGCGCGTGGCGAGATCGCGGTGCGTGGTCATCGCGCTCACGATCGCATCCACGGTGGCCCCGGGCAGGTTCGCCTTCATGGCCTGGTCGCGGGTGTTGTTGCGCACCTGCGCCATGACCTGGGTGTTGCCGCGCAGCGTTTCGCTCACGTGCACGGCCAGAGCCACCTGGTCCTTGTCGTCGATCTCCTTACCGAAGGCGTTGTTGAGCTTCTCGATCAGTTCGGAGAGGTATTTCTTCTCGCGGTCGCGGGCGTCGCGCAATCCGTTGTCCGTGATGGGTTCGAGTTCGGGAGCGTCTTCCGCGGCGGGTAGGATGCCGGAAAGAGTCGTGTCGCGGCGCGCCTTGTAGTGCGTGAGCTTGAGGTCGCTCAGATCCACCTGCTCGGGCGCGATCCCCTTGAGCCTCTTGCGAAGCAGGCGCGCGAAGCTCGCGAAGGCCTCCAGCGCCGGGTCGCCGAAGTCCACCAACTGCGCCACGTATTCGTAGGTGCGGACGAATTTCGACAGACCTTCGCTGAACACCATGAGCTGGTCGCGGGCCGTAGCGGCCTCGGAGCGCTGGACGTCGGCCTGATCCATCGCGGTCTTGTCGCCAGCGGCTTCCGCCTGCTTCCAGGCGTCGTCCCAATGCGTGATCTGCTGGTTGAACGAGGCCAGCCGGTCGTTGAACCGCTCGGTGGGCGCCTGGGTCAGACTGAAGAGCCTTTGGTGGGTCACGTCGCGTTGGACGATGGCGTTGCCGAACGCTTCCACTTCCGAAGGCTCGTACAGCAGCAAATCGTCGAGTTTTGACTTGATGTCGTACACGATGTTAGGGTCTTGCACGTCGGACACGCGCGCGTCGCGCTGGAACATTTTGAAGGCGGCCAGGATCTCGTTCGCGTCATTCGCGAAATCCAGCACGAAGGTCCGGTCCTTCCCGGCGTGCGTGCGGTTCAGGCGCGACAAGGTTTGCACGGCTTCCACGCCGGACACTTTCTTGTCCAGGTACATGGCCACCAGCTTGGGTTGGTCGAATCCCGTCTGGAACTTGTTGGCCACGATCATCACGCGGTACTCGCGGGTATCGAAGGCCTTGCGCATCTCGCGGCCGCGCAATCCCGGATTCATGTTCAATTCGTCGAAGTTGTGGTTGGGCGGGAACGCCTCTTCCTTGGTCTCCTTGTTGGACACCTCGCCGGAGAACGCGACCATCGACTGGATGTCCTCGTAGCCCATGCGTTTGCAGTAGCGCTCCAGCTCCAGGTGGTATTTGACCGCCGCGGCACGGCTGGAGGTGACCACCATCGCCTTGGCTTGTCCAGCCAGCAGGTGGGCCACGTTGGTCCGGAAATGCTCCACCACCAGTTCCACCTTGTTGGCGACGTTGGTGGGGTGCAGCGACAGCCACTTTGCGAGGGCGCGACGGGCGCTCTTCTCGTCCACGCGGGCGTCGGCGCTTCCTTCGAAGTCCCTTCCGATCTTGAACGCCACCTTGTAGCTGGTGTAGTTGCGCAGCACGTCCAGGATGAAGCCTTCGTCGATCGCCTGCTGCATCGTGTACAGGTGGAAGGGAACGGGAGGATTGTCCTTGGATGCGGGCAATCCCGGGTTCGACGGACGTCCGAACAGGCTCAGCGTGGAATGCTTGGGCGTGGCCGTGAAGGCGAAATAGCTCGCGTTGCCGGGGCGTTGGCGGCTCGACTGCCACACCGACAATTTCTGTTCCTTGGTGAGCGTCTCCCATTCCTCCTCGCTCTGGCCGGTGAGCACGTAGCGCAGGTCGTCGGAGGTGCTGCCGCTGGTGGAGCTGTGGGCCTCGTCGATCACGATGGCGAAGCGCCGGTCGCGCAGCGAAGTCTCACCCAAGATCGCCTTCTGGGCGTGCGGGAAGGTCTGGAGGGTGACCACCACGATGGGCGTGCCGTCCAGCATGGCCTCGGCCAACTGCTGGCTCTTGGGCTTCGAGGACGCCTCGCGGTCGATGGCGCGCACCACACCGGTCTGGTGTTCGATCTGCCCGATGGCATCCTGCAATTGCTTGTCCAGCACATTGCGGTCGGTGACCACGATCACGCTGTGGAAGTACGGCTCGCCGTCCGGGCGTCGCACCCGGATCAGGGAATGGACTGTCCAGGCGATGGTGTTGGTCTTGCCCGAACCCGCGCTGTGCTGGATCAGGTAGGGCTGCCCCGCGCCTTCCACACGAACGGCCTCCAGCATCTTGTTCACGCATTCCCATTGGTGGAAGCGCGGAAAGACCAAGGTCTCCTTGAAGGACAGATTCCCCTTCGCGTCCTGGATCTCCTTGCGCTCCAGAAGCACGAACCGGTGGAAGATCCGCAGCCAGTTGTCCTTTTGCAGCACCCGCTCCCACAGGTAGCTGACGGGATAGGTGCCATTTTCGCCGGGAGGATTTCCCGCCGCGCCGTCGTGGCCGCGATTGAAGGGAAGGAAGAAGGTCGATGGACCGGCGAGCTTGGTGCTCATCCGGATGTCGCTATCGCTCATCGCGAAATGCACCACCGCACCACGGTTGAACGCCAGCAGCGGCTCGGCCCGGCCGGTGGTTTCACTCTTGGGAGGCCGATCTTGCTTGTACTGCTGCATGGCCGCCTGCACCGATTGGGTGAAGTCGGTCTTCAGCTCCACGGTGGCCACCGGCAACCCATTGACAAAAAAAGCCAGGTCGATGCGGTCGGCCTTGTCCAGGGAGTAACGCAGTTGGGGCACCACGCGCAACCGGTTGGCCCGGTACCGTTCCAGGACCGAGGCGTTGCGGTCGTCCTCGGGAAGGGCTTGGCTCATGGCGAGCATGCCGCCCCCCGCGACCGCGAAACCGTCGCGCAGGACCTTCACCGTTCCGCCGTCCTTGGCCTCCAACATCTTGACCAGCCGATCGAGCACCACGGTGTCGGTGGCATCGCCGTTCAAGGCTTTCAGCTTCTCCCAGGCCAGGGGTTGGCTCTCGCGAAGCCATCCCACCACGTCTTCGGGGAACAGGGCGCGAGCCGCGTCGTAACCGCTAGACTCTCCCACGAGCCATCCGGAATCCACCAACTGCGCCACGATGTGGCGTTCCAATTCGCATTCGTGGTGGATCTGGCTCATGGGAACACCTCGTTGGGACTCATCCGACAAACAGCGACAGGTAGCGCTGGAACACCCAGATGCGTCCGCGCATCTGGCCCGTGGTCTCGGTCAAGATCCCGCGCTTCACGAAATCCTGGATGAGGGCGTTGGCGGTTGGCTTGGACACCGAGAGGATTTTTTCCGCCTCGGATGCCGTGACCATGGGGTTGCGGTACAGGTGCTGCAGAAGCGTGCGCGACATCGGCGCCCGACGTCCCGTGGTCTGCACCGTGGATTCCACCTCGGTGCGCAGTTGCAAAATCTGTCGGAACACGTCGCGGCCCTTGCCTGCCGTCTGGGCCACGCCTTGCAGGAAGAAGCGGACCCAGTGGACCAGGTCGTTGGACATCCTCACCCGCGTCAGGGCGTCGTAGTAGCTGGCGCGGTTCTTCTCGAAGAAGTCCGAGAGGTAGAGCGAAGGCTTGGCCAGCGCCCCGCAGTGCACCATGTACAGCGGCACCAACAGACGCCCGATACGCCCGTTGCCGTCCAGGAACGGGTGGATGGTCTCGAACTGGTAGTGGCTGATCGCAATGCGGATCAGGTCGGGCACCGCGATGCCACGGTTATGCCAGAACTGCTCCAGGTCGCCCATCAGGGCGGGAACTCCGTCCGGATGTGGCGGGACGAAAGCGGCATCCTTGAGGCTCGACCCGCCAATCCAATTCTGGCTGGTGCGGAACTCGCCCGGCATCTTGTGCTCGCCGCGCACACCGCGCAGCAGGATCGCGTGCGTCTCTTTCAGAAGCCGATTGGACAAGGGCAGCGTTTCCAGCGAGGCAATCGCCAGATTCACCGCGTCGATGTAGTTGCGGACCTCGTGCCAGTCGTCGCGCTTTTCCGGAGTGATCTGATCTTCCGAAAGCAATGCCTCGTCCATTTCCGTACGGGTGCCCTCGATGCGGCTGGAGGTCTGCGCCTCCTTGACCACGTGCATCTGGATGAAGAGATCGATGTCGGGCACAATCAGCGAAAAGGCGTTCAGCTCCCCGATGGCCCGGTTGGCCGCTTCCAGGAGCACCGAAATTTCGGCGTCTTCCCACGTCCAGGACTGATTCACCAGCGTCGGTTCGAAGCTGCGGTACTGGTAGCGCGCCTGCCAACTCCCCGCCTCGAAGCTCTCGAACTTCATGCGAACCTTTCCTTGATCCCCCATCTAAGTAAAGTAAATCGCATTTTTCTTTACTTAGAAGAAGACTTAGTTAAGGAAAGTGCCAAATTCTTTACTAAGGCCGGAACGAAGAAAAGGTTCGAACGGTGGTCGCCAGTCATGCCGCCTCCCGCAGATCGATCTGCCCGGTAACCGCGGCCGTGATCAGCGCCGCCCGCCGCTCCTTCAGCAACTCGATGCTCCGCTCGGTCTTGGCGATCAGGGAGTCGATTCGGGTGGTCTCGGGGTCGAGGTGAGCGACAATGGCATTTTGCTCGATGAGAGGGGGGGCCGGAAGTGTAAAGCACAGAAATTGATCTTGAGACATGTTTTGCATACTTGAACTAGTACCTGTACAAGCCATTCGAATCTGAGTGCGATACCCTGTTGTTTTTGTCCAATAGAATGCGAAGCCTGCATCAAAATCACAAAACGACATCTGCCAAAGCCGATCGGGAAGAAATATTCCGATCCTAGATTCTCTGACGAGTCCAGCTGAACCAACCAAGTCAGGTGTATTCATACGACTGACAATCAACGCCCCGATTTTCAACTGACAAGAGACTCGATCATATTCATCCGCCACAACTGCTTTGTTTTCTTGCAAACAGAATTCTTCCGAAGAAACACAGCTTGTTTTCAGAACACCGTATTCCTGGTCACTTGCAGGCACATCAATCGAATTCACACTAGTACCAGATTCAATTCGTGCGACTACTTGCCTCGTCCGCTTCACTTCCCAATGCTCCGGCACCTCGCCGAGCCATTCCACACCGGAGTCCTTCATTTTGGCGTGCGGGTCCAAGCCCTTGGTGACGGCGTGGGTGATCAGTGCTTGCCGTTTCTCGCGCAAAAGCTCGATGAACCGGGTCTTCTTTTCCACCAACCCATCGATGCGAGTGGTCTCGCGGTCGAGGTGGGCGGCGATGGCTAGCTGTTCGGAAAGTGGAGGTATGGGTAATGGCGATGAAGAATATTCGCTGACTTGAAGATTTGGATATGTAGTTGTTGAACACATTAATTCAACTCGTTGTCGAGTTAAATGAGATTTCAAAAGCAAAAACACGAATTTCGAAACAGCAATCTCTATATTTGGTCGGACCCGCATTAAAAAATTGCTAAAAATAAACTTAGGCGTAGTCTCATCAACAATTCCGGATTTTCCGGAAATTATATTCGTCGCTGATCCGCTGGACTTGACAACAAGGATGTCTCCTGATGCGCATCCGTATCTTTGAACTTCAGCAGGGGTAAAACCTCGATCAGGCATTCTATCTACTGAAAATCGGCCATCAGTATCAATCTGTGCTGTAGTTGCAACTGGTAAAACGATTCCTGATTCATTCGGTTCTGAGCCATAGCACCCACAACTGTCAATTGTGGAAAAATGCTTTAATGGCTTCACCTCCCACCCCTCCGGCACCTTACCCAGCCACTCCACTCCCGATTCCTGGTAGGCCAAATAGGGCTTGTAGCGGGTAGTCATTCCGTCACCTGGCCCAGCAGGGCGGCGATTTCGGCTTCCACCGATTTGAGGTCGGCGTCGATGTCCGCGAGGGGGCGCGGAGGCTGGTACTGGTAGAAGTAGCGGTTGAAGTTGATCTCGTAGCCCACGATGCCCACCAGGCCGTCCTTCTCGTCGCGCTTGGACTCGTCGATCCACGCGTCGGGCACGTGCGGCAGCACCTCGCGTTGGAAATACTCGTGGATGTCCTGGCCCAGCGGGACGTTCTCGTTCTCGCGCAGGTCCGAATCGGGCACTGGTTTGTTGTCGGAATCCGTCACGATGGCGGCTTCCGAGTTCTTGGTCCCGAGGGTCGCGAACAACGCCTTGAGCGCGCCCTTGCCCAGCTTTTTCACCTTGGCGGCCTTGAGGAACGACACCAGGTCGTCCCAGGTCACGCCGGAATCCGCCAGGGCCGCGAATGACTCCGCGTGTTCGGCGCCCTTGATGGCCTGGTAGGCGGCGAGCGTCTGGGCCGTGACCGCAAAGCGCAGGCGCAGCGGGCGTTCCACCGTGATCCGCCGGTAGCCAAAGGCCGTGGTCTCGAAGACCTTCGAGGTGGGGCCGGGCTCGAAGGCCTCGTGCAGGCGGGCCACGTCACTGATATGCTCGTCGGACAGGAACTTGCGCTTGCTGCCCAAGGATTTCCGCATGGGCGATTGTAGGGAGGTGGCGTCGATCAGTTGGACTTTGCCCTTGCGCGAGGGGTCCTTCTTGTTCGACAAGATCCACACGTAGGTGCCAATTCCCGTGTTGTAAAACAGGTCGTTGGGCAGCGCCACGATGCATTCCAGCCAGTCGTTCTCCAGAATCCAACGACGGATTTCGGATTCGCCCGAACCGGCCCCGCCGTTGAACAGCGGCGACCCCGAGAGCACGATTCCAATGCGACTTCCGCCGTTCGCCAGCGCCTTGCGCTTGGACAACAGGTGCATCAGGAACAACAGCGATCCGTCGCCCACGCGCGGAAGCCCCGCGCCAAAGCGGCCTGCGAGCCCGTGGTCGCGCTGTTCGGCCAGCACCTGCTTCTGGACGTTCTCCCACTTCACGCCAAACGGCGGATTGGCCAGGCAGTAGTCGAAGTGCTCGTAGGGCAGCTGGTCGTCCGAAAGGGTGTTGCCGAGCTTGATGTTCTTGGTGTCGTAGCCCTGGATCAGCTTGTCGGCCACCGAGATCGCGTAGGTCTCTGGATTCAGCTCCTGGGCGTAAGGGATCAACCGGGCGTTGGGGTTCCACTCGTAGACCTGCTCGATGGCGGAACTCAGGAATCCCCCGGTGCCCGCCGCGCAGTCGTACACCGTGCGCACCACGCCTTCGCCGTTCAGGGCGTCGTGGTCGGCGGAGAAGACAAGAGTTGTCACAAGCCGGACCACGTCGCGGGGCGTGAAGAACTGCCCCGCGTCGTCGTTGGACGATTCCGCGAACTTGCGGATCAGGTGCTCGAACACCAAGCCCATCTCATGGTTGGAGAGGGAGTCCGGGTGCAGGTCCACACTCGCGAATTTCTGCGTGAGCAAGAAGAGCAGGTTGCTGCTCTCCAGCTTCTGCAGCCAACCCCCGAAGTCGAAGTGGTCGAACACCTGCCGGGCGTTCCCCGAGAACTTCGCGATGTAGTCCTCCAGGTTGGCGCGCGTGCTTGTGGAGCCCACCGTGGCCAAGCTGAACTGCGAGAGGTTGTAGAACTTGGCCTGCGCCACGTTGGGCAAGACCAGGTCCAGGTCCACCGACGTGCCCTTCATCTCTCGCGCCCGCTCCAGCACCTGCTCGCGGGTGGGCTCCAACACGCATTCCAAGCGCCGCAGCACCGTGAACGGCAGGATGATGCGCCCGTACTCGGAAGGCCGGAACCTGCCCAGAAGCAGGTCGGCGATGTTCCAGATGAATGGGGCCAGATTCTCTTGGTTCATGCTCTCTCCGGGGGCGGCTCGGAGGGGAGATCCAGGCTCTTGTGGCCCGCGCGTCTCGCCCGGTCAATGGGAAGTCAAGGTAGCTCCGGGGCCTCCATGGGCTGAAAGGGAGGCAACAGGCCTAGTTGGCGAATTGGTGGGAAATTGGTGATCAGATGCTCACCCGCCTCGCATTTGGTGCTTGCCTGCATCGCGTTTTCTGTGTAAATTCCCGTTTAGCGACTGTCAGTGGGCCGCGCTCTCGCGACTCCTCCGTTTAGGGACGGCCGCTCTCTTCTGTTCCAGGGCGTTGTTTGCGCAGGGTCTGCATGGCCACCCACTCGAAGATGTCCTGGAAGCCATCCACGGCAAAGGTCTGGGCCAGGGCCCCCAAACGGGGGAACACGGCCTGGTCGTATGGACTTGTGCGAAATCCCGCCTTGTGCTCTTCCCACTTGCGCAGATAGTAGGCAAGGAAGTCGGCCAATTGGAGCGGAACGGACAGTCGCGACTCGATGGAAAAACCCTTCTCCACGATCCGTTCGGTACGCAGGCTGGATCCCCCATCCAATCGCAAGGTCCAAAGTGATTTGTCGATGTCACTCGCCATGCGGTGTTCGTCGAATATGAGGATCCCGCGAGTATCTCGCTCGGCCAAATACCGATCGATGTCCCGGCACAGGAACGGCAACGCCATGAAATAAGGCTCCACCTTCACGCCCGATCCGTACTGTTTCTGGCTGAATTTGTCGAAGTCCCGCTTGAGAATGCGCATATAACGGGCTTGAAGACCGAACTTTTCAATCAGCGCGATGACCCGATCCCGAAAGGCGAAGGTCTGCTCGGGTGTGAATTCGGCGAAAAATCCTCGGCGGCTTTTGAGGTCGGTGGTGTGCAACTCGAATTCAGTTGGAATCCGTCTCCCGAAGAATCCGGCGACCAGATCCATGAAGTCCGCTTCCAGTCGATGCCACTGATCTTCCTGGACCGGCAGGGCGCACAGCACGAATACGGGCTGCTGATCATCCTTGAGATTGAGGCCGGTGTCACCAGATTCGTCGATGTAGATCAGGTACACGGACGGTCACGGATGGAAGCGAAGGTGCGGAGGGCGTATCGAGGCATTGACTTCCGATTCATACGGTCTTCTCCCCTGCGTTATCGAGGAACGGGAATTGGAAAATATGCTCACCGAACACGAATCAATATCCCCGCCAACGCCCTGTTCACGTAGTAGTTGTTCCGGCCCACCTTGCGCTTTTCAAGCACGCCGTCGCGCGCCAGCAGGTCCAGGTACTTGGTGGCCGTGATCCGCGACACAGAGAGGTCCTTCTGGACGAACTCGATCTTGGTGTAGGGGTGCGAGAACAGGTTGTTGAGCAGGTCCCGGCTGTAGAACTTGTAGCCGTCGCGGATGCGATGCTTGGCGGCATAGAACGCCTCGCGGATGGCATGGACCGTGGCGATGGCGTCGCGCGCCGTGTGCTCCACGCAGTCGAGCATGTAGAGGACCCATTCGTCCCATGCTCCACGGTCGCGAACGCCTTGCAACAACCGGTAGTACTCCGTCTTGGTCTGCAGGATGTGGCGGCTTAGGTACAGCACCGGGGTCTCCAGGAGCCCTTGCTGGATCAGGTAGAGCACGTTGACGATGCGCCCCGTGCGTCCGTTGCCGTCGTAGAAAGGATGGATGCTTTCGAACTGGTGGTGCGCCAAAGCCATCTTGATGAGCGGATCGGCCGGGAAGACCTCGGGGTCGTTGAGGAAGCGTTCGAGTTCCCCCATGAGTTCCACGATCCGATCGGGATGCTGCGGAGGGGTGTAGACCACGCGCCCGTCCCCCGACCTCAAGACAGTTCCTGGCACCTTGCGGAACCCGGCCCGGTTCTCTTCCAGGATCGACTGGACTTCCAGGATCTGGTTCAACGTGAGCATTCCTTTGGATCGAACCGACTCGAACCCGACCTGCATGGCCTGCCGGTATCGATGCACCTCCTTGACCGCCGCACTGGTTCCCGAGCCTCCCTGCGAGTCGTCCTTGAACAGGTCGTCGTGGGTGGTGACGATGTTCTCGATCTCGGAACTGTCCTTGGCCTCCTGCAGCCCCAAGGTCCTGATCAGGATGTCATGGTTGGGAAGCGTTCCAGCCACGCCCTTCAGTTCCGCCAGGCTCCGGCTGGTGACGGTCAAGCGCTTAAGCAGAGGTGCCGTATCAAACCTCTCCGGTGACAAATCCCTCAGGAAATTCAGTTCATCCATCTGAAACCGGCCTCTTGAATACATATACAAATTGTGATAAATCTATATGTTATATCCAGTTTACACATATATTATCGCAATTAATATGCATGTATTTGCGTCATGTCCTTGAATTGGGGCCAGCGTATGCCTATCGAAATTCGCGGTTTTGATCTCCATGAGCAATTCTTCCCGCCGTGCTTCGGGAGTGAGGGTTCGATATTTTCCGCAGCGCCCAATCAAGCCTCCTTCCCGCGCATCCCGTCATAACTTCCTGCTTGCGTCTCCACCTTTCGCCGAGAGGGAACCATTGCGTACTGGAATCTTCGCCATCCCGACCTTCCTGGTTCTCGTCTCCCTCTGCGCCGCAGGAGCCCAGACGCTCGGCCTGCGGGGCAGGGTCCTCTCCACGACGTCGGGCAAGCCCCTGGACTCGGTGTTCGTGCGGCTTCTCGTGACCGATTCCGCCGTGGTTTCTTCGTCGAACGGCGTGTACCGGTTCGGGTCCGCGACAAGCGAACTTTCCCGCATGGATCCCGCCCAGGACGGATGGCGATTGGCAGGCGGCAAACTGCTCGTTTCCGGAATCGGCGATGCCGGCGCGAAGGCCACGCTGCGCGACCTCCGAGGAAACGTCGTGCGAACAATGGACTTCGGAACCACCTCCGTCGGGGATTTGGACGTCACCCCCGCGGTGGCGACGGTCTCGGGGTCGGGCATCTACTTCCTTTCCCTCTCGCAAGGCCCGCAGGTGCCCGTTGCGATCCACCGGATCACCCTGCTCGACGGCCGGATCGTCGCCACGAACCCCTCCCCTGCGGAAACCGCGCCCGGCGGAGTTGTCTCGGCGCGCTCTTTGGCCGGTGCTGTCGATACGCTCCACCTCTGGAAGCCCGGATTCCAGCCGAAGAAGGTCGCCGTCTCCAACCTGGTGGATTCCCTGCCCGACATTTCGCTGGACACCCTGACCACAATGCAGACCGCTCCCGCGCCGCTCTTCCGGGATCCCATCTGGAACGGCGCCGCCGATCCGACCATCAGTTGGAACACCCGGGAGAAGGCCTTCTGGATCTTCTACACCAACCGCCGCGCGACCTGCACGAACTGCACCGGGGTCTCGTGGGTCTTCGGCACCGACATCGGGATCGCATCGAGCTTCGACGGAGGCGCCTCCTGGCAGTATCGGGGGATCGCCAAGTTGAAGGGCAAGACGAACCTGAGTTGGAACTCCAGCACCAACACCTTCTGGGCGCCGGACATCGTCCAGAACGGCGGCGTCTACCACATGTACGTCAGCATCACTCCCGGCATCCTCACGGCGTGGAACGAATCCATCGCGGGGATCGTGCACTTGACCGCGACGGACCCGCTGAACGGCTGGAGCTACGACGCCGTTCCCTACACCGCGATCCACACCGGGATCGACGCCGCGGTGCGCAAGCTCGGTGACGGATATTGGCACATGTGGGGGAAGTTCTCGGATGTCCTGCGCAGCTCCGATCTGTTGAATTGGACGGTGAACGGGACGGAGCCCACGGGCGGCGAAGGTCCCTTCGTGTTCTATTTCCAGGGCTACTACTGGATGCTCCGGGACCCGGACACGGACGGACTCCGCGTCTACCGCTCGCCGGACGGGCTTGCCTGGACGGAGCAGAGCGCCTTCATCCTGGTCGGAGCGGGCACCCGGTCGGGAGACGACACGGGAGGCAAACACCCCAGCGTGGTGCTGCAGGGAACCAAGGCGTACATCATCTACTTCACGCAGGGAAACCAGATCTCCTGCCTCCAGGCGGCGGAGCTCACGGTGGCCAACGGGATCCTCTCCGCGAACCGCGACACGCCGTTCGAATTCATCCTCAGGCACTACGACGATTCGATGAGGTGAACGGCCCACTCGGCTCGTGGCTTGGATGTATTCCGCCGTGCCCTACGGCTGACCGTTGACCGCCATCAGGCCCAGTCGATTCACGTCGACGCCAACGGACGGCATGTTGGTTGCGAGCACCACATCGTCGTTCGATTCCATCGCATCCAGGCCAGCCTGGCGGCGAATTTTTCGCCAGCGGTGACATTTCCCTCCGCGACCGGTGTCTAAAGGATCGAACGCCTGTCGAGGAGCCTCCATTTGCCTACTCTACAACTCGCCATCGCCTTTCCCGTTTTGGCCAAGGGATTGCGCCCTCCCGGAGATTTCTTCCTTCCAGGGCTCGTTGCCGCGGTCGATTCGACTCCGGCCCGCTCAACGCGAAGGGAAGTCGCCCTGGACATCGAAGAGCTCTATCGGCGTTACGGGCCCATGGTGCTGCGGCGTTGCCGCTGGATGCTGCGCGACGAGGCCTGGGCCAAGGACGCCATGCAGGATGTCTTCGTACAGCTGCTGCGGCGCGAGACGTTGGTTGTGGAGCATCCGTCCAGTCTCCTGCACCGCATCGCGACCAACGTCTGCCTGAATCTCCTGCGCGCCAAGATGCGCCACCCCGAGGATTCCGACGACGAACTTCTCCTGCGCATCGCCACCTCGGAAGACCACGGAGGCCAGATCGAGGCCAAGTCAGTTCTGGACCGCATCTTCGGACGCGAAAAGGAATCCACCCGCACCATCGCCGTGATGCACCTCCTGGACGGTTACACGTTGGAGGAGGTCGCGCGCGAAACCGGCCTTTCCGTATCCGGCATCAGAAAACGTCTTCGCACGCTGCGCGGTCGCGTACGCGAACTGGAGGCCCTGGGAGGAACAGTCAACATCGGATGGACGATCTCCTCCAGCGCCACCGCTTGGGTGAATTGCCCGAGCATCTCGAGAAGAAGGCTTTGGAACTTCTCGCCACCCCGGAGGGAAGGCGACGGCTGGAGGAACTGGAAGCGGAGGACGAGCGCATCCTGCGGGAGCTTCCCCCGCGGAAGATGGCGGATGCAATCCGCCAACGCCTGGAATCCGAACTGCACCGGGAACCGATGCCCGGACGCTGGGTCAGAGCAGGATGGGTTGCCGGGTCCGGTTTGGCCGTGGTCCTGGGGGGGCTTGCCGTCGTGGCGTGGTTCCGGGCTCCCGCGGGGGAACCTGCGACGGGTGCCGTCGCCATCTCTCCGGCCTCACCAAGAGCCGTCCCGGAGACCGCCACCCATTCCCTTTTCGCCCCGAAAACGG